>Ga0102589_1000157_pt1 | contig 185616 bp, 175 predicted proteins | sample AraplaMF_Col_mLB_FD_76858 | JGI IMG/M metagenome (GOLD analysis project Ga0102589, IMG submission 76858) | Arabidopsis root microbial communities from the University of North Carolina, USA - plate scrape MF_Col_mLB | ecosystem: Host-associated > Plants > Roots > Endosphere | place: USA...
TTTCATCTTGGCCAGCGGTCCACCCGACCGCACTCAACAGGCCGGACATATGGATGCAAGCGATCCGCTCCCAAACCCTGCCCGAATGCCTTGCAGGCAGGGGGCCGTCCACATATGGATGGCCACGTCGCTTCGCTCCTCGCCATGACGAGGAAGGGGCTGGACGGCACTGCACCCCTGTCATGAGGCAGAGGAACGGGTCACACCAGCCGGCCAGGCCCCGTCACCCCATTTTCTCAACCCACTGCGCGCGCGACGGGCCGGGCTCGAACGGGTCGGCGAAGTACTGGGTCTCGCGGGCCACCTTGCCCTCCAGGAACTCCATGACGCTGACCGAAAAGGACGGCCGGCCATCATAGGCGAGGGTGAATTCCGTGACCCAGAGGTCGCCGGCGCCGACAATGCGGCGCACCGTGAAGCGCTTCGCGTTCGGCTGCGCGGCGCGGGAGGCCTGGATGGCGTGCCGGCCCCGGATGCGCTCGCCCGATTGCGGGTATTCGAGCACGGCATCCTCGCGGTAGATGGCATGCTCGGCATCGAAATCATTGGCGTCCGAGGCGGTCCAGTGGCGATCGAGCGCCTCTCGGATCTCAATCTCGTCCATCCCTGATGCTCCCGTTCCTGGTGGCGCCGGCGGGCTGGACCTAACCATAGGCATAGTCGACAACGCGACAAGCCGCCGACTACGTTTCCCTGTGTATCGGAGGACCGTGATGGACCAGCAGCCAGCCGCCACAGCCCTCAGCCCGCCCGGACCGCCACCCGCTCCTGAACGGTCGCCCGCCGCCGCAGACCAGAGCGCCGGCACCAGGCCGGCCGGGCCGCCGCGCCTGCTCGGCGCCTGGCTGCTCCGGCTGGCGATTCTGGTCATCGCGGGCGGCGTCGTCGCCCTGTTCGTCACCCGCTGGGATGCCTGGGTCGGGCAGGCGAGCCGCCAGACCACCGACAACGCCACCGTGCGCGGCGACATCACCCCCCTCAGCGCCCAGGTCGACGGCTATGTCGACCGCGTGGCCGTCACCGACTTCCAACTGGTCAAGGCCGGGGACCTGCTGGTCGAGATCGACGACCAGGACTATCGGGCGCGGGTGGACCAGGCCGCGGCGGATGTGCTGGGTGCCGATGCGGCGATCCAGAATCTGAAGGCGCGCAAGGACCTGCAGCACGCCGAGATCGACCAGGCCCAGAGCGTCATCGCCGCGACCCAGGCCGATGTCGACCGCACCAAGCTGGAGCTGAGCCGCCAGCAGACCCTGCTGGGCACCACCTTCGGCACGGCCCAGAGGGTGGAGCAGGCCGTCGCCGACGAAAAGCGCTTCGAGGCCACCCTGACGCGCAACCAGGCGGAACTCGAGGCCGCGCGCCGGCAGATGGGCGTGCTCGACACCCAGGAGCTGCAACTGCGCGCCGACGCCAAGGCCAAGAACGCCGCGCTTGCGCTGGCCAGGACCAATCTCGGCTACACCCGGATCACGGCGCCGGTGGACGGCATGGTGGGCGAGCGCGGGGTGCGCGCGGGGCAGTATCTGCGGCCCGGCACCCAGGTCATCTCCGTGGTCCCGCTGGACAATGTCTGGGTGATCGCGAACTACAAGGAGACCCAACTGACCCGCGTGGCGATCGGCCAGAAGGCCGAGGTCACCTTCGATACCTTCCCCGGAACGGTGGTGACCGGCCGGGTCGACAGCATCGCGCCGGCCAGCGGATCGCAGTTCAGCCTGCTGCCGCCGGACAACGCCACCGGCAACTTCACCAAGGTGGTGCAGCGCATCCCGGTCAAGATCCTGCTCGACCCGGGCAGCCCGCTGGCCGGACGGCTGCGCCCCGGCATGTCGGCGGTGGTGACCATCCTGACCGACGACAGCGCGCCGGCGAAGTCGTGACCGCCGCCGTCGAGGCCGCCGGTGCCCCCGTCCCGAGACCCGCGGCCGCCGCGGCGCCCTGCCTTCGCCCCCTGGCCGGGGTCGCGGCGGTGCTGCTGGGGGCCGTCATCTCGACGCTGAACACGCGGGTCACCGGCTTCGGCCTCGCCGACATCCGCGGCGGGCTCGGCCTCGGCTTCGACGAGGGCTCCTGGCTGGCCACGGCCTTCTCCGCCAGCCAGATGGTGGTGGCGCCGAGCGCGGCCTGGTTCAGCATGGTGATCGGCGTCCGGCGCTTCCTGCTCTGGGCCAGCGCGATCTTCATCCTGTCGTCGCTGCTGCTGCCGCTGATGGCCGACTACGAACTCATCATCGCCCTGCAGACCGTGCGCGGCCTCGCGGTCGGCACCTTCATTCCCGCCTCCCTCGGCTTCATCCTGCGCGGCCTGGCGCCACGCTGGTGGATCTGGGGCATCGCCGCCTATGCCTTCCGCTTCACCTTCTCCCAGAACGTCGCCGCCTCGCTCGAGGCCTGGTATTCGGAAACCGGCCACTGGCAATGGATCTTCTGGCAGAACGTCGTGCTGACGGGAGTCATGGCCCTGGTCATCCTGTGGGCGGTGCCGCGCGACGGCATCAATCGCGACCTGCTGCGCCGCACCGACTGGGGCGCCATCGTCTTCGCCGGCCTGGGCTTCGGGCTGGTCTATGTCGGGCTGGACCAGGGCAACCGCCTCGACTGGCTGAATTCCGGCGTCGTCGTCGGCTGCCTGGCAGGGGGCCTTCTGCTGATCGCCGCCTTCGTGGTCAACGAGGCGACCGTCGAGCATCCGCTGATCCACCTGCCGGTGCTGCGCCAGGTCAATGTCGCGGTGCCGGCGCTGCTGATCTGCGCCTACGGCTTCGGCTCGCAGGCCACCGCCTATGTGCTGCCGGATTATCTGACGCGCATCCAGGGCCTGCGGGCGCTGCAGATCGGCGATGTGCTGAACTGGATCGCCGTGCCGCAAGTCCTGCTGATCCCGCTGGTGGTGCTGGCGCTGCGCCGGATCGATGCGCGCCTCCTCCTCAGCATCGGCTTCGCCCTGATCGCCATCGGCAGCTGGATGGACACCGGCCTGACCCATGACTGGGCCGGCGGCGACTTCCTGCCCTCGCAGATCGTCGAGGCGGTGGGCCTGGCCATCGGCCTGACGTCGCTGGTCACCTTCGCCGTCTCGAACATCACGCCGCCCCAGGCCGCCGCCATCGCCGCGACGATCCAGATCTCCCGGCTGTTCGGCATCGAACTGGGGACCGCCTTCATCCAGACCTTCGTGCGGGTGCGCGAGCAGGTCTATTCGAACCTGATCGGCCAGCATCTGAGCTCCGGCTCGGACGTCGTCGACCGTGTGGTGACCGCGCTGTCGACCGTCTTCAGCCGGCACGCCAACAATATCGGGCTGGAAACCAGCCAGGGGATCGCCGCGGCCGGCCGGTTCGTGCAGCGCGAGGCCTATGTGCTGGCCTATATCGACGGGTTCTGGATCGTCGCCTGGGTGCTGGCGCTGGCGCCGTTCCTGGTGCTGCTGCTGCGTCGCCCGCCGCCCAATCCGATGACGCCGCCGCGCATCGACATCCCGGCGCGCGGGTGATCGCGCGGATGGAGCTGTCCGCCTTCGACATCCTTGCGCCGGGCCTTCCGGTGGTGTTCTGCGGCATCAACCCGAGCACACAGGCGGCGGCCTCCGGCCACAATTTCGGGTCGGCGTCCAATCGCTTCTGGCCCGTCCTCCACCTGTCCGGCTTCACGCCGGTGAGGATCCCGGCGCAGGACGATCGTCGCCTGCTCACCTTCGGCTGCGGCATCACCGCCGCCGTGCCGCGGGCCACGCGCAGCGCCGGCGAGCTGCACGGTCACGAACTCCGGGCCTCCGGAGAAATGCTTCGCGCGAAGCTCCACCACTTCCGGCCCGAGACCATCGCCTTCCTGGGCAAGGCGGCCTATGAAGCGATTGCGGGCGGCAGGGTCGGTTGGGGGCCGCAATCATCACGGTTCTGCGGCGCCGAGGTGTGGATCCTGCCGAACCCGAGCGGGCTCAATCGCGGCTTCAGCCTTGCCGGGCTTGTCGAGGCCTACTCCGCTCTCAGGACAGCGCGTTCATCCTCCCTGACGCGTTGGATGGCTCAGAGGCCTCGCGAAGGGATGCCCCGATAAAGCGGTGTTCGGTGCCCGTTGCAGACATTGTCGTCTGCGAAGCGGACATCCGGTGACCGGCGGCGTGGCATCGGCTACACTCGGCCGGTTTCGGGAGGCCGTAATGCTCACCCTTTACTCATATCCCGAGCTTTTTGGTGTCGCCGACAACAATGGCTACGGCTTGAAAGTCTATGCCTTTCTCAGATTGACCGGCCTGTCCTTCGCTCATCAGCATATCTTCGACGCCTCGACAGCACCGCGCGGACAACTTCCCTATATTGTCGATGATGGAGAGGCGATCGGTGACAGCGACACGATCATCGCACACCTGATCCGCAAATATGGCCTGACCATCGACGACCGGCTGACGCCCGCACAGCGCGACACCAGCCATCTGATCACGCGAATGCTCGATGATCTCTACTGGGTGATGTCGTATTCACGCTGGAAGGACGAGCGGTATTGGCCCGCCTTTCGCGATGCGCTGCTGCGCGAGCATTCGAGCGTGACCGAGGAGGGGCTGGCCAAGGCGCGAGAATTCAATTTCCAGCGCTACCATTACCAGGGCATCGGCCGCTTCGCTCCGGACGCCGCCTATGCCCGCGGCGTCGCGGACCTGCGGGTGCTGGCGAACCTCCTCGCGGCGAGCGACTACCTGCACGGAGCCGAGCCGACCAGTGCCGATGCGGGCATCTACGGCTTCATCGCGAACATTCTCTTCTATCCGATCGACACCCCGCTGAGGATCTTCGTCACCTCGCAGACCGATCTTGTCCGCCACTGCACCGCGATCCACGCCGCCATCCGCGCGTGACCGATTTTGGACAGGGACAATCCCTCGATGATCCGCCTGGACCGAGACGGGCGATGGACATTCGATCGACGCTGAAGGAGGGTTTGGTCTCGGCTGGTCGTGAAAGGCCGCCCCGAGGGGCGGCCTTCCATCATGCCGAACGGCCTAATGCCACTGTGCCTTGGCGTCCTTGGCCGTCATGCTGAGATGAACCCGGTCGTCGACATGGTCGACCCAGCCGACCGGAATGTAGTGATGCTGCGAGCCGGCATCCTGGTCCGATCGGGTGAGCTTGATGCGGTCCCGGCCTTCCATATGGTCTACCGTTCCGACATGCATGCCGTCGGAGCCGACCACGTTCATATGGTCCTTGATCTGAGACATCGGCGTCATGAGACATCCTCCTGATTGTCTTGACTGGGCAATGCAACCACCCGCGCCGGGGTTCCCCGGGGTGCCGTCGGAGCGAGGATGCGGCCGGACCCGGGTGTCGCCGCGGCCGCAGAGGTGTGCGGAGCATCGGCAGTCTCCGGAAGCGGGTCCCCCCCGGGGTGGGAGAGTCGATGCAAAGGCAACAGCCCCTGCACCAGCACCATTCCGTACGGCATTGAAATTCAATGAAAGCGATCAAAGGATAGATGCCGTCGATGTCCGCGCCTGGCGACGACGAGGCGGTCAAGGACTGCCGAGATAGGCGAACTTCTTCCGCAGCTGCAGCAGATCGCGCTCGAACTGCTCGACCGGGTAGTCGATCTCGGGTGCGGCGGTGGCGTCGGGCTGGTCGGGCAGGTCCGGGTCGATCCGCCTGATCGGGTCGATCATGGTGTCAGCCTTGGTCACCACGGTCGGGTCCTGCCTCGCCCCCTCATCGGCCTGGAGCTGCCGCACCGCGAACTGGATGTTCCAGCGCTCGCGCGAGGTCATCCTGTGGCCGGCCTGCCAGCGCTGCAGCCATTGCTCGAGCTGGCCCAGCACATAGCGCAGCTCGGCGTCTCGGTCGGTGCCGGGCATAGCTTCTCTCCCCTGCGGTCGTCCAAAGGACATGGCCGTGGGACTGCGCTGCGGCAAGCCGGGGCGCTAGGCATGCCCGATCGGTCGCCCGCCGAGCCAGCTCAGATACTGGTATTTCGGCCGCAGCAGCTCCATGTCGCGCTCGAACTCCGGCAGCGTGTAGTCGACGCCGGCGGCATCGCCCGCCTCGACCAGGGGCGAATGGTCCGGGTCCGCCGCGGCCAGCAGATTGGCGATCTCCTGATGCGCCGACGGCCCGGCATCGTCGTGGATTTCGCCCTCGTCGATGTGCAGCTCGCCGACCGCCCGCCTGATCGCGGCCAGCTGGATCCCGTTCGGGGCCTGGCCGGCGAGCCATCGCGTCAGCCAGGCTTCGAGCTGATTCATGGCGTAGCGCAGCTCGTCGTCGCGTTCATTGGCGGGCATCATCCTGTCCTTCGGCCGTGGCAATGCCCTGATGGGCTCCTTCGAGGCAAGCGGCAAGGGCTTGATTCCCGGAAGAGAGTCGCTTGCCGGCGGAGATAGGCAATAAAATTACCCGCACTCCCGTGCCGTACCGGCTGTTTTCATAGAAACGCAATACCCGGAGGACCCGCCATGGTGATCGAGCGACAGCCTTGCGTCCTCGTCGTCGAGGACGAATTCCTGACCGCCCTCCTGATGGAGGAGGCGCTGGCCGAGGCCGGCATCCGCGTCCTGGGGCCGGCCGCGAAGCTGGACCAGGCGGTCGCGCTGGCCGGAGTCGACGGCGTGGATGCGGCCCTGCTCGATGTCGAGCTGTCCGACGGCGACGAGGTCTTCCCGGCGGCGGAAGTCCTGGCCGAGCGCAACATTCCGTTCGCCTTCGTGTCGTCCTGCCCGCTCGACCGCGTCGAAGACAGATACGGCGCCCGGCCGATGCTGTCGAAGCCGTTCCGCGACCGCGAGGTGCAGGCTCTCACGGCGAAGCTGCTCCGGCCCAGGCGGCGGTAAGGCCCGCCAGCGCGTGTCCTGAGCCTCGAATATCCCTCGATGACAACGTTGTCTTGACAGATTCCTGCCGGCCCGTCTCTCTATGAGCGGGGATGATGTCGTCCTGCTGGCGGCCCGCAGCAGAAGATTGCGGCCGGCGCGGGCGGCGTCGCACCATCCGGGCTCCGACCTTGCGGGCTTCGCCGGACGAATCGACAACACACCGGTCGCCACGGCCGGGTCAGACAGGGAGAGGATGATGACGAAGGATCTGGCGCGCCGCGCCGTCTGCGGAGCCGCTGTGGCGGTCGCCGCCCTGGTCGCCGCCACTGGCGCGGCCGATGCCGCCGCCAATTGCATCAAGGGCGACCGCAAGCCGCCCTTCACCGTCGGCTGGGCCAACATCTACTCCGTGCCGACCTGGATGAAGCAGACCGAGGGCACCATCAGCAAGGAGGTCGACGAGCTGAAGGCCAAGGGGCTGGTCGACAAGCTGGTGATCACCGACGCCCAGGGCAACGCCAACACCCAGATCCAGCAGGTCCAGTCGATGATCGACGCCGATGTCGACGCGATCATCCTGATCGCCGGGTCGGCCACGGCGCTGGACCGCGTGGTCGCCGATGCCTGCGCCAAGGGCATCGCGGTGATCAACTTCGACAGCCTGGTGCAGACCGACAAGGTGACGGCCAAGCTCAACACCGACTCGGCGGACTGGGGCAAGCAGGCCGCCGAGTGGCTGGTCAAGCAGATCGGCGGCAAGGGCAAGATCATCGTCCTGAACGGCCCGGCCGGCATCTCGGTCAGCGACGACCGGCGCAAGGGCGCGACGCCGGTGCTGCAGGCCAATCCGGGGGTCGAGGTGCTGGCCGAGACCAACACCGACTACAATGTCGCCCCGGCGCAGGAGGCGGTGACCAGCCTGTTGTTCGCCAACCCGGAGATCGACGGCATCCTGTCGCTGGGCGGCGCGCTGTCGGCCGGCGCGATCCTGGCGATGGACCGGCAGGGCCGCGCCTTCGTGCCGACCACCGGCGAGAACTACCGCCAGTTCCTCGAGTTGTGGAAGCAGCACGACATGAAGGGCTGGGCGACGATGCAGCCGAACTGGCTCGGCGCGCTGGCCGTCTACACCGCGGTGCAGGCGCTGTCGGGCAAGGACGTGCCGGCCTTCGTCAAGGTGCCGCTGCCGGTGATCGACGACGCCAGCATCGACGGCTACCTCGCGCGGGCCGACAAGTTCCCGGCCGACGGCTATATCTTCTCCGAGTACGACACGGCGCTGTTCGACACGCTGCTGGCGGCGAAGTGAGCATGGCAGGCGGGGGCGGCGCCGTGACGGCGTCGCCCATCCTCTCCGCTGAGGGCGTGTCCAAGGCCTTCTTCGGCAATCCGGTGCTGCGCGACGTCTCGATCGCGCTGCATCCCGGCCGGGTCCATGCCCTGCTGGGCGAGAACGGGGCCGGCAAGTCGACGCTGATCAACATCCTGTCCGGGGCGCTGCGGCCGGATGGCGGGTCGCTGACGGTCGACGGCCGCGGCGCCGGCCACCTGACGCCGCGCGAAGCCAAGCGCGCCGGCATCGCCGTGGTGCAGCAGGAGCTGAGCCTGGCGCCGCACCTGTCGATCGCCGAGAATATCGGCCTCGGCGCCTACCCGCGCCGGCTGGGGCTGATCGACTATGGCGCGCTGGCGCAGCGGGCCCGGGCGGCCTGCGACCTGGTCGGGCTGGATGAGCCGTTGGACCTGCCGGTCGACGCCCTGTCGCTCGGCCGGCGGCAGATGGTCGAGATCGCCAAGGCCCTCTACCGCAAGCCGCGGGTGCTGATCCTGGACGAGCCGACCTCGTCGCTGTCGGCGCATGAGGCGCAGACCCTGGCCCGGCTGGTGCGGCGGCTGCGCGACGAGGGCACGGCCATCCTCTACATCTCGCACCGGCTGAACGAGGTGCTGGACCTCTGCGATTACGCCACGGTGCTGAAGGATGGCAGCCGCACCGCCGACCGGAAGCTGGAGGGCGTCGACCCGGAAGGGCTGGTGCGGCTGATGGTCGGGCGCGATCCCGGCGACCTGTTCCCGGCCTGGCAGCCTTTTGCCCAGCCGGAGACGGCGATCCAGATCCGGGGCTTCCGGGCTGGCGCGGCGCGGGAGGTCGACCTCACCGTTCGCTACGGCGAGGTGGTCGGCATCGGCGGGCTGGTCGGGCAGGGGCAGGAGGATCTGCTGCTGGGCCTCGTCGGCGCCCTGCCAGCGGCGGCCGATGCCGCGCGCATCGCCGGCGCCGACCGGCCCTTCGGCAAGGTCACCGAGGCGACGGCGGCGGGCCTGGCCTATGTCCCGGCCGACCGCAAGAAGGAGGGGCTGCTGCTGCCGCACAGCATCGCCTTCAACCTGCTGCTGCCGACCCTGGCGCGGCCGGCTCGCGGCCTGCGTGACCGGGCGGGGGAGGCGGCGACGGTGGCCGAGCTCGCCAAGCGCCTGACCATCAAGGGCGACACGGCGCGGCCGGTGCAGGCGCTGTCCGGCGGCAACCAGCAGAAGGTGGCGCTGGCCAAATGGCTGCCGCTGGCGCCGCGCATCCTGCTGCTGAACGACCCCACGCGTGGCGTCGATGTCGAGACCAAGCGGGAGATCTACGTCATGCTGCGGGCGCTGGCGGCGCAGGGGAAGGCGGTGGTGCTGCTCAGCTCCGACACGCCGGAGCTGGTGCATCTCTGCGACCGGGTGGCGGTGATGTTCGCCGGCCGCACCGTGGCCAATCTGGAGCGGCCGGGGATCAGCGAGGAGGCGATCGTCGGCGCCGCCATGGGCGTCGCGGCGCCGGGGCTGGCGGCATGAGCATGTCCCTCTATCGGGCGATCCAGGGCCGCCGGCACCAGGGGCTGCGCGGGCTGTACCTGATCGTGACGGCGTTCCTGGCGCTTTACGTCGCGCTGTTCCCGGGGCTGGTCAGCGTCGAGGGCGTCGCCAAGTTCACCCAGAACTGGTTCCCGCTGGCGCTGGTGGCGATGGCCCAGGCGATGATCATGCTGACCGGCGGCATCAACCTCGCGGTCGGCGCCATGGTCAGCCTCGGCGCCGTGGTCGCCGCCACCAGCTTCGACGGCATGCTCGGCGTGCCCGGCGGGGTGCTGGCGGTGGCCGCGATCGGGCTCGTGGTCGGGGCCGGGGCGGGGGCGATCGTGGCGCTGTTCCGGCTACCGGCGATCATCGTCACCCTGGCCGGGTCCTTCATCCTCGGCGGCGCGGCCCTGCTGGTGCTGCCGCGGCCGGGCGGCGACGTGCCGGACTGGCTGTCGGAGCTCTTGGCCGGGCACCAGCCGGTGGCGGCGCTGCTGCTGGTGCTGCTGGCGGTGGCCTGGAAGCTGTACCTGGCGACGCCGATCGGCCTCGGCCTCTACGCTGCCGGCGACAACCCGGTCGGCGCCTACCGCTCCGGCGTGCCGGTCGACCTGGCCAAGGTCGTGGCCTATGCCATCAGCTTCATGCTGGCGGCGCTGGCCGGGCTGTTCGTGGCGGCGCAGACCGGGTCGGGCGACCCGGTGATCGGCACGCCCTTTACCCTCAACTCCATCGCCGCGGCGGTGCTGGGCGGGGTCGGCTTCCTCGGCGGGGCCGGCACCATGCGCGGCGCCATCGCCGGCAGCCTGCTGCTCAGCGTCATGATCAACGTCATGTTCTTCCTGGGCTTTCCGCCCGTGGCGCAATACATCGCCCAGGGGCTGATCATCGTCGGCGCCGTGGCGCTGCCGCAGATCCGCTGGAGGCGGGCATGAGCGCGGTCGCGACGAAGGTGCCGGCGATCCTGCGGCACAAGGTGGTGCTGGCCTGGCTGGTGGTGGCCGCGGTCTGGATCGCCGCCAGCCTCTTGACCCGCGGCTTCGGCGCCTATGGCCATCTGCGCTACCTGCTGGAGCTCGCGGCCGTGATCGGCCTAGTCGCTGCCGGGCAGACGCTGGTGGTGATCGGCGGCGGCATCGACCTCGCCGTCGGCGCGGTGATCACGGTGACGGCGATCCTGCTGCCGCTGCTGTCGGTGGCCTGGGACCCGACCGGGCTGGTCGGGGTGGCGGCGACGCTGCTGGTGGCCGCGGGCATCGGCTTCCTCAACGGACTCGGCATCGCCGCGCTCAGGGTGCATCCGCTGATCATGACCCTGGCGATGGCGACGCTGCTGCAGGGCCTCTTGGTGATCGTCGCCGGCGGCAGCGCCATCACCGTGCGCAACCCGGTGGTGGAATGGCTCGGCTCGGCCCGCCCGGCCGGGGTGCCGGTCGGCATCCTGCTGTGGCTGGTGGTCTCGGCCGGGGTGCTGGTGCTGCTGCACCGGACGGCGGCGGGGGCGCGGATCTTCGCCCTCGGCACCAGCCCGCTGGCGGCACGGCTGTCCGGCGTCGACATCGGGCGGACCACGGTGCTGCTGTATACGCTCAGCGGGCTGATGGCGGGGATCGCCGGGGTGCTGGTGCTGGGCATGAACCGGCAGGGCTATGTCGGCATCGGCGACCCGTACCTCTTGACCTCGATCGCCGCGGTGGTGCTGGGCGGCACCTCGATCCTGGGCGGCCGCGGCACCTATGCCGGCACCATCCCGGGGGCGATCCTGCTGGTCACCATCACCGCGCTGATCACGGTGGTGAACGCCTCGCCCGGCTGGCGCAGCATCCTGTTCGGTGGGCTGATCCTGGGCCTGCTGCTGCTGTCGGGGCGGGAGGCGCGGCGCTAGCCGATCCGGTAGAGCCGGCGGGCGTTGTCGTGGAACAGCGCCCGCTGCTCGGCCGGGGTCAAATCGGCGGTGAACGCCTTGAACCCGTCCCAGACCTGGTCGAAGGAGGCGTGCAGCCCGGCCACCGGGAAGTCGCTTGCGAACAGCGACCGGGCGGGGCCGAAGGCGTCGAGGCAGGCCAGCACCACCGCGCGCAGGCTGTCCGGCGTCCAGTGGTGGTCATAGGCCACGAGGTCGGAGATCTTGAGATGGACATTCGGCTCGCGCCCCAGCGCCGCCAGGCCGGCGCGCCAGCGGGCCATGCCCTCGGCGTCGCGGTCGGCCGGGCTGCCGCAATGGTTCAGGATGAAGACCTGGCCGGGAAAGTCGCGCACCAGCCGCAGCGCATCCGCCATCTGGCCGGGATAGAGCATCAGGTCGAAGGACAGGCCGTGCCCGGCCAGCCGGGCCAGGCCACGGCGCCAGGCCGGGTCGTCCATCCGGTCCGGCCGGGCGACGAAGCTGCGCGCCGGGTCGGGGTGCCAGCTCAGGATGTCGCGGATGCCGACGACGCGCGGGAAGGCCGCCTGCCGCTCCAGCAGCGCCGCCGCGTCCGGGGAATCCAGCGGCACATGCGCGACCAGGCGTTCGGCGATGCCGCCGCGATCCTCCAGCATCTCCAGCCATTCCGTCTCCGCCACCGGGTCGGCGGGGTCCCAGCCGGCCTCGATATGCACTGTCGCGACCACCGGCTGGTTGCGTGCATCGGCCCGGTAATCCGCCGGCAGGTAGTCGCGGCGCAGCGGCGCGTTGTCGCCGAACACCATCTCGCCGCGCGCCGGGCGCAGCCAGGGATGGCGGTCCATAGACAGGTCCCAGAGATGGTGGTGCGCGTCGACGATCGGGCCGTCATAGGGCTGGGTCACGAGGCCTCTCCTGCAGGATATCCGTCCTGCGCCGGATCGATGACAACGTTGTCTTGACAGATAGCCTGCCGCTGCCGTCTAAGGAAGTCCATAGCAGGGGCGGTGGAGCGGCGATCGTGGCCGACGGGATCATCACGCGGGACGCAGACATGCTGCATGACGGCATCCGGGGCGTGCCCCCGGGCGCCGGGCCGATCCCGCTGGACGAGGTGGCGGCGCAGGGCTGGCACCCGGCCGAGGGCGCGATGTCGCTGCCGGTGCTGACCCTGGACGAGGACGCCTTCGCCGGCAACCGGGCGCTGATGCTGCGCTATGCGGCGGAGCAGGGGGCGGCGATCGCCCCGCATGCCAAGACGCCGATGGCACCGGCGCTGGCGGCCTCGCTGGTCGCGGCCGGGGCCTGGGGCACCACGGTGGCCGATATCCGCCAGGCCGCGGTGATGCTGCGCGCCGGGCTGAACCGGCTGATCCTGGCCAACCAGGTCGGCGGCCCGGGCGGCGCCCGCCGCCTGGCCCGGCTGCACGAGGCCTACCCCCGGGCCGAGATCTACACCTTCGTCGATTCCCCCGAGGCCGCCGCGGCGCTCGACGATGCCTGGCGCGAGGCCCGGTTGGCGCCGCTGCCGGTGCTGGTCGAGGTCGGGGCCGGCCGCGCCGGCGCCCGCGACCTGGCGGCGGCGGAGCGGGTGATCGCCGCGGTCAAGGCCAGTGAGGGCCGGCTGCGGCTGGCGGGCATCGGCGCCTATGAGGGCGCCGCGGCGACCGCGGATGTGGAGCGGACGCGGGCGGCGATCGCCGACCTCGCCGCGCTGGCGGCGGAAGCGTTCGGCAAGGTCCGCGCCGCCGTGGGGCCGCAGGCGCCGCTGATCCTGACCGCCGGCGGCTCGGTCTATTTCGACCTGATCGTGCAGCATCTCGGCCCGGTCGCAGCCGCCGACGGCCGCGCCCGGCTGGTGCTGCGCAGCGGCGCGATCTTCTTCCACGACCACGGCGTCTACACGCGCGGCCTGGCGGCGCTCGACGCCCGGCAGGGCTTCCGCCTGGGCGGCGAGACGGCCAGCGCCTCGGAGGGCTTCCGTCCGGCGCTGCGGCTCTGGGCCGAGGTGCTGTCGCGGCCGGCGCCGGGCCTGGCCATCTGCGGCATGGGCATGCGCGACGTGTCCTTCGACCAGGACCTGCCGACGCCGCTGCGCCTGCATCGCGACGGCCGCCCGCTGGCGAGCTTCGCCCGGCCGGAGGAGGCGCGGGTGACGAAGCTGAACGACCAGCACGCCTTCCTGGCGCTCGGCGCCGACAGCCCGGTCGCGGTCGGCGACGTGATCGAGTTCGGCATCTCCCACCCCTGCACCTGCCTCGACCGCTGGCGCGTGATCTGGGGCATCGACGGCCAGGGCCGCGTCCAGGCCGCCTATCCCACCTGCTTCGGCTGAGATGCATACGGGTCTGTTCCACACCATCGATTTCGACGCTGACGGCCGCGTCCTCGACCATCTGGGCGTGCCCTTCTCGGTCGACCGGTCGCCCTATTTCCACGTCAAGGTCCCGGTCGCGCGGATCCGGAACGGCGACGGGCCGCGGGTGCTGCTGATGGCCGGCAACCATGGCGACGAATATGAGGGCGAATTCGCCCTGGCCCGGCTGATCCGCCGGCTGGACCCGGCCCGGATGAAGGGCACCGTCACCATCCTGCCGATGACCAACGCGCCGGCGGTGCGGGCGTCGACGCGCTGCTCGCCGCTCGACGGCGGCAACCTCAACCGCGCCTTCCCGGGCGATCCGGACGGCACGCCGACCCAGCGCATCGCCCATTTCCTCGAGCATGAGCTGTTCCCGCGCCACGACGTGGTGTTCGACCTGCATTCCGGCGGCACCTCGATGGCGCATCTGCCTTGCGCCCTGATCGAGCGCCATGCCGATGCCGAGCGGCAGGAGCGGGCGGTGGCGCTGATGCGGGCGCTGGGCCTGCCCTGGGGCTTCATCGCCGACAACGGCCCGGCAGCGCCGACCTCGATGGGCGCCGCGGCGCGGGCCGGCACCATCGGCCTGTCCGGCGAGTTCGGCGGCGGCGGCACGGTGACGCCGGCGACGATGCGCGGCGCCTCGGCCGCGATCGACGGGCTGCTGCTGGCGCTCGGCGTGATCGACGCGCCGCTGCTGGGCCCGGCGCCAAAACCGGCGACAGCGCCGATGCGCCTGCTGTCCCTGGCCCGGCATGCCCAGGCGATCTATGCCACGGGCCCCGGTTGGTTCGAGCCGGCGGTCGAGGTCGGTGCCGAGGTCGCGGCCGGGGACCTAGCCGGCTGGGTGCACGACCTGGACCGGCTGGAGGTGGCGGAGGCGCCGCGGCATTTCGCCGAATCCGGGGTGGTGATCTCGCACCGGTTGCACAGCCGGTGCGAACCGGGCGACTGTCTGATCCAGGTGGCCGAGGTGCTGGGCGCCGGCCGATGAGCCGTGGGTCGACGAAGGGGAGTGGATGACGGATTCGGAGAAGCGGCCGGCCCGCATCGACGAGGTCGCGCGCATTGCCGGGGTGTCGCCGATCACCGTCTCCCGGGCGCTGCGGCAGCCGGAGAAGGTGGCGGAGGACAAGCGCCGCCGCATCCAGGCGGCGATCGAGCAGACCGGCTACGCGCCGAACCAGGACGCCATCCGCCTGCGCTCCGGCGGCCGGCCGGCGGCGACGGCCGCGTCGACCCTGGTCGCCGCCTTCGTCTCCAACATCGCCAACCCGCAATTCTCGCGCGCGGTGCGGGCCTGCGCCGAGGTGCTGGAGCCGGCGGGCTACCGGCTGATGACGGGCGAGACGGCCTATTCCTACGTCCGCGAGACGGCGATGATCCAGTCGCTGCGCGACCTCAGGCCGGCGGCGGTGCTGTTCACGGGCGTGATCGAGCTGGAGGAGAACCGCGAGGCGCTGCGCTCGCTCGGCGTGCCGGTGATGGAGACCTGGGCTTATCCGCAGGATCCGATCGACATGCTGGTCGGTTTCTCCAATTTCGACGGCGGGCGGCTGGTCGGCGAGCATTTCGGCGAGCGCGGCTATCGCCGCATCGCCTATGTCGGCCGCGGCGGCGGCCGCGGCGTGCTGCGGCTGCAGGGCTTCAAGGAGGGCCTGGCCAAGCACGGCCTGCGCCCGGCGGTGGAGCTCTCGGTCGAGGGCCCGGCCGGCCTGGCCGAGGGGCGCCAGGCGATGGCCGCGCTGCTGGAGCAGGGCGAGCCGCTCGACGCGGCGTTCTTCGGCAACGACCTGCTGGCGATCGGCGCCTTGTTCGAGGCCCGGCGCCGCGGGCTCGCCGTGCCGGGCGACCTCGCGGTGGCCGGCTTTGGCGACATCGAACTGGCGGAGGCGCTGGAGCCGGGCCTGACCACGGTGCGCATCGACAGCGACGACATCGGCCGCCGCGCCGGCCGCATGCTGCTGACCCGCCTCGGCGGGGAGCGGCCGGAGCGCGGGATCGAGCTGGTGGAACTCAGCTTGGTGGTCCGGGCGAGCGGGTAGTGGGCGGCCCCCGCTGCGCCGGTCGGGCGCCAAGGAGGCAAGGCGGCCGGCCGTGTTCGGCCAAACGGAGTCCCGGGCGCGACGCAAGCGGATCAAGCAGCAGTGCCGCGGAACCGGCGCTCCTCGGCCATTCGAATTTCGCTTCGCCACCGCTGCTCTTTCACCGCGAGGCTAGCCAATCAACTCGCCGAGAGGCTGAGCACGACAAAGGGCGGAAGGCGATGTCGATGGCTGCCGGGTTCTCCAGATGGCGAGCCTTGCGCAGGCTTCCCACGTCGACGGCGATCCTGATGGCGGGGTCGTACCCGTCGACCAAGAGGTCGATCGGTGTTTCATCTGGAAGGGCTGTCCGATTTCACGACGATCCTTCCTTTCATGAAAGGATGTGGCTTGCAGGAGTATTCGATCCCTTCGGGTGGTGTAACGTCGATAAACTCTATCGACGCTGAGTTGCTTCCAGGTGGAATTGAACCAGTGTCGAACGCCGGCGAGACGGTACGTGTGGCTGTATGAGCCATGCTGTCGAGGTTTTTCCAAACGACCGACTGACCGGTCGTGATCTCAATCGACATTGGATCGTACTTGAAGCCTCGAATCTCGACGATGACTGAATTTCTCATGGGATTTCTCACTCTGGTTTCTTCTCACCGCGTGCCCGAAATGGCATGGACCAGAGGAAATCAGTTTGCAAATATTCCATCTGGCCGTTAATCTGAAAGACATCTGGATCCGGCAGACCGAGGAGAAACTCGGGTTGTAACGAGTTGATCAAGAATGGCTGGTCAGCGATACTGTGATTGATCCGGTCGGAGATGGTTGCTTTGGCGTGGCAGGTCAGGCAAGAGGATGGCCCACTATTGATAGGCTCTATCAGGGTATTGGCGAGCTCCAGCGGTTTGCCGAACTGGTCTGTGAAGGTCAACTGGACGCCTCGAAGGCGATAATATCGCCACTTTGAACCAACAGTCTCATTTCGCACCCCGTCCTTGCCGGCGGGCGCATTCGGTCCCCGGGTCGTCGGGTCGATCGAAGGCCGACCTTCTTTGATCGCCTGAGGCTCCTGATCGACATGTTCGAAGTCCGTCCAGAACCATTGCGGAAGATCCTTGGTGATGATGTGAAGACCCGAGAGACCCCAGGTTTCACGTACCGTCTGGCCTGAGTCGTTGACGAACTCAATCGTTCGCCAATGGTATCTCTGCTTGTCTTCCTCATTGGCGAGCCGTACCCACTTTGCCTTGACTTCCTTAGATTCAAGATCGAACTGGATCGAAAGTGGGTTGTTGTTCTGCTTTGCATCTAGGAAGCTGGCTATGAGGCCTTCGACACTGTAAAGTCTTTTGCTGCGGATGGTGTCAAAGGTCGATTTGTTCATCCGAACTTCGAATTCTCCCTCTACCGTCACGCCGGGCGCCACGAAAGGACCGAAACCGCTCCTTTCTGTATCTCTTCGGGGTATCGTGAGAACATTGGAGCGAAGGTTGGAAAACAGTACCGTCGTGTTCGGATCAAGGTGCTTGCGGGGTGAAGTCGCCCGCGGCAAGGCCTCCCATGGTCCGGGATCGATGCCGCCGTCCTTGTAGACCTCGCTGGTGTTCTGCTCTCCCGGCCTAAGGAAGAGCCCGCCGGTCGCATTGGCCCACGTCTCCCATACGACGTCGTGATCGGCATCGTAGTCCCTGATCGACGCCTTGGCTGAATCGGGTACGCCAGCGCTCCCCTGTTGCGCTTGGTGGTTCAAGAAAAAGAACAGCTTCCAAGCGTATTCATGAGGGTGATTGATTGCCAGATTTACATCTTCCGGCATTCCTCCGGGCTCAACAATCTGAGCATTTGCATTGTAAATGGAAAATATATAAATAAAGAAAATCATTACGCATTCAATGATCGGTAGTTTTAATGAGTTTTTCAAGATTCCCTCCATGTGTTTTGGTATGCATTATTGATTGTTAGGGCGACATCACATAATACTATAAGTATGAGGTAAATTGCCCGGACAAATGCAGCGCGCCGATAAACGCCACGCCGTTCCTTTTATGACACGATGCCTAAAGATGATTGTACCGCCGCCATCACATTAAGACGACCGAAGCCAAAAAAATCATTGCGGCCGCTTGCGTCATAAGGATATGGGCCAACCTTCTCAGCTGTTTCGCAGATAATTCGACGGACATCTGCTTCGCTGAGATTTGGGTTCGCTGATATAATTAGACCGCAGGCTCCAGCAACGATTGGAGTAGAAGATGATGTTCCGTTGAATTTTTCTTCATAATCTCCAGAGCTATATCCGCTTGTTCCGCTTATATCTGTTGTCAGATTGTGTACTCCGGGTGCTGCGATCGAAATTTGAGGTCCATAACAGGTACCCCACCAACTCTCGCCATCCCTACTAGAGGGGGTTTTTGCTTCGTCGTATTCATTGCTTGCCGATATCACCAACATATTGGGGACGGTGCCGGGAAACGAAACCTCATTGAAGCTATTTCCGGCAGCTATAACTACTACGCAACCTAGGCCACCCCTGCCGCGGAGGCGGGCATTCTCGAACTCCTCGGCAATCGCGTTGGATGGCGCGCCACCGCCCCAACTGTTGCTCAGGACGGAGGCTCCACTCTGCCAACACCATGAAATTGCTCGGGCGATTTTCTCATTCGTGGTGACCCAAGGCCCGCCCTGGAATTCGGAAGAGGCGATTCGAACAGCTAAAATCGAGCATCCAGTTCCGACGCCGACAACGCCCGAAGCAGCATCTCCCTTGGCAGCGGCAAGGCCAGCACATGCGGTTCCGTGGCCATCCCAGGGATTTGGCTCTTGATAGGAGTCCCCATCGCCCGCATCAAATGTACCGACGACTGAGGATGCAAGGTCAGGATGGCGTGTGTCTACTCCTTCATCTAGGATCGCTATTCGAACGCTCGGGACGCCCTGTTGGAGGTTCCATGCTTCTGTGGCGCGTGTAAGATGCACCGCGTATTGTCTCTTTATTAGTGGGTCCGAGAGAAGCGGGTGCAGAGTGGGCGCAACGCGCTTGGGAACGTGCCGTCCGATCGTGACAAAATCTGGCTCCGAGAACCGGACGCCTGCCTCTGTCTCTATCAGAGCGCAAATTTGGAAAGGGTCTGCCCCATCAGGAATGCGAAACACTACTTTGTCATCACGCTCACTTAGCTTCGTAAGGCCGTGTTTGCTCGCGACTGTATCTCTTGCATTGCTATCATTGAATCCGACTATTACGCGATCGGTTGCCACAATGTGGTTGCCGCCCAAGCGAAATACGGGTAGCGCTTGGGCAACCTCTGGCTGGGAATTGAGGGCAGAAATAGCCGCTTGCGGCATAGCGAGGCCCCGAGCGGACGTTGGTCCACTGCCAATAGGTGTTACTGGTACGATGGTTAAGTTTTCGCCCGGTATCTCGTATCTCTTGGAAAAAGGCCCAATCCCAGCTGCATCTGTAGCGCGCGCGCGTACACTGTGAGGCTGCGCTCCGCTGAATTTAACCGCTACGACGCTTGGGTCTACCTCAAGCTTAACTGTTTGGCCTAGCACAGTGTATTCGTATGCCATCTCTATCTCCGAAGAATGATGTTATTGGGTATAGTCGATAGAAGAAGCAGTATTATCTGTATATTGTGGTTATAGATATTTTGCGATGAAATCTTGAGTGCCGTATAGTGCGTGATTTTCTTTGGGAGAAATTTTCAGCTCGATGGCTGACTATGTCCTTGAAGTTTGAGCCATAGGTGCTTTGCTTTGGTCCGAGCCTAGCAGGGTTGGATGCCTTCTCTATATTGCAAACAAATCAGCTATACGGCGAAATACTGCCAAGATAAAATATCCTATCGCTCTTTTTTTTGTTATAAGATTCATTGAATTCTGAACATACAGATCATATTGCGGCGATGGTATTGATATTTTATGTATATATTTTGTTAACATAGCAGAATTTTTCGCGGATGTCAGCTGTCAACTTTGGCAAGGGGCCAGCCTAGGGCAGAAATGAGCATAGAATCTTATCATCGCCTCCGCACTTACCCATTGCTTACTCCCTCAGCTCCGGCCCCGGCGCATCCAGATGCCCTCGCCAGGGGTCAAACACGGCGGTGCGGTCGCGAGTGCTCCAGTCCATGATGAGGCGGTGGTTGATCTCGATCTGTAGGCTGTGGCGGCCGCGGGCCGAGTCGGAATAGGCCGAGACCAGCTCGGCGCCGCGCAACGGCACACTCGGCGAAACCGAATAGGCGAGGCGGCGAACTGCACGAAGCCAGGCTCGCAGCTGGCACCGTCATAGTCGCCGACCACGACATCGGGCCGCGCCGTCCGGGTCGGGCGATAGCGTGCGGCCTGGCAGTCTCGTCCACGTGGCCGATCCATCACTCGGCGCCGCCCCGTCTTCGGCCGACGGAGACGGGGACCGCCAACCTGTCTCATCCGGAAGCGGTATCCCTTCCATCCTGCAAATCAGCGGCACAGTATGCGAGACTTCGCGGGTCGGTTTGGAGGCTCCGATGCGCGTCAGCCGGATTGACGACAAGGCGAAACGGATGCTCGGTTGGGTCGGCCAGTACTCGGTTGCTGGAAGACACACGCGCAAATTCTTCTCCGACCGGGCGTTCGGCACCTCCGCGCGGGCCAAGGCCGCGGCTGAGGCGTTTGCCACGAAGGATCTCGCAGAGCACCGCGAGGTCAGCTCGCTGCGCCGCATGCTGGTGCCGCGCAAGAACACCCCGCATGGCGTCCCGGGGGTTGCGCGCTATGCTCGCCCGGGGGGCTCGTCCGCCTTCTGGGTCGCCTATTGGACCCAGGACGGGGTACGGCACCAGAAGAAATATTCGATCCTGCGCCATGGCGAGAACGAAGCGCGGGATCTGGCCTTTGCCACGCGTGCCGACATGACCGCCGGCAACCTGGAGCGGCTGGCCGAGTTGCTCAAGATCCACGCGCCAGGCCGGTCGGCAACGGCCAAGCGGAAGACACGATCATCCTCGCGGACCGGCTCCAAGGTGCCGGGCAGGTCCACGCTGCCGGGCAGGTGAGCGGGCCATCGGCGACATCGGGCCCGCGGCTGTGAGTACCGCGAAGGGTGTATGACCATGCTGTACCATTGGGTCAGTCGCGATCGCCCAGGCAATGAGTCATGGTCCAATCGTCCGCCGGGTGAATTTTTCCTGCCGAGATGCGATCGGGCGGGCGGGAAAGAGCGCCATCGGCGCTCAGATGATGCATCGATGCTCGTCATATTGAAGTCGAAAATGATCTGAGTCGTCGTGTCGCCGCTCCGGATCAGGACAAGGCATTGTCGAGTCAGGCCAGCGCAACCGGCTGGTCGCGGGAATGACGAACTCGTCTTGCGGCGCGTCCGGCAACGGGCGAGGAGGTGGGGTGAAACGATCGGCCGAGGATGGGGCCAGGTTCGAGCGTGAGCCGAACCATGGGCGCGGGGCGGCCGCCCGTCACGCGATGGCGGTCCTGCTCGCCTGCACTGTGGTCGGCTGCTCTACGCTGAACGACCTGGGACTCGGCTGGGGCGGTGCCGCTTCGGCCGAGGCTCCGCAGGCATCTGCTGCCGCACCCCCCACCGCAGTCCCTGCGCCACAGGCCGCGCCTGCGGCTTCGGCGCCCGCTCTCGGGGCGACCGCAATGTCACCGGGTGAAACCAGCACACCCGGGGCTCCGAGCGGTGATCCGGCAGCCGAATTGCCGCTGCCGGACAACGCCTCCGCCGAGCTGCGCGATCTGGCGCGCAAGGCCATCGCCGGCGACGCGAACGCCGAGTATGAGATCGGCACCGTCTTCGCACGCGGCATGGGCGTGCCGCAGAGCTATGAGCACGCCGCCTACTGGTACCGCCGCGCCGCCGATCAGGGCAAATCCGATGCCGCTTATGCGTTCGGCGCCCTGTGGGAGCAGGGTCTCGGCGTGCCGCGCGACGCAAGAGAGGCGATGAACTGGTTTCGCAAGGCCAGTGTCACCGGCAACCCGCACGGCGCGTATGAGGTGGGCCGCCTCTATGAAACCGGTGAGCTCGGGCCGGCCAATCCGCTGATGGCCGCCGGCTGGTACAGGATCGCAGCCAGGGCCGGCGACGAGCAGGGGAAACAGGCGCTGGCGAGGCTGCAAGCGGCCTTGGACGCCGGGCGTCTGTCACCGGCCCAGACCACAACGGCCGCCACGAGCCCGGAACGGGTCCCGGGCAACAATCGAGCGGTCCAGATGCCGGCGCCGGAGCCGGCCAGCCCCGGCCAGACGGCAGCCCTGCCTCCGCCGGCCGCGACCGCCGCGCCACCGGTGATAGCGCCTGAACGGCCGGCCACCAGCGCTCAGGTCCGGGAAATCCAGCAGCTCCTGGCGAAGCTGAACCTGGATGCGGGGCGGGCGAATGGCCGGCTGGGGCGCAAGACCCGCGCCGCCATCGCCACCTTCCAGCAGAGCCAGGGCCTGCCGGTCACGGGGTGGCCTTCCGCGGCGTTGTTGGAGGCGCTTCGCACCGCCGCAGAACCGCCTCGCTTCGAGTGACGAGAGCGGTCGGGGGCGGCGGCGAAGCGGGAATCAGCCGTGCTTGCCGTCCCGGCCCCAGTCGCGGCCGGGCACCGCCGACAGCAGCTCGCGGGTATAGGCCTCGCGCGGCGCGCCGAAGAGGGCGGCGGGCTCGCCCTCCTCGACGATGCGGCCCTGGCGCATCACGGCGATGCGGTCGCAGATCCGGCTGGCCACGCGCAGGTCATGGGTGATGAACAGCATGGCGAAGCCCAGCCGCTGCTGCATCTCGGCGAGCAGGTCCAGGATCTGGGCCTGGACCGAGACGTCGAGGGCCGAGACGGATTCGTCCGCGATCAGCAGGTCGGGCTCGATCGCCAGCGCCCGGGCGATGCAGATGCGCTGGCGCTGGCCGCCGGAGAACTCATGCGGGAAGCGGCCGGCCGCCTCGGCGTCGAGGCCGACGGCCTGTAAGAGCTTCAGTGCCCGGTTCCGCGCGCCGTCGCGGTCGACGCCATGGATCACCGGCCCCTCGGCGATGGCGGCGCCGACGCTCTGCCGCGGGTCGAGCGCGCTGTAGGGGTCCTGGAACACGATCTGCACCCGCCGGCGCGCCGCCCGCAGCGTCTTGCCCCTGAGGGCGGAGAATGACTCGCCCGGCAGGGTGATGTCGCCGCGCTCGGGCTCGATCAGCCGGATGACGCATTGCGCCAGGGTGGATTTGCCGGAGCCGGATTCGCCGACCAGCCCCAGCGTCTCGCCGCGGCGGATCTCGACATCGACCCCGTCCACCGCCTTGACGCTGCGGCCGCCGCCGAACAGCCCGGATTTGCGGAAGGTCTTGGCGATGCCCTTGGCCGAGACGGCGACCGGGCCCAGCCCGGGCCGGGCCCGCCGCGGTTCCAGCTTCGGCACCGCGGCCAGCAGGTCGCGCGTATACTTTGCCTGCGGCTGACGCAGCACGCGGTCGCGCGGCCCTTCCTCGACCAGCCGGCCGTTCTGCATCACCGCCACCCGGTCGGCGATCTCGGCGACCACGCCGAAATCATGGGTGATGAACAGGATGCCGGTGCCGTGCCGCTGCCGCAGGTCCAGCATCAGCCGCAGGATCTGCGCCTGGGTGGTGACGTCGAGCGCAGTGGTCGGCTCGTCGGCGATCAGGATGGCGGGGTCCAGCGCCAGCGCCGTCGCGATCATCACACGCTGGCACTGCCCGCCGGAGAGCTGGTGCGGATAGCTGTGATACAGCTGCTCGGGGTCGGGCAGGCGGACCTCGCGGAACAGCGCCAGCACGCGCTCCCGAATCTCGGCGGCTGACAGCTTCGTGTGCAGCCGGAAGGTCTCGGCCACCTGGTCGCCGACCCGATAGATCGGGTTCAGCGCGGCGCTCGGCTCCTGGAAGATCATGGCGATGCGGCGGCCGGCCAGGTCGCGCCGCTCGCGCTCGGCCAGGGCCAGCAGGTCGCGGCCCTCGAACAGCACACGGCCGCTCGGCGCCGGCAGGTTGCCCGGCAGCAGCCCCATCACCGCCAGCGCCGTCATCGATTTGCCGGAGCCGGATTCGCCGACGACGCAGAGGATCTCGCCGCGGCCGAGCGCCAACGACAGGCCGGAGACGGCGTCTGACCGCTCCGCCGCCCGCGGCAGCGGCACGCGCAGATCCTCGATGGCGAGAAGCGGCGTCATGCCGGCGCCGCCTCGACCCGGCACGGGTCGCAGCGGCGGAAATGGGCGACGAAGCGGGCGGTGAAGCCGGTGATGTGCTCGACCACCCGGGCGCCGATCGCGGCATCGGCCAAGGTCGGGTCGCCGCCCAGCATGCCGTCCTGGTTGACCTCGGTGACGTCGAGCGGCATCTGCACCGGCAGCCCCTCGAAGCTGACCGCGGCGACGCCGTCGGTCGGCAGGCCAAAGGCCTGGGAGGGCGTGGCCGGGCGCACCAGATCGGGCCGCATCAGCTCCGGGAACAGGTGCAGATAGACCGAGGTCAGCGGGTCGCCGCCATGGCCGCGGGCCCGGGCGGCCTTGTCGCCGTGCAGCTCGCGCCACAGCTCCGGCGGGATCAGGCGCCAGATGTTCAGCGCCGCCACCGCCACGCCGCGCTGGCGCCGCAGGCGGCGCAGCGTCTGGTCGATCAGCGGCGCGTTCGAGCTGTGGCCGTTGAACACGACCAGATGCTCGACGCCATGGTCGAGGAAGGCGGTCACCGTGTCTTCCAGCACGGCAGAGAAGGTCTCGGCGCGCAGCTGCACGCCGCCCGGCACGGTGCGGAAGAAATCGGCATAGCCGAAGGGGACGGTGGGGGCGGCGATCGCGTCCGCCGCCTCCGCCGCCAGCACCGACAGCCGCTCGGTCAGCATGAAGTCGCCCATCGGGGCGTGCGGGCCTTGCTCCTCCTGGCTGCCGAAGGGCAGCAGGATGACCGGGCGCTCGGCCAGACGCTCGCGGAACTCCACGAAGGTCATGTCCTTCAGGGCGTGCTTGCGCGGCGGCATCGGTCTCAGCCCAGCTTCAGATAGCCGCCATACATGCGCATGTCGCTGTCGCCGATCGGCGTCCACGCGATGTCGCCGCGATGCGCCCAGTTGTAGACGCTCTTCCACAGATAGAAGCCGGGCGTGACCCGTTGCCATTCCTCGGACAAGGCGAGATAGGCCGCCTTGCGCTTGTCGAACTCGATCTCCTTCTCGAAGGCGCGGCCGAGCTCGACGAATTTCTCGGTCGGCGTCCAGGTCTTCCAGCTCGCGGTGGAGCGGGTCGCGGTCGGGCCCCAGTCCAGCCACAGCGGCTGGTACGGGTCGCCCGGGATGAAGTCCGAGCTCATCGACATGTTCATCAGATGATAGGGGCGGCGGTAGACCAGCTCGAAATTGTCCAGCACCTGCGCCTCGACATTGACGCCGATCTCGCGCCACTGCTCGACCATGATCTCGGCCGCGGCCTCGTAGTTCGGATAGAATTGCCGGGTGATGTGCCACAGCAGCTTCTGGCCGTCATAGCCGGTCTCCTTGACCAGGGCCTTGGCCCGCTCCGGGTCGTAGGGCAGCTTCGACTTCAGGTCGGGGTCGTAGAACTTGCCGTACTCCGTGAAGTTGAACGGCACCGCCGGGTGGAAGGTGGCATCGCCGAACAGGGCGGTGACGATCTCGTCCATGTTGATGCCCTGGACCATGGCGTAGCGCAGCTTCGGGTCGACCAGCGGATTGTCCGGCGGGTCGGGCAGGGTGTTGAAGGCGAAGGCCGGGTAGTTCTCGACCTGGCGCCGGACCAGCTTGACCTCGGGATAGCCCTGCAGCGTCGGCTCCTGGTCGGTCGGGATGTTGACGATGAAGTCGAACTCCTTCGACACCAGCCCGGCCAGGCGCGCCGCGAATTCCGGCACGATCTTCCACACCAGCTGCCGTGCCGGCGGCGGGTCGCCCCAATAGCCGTCGAAGGCGTCGAGCACCATCACCTCGCCGGAGCGGAAGGTGGTGACCTTATAGGGTCCGGTGCCGATCGGCGCCTGGCCGAAGCGGTCGACGCCGACCTCGAGATAGTATTTCTTCGGCACCACCAGGCCGATATTGCCGGTCAGCTTGCCCGGGACGTTCGGATCGGGCGTGGCGGTCTCGATCTCGATGGTGTGGGGGCCGGTGGCCTCGACCCGCTTGAAGCCGGCGGTGAAGGTCTTGCCGCGCGGCTCGAACGGCTTCGGCCCCCACAGCCGGTCGGCGCCGAGGGTGAAGGCGACGTCCTCGGCCGTCATGTCAGTGCCGTCGTGGAACTTCACGCCCTGGCGCAGCTCGATGGTCCAGACCGTGCCGTTCCGCTCCCACTTCGTCGCCAGCTTCGGCTGCAGCGTCAGGCCGTTCGGGTCGGACAGGTAGTCGCGCTCGATCAGCGCCTCGTAGAAGTTGGGGAAGATCCGGTTTGAGGTGGTGCTGAGGCCGTTGATCGGCGACATCGTCTGCCACAGGTTGTCGACCGCGATGGTCAGCACCGGCCGGTCCGCCGCCCGCCCGTAGCGCAGCGGCGTCGCCAGCGAGACGGCGCCGGCGCCGAGCGCCAGCTTGCCGAAACCGCGTCTTGTGAGCATCGAAGCCTCCTTTGTTTGATTTTCAGGCGGTGCGGTGGCGCAGCATCGGATCCAGCCGGTCGCGCAGCCAGTCGCCGACGATGCTCATCGACAGGGTGACGGCGAAGATCACCAGGCCGGGCCACACCGCGATCCACCAGGCGCTGGAGAGATATTCGCGGCCGTCGCCGAGGATCTGGCCCAGGCTGGTCAAGGGCGGCTGGATGCCGAGGCCGAGGAAGCTCAGCGAGGTCTCGAGCAGGATGATCTGCGGGAAGTTCAGCGTGACCTGGACGATCAGCGCGCTCGCCACATTCGGCAGGATGTGCCGCAGATAGAGGCGCATCGGCGCGGCGCCCAGCGCCACCACCGCCTTGGCATAGGGCTGGCTGGCGGCGGACAGGACCACGCCGCGCGCCAGCCGGGCGTAGGATTCCCAGCCATGCAGCCCCATCAGGATGACGAACAGCGTCAGGCTGTTGCCGAAGAAGGCCAGCAGGGTCAGCGCGATCAGGATGAAGGGCAGGGAGGCCTGGAAGTCGACCAGCATCATCAGCGACTCCTCGACCCAGCCGCGGAAATGCGCGGCGATGAAGCCGATGGCGCTGCCGACGACCGCCCCGATCACCGTGCCGGCGACGGCGACCGACAGCGACATCTGCAGCCCGCCGACCAGCCGGGCCACCATGTCGCGGCCGAGGCGGTCGGTGCCGAGCAGGTGGCGCGGGTCGCCGCCCAGGAAGGACGGCGGCTTCAGCCGGGCCAGCAGGTTCTGCTGGGTGACGCCATAGGACGTCAGCCAGCCGCCGAACAGGGCGGCCAGCGGCGCCGCCGCCAGGATCGCGAAGGCCGCTGCGAGGAGCCAGGGGAAGCGCCGCATCGCCCGGTCCTCAGCGCGCCGTGCGGATGCGCGGGTCGAGCAGCCCGTACAGCAGGTCGACCGCGAGATTGGCCGCGACCATGGTGACGGCGACCAGCAGCACCAGCGCCTGCACCACCGCGAGGTCGCGCGAGGTCACGGCGGTGACCAGCAGCCGGCCGATGCCGGGCCAGGCGAACACCGTCTCCACCACCACCGCTCCGCCGACCAGCGCGCCGAGATTGAGGCCGATGACGGTGACGATCGGGATGGCGGCGTTGGGCAAGGCGTGGCGCAGCACCCGGTACAAGGGCGGCGCGCCCTTCGCCGCGGCGGCGCGCATATAGGGCTTGCTCAGCACCTCCAGCATCGCCGAGCGGGTGAAGCGCGCCAGCGTGCCGGCGGTGTAGACCCCGAGCGTCGCCGCCGGCATCAGGAGGTGCAGGATCGAGCCCGTGCCCGAGCTCGGCAGCCATTGCAGGGTCAGGGAGAACAGGAGGATCAGCAGGATGCCGAGGAAGAAGTTCGGCAGGGCGAAGCCGAAGACGGCGAAGCCCATCACCAGCCGGTCGAGGGCGGAGCCGCGGCGCAGCGCCGCGACGATGCCGGCCGGCACCCCGACCAGGATGGCGACGGCATAGGCGGAGAGGCCGAGCAGCACGGTCCAGGGCACGCGCTCGGCGATGATCTCGGTCACCGACCGGCCGTCGCGGTAGGAGGTGCCGAATTCGCCCGACGCCATCTGCACCACATAGCGCAGATACTGCTCGGGCAGCGGCCGGTCGAGGCCCCAGGCCTCCCGGAACTGCGCGATCTCCTCGATCGTGGCGTCGGGGCCGAGCAGCGACTGCACCGGGTCGCCCGAGACCCGCAGGACGATGAAGGCGAAGGTCACGACGAACCACAGCGTCAGGAGGGTTCGCGCGGCTTTCACCGACCAGAAGCGCACCATGCAGCAGCCTTCTCCGTTTTCGGGGGCGGGCAGGGCCGGTCTCGGGAGGGGGCCCGCGATCGGCAAGACAGCGGCCGATCCGGGACGTCGAAGCGCTAGCGAACCACAGCGATCCCATGGGATCTATCACAAAAATACAAAGGCATTTATATGTCGGAGATATGAATAGGGGCATCGAGCTGCGGCATCTGAGCTATTTCGCCTGCCTGGCGGAGGAGCTGCATTTCGGCCGCGCCGCCGACCGCCTCGGCATGGCCCAGGCGCCGCTCAGCCAGCAGATCCGGCAGTTGGAGGAACGGCTGGGCGTCCGCCTGTTCGACCGCACCACGCGGCGGGTCAAGCTGACCGCGGCCGGCGAGATCCTGCTGCGCCATGCGCGCGACGTGCTCAGCGGACTGGATCGCGCCATCTCCCACACCCGGGCGATCTCGGGCGAGCATGTCGGCCATCTCGTCGTCGGCGGTGTGCAGATGGCGCTGTCGCAGTTCCTGCCCGCCATCATCCGCGCCTTCCGCCGGGACTATCCCGCGGTCACGGTCGACGTCGTGCCCTTCACCACGGCCGAGCAGCTGAAGACGCTGGAGGCCGGCGGCATCAACGTCGCCTTCATCCGGCCCACCGCGGCGGCCGGCTTCATGCAGATGGAGCGGCTGTCGAGCGAAGGCTTCGTCGCGGTGCTGCCGAAGACGCATCCGCTGGCCGCCAAGCCCGGGCTGTCGCTGCGCGACTTCTCCGGCCAGCCCTTCATCGGCTATGCGCCGATCCTCGGCGCCAGCTACAGCAACCTGGTGCTGGACGCGTTCCGCCAGGCCGGGGTGCGGCCGATGGTGGTGCAGGACGCCTCGCACACTTTGTCGATCGTCACCCTGGCCGCGGCCGGGGTCGGCCTCGGCATCGTGCCGTCCTGGGTGTCGCACATGCCGCTGCCGGACCTGGCCTACCGGCCGCTCGACGACCTGCCGCAGGCGGTCGAGCTGGCCATCGCCTGGCCGGCCGGCGAGACCTCGCCGGCCGTGCTCGACTTCGTCCGCATCTCCCGCCTCGTCGCGGCCCAGCGCCGGGCGCACTAGGCCGCCGTGAGAGGGCGCACTTTCAGCGGCAGAAACAGCTCCGCCACCACCTCATGCTCCGGCACCTCCGGGAAGAAGCTCAGCCGCTTCCATCGCCAAGGACCGTTCTTCTTGACAATAGGTTCATATGCACCTATTTTGGAAGGCATGTCACCTCAGCAAGCTCTCGACGACGCAACCGCCGACCTTATCGCCCGCACCTGCCTGTGCCAACGCATCCAGCGGGCGGGGCGGATCGTCGGCCGCCGTTTCGACGAAGCGTTCCGGTCGCTCGGGATCAACAACTGGCAGTTCTCCGTCCTGGTCGCGCTGCGGCAGCTGCGGTCGCCGATGATCGGGGAAGTGGCGGAGGTGCTCGGGATGGACCGTACGACCCTGACCAAGAACCTGAAACCGCTGGCCCGGCGCGGGCTGCTGCGCGTGGCCGCCGACGAGCACGACGCGCGGGCGCGGCGCATCACCCTGACGGCGGCCGGCGAGGAGATCCTTGCCAGCGCCGGAGAGGGGTGGCATCGGGCCCAGCAGGCGGTCACGCGCGACATGCCTCCGGAAGAGCTGGCGCAGCTGACGTCCTCGCTGGAGCGCTTCGGGTCTGTGGGCAAGGGCTGAACGATGGCCACGAGACCCTCAGCTTCGGTAGATACGTGCATATACACTGATTCCCGCCTGCCTCCGTCGTCGGAACCCCGGTCATGAACAAGACGCGCCTCCTGCTCTTCGTGGCTCTGCCGCTGCTGGCGATCGGCGCCGTGGGCGTCGTCGTGGTCTCCGGAGCGGCCGAGGAGCGGAGGGTGCAGGACGATCCGCGCAGCGCGCCGCCGGCCGTCGCGATCGCCGAGGCCAGGACGCTCGGGCATGTCGAGCGCGCCTTCACCGGCTCGATCTCGGCGCGGGTGCAGAGCAATCTCGGCTTCCGCGTGCCCGGCAAGATCGTCGAGCGCCTGGTCGATGTCGGCGAGCGCGTCGCCGCCGGCCAGCCGCTGATGCGCATCGACGAGAACGATCTGCGCCTTGCCCTGACGGCCCGGCAGAACGCGGTGGCCGCCGCCCGCGCGGTGGCGGTGCAGGCCCGCGCGGACGACAGGAGATACGCCGATCTCGTTGCGAAGGGATGGGCGACGAAGCAACGCCATGAGCAGGCCAAGGCGGCGCTGGATTCCGCCGAGGCGCAGCTCGCGGCCGCCGAAGCCGAAGCCAGGGTCGCGGCGAACGAGGCCGGATATTCCACCCTCCAGGCCGATGCGGACGGCATCGTCGTCGAGACCCTCGGCGAGCCCGGCCAGGTCGTCACGGCCGGGCAGGTGGTGGTGCGGCTGGCCCATGCCGGGCCGCGCGAGGCCATCGTCGCGCTGCCCGAGGCGGTGAGGCCGGCCCTGGGCGCGCAGGCGGAGGCGAGCGTCTACGGCCTCGACCAGCGGCGCTGGCCGGCTCGCCTGCGGCAATTGTCGGATTCGGCCGATCCGCAGACCCGGACCTACGAGGCGCGCTACGTGCTGGACGGCGATGCCGCATCGGCGCCGCTGGGCGCGACGGTGACGCTGTGGATCACGGATGCCGACGCCGCGGAGGCCGTCGAGGTCCCGATCGGCGCGATCCTGGACGACGGCGGCAAGACCGGCGTCTGGATGATCGACCCGGCCACCTCCACGGTCCGCTTCCGGCCGGTGACGATCCGCCGGCTCGGCGGCGAGACCGCGATCGTGTCGGGCCTCGAACCCGGCACGCGGATCGCGGCGCTGGGCGCCCATCTGCTGCATGACGGCGAGACGGTGCGCACACTGGTGGCGAAGGCGGATGCGCCATGAGCTTCAACCTCTCCGCGCTCGCCGTCCGCGAGCGCCCGGTGACGCTGTTCTTCATCATCGCGATCGCGATCGCCGGCGCCTTCGCCTTCCTCAAGCTCGGCCGTGCCGAGGATCCCGCCTTCACCGTGAAGGTGCTGACCGTCACCACCGCCTGGCCGGGCGCGACGGCGCAGGAGATGCAGGATCTCGTCGCCGAGCCGCTCGAGAAGCGCCTGCAGGAGCTGCCATGGTACGACCGGGTCGAGACCATGGTGCGGCCCGGGCTCGCCTTCATGACGCTGACCCTGAAGGACAGCACCCCGCCGGGCGCGGTGCAGGAGCAGTTCTACCAGGCCCGCAAGAAGCTGGGCGACGAGGCCCGGACCCTGCCCGCCGGGGCCATGGGGCCGTTCGTCAACGACGAGTATTCGGATGTCAGCTTCGCGCTCTACGCGCTGAAGGCCAAGGGCATGCCGATGCGCGCCCTGGTCCGGCAGGCCGAGGCGATCCGCCAGCAGCTGCTCCAGGTGCCCGGCGTCAAGAAGATCGACATCCTCGGCGAGCGGCCGGAACGGATCTTCGTCGAGTTCTCCTATGCGAAGTTGGTCACGCTCGGCGTGTCGGCGCAGGACATCTTCGTCGCCCTGCAGCGGCAGAACGCGGTGACGCCGGCGGGTTCGATCGACACCGAGGGACCGCAGGTCTTCATCCGTCTCGACGGCGCCTATGACGACCTTCAAAAAATCGCCGACACGCCGATCGCCGCCGGCGGCCGCACCCTCAAGCTCTCCGACATCGCCGATGTCCGGCGCGGCTACGAAGACCCGGCGACCTTCATCATCCGCCATCAGGGCGAGCCGGCGCTGATGCTGTCGGCGGTGATGCAGGACGGCTGGAACGGCCTCGATCTCGGCCGCGCGCTGGAGGCGGAGACGGCGAAGATCGCCGGCAGCTTGCCGCTTGGGCTCAGCCTGACCAAGGTGACCGACCAGGCTGTGAACATCACGGAGTCGGTCGACGAGTTCATGCTGAAGTTCTTCATGGCGCTCGGGGTCGTGCTGCTGGTCAGCCTGCTCAGCCTCGGCTGGCGGGTCGGCATCGTGGTCGCGGCCGCGGTTCCTCTGACGCTTGCGGTCGTCTTCCTGGTCATGCTGGAGACCGGCCGTTTCTTCGACCGCATCACCCTCGGCGCCCTGATCCTCGCGCTCGGGCTGCTGGTCGACGACGCCATCATCGCCATCGAGGTGATGGTGGTGAAGATGGAGGAGGGCATGGACCGGCTCGCCGCCGCGGCCTATGCCTGGAGCCACACGGCGGCGCCGATGCTGTCGGGGACGCTGGTGACGGTGGTCGGGCTGATGCCGGTCGGCTTCGCGCGCTCGACCGCCGGCGAATATGCCGGCAACATCTTCTGGATCGTCGGCTTCGCCCTGATCGCCTCCTGGATCGTGGCGGTCGTCTTCACGCCCTATCTGGGCGTCAAGCTGCTGCCCGCGATCAAGCCGGTCGAAGGCGGGCACCACGCCATCTACGACACGCCGAACTACCGGCGCCTGCGTCGGGTCATCGGTTTCGCCGTCCGCCACAAATTCCTCACCACCGGCGCGGTGGGCGTGCTCTTCATGCTCGCCATCATCGGCATGGGCGCGGTGAAGCAGCAATTCTTCCCGACCTCCGATCGCCCCGAGGTGCTGGTCGAGGTGCGCATGCCGGAGGGCACGAGCATCGAGACGACGGAGCGGACGGTCGAGACAGTCGAACGCTGGCTGGCGGAGCAGCCGGAGGCGCAGATCGTCACCAGCTATGTCGGCCAGGGCGCGCCGCGGTTCTTCCTGGCCATGTCCCCGGAACTACCGGACCCCGCCTTCGCCAAGATCGTCATCCTGACGCCCGACGCGGAGGCCCGCGAGGCGCTGAAGCGCCGGCTGCGTACGGCGGTGGCCGAAGGGCTCGCCCCCGAAGCCTATCTGCGCATCACCCAGCTGGTGTTCGGCCCCTACACACCGTTCCCGGTCGAGTTCCGGGTCATGGGGCCGGATGCCGGCGAGCTGCGCCGGATCTCCGAGCGGGCGCTCGCGATCATGCGGGGCGTGCCCGAGGTGCAGCAGGCCAATCGCGACTGGGGCAATCGCACGCCGACCGTGCGCTATGTCCTCGACCAGGACCGGCTGCGCCTGATCGGCCTGTCGCCGGCGGAAGCGGCCCAGCAGCTGCAGTTCCTGCTCACCGGCGTCACGGTCACCCAGGTCCGCGAGAATATCCGCACCGTCGACGTGGTGGCCCGCAGCGCCGGTGGCGAGCGGCTCGATCCCGCCCGTCTCGCCGACTTCTCGCTCACCAGCCGCGACGGAAAACTGATCCCGCTCGACCAGATCGGCCATGCCGAGGTGCGCATGGAAGATCCGATCATGAAGCGACGGGACCGCACCCCGACGATCGCCGTCCGCTCCGACATCGGCGAGGCCACCCAGCCGCCCGAAGTCTCGATGCAGGTCATGCAGGCCCTGCAGCCGCTGATCGCCTCGTTGCCCGACGGCTACCGCATCGAGATGGGCGGCTCGATCGAGGAGGCTGGCAAGGCGAATGTCGCGCTCGCCGCCGTGTTCCCGATCATGATCGCCCTGATGCTGGTCTTCATCATGCTGCAGGTCCGCTCCTTCTCGGCGACCGCGATGGTGATGCTGACCGCCCCGCTGGGCCTCGTCGGCGCCGTGCCGATCCTGCTCGCCTTCAACCAGCCCTTCGGCTTCAACGCCATCCTGGGGCTGATCGGGCTCGCCGGCATCCTGATGCGCAACACGCTGATCCTGATCGGGCAGATCAAGGTGAACCGGGATGCCGGGCTGGACGACTATCACGCCGTGGTCGAGGCGACCGTGCAGCGCGCCCGCCCGGTGATCCTGACGGCGCTCGCCGCCGTGCTGGCCTTCGTGCCGTTGACCCATTCGGTGTTCTGGGGGTCGATGGCCTATACGCTGATCGGCGGCACGGCCATCGGCACCGTGCTGATCCTGCTGTTCCTGCCGGCGCTCTACGCCACCTGGTTCCGCGTCAAGCCGGCCGCCTCGCCGGAAGTCGCCCTGGGTCACGGACACCGGGAGGCGATCCCGGTACCGGCCGGCGCCGAGTGACGGCGCCTATCGCGACTGCTCACGACGCGTTGGCGCCGGCGATCCGTCTCTTCTCGAAACCGCGGAAGCTCTTGCGCGCCAGCGGCAGCAGCGTCGCCGCCAGATAGGCCAGCCCGGTCAGCATCAGCGCGGCGGAAAGGCCGATGCCGCTGATCAGCGCGCCGCCGAAGAGCCCGCCGAAGGGGATCAGGGACCAGCCGAGTGCGGTGGCCATCGACGAGACGCGGCCGATCAGGGGCTTGGGGATCCGCTCGAACAGCACGGCCGACACGATCGGGTTGAGGAAGCCCGAGGCAAACCCGCCGATCGCCAGGGTGGCGAAGACGGCGACCAGGGGCACGTCCATCGCGAGGACGAGGAAGCGCGGGAAACCGGTCAAGAGGAACGCGGCGGTATAGACGACGAGGCGCGGCATCCGCTCGCCGATGGAGGCGGCAATGGCCGCGCCCACCATGGAGCTGCCGGAGAACACCGCCAGTATCGCGCCCAGCAATTCGGGGCCGCGACCCGCATCCCGGATCCAGACCGGCAGCAGGATGGTGTGAAAGGCCTGATCCAGGAGATTGGTGGCCGCCACCATGGTGACGATGCCCATCAGCACCGCATCCCGGCGCAGAAAGGACCAACCCTCCAGCAGGTCCCGGCCATAGGACGCCGTCGCCGCGGCCGGGGTATGGCGCAGCGCGGGAATGCCCACCCCGACGACCAGAACGGCGACGGCGAAGGTGATGGCATTGAAGACCAGGGCCTGGGCCGGACCGGTCACGGCGATCAGCGCGCCGGCGCCGGCCGCGCCCACCGTCGATGCCAGCCGCTCGATGGTGCCGACGACCCCGGTCACCCGCTCCAGCGGCACCGCCGCCAGCTCCGCAATGTCCGGAACCATCGCCTGCTTGGCGGCGTCGGCCGGGCCGCGCAGCGCGCCGATGGCAAAGACGATCGGCAGCAGGGCCGGGACGGTGAGCAGGCCCAGCAGATGCAGCAGCGGCACCAGCCCGACCGCGACCACCGAAGCCGCATCGCAGGCCATGGCGATCCGCTTGGGGCCGGCGCGGTCGATCAGCGGGCCGGCCAGCGCCTTGGCGACGACATAGGGCAGCATCTCCATCATCGCCACCAGCCCGGTCGATACGGGGCTGTTCGTCGTGCTCAGCACCAGCCAGGGAATGGCGATCGTCGACAGCCTCGTGCCGGAGATGGAGAAGGTCTCCGCGACGGCCAGGGCGAGAAAGGGCGCGCGTGCGTTCACGGCCCGGCATCCTCGTCACGGTGCGGGAGGCGGCCCGGATACGGGAAGGCGTGCAGCATGATCGTGAAGGGCGCCATGCCCGGGGGCAGCGGTTCCCCAAGAGGCGGGGCGGCCCGCATTGCCTCCAGCATGACCTCGGCCAGCCGCCGGGTCAGGGTCTCGGCCTGCTCCGCCGTCAGCGGGATGATCACATCGCTGGTCGTGCTGGCCTTGCGCCAGGGGGCCGGCAGCTCGGGATATTCCTCGACGGCCCGCTGCATCTGGCCGACCTGCAGGGACAGCGCCGCCTGGGTGAAGGCGACGCCCGCATCCAGTTCTGCGCCCTCGGCCTCCGTCTCGAGCACGGATGTCAGTTCGTGGCTGGCACGCCACCAGCGGTCGCGGCGCGAGGCGCCGGGCGCGTCCTCGATGAAGCCGTACTGGGCGAGCTGGCGCAGGTGATAGCTCGTCGCGCCGCTGTTGAGGCCCAGCCGCGCCGCGAGCTGCGTGGCGGTGGCTGGGCCGTCGACCCTGAGCATGCCCAGCATCTGCAATCGAACCGGATGCGCCAGCGCCTTCAGGGCCGTCGGATCGGGAACGATCCGGCTGACGGCGCGAGGCACGGTCACGGCGGAGGACGACGAAGGGCGAGGAAGTCTCATTCGCCAAACTTAGTTTACAAATATATCTTTGCAAATCTTTCTTTGCGAATGTCGAAAGATGCCCGCTGGTGCCTTCTGCCACTGGCCCGATCAGTAACCCGTCGAGGAAGAGTTGGAGAGTCGACCTCAATGGCCGTTGGTACGCTCCGATGCCGGCGGGCGACACCGACTGCCGTTTCGGCTTGCGCCCCGCCGCCCCGCATGGTTAATCGTGCAACCTGCTTAATCGTGATACCAGGATGCCCGGCAAGCCGCCCTCCATGCTCGATCTCGCGCGTGCTCTCGGCGTGTCGCGGGCGACCGTGTCGAATGCGCTGCGCGGCAAGGGGCGGCTGTCGCCGGAGCTGGCGGGGCGTATCCGGGCGCTGGCGGCGGAGCTGCGCTACATCCCGGCCCATGCCGGCCGGGCGCTGCGCACCGGCCGCAGCGCCACCATCGGCCTGATCGTGCCGGATTTCGGCCAGCCGCTGTTCCCGATCTTCGCCCAGGCGATCGAGCGTGCCGCCAAGAGCCGCGGCGTCGCCGTGCTGGTCGGCGACAGCCTGGGCACGGCGGACGGGCAGGCGGCGGAGATCGACAACCTGGTCGGCCGCGGCATCGACGCGCTGGTGATCATCCCGACCCGCGGCACCCTGATCGACGCCGCCAAGATCCCGGTGCCGGTGGCGGTGATCGACAGCGCCGCCACCCGCGGCAACACGGCGGCCAGCAATCATCGCGACGGCGGCCGCCAGGTCGCCGGCCACCTGATCGGGCTGGGCCATCGCGACATCCTGCTGCTGGCCGGGCCCAAGGATTCCAAAGTCTCGCGCGAGCGCACCGACGGCATGCGCGAGGTCTTCGCCCGGGCCGGCATCACCCCGCGCATCCGGTATTCCGTCACCAGCTTCGAGATGGGAGCGGAGATCGGCGCCGAGGTCGACCTCGCCGGCCTCACCGCCTGCGCCGCCGCCTATGACGCGCTGGCCGTCGGCTTCGTCACCGGCCTGGCCGCGCGCGGCGTGCGGGTGCCGCAGGACGTTTCGGTCACCGGCTTCGACGACCTTATGTGGGCGCGCATCGTCTCGCCGCCGCTGACCACCGTGCGGCAGGACCTCGCCGCCATCGCCGACCACGCGCTGGCCGTCGCCACCGGCGAGCGGCAGGGGGCGCGGCTGTTTCCGGTCGAGCTGGTGCTCCGGGCATCGACCGCGCGTCCGCGCCCATGCGACAGAAATCGGACCAACGACAACCGAAGAGGGGGTGCTTCATGATCTCGACCCGCATGGCCGCCGGCGCCGTGCTGGCTGTTCTCGGCCTGTCGCCCGCCTTCGCCGAGACGCCGACGCTGACCATCTCGGTCTACGGCATCGCGCAGGACGCCTATAAGAAGGACCTGTACGACCCGTTCGAGGCGAGCTGCGGCTGCAAGCTGGTGGTCGAGACCGGCAACAGCAGCGAGCGGCTGGCGAAGCTCGAGGCCAACAAGGCGTCGCCGGTGATCGACGTCGCCGCGATCGCCGACTTCAACGCGCTGGAGGCGGCGAAGAAGGACCTGATCCAGCCGATCGACGTGTCGAAGCTGTCGAATTACGCCGCGCTCTACGACCTCGCCCAGGACCCGCTCGGCGGCCATCTCGCGGTCGGCTACACCTTCTATTCGACCAGCATCGTCTACCGCTCGGACAAGGTTGCGATCGCCAGCTGGAAGGACCTGTTCAAGCCCGAGCTGGCCGGCCGCATCGCCCTGCCGAACATCACCACCACCCAGGGCCCGCTGGCGATCTATATGATCGACAAGGCCGAGGGCGGCACCACGCCCGACCTGAAGGCCGGCATCGACGCCATCGCCGCGCATCGCGGGGATGTGGTCACCTTCTACGAGCGCGGCTCGCAGATCCCGCAGCTGTTCGAGCAGGAGGAGATCCTGGCGGCGGTGGTCGGCCGCTTCGGCTGGGCCAACATCAAGAAGCTCGACCTGCCGATCAAATGGGCCACTCCGAGCGAGGGCCAGACCGGCGGCATGAACGTGCTGACCTTGGTCAAGGGCACCAAGAACGAGGCGCTGGCGCTGAAGTTCATCGACTACTGGCTGTCGCAGGAGGTGCAGACGAAGCTGGCCATGGACCTGGTCGACAGCCCGGCCAACAAGTCGGTCGAGGTGCCGGCCGAGACGGCGGAGGCGCTGACCTATGGCGCCGAGACCGCGGCCAGCCTGAGCTTCATCAAGCCAGCGGCGATGCTGGAGAACCGCGAGGCCTGGGTCGCCGGCTGGAACGCCAAGGTCGCGCAGTAGGGCCGCGGGCATGGACAGGCTCAAGACCAGGCACTTCGAAGGCGGGCCATTCTCCAAGCTGTCATGCCCGGGCTTGACCCGGGCATCCAGAAGGTCTCGACATCCTCTGGATTGCCGGGTCAAGCCCGGCAATGACAATCCTTTATTCCGTTTGAAGTTCTGAGCGCCCGATGTTCGAGAAGAGAGGCATCGGCCTGGCGCTGATGGCGCCCGCGGCGCTGTTCGTCGCGGTCGGGTTCCTGCTGCCGGTGGCGATCCTGCTGGCCGGCAGCTTCCACTCCGCCGCCGGCTGGGGGCTGGAGAACTTCACCGAGTTCTTCGCCAAGCCGCTGAACCGCGACGTGTTCTTCCGCACCTTCCGCCTGGCCCTGACGGTCACGGCGGTGGCGGCGGTGGTCGGCTATGCCGTGGCGCTGGTGATCGTCGACGCCTCGCCCGGGGTGAAGGGCAAGCTGGTCGGCCTGCTGGTGCTGCCGCTGATGATCTCGCCGGTGGCGCGGACCTATGCCTGGCTGGTGATCCTCGGCCGCACCGGCATCGTCAATGTGGCGCTGACCGGGCTCGGCCTGTCGGACGAGCCGATCCGCTTCCTGTTCAGCGAGACCGCGATCTTCATCGGCCTGATCCAGCTGTTCTTCCCGCTGATGGTGCTGCCGCTGGTCAGCGCGCTGGAGAACCTGCCGGCCGATGTGGTGCCGGCGGCCCGCGTCCTTGGCGCCTCCTGGTGGACGGTGTTCCGGCGCATCCTGCTGCCGCTGACCCGCGAGGGGCTGGTGGTCGGCGGCACGCTGGTCTTCGTCGGCTCGCTGACCGCCTATGTCACCCCGGCGATCCTCGGCGGGTCCAAGGTGCTGATGCTGGAGACGCTGATGTACCAGCGCGTCTCGGTCGCCAACGACTACGCTGCCGCCGGGGTCATCGCCGTGATCCTGATCGGCATGAGCATCGTGACCCATAGCGGCCTGAAGCGGCTGGCCACGGCACGGCGGAGGGCCGGCTGATGCGCCTTGCCGGCCACACCCTGCTCGCCGCCGTGATGGTGTTCCTGATCGGCCCGTTCCTCCTGATCTGCATCGCCGGACTGTCCGCCGGCGAGACCCTGGCCTTCCCGCCGGAGGCGCTGTCGCTGCGCTGGGTCGAGAAGGTGTTCGAGGTCGAGAGCTTCCGCTCCAGCTTCGCCCTGTCGATGGCGCTGGGACTCGGCGCCACCGGGGCGGCACTGCTGCTCGGCATCCCCGCCGCCTATGCGCTCGAGCGCTACGAGTTGCCGGGGCGCGAGGCGGTGCGCGGCGTGGTGACGGCGCCGATCATCGTGCCCGGCATCATCGTCGGCCTGGCGCTGCTGCGGCACCTGGTGATACCGGCCGGCATCCCGGTCATGGCCGCGCTGTTCGTCGCCCACACCGCGCTCCTGGTGCCCTATGCCGTGCGCATCACCTCGGCCAGCCTGAAGAACCTGCGGGTCGACATGGAGGAGGCGGCGGTGCTGCTGGGCGCCAGCCGGGCCGGGGCCTTCTTCCGGGTGGTGCTGCCGAACATCCGCAACGGCATCATGGCCGCCTTCGTCATCGGCTTCGTCACCTCCTTCAACCAGGTGCCGGTGTCGCTGTTCCTGTCCGGCCCCGGGGTGTCGACGCTGCCGATCGACATGATGTTCTACATGGAATTCAACTACGACCCGTCGGTGGCCGCGCTGTCGGGCCTGCTGGCGCTGATGTCGCTGGCCATCGTACTGGTCGCCGAACGCCTGCTGGGGCTGTCCCGCTATGTCTGACGCTTTCCTCCAAATCGACGGGCTGACGCTCGCCTATCACGGCCAGGTCGCGGTCGACCGGCTGACCGTGTCGATCCGGCGGGGCGAGCTGGTGGCGCTGCTCGGTCCCTCCGGCTGCGGCAAGACCACGACGATGCGCGCCGTCGCCGGGCTGATGGCGCCGGCCGGGGGGCGGATCACCCTGGCCGGGCGCGACATCACCCGGGTGCCGGCCAACAAGCGCGGCGTCGGGCTGGTGTTCCAGTCCTACGCCCTGTTCCCGCATCTGACGGTGGCCGAGAACGTCGCCTTCGGCCTGCGGCTGAAGAGGCTGCCGGAGGCGGAGATCACCAGCCGGGTCGGCGCGGCGCTGGCCAATGTCGGCTTGACGGGCTTCGCCGAGCGCCTGCCCAAGGCGCTGTCGGGCGGCCAGCAGCAGCGCGTCGCCCTGGCCCGGTCGATCGTGGTCGAGCCGCAGCTGCTGCTCCTGGACGAGCCGCTGTCGAACCTCGACGCCCGGCTGCGGCTGGAGATGCGCAGCGAGCTAAGCCGGCTGCAGCGCGAGCTCGGCATCACGATGATCTACGTCACCCACGACCAGGCCGAGGCGCTGGCCCTGGCCGACCGGATCATCGTCATGCGCGCCGGCCAGATCGAGCAGATGGGCCGGCCGGACGAGATCTACGAGGCGCCGCGCTCGCCCTTCGTCGCCCGCTTCATGGGCTTCGAGAACACCTTCGCGGTGGAGGAGGGCAGGTTGGCCACAACGGGCGGCAGCCTGGCGCCGGGCTTCGCCCTGCCGGCGGCCGCCAAGGCGCTGGGCTGGCGGCCGCAGGCGGTGGCGCTGGGCGCCGGCCCGCATCGCGGCCGGGTGCGCGGCGTGTCCTATCTCGGCCAGACCGTCGAATACCTGCTGGAGACGCCGGCCGGGCCGGTCAAGGCCGAGGTGCCGGCCGCCGCGCCGCGGCACGAGGCAGGGGCGGAGATCGCCTTCGACCTGCCGCTGGCGACGGCGGCGGTGATGGAGCGGGCATGATGCGCCGGGTCTGGATCGACACCGATATGGGCTTCGACGATGTCGTCGCCATCGCCATGGTGGCGGGGGCGCCGGATGTCGCCATCGCCGGCCTGTCGCTGGTCGCCGGCAATGCCCCGCTCGACCACGTGGCGCAGAACGCCCGTGACGCGGCGTCCTTCTTCGGCTGGGACATGCCGATCCATGCCGGCCGCGACCGGCCGCTGCTCGGCGATCTGGTCACTGCGGCCTATGCCCTCGGTGACGGCGCCATGCCCACGGTCGCCCGCACGTTGCCCAAGGTGGACACGCCGCTCTCGGAAGAGCCAGCACTGCCGGCCCTGATCCGCTACCTGGAGGAGGGTGGTGAGGACATCCTGGCGCTGGGGCCGCTGACCAACATCGCCGCCCTGGTGATCGCCCGGCCCGATCTGGCCGCGCAGATCCGGCTGGTGTGGATGGGCGGCAGCGCCGGCCCTGGCAACCACACCGCCGTCGCCGAGTTCAACGCCGCGGTCGACCCGGAGGCGATCCAGGCGGTGATCGATGCCGGGGTGCACATCGCCATGGTCGGGCTCGACGCCTGCCGGCCGGTCACGGTCTCGGTGGCCGATGCCGACGCGCTGCGGGCCCTCGGCGTTGACCGCGCCGCGGTGCTGGCCGACCTGCTGGAGGGCTATGCTTCTATCGGCCAGACCGGAGTGCCGCATCCGCTCTACGACCCGGTGGCGGCCGCCGCCTGGATCGAGCCGGCGACGGTCGGTTTCCGCCCGGCCCGGCTGGACGCCGAGCTGTCCGGCCGGCTGACCCGCGGCATGACCGTCATCGAATGGCGGGTGCCGCGCAAGGCCGCCGCCAATGCCGACATCGCCACCGTGCCGGAGGCCGATCGCATCCGCGCCCTGGCGCTCGGCGCGCTGGAACGCGCCGCCCGTCCCGTGAGCGCTCAGACAAGCGGAAAGGCCGAAGCCGCCCCCTCACCCGAAATCGCTGGCGCGATTTCGACCTCTCCCCAAGGAGAGGTGAAGGGGCCGCATGCTCCAAACCCCTCTCCTCGGGGAGAGGGAGGGGCCCGACGCCGAAGGCGGCGGGAGGGTGAGGGGGATTCGAGCAGAGCCAAGCCATCGAAGGTCCAGCCATGACCCGCGAACCGCACGACCTCGACGAACCCGGCTTGCGCGACCGCGCCGTGCGCGCCGCTCGCGGGCTGGCGCCCTTCGACGTGGCGATCACCGGCGCCCGGCTGGTCGACGTCGCCACCTCGGAGATCCGGGCCGCCGATATCGGGCTGGTCGGGCCGCTGGTCGCCAGCGTCCACGCCCCGGGCAGCCGCGGCGATGCCGGCCGGGTGGTCGACGCCACGGGCCGCTTCGTCGCGCCCGGGCTGATCGACACGCATATGCATGTCGAAAGCTCGATGGTGACGCCGCGGCGCTATGCCGAGGTGGTGGTGCCGCAGGGCACGACCACGATCTGCTGGGACCCGCACGAGGTCGGCAACGTCGCCGGCCTGGCGGGGGTGCGCTGGGCGGTCGAGGCCGGGCAGGGGCTGCCGCTGCGGATCCTGACGCTGGCCCCGTCCTGCGTGCCCTCGGCGCCGGGGCTGGAGGTGGCGGGCGCCGAGTTCGGCGGCGGCGAGATGGCGGAGATGCTGCGCTGGCCGGAGATCGCCGGCGTCGCCGAGGTGATGAACATGCGCGGCGTGCTGGACCGCAGCGAGCCGATGCAGGGCGTGGTCGCCGCCGGCCTCGCCAGCGGCAAGCTGGTCTGCGGCCATGCCCGCGGGCTGGAGGGCACGTCGCTGCAGGGCTTCGCCGCGGCCGGCATCCAGTCGGACCACGAGATCACCTCGGGCGACGACCTCCTGGCCAAGCTGCGCGCCGGCTTCACGGTCGAGCTGCGCGGATCGCACGACTATGTCCTGCCCGGCGCGGTGCAGGCGCTGGCCACCCTGCCGCATCTGCCGCAGACCCTGACCCTCTGCACCGACGACATCTTCCCGGACGACCTGGTCGCGGTCGGCGGCATCGCCGACGTACTGCGCCGCCTGATCCGTTATGGAATGCGCCCGGTCGACGCGATCCGGGCGGCGACGCTGAACGCGGCGATGCGACTCGGCCGCCGTGATCTCGGCCTGGTCGCGCCGGGCCGCCGCGCCGACCTGATCGTGCTCGACGGGCTGGAGACGCTGGGCGTCGAGCGGGTCTTCGCCTCGGGCCGCGAGGTCGCGGCCGGGGGCAGCCTGACCGCGGGGCCACTCGGCCGGCCGGCCGACGCCTTCCGGGATACCGTCAAGGTGCCGCCGCTGACCGCCGACGACTTCGTCCTCCGCCTGCCGGGGCGCAGCACGGCCGTGGTCAACTCGATCTTCCGGCCGCGCTTCACCGAATGGCGCGACCTCGCGGTCGAGGTTCGGGACGGCGCGGTGGTGCTGCCGGAAGACCGGATCCTGATGGCGGTGATCCACCGCCACGGCCGGCGCCCGGCGGTGCCGCAGATCGGCATCCTCGACGATTGGGGTCCCTGGCGCGGCGCGCTGGCCACCACGATCTCTCACGACAGCCACAACCTGACCGTGTTCGGCCGCGACCCGGCCGACATGGCGGCGGCGGCCAATGCGGTGATCGCGGCGGGCGGCGGCATGGCGGTGGCCGAGGGCGGCGCCGTGACCGCGCTTGTGGCGCTGCCGGTCTGCGGTCTCTTGTCCGACGCGCCGGCGGCGGAGGTGGCGGCCGATTTTGCCGCGGTCAAGGCGGCGGCGGACCGGATCGTCGACTGGCAGCCGCCCTACCGCACCTTCAAGGCGGTGGTCGGCGCCAGCCTGGCCTGCAACCCGGGGCCGCATGTCACCGATCTCGGCCTGACCGACGGCAGCACCGGCGAGATCCGCCCGCTCGCGGCCGCGGGCTGAGCCGGTCGACATCGCCCAGAATCGAAGTATCCTCGCGGCCTCGTCCGTCAGCGAGGGGAGCGCAATGACCGACAAGCCGTCCGCCACCTCGAAGGCCGCGAAGACGGCCGCCGCCAAGCCGCGCAAGCCGGCGAAGGACGCCGCGGCGGCCGCGACGCCGACCCTTCTCTCGGGCGGCAACCCGCAGATCGCGAAGGGCTATGGCGACGGCCCCGTGCAGGCCTATATCGCGGCCATGCCGGGCTGGAAAAGCGATGTCGGCCGCCGCCTCGACGCGCTGATCGAGCGCACCGTCCCCGGCGTGCGCAAGGCGGTCAAATGGAACTCCCCGCTCTACGGGGCAGGGGCGGAGGAGCAGACCTGGTTCCTCAGCCTCCATTGCTTCACGAAATACATCAAGGTGGCGTTCTTCCGCGGCGCGTCGCTGCATCCGCTCCCTCCCGGCACGTCCAAGCACAAGGATGTGCGCTACCTCGACATCCGCGAGGACGAGCCGTTCGACGAAGCCCAGTTCGCCGCCTGGGTGAAGCAGGCCAGCCAATTGCCGGGAGAAAAGATGTGAGCGGCACGAAGGACGCAGATACCGGAGATTCAGCCGCTCGGCTGATCGATGCGAGGATCCAGGAGCTGGGCGATTGGCGGGGCCAGACGCTCGCCCGGGTCCGGGCCCTGATCAAGCAGGCAGACCCCGAGGTGGTCGAGGAGTGGAAGTGGCGAGGCGTCCCGGTGTGGTCGCATGCCGGCATCCTCTGCACCGGCGAGACGTACAAGGCCGTGGTGAAGCTGACCTTCGCCAAGGGCGCTGCGCTGGCCGACCCTTCGGGCCTGTTCAACTCCAGCCTCGGCGGCAACACCCGGCGCGCCATCGACATCCGCGAGGGCGAGGCGATCGACGAACCGGCGCTGCAGGCGCTGATCCGCACCGCCGTGGCCCTGAACCTGTCGGCGCGCCCCCGCTCCCGGAAGAAGAGCGCCTGAGGGGGCGCGGGCGCAACGGACTCTTATACCAAGCATAGCGAACGACCCGTCATCCCGTGCGCAGCGCAGCATGCAGTGATGCGCTGCAGACACGGGACCTCTCGGGGATCGCGCGGAGATCCCGTGTTTGCGCTGCGGCAGTTCGCGCCGCAGCGCGCACGGGATGACGAGTCAATATTTTCGATCGTTGGTATTACTCCACGATTTTCCAGTAGGAGTCCTTGCGGACCACCTTGCCGTCGCGAAAAGTGTAGAAGTCACACCCTCGGACCTCGACCTTCGTCATCTCGCGGGTGGTGCCTGTGAGGGTCCATTTCGAGATGCCGGTATTGGCCGCCGGATCCACGAAATGCTCCGCGTTGCCGTAATGGACGTCCGGTAAGCGTTCAAAGCGTGTCGACAGAGCGTCCCGCACGTTCCGCTTGCCCTCGAAACGGGACCCCCAAGGCTCGCTTCCCCGCGGCATCTCCAGGACGCAATCGTCGGAAAAACACGCCATGATCCGATCGAGATCATGCGCGTTGAACGCCGCACAGAGCTCCGTCAGCGTCGATCGAATGTCCATCGCCCCATCTCCGTCCAGTCGGATCATGGGTCACGGGCGGGCTTCGTAGACCAGGTTGAACGGCGTTTCGGCGACGCGGCGGAACCGGGTGAAGCCGGCCTCCTCCGCCACCCGGCGCATGCGCGCCTCGCCGGCCTGGGCGCCGAGCGCGAGCCCGACCTCCTGGGACAGCGACGCCGGCGTGCAGATCAGCGTCGAGGCCGCGTAATAGATGCGGCCGACCGGATTGAGGTTGTCCTCCAGCCGGTCGTTGGCGAAGGGCTCGACGATCATGCAGGTGCCGTCCGGCGCCATCGCCGCGCGCACGTGGCGCAGCGCGCCGGCCGGGTCGCCCATGTCGTGCAGGCAGTCGAAGAAGGCGACGAGGTCGTAGTTGCCGGCCGGGACCGTCTTGGCCGGGCAGGTCTCGAAGGTGACGCGGCCGGCAAGCTCGGTTCCCGCGATCGACTGCCGTGCCGCGGCGATCGACGGCTCATGGTAGTCGAAGCCGAAGCAGCGCGCCTGCGGATGGGCCTGCGCCATCAGGATCGTGGAGACGCCGTGCCCGCAGCCGATGTCGGCGATGCTGCCGCCCTGCGCCAGCTTGGCCGCCACGCCGTCCAGCGCCGGCAGCCACTCCTGCACCAGATGGTGCTTGTAGGTGGTGCGGAAGAACCGGGCGGTGCCGCAGAACAGGCAGGGGTTCTGGCTGTCCCAGCCGACCCCGTGGCCGGTCCGGAAGGCTTCGGCGACCTTCGGGCCGACATCGACCATCGCCGCGATGAGGTCGCCGACGCCGGCGAGGAACACCGGGCTGTCCTCATCCGCGAACACCGCCGCCTGTTCCGGCGGCAGGGTGAAGCGTTCGGCCGCGGCGTCGTATTCGACATAGCCGGACGCCGCCTGCGCGGCGAGCCACTCGCGGACGTAGCGCTCGGTCGTGCCGGTGCGCTGCGCCAGCTCGGACGACGTCATCGGCCCGCCGGCCGCCATCGCCTTGTAGAGGCCGAGGCTGTCGCCCAGGCGGATCAGCGGCGCATTCACCGCCGCGCCGAGATCGCCGAGCATCTTGCCCATGAAGGCGTTGAGCTTGTCCGGATCGATCTGCATGGGACCTCCCTCCGGCGGCGGAGCCCAGGCCCTGCCGCCATGGTTTGTCGTTGTGTCCCGATTGTCGCGCCGGCGGGTGTTCCTGTCGTCTCTCATTTGGGGGGGCGCAGGGGAGGGGCGACGCCGCGGTCGGCGCCGCCCTCCAGGTCAGTCACGGCTTCGCGTCCTTGTTCCGGAAGGCCGCCTCGCCGGCGTCCGACACCTCGACCCATTTCTTGTCGGGCGCTGCATCCGCGACGTAGCTGTCGTGCCAGTTCCACCATTTGTAGGTCGGGGTCTGGGGATAGCCCTCGGGCGAATCCTCCCAGACCTCCTGCCGGCCCAGCGGCGTGATGTCGAGGTAGTTCCAGGTCCCTCCCATCTGCTCGTCGCCGCGGTTGTTGACGAAGTAGGTGCGGAACACGCGGTCGCCGTCGCGGTAGAACACGTTCGTGCCGTGCCACTCGTCCACGCCGAAATCGAGGTCGAAGCTGTCGGTGACGGTGAACCACGGGATCTCCCAGCCCATCCGCGCCTTCAGCCGCGCGATGTCCGCCTGCGGCGCCCGCGAGACGAAGACCAGGGTGGTGTCGCGGGCGTTCAGATGGGCGACATGGGCGACCTGGTCGGCCACCATCGAGCAGCCCCGGCAGGCGTGGTCGGGCCAGCCGAACACGCCCGGCTCGAAGAAGGCGCGGTAGACGATCAGCTGGCGCCGGCCGTCGAACAGGTCGAGCAGGCCGACCTTGCCCCCGGGCCCCTCGAACGCATAATCCGTCCTCACGGCCATCCACGGCATCCGCCGGCGCTCGGCGGCCAGGGCGTCGCGGGCGCGGGTGTGGGCCTTTTCCTTCACGAGCAGCTGCTCGTGGGCCGCCTTCCAGGCCTGCGGCGACACCACAGGCGGCGTGTGCATGGCGGGCTGTCCGGTCTCTGTGGTCATGGCGTTTGACTCCTTCGGATGCGGGCGACCTCCCGCGCCTCTGGGCGCGGGTCCCTTCGCTGTTCATCGTTCGTCGTCGGTCGTGAAGTAGATTGGCGCCGGGCCCAGGACAGTGGGAGTGACATGTGTGGCGCGAGTCCGATCGACCCGCCGACGGCGCGGTAAGGCGCAGACCGATTAAGTTTCGGATGCCCATACACGGATCGTTGTGGTCGCCAGGTTGCCGTGGCTGGCCGTCACCGCCTGCCGATGGTCGTGGACAGCGCCGTGCGGACGATCTGCCAGGCGGCCTCGACCAGCCCGGCGGTGACCCGGCCGGCGGCCGGAGCGTCGGCGCGGCGGATGGCGTCGATCATCTGCTGGTTGGCCTCGATCGCGATCGCGGTCATCTCCGCCGACACGCCATAGGCCAAATGGCGGTAGCGCAGCGCCGGCTTCTGCACGATGGCGAGCAGGCGCTGCAGCACGGCATTGCCCGAGGCCTCGTGCAGCGCCTCGGTCAGGGCGACATTGGCGTCGAAGCAGCGCTCGACCTCGCCGGCCTCCAGCGCCGACCGCATCGCCGCGAGGGCGACCGACAGCTCGCCGGCGACCGCGACCGGATTGGCCGACCGTGCGGCGCCCTCGGCGGCCAGCGCCTCCAGCTTCACCCGGCAGGAATAGATCTGGTCGAGATCGGCCAGCGACATCGGCGCCACCCGCACGCCCTGGCGCGGCCGGCGGATCACCAGCCCGGTGCCCTCCAGCAGCCGCAGCGCCTCGCGCACCGGCGACCGGCTGATGCCGTAGCGCTCGCACAGCTCCTCCTCCACCAGCTTGGCGCCGGGGGGCAGCTCGCGCAGGATGATCTTGCGCTCGAGGAAGGCGAGCACCGTCTGCGACAGCACCGGCCGGCGCGGCGTGTCGCTGTCGTCGTCCGGGATGGCGGTCTCCATGGTCGAGGGTCAGAACCTCTGGATCTTGAGGCCGAGCACCTTCTCGGTCACCACCACGACCAGCAGCGTCATGACGATGCTGATGGTAGAGACGGCCGCGGCCTCCGGCGTGAAGTTCAGGCGAAGATAATCGAACAGCTGGATCGGCAGGGTCGAGGTTCCGACGTCCTTCAGCAGGAACGAGATCGCGAAGGTGTCGAAGGAGATGATGAAGGCGAACAGGCAGCCGCCGATCAGCCCTGGCTTGATCAGCGGCAGGGTGATCCGGACGAACACCCGCCACGGCCGGGCGCCGAGGCTGCGCGCCGCCAGCTCCCACGACCGGTCGAAGCCCTGCAGCGAGGCCGAGACGTTCATGAACACGAAGGGCAGGGTGATCAGCACATGGCCGGTGACCAGCGCCACCAGGTTCCTGGTGCCGATGCCGATGGCGTAGAAGAAGAACAGCAGGGCGATCGCCGTCAGCACCTCGGGCAGCAAGAGCGGCGCCAGCACGGCGATGCGGATCGCCTCCTTCGCCCGGCCGGCATGGCGGGCGTGGTACAGCGCGGCGGCGGTGCCGATCGCGGCGGAGACCACGGTCGCGATGGTCGCGACCTGCAGCGAGGTCCAGATCGCGGTGACGAACACCTCGTTGCCGAAGAACGCCTCGTACCAGCGCAGCGACAGCCCCTGCGGCGGGAAGGCCAGGAAGGCGCCGGCGCTGAAGGAGGCGCCGACGACGACCAGGATCGGCGCCAGCAGGAAGGCGTAGACCAGCCCGCAGAAGATCGGGAACAGGATCGGGCGTCGTTGCTTCATGCGGCCCACCGCATCCGCGTGGCCCGGGCGAACAGGACGACGCAGAGCCCGCCGGCGACGCTGAGCATCAGCGCCAGGGCCGAGCCCAGCGGCCATTGGAACGCGTCGGTCAGCGTGTCGACCACGGTCAGGGTCATGGTCTTCACCCGCATGCCGCCGATCAGCACCGGGGTGACATAGGCGCTGAGCGCCAGCACGAAGACCAGGATGCAGCCCGACTGGATCCCGGGCAGGGCCAGCGGCAGGACGATGCGCCGGAACGCCACCCGCCGGGTGGCGCCGAGCGACCGGCCCGCCGCCTCCAGCGCCGGGTCGATGGTCTGCAGCGCCGCCATGATCGGCAGGATCATGAAGGGCAGGAAGACATGGGTCAGGGCGATGACGATGCCGAGCGTGTTGTACATCAGGGGGAGGGGCGCGAGCGTCAGGCCGAGCGATCGGGCCGCCTTGTTGATGACGCCGTTGTTGCCGAGCAGGATGGTCCAGCCGAAGCTGCGGACCACGATCCCGACCAAGAGCGGCGACAGCACGATGCCGTACAGCACCGGGCGCCAGCGCGACCGGCTGCGGGCCAGTTGCCAGGCGATTGGGAAGCCGACCAGCAGCGTCGCCGCCGTGGTCAAGAGCGCGATCCACAGCGTGCTGCCGAGCTGGCCCAGATAGTAGCCGTCGGTCAGGGCGCGCTGATAGTTGTCCAGCGTCAGCCCCGGCCCGTAGGGCGCGCCGGTGGCCGGCGGCCGGAAGCTCATCAGCACGATGTTGAGATAGGGCACCAGCAGGAACACGCCGAGCAGCACCGCCGCCGGCGCGATCATCAGCCAGGTCCAGGGCAGCTTTTTGTGCCGGGGGGTCATGGCGCCTCCGGGACGACCCAGAGCGGGGCGGCGGGCGGCCGCACCGCCACGCGCTGCCCCTCGGCGAAGCGGGTCTGGGTCAGGCTGTGGGCCTCCACGCCGCTGCCGTCCGGCAGCCGGATGCGGTAGTTGACCATGTTGCCGAGATAGTAGCGGCCCTCGACCACGCCCTCCGTGGCCGTGGTGCTGATGCCGGCCGGGGCGAGGGTGATCGCCTCGGGCCGCAGCAGCGCCCGGACCGAGGCGCCTGGCGCGGTGCCGTTCAGCCCGTCGGCGGCGCAGTCGCCGAACACGGTGCGGATCTTGGCGTCGGCGCCGTCGGCCACGACGATGCCGGGCAGCAGGTTGGCCTGGCCGACGAAGCTGGCGACCCTGGCATCGGCCGGCCGCTCGTAGATCGCCTCGGGCGCGCCGGCCTGGACGATGCGGCCGCCGAACATCACCACGACGCGGTCGGACATCGTCATCGCCTCGCTCTGGTCATGGGTGACGTAGATGGTGGTGATGCCGACCCGCCGCTGCAGGTCGCGGATGAACACCCGCATCTCGTCGCGCAGCCGGGCGTCGAGATTGGCCAGCGGCTCGTCCAGCAGCAGGATGCTCGGCTCGATCACCAGCGCCCGGGCCAGGGCGACGCGCTGCTGCTGGCCGCCGCTCAGCTCGCGCGGATAGCGCTCCTCCATCCCGCGCAGCTGCACCATCTCCAGCACCCGGGCGACACGGGTTGCGATCCCGGCCCGGCCGACCTTCCGCATCTCTAGCCCGAAGGCCAGGTTGTGGGCCACGGTCATGTGCGGGAACAGGGCGTAGGACTGGAACACCATGCCGATGTCCCGCCGCTCCGGCGGCAGGGCCGAGACGTCGCGGCCGTCGAAGGCGATGCTGCCGTGCTCGGCCTCCTCGAAGCCGGCGATCAGCTTCAGCGTGGTGGTCTTGCCGCAGCCCGACGGCCCGAGCAGCGAGACGAACTCGCCGCTCGCGATCGACAGCGACAGCCGATCGACGGCGCGGGCCGCGCCGAAGCTGCGGGTCAGCTCTGAAATGACGACTTCGGTCACTGGAAGGTCCGGTTCCAGCGTTCCGTCATCTCGGTGGCATTGGCGTTCACCCAATCCCAGTCCCAGGCGAGGATCCTGCCCATCTGCTCGCCATAGACCGGCACGTCGGCGCGCAGGTCCTCCGGCACCTCGACCGTGCGGTTGACGGGGGAGACGAAGAACTCCCGCGCCAGCATCAGCTGCGTCTCCGGCGACAGGATGAAGTCGATGTATTTGTAGGCCAGCTCCCGCGCCGGGGCGTTGGCGCAGATGCTGAAGGTCTGGTCCCACATCAGCAGGCCCTCCTCCGGCACGATGCACTCGACCGGCAGGCCCTGGTGCTTCAGCCGCGCGATCTCGCCGAAATCATAGGGCGCGACGACGATCTCGCCGGTCGACATCAGGGTCGACATGTTGAAGTCGGTCTGCAGCACCGGGGCCAGCTCGCCCAGCTTCTCATAGGCCTTGTCCAGGTCCTGGGGGCCGCTGCCGAACAGCTTGCCGGTCAGCATCACCATCGCCTTGCCGGCGGAGTTGACGATGTTGTAGAGGCCGATGCGGCCCTGGAACTCCGGGTTGGTCCACAGGTCCTTCCAGGATTTCGGCGGGGTCTGGACCAGGTCGGTGCGGTAGCCGAGCCCGAGCGGCGAGATCATGCCGACCGCGGCCCAGCCGTCGCCGGTCTGGGCGATCGGGTACAGGTCCTTGTAGTGCGGCACCAGCGAGAGGTCGAACTTCTCGAAATAGCCTTCCTTGCGCAGCAGCGAGGCGAAGACCTCGTTCATCATCACCATGGAATAGGGCGGCTGGTCCTTGCCGGCCGCGCGCAGGGTCGAGGTGAAGGTGCGGCCGAAGCCGATGTCGAGCTTGGCCTTGGCGCCGGTCGCGGTCTCGAAGGCGGGCACCAGGCTCTTGCGCCAGAACGCCTCCCAGACCCCGCCATAGGTGGTGATCACCAGCTCCTGCGCCGCGGCCGCCAGGGCCGGGAACCGCAGCATGGCCGGGCCCATCAGGGCCGCGCATGCCATGACAACCTGCCGTCGAGTGGGCTGCATGTCCTTGTCTCCGCTGTTTCGTGGCCTCGCTGTGGACCGCCGACCTGGGCGGCGCCTCCCTGCGGAACCTCTGCCGGGTTCCTTGGCGTACTCAGGACGCCTTCTTGCGGTACTCGTAGTTCTTGTTCAGCCGATCCAGGAGGTAGTCGCCATAGCGCACCGGCGGGTGGCGCGGCGCCTCGCCTGGGGTCAGGATGGCGGCGGGGCAGTCGACCACGGAGTCCATCGACGGGTCGTAGAAGAAGGGCTGCGAATAGCGCTCGCGCCCGCTCAGGTTCAGCACCCGGTGCGGGGTCGAGGCGAAGCGGTCGTTCGACCAGCGCGCCAGGATGTCGCCGACATTCATCACGAAGGTGTTCGGGATCGGCGGCGCCGGGATCCAGTCACCGGCGCGGTTGCGAACCTCGAGCCCGCCCACCGAATCCTGCGCCAGCAGGGTGATGAAACCGTAATCGGTGTGCGGGGCCGACCCGAACAGCCCTTCCTCGCGCTGCTGCTCGGGATAGTGCAGCAGGCGCAGGAACAGCGTCGGGCGATCGAAATGGGGGAGAAAGTAGGTCGGCGGCAGGCCCAGCGCCTCGGCGATCGCCACCGCCATGTCGCGGCCCAGCACCGACATCGCCCGCATGTACTCGAGCGCCGCCTGCCGCAGCTCCGGGATCTCCGCCGGCCATTGGTTCGGGCCCTGCAGCGGCTCGCCCAGCGCCGGGTCGTCCTCCGCCAGGTCGTGCATCACCATCAGCGACTCGCTCTGGTTCGGCTTGGTGACGTTGGCGACGGAGGAGGTGACGATGGTCGAGGTGCTGAACGGCATGTAGCCGCGATGCCAGTCGTTCATGCGGATGTGCAGCTTGGCCTCGGCCGGCAGGTCGTGGAACTGCATCGACAGCCGGTGCAGCCGCTCGCCCAGCTCCGGCGGCACGCCGTGATCGGCCAGATAGACGAAACCGATGGTCTCCAGCGTCCGGCGCAGCTCGGCCACCGTGCCAGCGCGGTCTTCCGGCCTGGCGCCGCCGCGCAGCGGCGACACGTCGAGCACCGGGATGTTCGAGAATTCTCCCCGACCCATGCGCAAGCTCCCCTGTTTCGGATATCTGTATACAGAAATTCATTTCTGTATACATTTTTCTGACGAACAAGGAGGCAGGTTTTGAGCGAAGCCATCATCATCGACACCGATCCGGGGCAGGACGACGCCTTCGCCATCCTGCTGGCGCTGGCGTCGCCGGAGCTCGAGGTCCTCGGCCTCACCACCGTCGCCGGCAACGTCCCGGTCGCGGTCACGACCGCGAACGCCCGGCGGGTGGTGGAGCTGGCCGGAAGGCCGGAGATCCCGGTGCGCACGGGCTGCGAGCGGCCGCTGCTGCGCCCCGCCCGCTTCGCCGAGGAAGTGCACGGCAAGACCGGCCTGGACGGCTGGGACTTTCCGGCCCCGGCGCGGCCTCCGGAGCCCGGCCACGCGGTCGACTGGATGGTCGAGACGCTGTTGGCCCGGCCCGACGGCGCGACCACGCTGGTGCCGGTCGGCCCCATGACCAATGTCGCGATGGCGTTGCGCCGCTGCCCGGCCATTGCCCGCAAGATCCGCCGCATCGTGCTGATGGGCGGCGGCTTCTTCCAGGGCGGCAACATGTCCCCGGCGGCGGAGTTCAACATCCTGGTCGACCCCGACGCCGCCGCCATCGTGTTCGGCGCCGGCATCGACCTCGTCGCCGTGCCGATCGACTGCACCTATGCGGCGCCGACGCCGGACAGCTGGATCGCCGATCTGGAGGCGCTGGGCACCCGCGTCGGCGCCGCCGGCGCCGGGATGATGCGGTTCTTCCAGCGCTTCGGGAACGAGAAATACGGCACTGCCACCCGGCCGCTGCACGACGCGCTGGCGGTCGGTTATCTGCTGTGGCCGGAGCTGTTCAGCGGCCGGCGCTGCAATGTCGAGATCGAGACGGCGTCGCCGCTGACCCTCGGCATGACCGTGGTCGACTGGTGGGGCATCTCCGGCCGCCCGGCCAATGGCCTGTGGCTGACCGGATGCGACGCGCCCGTCTTCTACGGGCGGATGCTCGAGCGCCTCGCCAAGCTCGGCTGAAGTTACAGCGGCGGTGCGGCCAGCGCGTCCTGCAGCGCCGCGAGGAAGGCTTGCGCCGCCAGCGACAGCGGCCGCCGCTTCGGCACGATCAGGCCGATCGAGACCGGGATGCGCGGCGCGAAGGGTCGGATGGCGAGGCCGGGCGCCGCCGCCGCGTCCCACACCGAGAACTCGTCGACCAGGGCCAGGCCGCGGCCGCGCTCGACCAGCTTGCGCACGACATGGCTGTGATTGGCCGATAGCGGGTTGCGGATCTGCACGCCCTCATCCGCCAGCGTCTTGGCGATCGCGGCGCCGAAGGGCAGGGTCTTCGGATAGGTGATCAGCGGCAGGCCGGCCAGGTCGGCCGCCTCGATTTTGGCCTGGCGCGCCAGCGGATGGGCGGCCGGCAGGATGCAGACCATCGACCCGGTGCGCAGCGTCTGCGCCATCAGGTCCATCTCCTGGCTCGGATGGTGGACCAGGCCGAGGTCGTAGTTGCCGCGGCTGACGAAGGAATGGATCTTGTCGGAATCGAGGATGTCGATCTGGACGAACACGTCCGGGTAGCGGGTGTTGAAGGCCTCGACCACCAGCGGCAGCAGCGCCACGCCGAAGGTCGCCAGCGTCGCGACCTGGACGAAGCCGCTCTTCAGCCGGGCCAGGTCGACTGACAGGGTCTCGAAGAAGGCCAATTCCTCCATCAGCCGCGCCGCATGGGTGAACAGGATCTCGGCCTCCGGCGTCGGCTGCAGCCGGCCGCCGCTGCGCTGGAACAGCGCGATGCCGATCGAATCCTCCAGCTGCTTCAGCGATTTGCTGGCGTTCGGCTGGGTCGTGCCCAGGATCTCCGCCGCCTCGGTGACTGACCCGGTCTTCATGAACACCAGCAGGGTCTCGAGGTGCCGGATCTTGATCTTGTGCATATGCCCGCGCCTTCACCGGAGCCCATTCCAATCCGGCATGGGAAGCTCGAATAAATGAATTGTCCATGACCGTGCGAGGCTGCCTAGCATCGTTTCGGGATCACCGGGCAGGCCAGGCGCCGCCGGATCAAGAATTCGAACGCGGGTCCAGGAAGTCGTGCCGGAAAATGGCACGCAGGTTGGCCTGCGGACATGGGAAGGCTTCACGATGGCTTGGCGCATTGGCGTGGATTCCGGTGGGACGTTCACCGACGTCTGCCTGTTCGACGACGCGAGCGGGCGGCTCGACGTCTGGAAGGTCTCCTCGACCCCCGACGACCCGTCCCGCGGCATCGTCCAGGGGGTGGAGGAGGGGACGGCAAGGGTCGGCGCCGAGCCGGGCGAGATCGGCTATTTCGGCCATGGCACCACGGTCGGCACCAACGCGCTGATCCAGCATCGCGGCGTGCGCACCGGGCTGCTGACGACCGACGGCTTCCGCGACCTGCTGGAGATCGGCCGCCAGAAGCGCCCGGACCTGTACGACCTGCAGGCCGACAAGCCGGAGACGCTGGTCAGCCGCGACCTGCGCATCGACATCCCGGAGCGCATCCGCCACGACGGCTCGATCGAGACCCCGCTGGACGAGGCGGCGTTGCGCCGGGCGGTGCGCGAGCTGCGCGCGGCCGGGGTCGAGGCGGTGGCGGTCAGCTTCCTCTACGGCTTCGTCCGCAGCGAGCATGAGGAGGTGGCGCTGCGCATCCTGGCCGAGGAGTTCCCCGAGGCCTTCGCCTGCGCCTCGCACGGCGTGGCGCCGGAGTTCCGCGAATATGAGCGGGTCTCGACCACCGTGGTGAATGCCTATCTCGGCCCGGTGATGCGCGGCTATATCGAGCGGCTGGGTCAGCGCCTGTCCGAGATCGGGGTCAAGGCCGCGCCGCGGCTGACCCAGTCCAACGGCGGCGTCATCAGCTTCGAAACGGCGGCGCGGCTGCCGGTCCGCACCGTGCTGTCCGGCCCCAGCACCGGCGTGGTCGCGGCCCAGGCGATCGGGGAGGCGGCCGGCTTCCCGGACGTCATCACCTTCGACATGGGCGGCACCAGCACCGATGTCGCGCTGCTGGCTGGCGGCCAGTGCCGGCTGGCCGGCGAGGCGGTGGTGCATGGCTATCCGATCAAGGCGCCGATGCTCGACATCCATACGGTCGGGGCAGGCGGCGGCTCGATCGCGTATGTCGACAGCGGCGGGCTGCTGAAGGTCGGACCGCGCAGCGCCGGGGCCTTTCCCGGGCCGGTCTGCTACGGCCACGGCAATGACGAGCCGACGGTGACCGACGCCAATGTCGTGCTGCAGACGCTGAACCCGGTGTCGCTGCTGGGCGGCCGCATGGCCGTTCGGCGCGACCTGGCCGAGGCGGCGATCGGCCGGTTGGCGCAGCGGCTGGGCCTCGGGCTGATGGAGACGGCGCAGGGTATTCTCACCGTGGTCACCGCCAACATGGCCAAGGCGATCCGCGTCATCAGCGTGCAGCGCGGCCACGACCCGCGCGACTACACGCTGATGGCCTTCGGCGGCGCCGGCCCGCTGCACGCCGCCCGCATGGCCAAGGAGCTCGACATCAGCCGCATCCTGGTGCCGCAGACGCCGGGCATCCTCTGCGCGATGGGGCTGCTGCTGACCGACCTGCGCGCCGATTTCGCCGCCACCCGGCTGACCACGCTGGCCCCGGCGGCGCTGCCCGCGGTCGAGGCCGCCTTCGACGGGCTGCTGGTCCGGGCCGAGGAGTGGTTCGCGCAGGAGGAGGTGCCGCAGGGCGCCCGACGGGTCACCCGCACCGTCGACATGCGCTATGCCGGCCAGAATTACGAGCTGCCGGTGGCGCTGCCGGACGGGCCGGTCACCCCGGCGACGCTGGAGGCGCTGGCCGCCGGTTTCGCCCGGGCGCATGAGCGGCAATACGGCTTCGTCGCCGCCGGCGAGCCGGTGCAACTGGTCACCTTCCGGGTCGAGGCCGCGGGAATCGTCACCAAGGCCAGCTTCCAGCCGCAGCCCGATGCCGGGCCAGAAGCGGGCCATGCCGTCACCGGCGCTCGCGACGTCTGGCTGCCGGAAGCGGGGGGCTGGGTGTCCTGCCCGGTCTATGACCGCGCGCAACTCAAGCCCGGCAACCACATCGCCGGCCCGGCCGTGGTCGAGCAGATGGACAGCACCACCATCATCCTCCCGGGCATGACGGCCCATGTCGAACCCTATCTCAACCTGGTCCTGGAGGTCCGATGAGCGTCGCCGTTTTCGAGCGCCGCGAGGCCGCGCTCGACCCGATCACGGTCGAGGTCATCGGCAGCGCCTTCGCCTCGATCGCGGAGGAGATGGGGGAGGCGCTGGTCCGGGCCAGCTACTCGACCAACATCAAGGAGCGGCGCGACTGCTCCACCGCCTTGTTCGACCTGGCCGGCAACACGTTGTGCCAGGCCGAGCACATCCCGATGCATCTCGGCAGCTTCATCGGCATCATCCCGCACATCCTGAAGCGCCACCCGCTCGACCGGATGCGGCCGGGCGACGTGTTCATCGGCAACGACGCCTATGAGGGCGGCGGCACCCATCTGCCCGACATCGTGCTGGCGGAGCCGATCTTCGTCGACGGCCGGATGGTGGCCTGGGCGGTCAACACCGCGCACCACGCCGACTTCGCCGACCGCGGCCATGCCCATATCTACCAGGAGGGGATCCGGATCCCGCCGATCCGGCTGTACCGCGCCGGCGAGCTGCAGGGCGACGTGCAGGAGCTGGTGCTGCTGAACTGCCAGGTGCCGCGGGAGCGGCTGTCCGACCTCAGGGCGCAGATGGCGGCCAACCGCCTGGGCGTGCAGCGGATGACGGCGCTGTGCGGCAAATACGGCGTCGATGTCGTGCTCGCCGCCGGCGCCGCTTTGCAGGACTATGCCGAGCGCAAGATGCGCGCCGGCATTGCCGCGATCCCGGACGGCACCTACCGTTTCAACGATCGTTTCGACAATCCGGAGCTGGACGGCGAACTCGACTTCGCGGTCGAGATCACCGTCGCGGGCGACGAGATGCGGCTGCATTTCGACAGTCCGCCGCAGGTCCGCGGCGGCCTCAACGTCGTCTACACGGCGCTGCTGTCGACGGTCTATTACGCGGTGAAGACGGTGGTCGATCCGACCATCCTGCCCAATGCCGGGCTGGCGCGGCCGCTGACGGTCACGGCGCCGGAGGGCACGGTGCTGAACTGCATCCATCCGGCGGCGGTGAACGGCCGGGTGGCGACCTGCCAGCGCATCGCCGACCTGATCCATGGCGCCCTGGCGCAGGCGGTGCCGGAGCGGCTGACCGCGGCCAGCAACGGCTCCTGCGCCTCCGCCACCTTCATGGGGCGCGACCCCAAGACCGGCGGCCTGTGGGTCTATCTCGAGACCATCGGCGGCGGCAGCGGCGCCCGCGCCGGCAAGGACGGGCTCGACGGCGTCCATGTCCACATGACCAACACCTCGAACCTGCCGGCCGAGGCGCTGGAGCTGGAGTACCCGCTGACCCTGCTGCGCTACGAGCTGGTCGACGGCTCCGGCGGCCCGGGCACGCAGCGCGGCGGCATGGGGCTGCGCCGGGTCTACCGGGCCGAGGCCGACTGCCGGGTGCATATCGATGGCTCGCGGCTGCGCTCCGCCCCCTGGGGGCTGGAGGGCGGGCTGGAGGGCGGCCGCGGCGGCTTCGTCTTCGGCCCCGGCGTCGCCCCGTTCGATCACGGCAACGGCGACCTGAAGCGCGGCGACGTGATCGAGATCTTGACGCCGGGCGCCGGCGGCTACGGCCCGCCCTCCGGCCGCGCGGCCGAGGCGGTCCGGCGCGATGTCGCCGAGGGACGGATCGACCGGGAGACGGCGCAGAGGGTCTACGGCGCCATCCTCTGACCACGACAACAAACAGGGAGAGGTCATCATGCTGCTGTCCCGTCGTAGTCTGCTCACCGCCGGTGCCGTGCTGCCGGCGCTGCGCCTGCCGGCCTGGGGCCAGGCGTCGGCGGACACGCTGCGCTTCGGCCTCTCCAGCTATCCGCCGAACCTGCAGCCCTGGGTGAATTCCGGCGGCGCCGCGGGGTCGGTCGCGGCGCTGCTGCATCGCGGCCTGTTGTCCTATGCCGCCGATGGCAGCCTGCAGGGCGAGCTGGCGGAAAGCTGGCAGCCGGAGGGCGACAAGGCCTGGGTGTTCCGGCTGCGCCAGGCCTTCTTCCACAACGGCGCCCCGGTCACCGCCGCCGACATCCAGTGGAACATCGAGCAGGTCGCCGGCGAGAAATCGACCGCCTATCTGCGCACCCAGCTGCAGGGGGTGGAGCGGGTCGAGACGCCGGACGACCGCACCGTGCGCCTGGTGATGAAGCAGCCGACCGTCTGCGTGCCGCACTGGTTCGCCAACTACTACATGCCGATCGTGGCCAAGGGATCGACCGCCGACGATCCGCTCGGCATCGGCGCCGGGCCGTTCGTGCTCCAGGGGCAGGAGCGCGGCGTCTCGCTCGACCTCGTCGCCTTCGACAAATACTACAAGCCTGGCCTGCCGAAGCTGAAGGCGGTCAAGGTCATCGCCTATCCGGACGAGACCCTGCGGGTGGCTGCGCTGCAGGCCGGCGACGTCGACCTGATCGACTACGTCCCCTGGCAGTCGATGCCGTCGATCGAGGCCGATGGAAACCTGAAGCTGGACAACCAGCTCGGCCCCTTCATGTACCTGACCTTCAACGGCAAAGCCGGCCCCTTCGCCGATCCGCGCATTCGCAAGGCGGTGGCGCTCGGTATCAAGCGCGACGAGATCGTCCAGGCCGCCTTCTTCGGCCGCGGCGCGCCGCTGGAGGGCCTGCCCTTCCCGCCGCAGACGCCCTTCTACGACGAGGCCGCGGCGCATGGCTGGCGCCATGACCTGGAGAAGGCCAAGGCGCTGCTGGCCGAGGCCGGCGTGGCCGACGGTTTCTCCTGCAAGCTGCTGTCCACCGCGCAATACGGCATGCACAAGAGCACGGCCGAGGTGATCCAGCAGAACCTGGCCGAGCTCGGCATCCAGGTGGAGCTGAACATGCCGGACTGGCCGACCCGGGTCAGCCTGGGCAATCGCGGCCAGTACGAATTCGCGGTGATGGGCACGGCGATGGAGAGCCCGGACCCGGAAAGCCTGTCCTCCTTCGTCGATTCCTCGCTGTCGCCGTCCTACATCCGCAGCACCGGCATCACCGTGCCCGGGCTGAACGAGCTGCTGGCGGCCGGGCGCGGCGAGTTCGACACCGCCAAGCGCCGCGAGATCTACACCAAGGCCGGCCAGTTGGTGCTGGATCAGGCGCCGATGGTGACGCTGGCCTATCGGGCCCAGGGCTTCGCCATGCGCCGCGCGCTGCAGGGCTTCCGCAACCTGCCGGGCGGCCTCAGCTTCTACTCCGCGACCACGCTGGACCAGTCCTCCTTCGCCTGAGGGGCGACCTGCTCAGCGCCGTTGGCCGCAAATTCGTCACATCTCACTTGACTCCGTCCATAGTGGACGATCACAATCATAATCTCAGTTGCCAAGAAGCGATCTGCCTTGAGACCGGTCTCAAGGCCGGGCCTGTCTGATCGCATGCTGCTGCACCAAGTTCTGGTGAAAAAGAGGGCATGACGTGCCTGCGCCAGGCATTCTGCGTTCTTTTGATCGGAATTGTGTCAGTTCTTCCAGAACAGGAAGGAAATGATACACAAGACACCGCTCGAGCCGTCGCTGTGGTACGCCACGGCGGCCCCCGCGCCGGAGACGACGGCGCTGGAGGGCACGATCGACGCGCCGGTCTGCGTCATCGGGGCCGGCTATACCGGCCTGTCCACCGCGCTGCATCTCGGCGAGCGCGGCGTCGGCGCGGTGGTGCTGGAGGCGGAGCAGATCGGCCATGGCGGCTCCGGCCGCAACGCCGGCCACTGCACCCCGACCTTCCATGTCCATGAGATCGCGACCGTCCGGAAGATCCTGGGCGAGCCCTTCGCCGAACGGCTGATCGAGCGCCAGACCAACGCCGCCAACCTGGTCTTCGACATCATCCGCCGCTACGGCATCGACTGCGAGGCGGTGCAGACCGGCTACATCCATGCTGCCCACGCCACCGCCGCCCTGGCGAAGCTGGAGCGGCGCTGCCGGGAATATGCCGCGGTCGGCAAGGCCACGCGGATGCTCGACAGCGACGAGGCCCAGCGCCTGACCGGGTCGCCGCGCTTCTGCGGCGGCTGGATCCATCCGGAGGGCGGGCATCTCAACCCGCTCGGCTATGCCCGCGGCCTGGCGCGGGCGGCGATGTCGCGCGGCGCCCGGGTCTTCACCCGCTCGCCGGTCACCGCCATCCGGCCGCAGGGCGGGCGCTGGCGGGTGGAGACGCCGACCGGCGCCGTCCTTGCCGACAAGGTGGTGTGCGGCACCGGCGCCTATACCGACGGCTACTGGCCGGGGCTGGAGCAGAGCTTCGCCCGTCTCGGCGTCGCCGTGCTGGCGACCCAGCCGCTCAGCGACAATGTCCGCCGGACCATCGCGCCGGACAACAACACCGTGGTCGACAGCCGGCGCGACATCTCGATCTGGAAATACGACAAGGACGGAAGGCTGGTGACCTCGCTGTTCGTCGAGGGACGGCGCGGCCGCGATCCGGCCTATACCCAGGATCTGATGCGCCGCAAGCTGCAATGGCTGCTGCCGCAGCTCGGCGATGTCGAGTTCCAGTACAGCTGGACCGGCGCGATCGACATGCAGCCGCGCACCTTCCCGCGGCTGTACGGCCTGGCGCCCGGCGTTGTCGCCTCGCTCGGCTATTCGGGCCGCGGCGTGCCGACCGGCACGATGATGGGCACGGTGCTGGCGGAATGGGCGACCGGAACGCCGCCGCAGGACCTGGCGCTACCGGTCGAGAGGCTGCAGCGTGCGCCTGTCTACATGCGCTTCATGCCGCGTGCCATGCTGGCCTGGTCGCGGATCCGCGACCAGCGCGCTGCACGCCGCGACGGCCTCGATCCGCCGCCCTTCTGACCATGTGGACCCCTGATTTGAACCACCTCAGCGAAACCAAGGACGGCTATGCCCGCCACCAGCGATGGCCAAGCCCGGCCGCGGCGCAATCCGCAGGTGCCGAAGACGATCGACTTCTCGGAGATCGACTTCGACATCTTCACCGACCTGCTCAGCTTCTACGTCCGCACGGTCAACATGCTGGTCAGCCGCGACCTGGACGAGCAGATGGACGCTCTGGAGGTCGCGGGCGGCACCGGCAAGATCTCGACGCTGCTGCTGGTCGGCCGCAACCCGGGCATCCGGCCCTCGGTGCTGGCGCATTTCATCCTCAAGGACCGCTCGGCCATGGGCCGGCTGCTCGACCAGTTGCAGCAGGCCGGGCTGGTCGAGCAGAAGATCTCGCCGGAGGAGCGACGGGCGCGCGAGCTGTACCTGACCGTGAAGGGCCGGCGCGTGGCGGAGGAGGTGCGCGCCGTCGCCCGCCGGCAATCCGCCGACTTTTTCTCGATCCTGAGCGGGCAGGAACAGGCCGACCTGCTGCGCCTGCTGCGCAAGGTCTATGCCGGCTATGTCGAGCACGCACCGGCGGGCGAGTGACTGCTCAGGCTTATCTTCTTTTTAGTCCCCCCTCCCCTTGCGGGAGGGGGGCAGGGGGAGGGGTCTGCGCGCGTCCGCGCGCGAATGCGCATGGGGCCTATCTCTCCATCCAACCCGGCCTGCGGTGGTCTGGGGCGGATCTCGCTGCGAGAACCCCCTCCCCCTACCCCCCTCCCGCGAGGGGAGGGGGGACTCGTTTGGTTTGGGCGGGGAGATGGGAGTGTCCGATAGCGGGCATTGACGGAGGGCATCGCGATGTCGCCTGAAACCGCCCGCGTGGCGATGATCTCCGGCGCGTCCCGCGGCATCGGGGCCGAGATCGCGGCCGCGCTGGCCCGAGCCGGCTGGCGGCTCAGCCTCGGCGCCCGCGATCCGGCGCGGCTGACGCCGCCGGACGGCGCCCTGGTCCACCGCTTCGACGCCCGCGACCCCGGCTCCGAGCGCCTCTGGGTCGAGGCCACGGCCGGGCGCTTCGGCCGGATCGACGCGGTCATCGCCAATGCCGGCATCATGATCCCGAAGACGGTGATCGCGGCCGACGATGCTGATCTGGACGACCTGATCCAGGTCAATGTCAAATCGCCGCTGCGGCTGGTGCGGGCCGCCTGGCCGCATCTCGTCGCCTCCGGCCACGGCCGCGTCGTCACCATTGCCTCGCTGTCGGGCAAGCGGGTGAAGTCGGCGACCTCCGGCCTCTACGCCGTCAGCAAGTTCGCGGCGCTGGCGATGACCCATGCCATCCGCCATGCCGGCTGGGACGAGGGCGTGCGCGCCACCGCGATCTGCCCCGGCTTCGTCGCCACCGACATGGCCGCGGGCCTCGCCAAGCGTCCGCCCGAGGCCATGACCCAGCCGCAGGACGTGGCGCGCATCGTTGCCTTCCTGCTGGACCTGCCCGACACGGCGAGCATCGCCGAGATCCCGATCAATTCGACCCTGGAGGACAGCTGGTGATGGGGCCGCAGGTCGAGAGCGTCGAGCCGGACGAAACCCTGCCGCAGCGCGCCGATGTGGTCATCGTCGGCGGCGGCATCATCGGCACCAGCGCCGCCTTGGCCCTGGCGCAGCGCGGCGTCTCGGTGGCGCTGTGCGAGAAGGGCCATATCGCCGGCGAGCAGTCGAGCCGCAACTGGGGCTGGTGCCGCAAGACCCGGCGCGATCCGCGGGAGATCCCGCTGATCATCGAGAGCATGCGGCTGTGGGAGGGCATGAACCAGACGGTGGAGGCCGAGACCGGCTTCCGCCAGAGCGGCATCCTGTTCGCGGTCGAGACCGACCAGGAGATCGCGGAATACGAGGCCTGGTTGGACCATGCGCGGCCCTACCAGCTCGACGCCCGGCTGATCAGCGCCGCCGAGTTCGACCGGCTGATGCCCGGCGCCGGCGGGCGCTGGAAGGCGGCGCTGTACTCCGCCTCCGACGGGCGGGCCGAGCCGCAGCGCGCCGCCCCCGCCATCGCCCGCGCCGCGCGCCGGGCCGGCGCCGCGATCCTGACCGACTGCGCCGTCCGCGGCGTCGACCGGGAAGGCGGGCGCATCACCGGCGTGGTCACCGAGCGCGGCCGCATCGCCTGCAACAGCGTGATCGTGGCCGGCGGCGCCTGGTCGCGGCGCTTCCTGAAGGATCTCGGCCTGACCCTGCCGCAGCTCAAGGTCCGGGCCAGCGTGCAGCGCACGGCGCCGCTGGAGGGGGCGCCGGAGACGGCGATGTGGTCGAAGGAGTTCGCGCTGCGCAAGCGCCATGACGGCGGCTACACCATCGCCAACGGCAACTCCAACATCGCGCCGCTGGTGCCGGACAGCTTCCGCTTCTTCAGCGACTTCCTGCCGGCGCTGCGCATGGAATGGTCGGCGCTGAAGCTCCGCGTCGACAACCGGTTCCTGCAGGAATGGCGGGAGGCGGCGCCGGTGCCGCTGGACCAGGTCTCGCCCTATGAGAAGGCGCGGGTGCTGGACCCGGAGCCCGACCGCCAGGCCAACCGCCAGGCCATGGCCGAGCTGGCCAAGCAGTTCCCGGCCTTCGCCGGCGCCAAGGTGGTGCAGGAATGGGCCGGGCTGATCGACGTCACGCCCGACGCCGTGCCGGTGATATCGACGGTCGAGCAGGTGCCGGGGCTGGTGGTGGCGACCGGCTTCTCCGGCCACGGCTTCGGCATTGGCCCCGGCGCCGGGCACCTGGCCGCGGACCTGGCGACCGGCGCCCGCCCGATCGTCGACCCGAAGGATTTCCGCTTCTCGCGCTTCACCGACGGATCGAAGCCCCGGCCGATGGCCGGGGTCTGACGCGGCCCTGCGGGGAGACGGGCGCAGACCCGCCCCCGCGAGGCCTTGGAGGCAACGAATAAGGGAGCTTCACCATGACCGATGACATCAAGGATCTGCCGTTCGCCCAGACCACCCGCCGCCGCTTCCTGGCGACGGGCCTCGCCGCCGGAACGGCGGTCTGGCTCGGCCCCGGCCAGGGCTGGGTCAAGGCCGCCCGCGCCGCAGGCCCACCATCGAAGGCGACCGGCCAGGCCGTGATCGGCCTGTCGCAGGAGCCGACGGTGTTCAACCCGCTGATGCTGCACATCGAGGTCGATGAGGGCGTCTATTTCAACCTGTTCAGCCCGCTGTGGCAGGTCGACCCCGAGGGCAAGTTCATCCCCGACTTGGCCGCGGAGGTGCCGACCCTGGAGAATGGCGGCATCTCGGCCGACGGCCTGACCTGGCGCATCAAGCTGCGCGACAACGTCAAATGGCATGACGGCACGCCGTTCACCGCCGAAGACGTGAAGTATTCGATCGATTTGATCAACAACCCGAAGTTCCGCGCCGGCCGGCGGGCGGGGCACGAGCTGGTGCGCGACATCACCGTGGTCAGCCCGACCGAGCTGACCTGGAAGCTGGAGAAGCCCTACGCGCCCTATCCGTCGATCCTGTCCTGGACCTTCATCGTGCCGAAGCACCTGATGGAGAAGGAGGCCGACCCCAACGCCTCGACCTTCGCCACCAAGCCGGTCGGCACCGGGCCGTTCAAATGGGTCGAGCGCGTGCCGGGCGACCACATCACCCTCGCGGCGCATGAGGGGTACCACCTGGACGGGCCGTATCTCGAACGCCTGGTGGTCAAATACATCCCGGACCTGACCGTCCTGTTCACCCAGTTCACCACCGGCGACATCGATTATATCGGCCTGCAGGGCATCACCGCCGACCATTACGAGGAGGCCAAGGGCCTGGCGGACCGCGAGGTCTCGCCGGTGCCGCAGGCCTTCATCGAGAACATCGCGCTGAACCTCGGGATGCCGGTGTTCCAGGACCCGGCGGTGCGCGAGGCGCTCTACACCGCGATGGACAAGCAGAGCATCATCGACAGCATCTATTACGGCCTGCCGACACCCTCCGAATCCTTCCTGCCGAAGCAGTCCTGGGCCTTCAACCCGGACCTGCCGAAGCAGAGCTACGACTCCGACAAGGCGAAGCAGATCCTGGATGCCGCCGGCTGGGCCCCGGGCGGCGACGGCATCCGCGAGAAGAACGGCGTGCGGCTCGAATTCGTCAACTCGACCACCGCCGGCAACCATGTGCGCGAGCAGGCGCAGCAGCTGCTGCAGCAGAACTGGCTCGACATCGGCGTCAAGATGAACATCAACAACCTGCCCCCGGCGGTGATGTGGGGCGACTACTGGATGCAGTCGAAGTTCGAGACGGCGATGGTCGGGATCTACTTCATGGTCGGACCCGACCCGGATGCGACCGACTATTTCTCCAGCCGCTCGATCGGCGCCAAGGGCGGCGGCGGCCAGAACACGACGCAATACGAGAGCGCCGATGTCGACAAGCTGCTGGCCGAGGGCGCGTCGACGGTCGACCTCGCCAAGCGCAAGGCGGCCTATCTGAAGATGCAGGAGTTCACGCGCAAGGACCTGCCCTACCTGCCGATCTTCCAATACGCCATGGTCCAGGGCGTGAAGAAGGGGCTGACCGGCTTCATCCCCAACGTCAATGTCCAGGAGAACTGCTGGAACGCCCATACCTGGTACTGGGCGAGCTGAAGGAGGCGACAGCCCGGGGACGGAGAAGCTCATGGCGCCATTCCTGTTCGGCCGCGCGCTGCAGAGCCTGCTGCTGCTGTGGCTCGTGTCGATGATCGGCTTTGCCGTGCTGCACCTGACCCCGGGCGGCCCGCTGTCGCAATTCGCCCTGGTCCCGGGCATGACGCAGGCGCGACTGGCCGAGATCGCCCATGAGATGGGCCTCGACCGTTCGCTGCCGGTGCAATACTGGGAATGGGCCAGCCGGCTCTTGACCGGCGACTGGGGACGGTCCTACCGCGACCAGTCGCCGGTGCTGGACGTCATCGGCTCGCATCTCTTCGCCACGTTCGAGCTGATGGCGACGGCGATCCTGATCGCGGTGCTGCTCGGCGTCTGGATCGGCGTCATGGGCGCGGTCCGGCGCTACTCCTTCGCCGACATGCTGGCGACGGTCGGCGCCATGGTCGCGCTGTCGATCCCGACCTTCTGGTTCGGCCTGGTCGTGATCTACATCTTCTCGGTCCGGCTGCAATGGCTGCCGGCCGGCAACATGTACACGGTCGGCGACGGGTCGCTGCTCGACTTCCTGCACCACCTGATCGCGCCGGCCCTGGTGCTGGCGCTGGTCGAGGTGGCGGTCTGGAGCCGCTACATGCGCGCCTCGATGATCGACGTGATCAACCAGGACTACATCCGCACCGCTCGCGCCAAGGGCCTGCCGGAGAAGCGGGTGCTGATCCGCCACGCGCTGCGCAACGCGCTGCTGCCGATGATCACCCTGGCGGGGCTGGAGCTGCCGACGCTGCTCGGCGGCGCCCTTGTGACCGAGACGGTGTTCACCTGGCCCGGCATGGGCCGGCTGTTCCTCGATTCCCTCGGCTACCGCGACTATCCGGTGGTGATGGGGATCCTGATGGTCTCGGCCCTGCTGGTGCTGCTCGGCAACCTCTTGGCCGACATCCTCTGCGCGGTCGCCGACCCGCGCATCCGGCTGGATTGAGGGGAGGGACGATGACTGCGACCGTCGCCGAACCGAACGCTGCCGAGACCGCCCGCCGCACCGGCAACCGCGGCTGGCGCCGCTTCCGCCGGCACCGGCTGGCGATGGTCGGCGTCGCCTGCATCCTGCTGCTGGTGCTGGCCTGCGTCGCCGGGCCCTGGCTGCTGCCCTTCGATGATTTGCGCATCGACATGCGCGCCCGCTTCGCGCCGCCGCTGACCGGGTGGCACCTGTTCGGCACCGATCCGCTGGGCCGCGACCTCTGCGCCCGCCTGCTGATGGCCGGTCGCATCTCGCTCTCCGTCGCCTTCGCGGCGATGGTGATCAGCACCATCGTCGGCTCCGCCATCGGCGTGGTGGCGGGCTATTACGGAAGGGCGGTCGGCGCCGTGCTGATGCGGCTGGTCGACGCCATGCTGTGCTTCCCCGCCGTGTTCCTGCTGCTGACGCTGGCGGCCCTGCTGAAGCCCGATCCCATCATGATCACCCTGATCATCGCCGCGACCAGCTGGATGGAGGTGGCGCGCGTGGTCGAGAGCCAGATCCGCACGCTGCGGGAGCGCGACTTCGCCCTGGCAGCGGAGATGATGGGCGCGTCGGACGCCCGCATCATGGTCGACGAGCTGCTGCGCAACGCCATCGGTCCGATCGTCGTCGCCGCCACCCTGACGGTCGCCCGCGCCATCCTGATGGAGGCCTATATCAGCTTCCTCGGCTACGGCATCCAGCCGCCGACCGCGAGCTGGGGCAACATGCTGAACAACGCCCAGCAATACCTGACCTCGGCCCCCTGGCTGGCGCTGGTGCCGGGCATCGCCATCACCCTGGCGGTGACCAGCTTCAACTTCATCGGCGACGGGCTGCGCGACGCGCTCGACGCCCGGCTGGACTCGTGATGACCGACGCCCCGATCCTCGAGGTCCGCGACCTGGCGGTCACCTTCCGCGGCGAAGGCGGCGCCGTGACGGTGGTCAACGACGTCTCCTTCTCGGTCCGCCGCGGCGAGACGCTGGCGCTGGTCGGCGAATCCGGCTCGGGCAAGAGCGTCACCAGCCTGGCGGTGCTGCGCCTGCTGCCGCCGGCCCCGCGTTGCACCATCGCCGGCTCTGTCCACTTCACCGGGCATGACGGCCGCAGCCGCGACCTGCTGCAGCTGCCCGCCGAGGCGATGCGGGCGGTGCGCGGCGACGAGATCTCGATGATCTTCCAGGAGCCGATGACCTCGCTGAACCCGGTGCACCGGATCGGCGACCAGATCGCCGAGGCGGTGACCTACCATCGCGGCCTCGGCCGCAAGCAGGCGCTGGTCCGGGCCGAGGAACTGCTGGAGCTGGTCGGCATCCCGGAGCCGCGGCGGCGCCTGTCCGCCTTTCCGCACCATCTGTCGGGCGGCATGCGCCAGCGGGTGATGATCGCCATGGCCCTGGCCTGCGACCCCAGTCTGCTGATCGCCGACGAGCCGACCACCGCTCTCGACGTCACCGTCCAGGCCGGGATCATCGACCTGCTGAAATCGCTGCAGGCGAAGACCGGCATGGCGATCATCTTCGTCACCCACAATCTCGGCGTGGTGGCCGAGATCGCGGACAGCGTCATGGTCATGTATGCCGGTCGGATCGTCGAGCGCGGCGACGCCGTCGGCCTGCTGCAGCGGCCGCGCATGCCCTACACCCAGGGGCTGCTGCGCTCGGTGCCGCGGATCGACCGGCTGGAGTTCGGCGGCGGCGTGCTGCCGGCCATTCCAGGCAGCGTGCCCGACCCCGGCCGGCTGCCGCCCGGCTGCTCCTTCCACCCGCGCTGCTTCCACGCCCGGCCCGGCGCCTGCGACGCCGCGGTGCCGGCGCTGGAGGAGGCGGAGGACCGGGTGGTGCGCTGCCTCCGGTGGCGCGAGATCGAGGCGGGGGCGTGATGCGAAGCGGGGTGAAGAGACGTTCTCGCCAGCCCCAAAGCCGTCATGGCGAGGAGCGAAGCGACGTGGCCATCCAGGGGCCGGTGCGAGCGGCCCTGGATGGCCACGCCCCTGCGGGGCTCGCCATGACGGTAATGGGTGTGAAGGGCGGTGTGGAATGACAGTACCGTCCCAGGCGCCCATCCTCGAACTGCAGGAGCTCAGCAAGTCGTTCCCGGTTGGCGGCTCGCTGTTCGGGCGGAACCGGCTGCAGGTGCGCGCGGTCGACCGCGTCTCCTTCACCGTGCGGCAGGGTGAGGTGCTGGGGCTGGTCGGCGAATCCGGCTCGGGCAAGAGCACGCTGGGCCGCACGCTGCTGCGCCTGATGCGGCCGACCGGCGGGCGCGTCCTGTTCGAGGGCACCGACATCACCGATCTCGGGCGGCGCCAGCTGAAGCCGATTCGGCCGCGGCTGCAATTCGTGTTTCAGGACCCGGCGGCGTCGCTGAACCCGCGCATGACCGTCGGCCGCATCGTCGCCATGCCGCTCCGGGTGCAGAAGGATGCGCCCCCGGCGGCGGAGCGGGCGGCGCGGGTGGCGGCGGCGCTGGAGACGGTCGGCCTGTCCGCCGGCCATGCCGAGCGCTTCCCGCATGAATTCTCCGGCGGCCAGCGCCAGCGCATCGGCATCGCCCGGGCGCTGGTGACCGAGCCGCGGCTGCTGGTGGCGGACGAGCCGGTCTCCGCCCTCGACGTCTCGGTCCAGGCCCAGATCATCAACCTGCTGATGGAGGTGAAGCGGCGGCTGGACCTGACCATCGTCTTCATCAGCCACGACCTCGCCGTGGTCGGCCAGATCTGCGACCGGGTGGCGGTGATGTATCTCGGCCGGATCGTCGAGATCGCCCCGGCCCGGGCGCTGTTCGAGACGCCGCGCCATCCCTACACCGAGGCGCTGCTGTCGGCCGCGCCGATCCCGGACCCGACGCTGCACCGCTCGCGCATCCTGCTGAAGGGCGAGCTGCCCAGCCCGCTGTCGCCGCCCTCCGGCTGCGCCTTCCGCACCCGCTGCCGCTATGCGCTGCCGGCCTGCGCCGAGGCCGCCCCGCCGCTGCAGGCGGTCGGCGACGGCCATCTCAGCGCCTGCATCCGGCCGGAGCTTGCGCTGGCCTCGCCGCTGCGCCCCGCCGTCGCCTGCGCCGGCTGACCACATTCTGTGCAGCGTGCCCCGCCGGACGCCGCCGGGACGGGTGGGGAAGGGCGGATCCGGCCGTTTCCGGCCTGTCCACGGCTGGCACGGGCCTTGCTTCGAATTTGAGACGAAAGCGAGGTCCCGCCATGACCGACATCTCCACCGTCAAGACCGAACGCAACATCCTGTTCCCGATCGTACTGGCGCTCGTCGCCGGCGTCGCCACCGGCGTCCTGTGGTGCTACGCCAACCCGATCCAGCTGGTGCCCGGCGTCATCCAGTGGCGCATCTTCGCCTTCCTGCCGCCGCTGGTCGGCATCCTGTTCGGGTTCCGCAGCGGCTTCATCTGCGGCTATGTCGGATCGCTGGTCTGGTCGCTGCTGGCGGGCACCTTCATCCCGGCGCACACGCTGATCGTCGACGGCATCATGGTCGGGCTGACCGGCGCCGTGCCCGGCCTGCTGTTCGACCCGGCGCGCAAGCCGATCGACACCGCCGGCCTGGTGAAGATCGCCGCCACCTGCCTCGTCATCGGCCTCGTGATGGTCGCCGCGGTCGCGGCCAGCCTGGCCTTCCTCGGCATCTTCCCGTTCTGGTGGGGGCTGCTGTATCTCGGCCTGTCGGACATCGTGCCGATGATCATCGGCACGCCGCTGCTGGTGAAGCCGGCGCTGAAGATCCTGGCCGGGTCGGGCCTGACCTCCGGCATCACCCGGTTCTGAGGGCCCGCGCCGGACCGTGCTCGAGCTCGATGCGCTGAGCGTGGGCTTCGCCCCGGCGAAGCCCGCCATCCTGCCCACCTCGTTCCGGATCGCGCCCGGCGGACGCCTGCTGCTGTGCGGCGCCGGCGGCTCCGGCAAGTCGACGCTGCTGGCCGCGGCCGCCGGGGTGATCCCGAAGCTGTCCCGGCCGCCGCTGCTGGCCGGGTCCGTCCGCCTCGGCGGTGCCGAGCTGGGCGGCCTGCCGCGGACCGAGCTGTTCCGCCGCGTCGGCATCGTGTTCCAGAACCTTGACGACCAGCTCTGGGACCTCGGGGTCGAGGACCTGATGGCCTTCCCGCTGGAAAGCCGCGGCGTGCCGGGGCCACGGGTGCGGGACCGGGTGCTGCAGCTGGTCTCGGCCCTGTCGCTCGAGGCGCTGCTCGGCCGCCGGGTGCTGACCCTGTCCGGCGGCGAGCGGCGCATGGTCGCCCTGGCCGCCGCCCTGGCGACCGGGCCGGAGCTGCTGGTGCTGGACGAGCCGACCACCGGCCTCGACCCGGCGGCGCGGCAGCGCCTGGCCGCGCTGCTGGGCCGGCTGGGCGGAGACCTGCCGATGCTGCTGGCGGCGGAGCAGGATGCCGGCGCCCTGGCCGCGGTCGCCGATGCCGTGCTGCTGCAGCAGGATGGCGTCGCGGGCGTGCCGCGGCCGATGGCCGAGGCGGCCGCTGACGACCGGATGTGGCTCGACCACGGGCTGCTGCCGGTGCGGCGCCGGGCCGGCGGCCATCGCCGGGGCGCGGGCATCGGCCGCCCCCTGGTCGAGGCGACGGGGCTGGTCAGCCGCCTGCGCCGCGGCGACGGGCGGCCGGTGCTGGACGGCGTCGACCTGGCCGTCCGGGCCGGCGAGGTGGCCGGGCTGATCGGGCCGAACGGCACCGGCAAGACCACCCTGTTCCAGTCGCTCCTGGGCCTGTCGCCGCTGGCGGCCGGGCACATCCTCCTGGGCGGCGAGGAGGCAGGCGGCTGGACCGTCGCCCGCCGCGCCCGCCGCATCGCCTACGTGCCGCAGAACGTCCGGCGCATCCTGTTCAACCTGACCGTGCTGGACGAGGCCGCCTTCGCCGTTTCCGGCAATCCACGCGCGACCGGCGCCGCCGATGTCCGGGCCAAGGCGCAGGCGGCGCTGGCGCGCTTCGGCCTCGACCGCCGGGCGGGGGACAGCCCCTTCGCCCTGTCGGCGCGCGAGCAGGCGGTGCTGGGCCTGGCCTGCGCCGCGGCGGCGGAGGCCGGGCTGGTCATCCTCGACGAGCCGCTGCTGGCCCGTGACCTCGCCGGCCGGGCGCTGCTCGACCGCTTCCTCGACGATCTGCGCGGCCGGGGCGGCGGCGCTCTCCTGGTCTCGCACGACCTGGATCTGGTCGACGACGTCGCCGACCGGCTGCTGATCATGGATGGCGGCAGGATCCGCCAGGACGGGCCGCCGGAGGCGGGCTGGCGCTCCGTCGCCTTCGCCGCGCTGGGCTGGCCGGCGCCGCTGCCGGCGCCCGCGGAGGCGGTGGCATGACCCTGCTGCTGCGGCTGAACTTCTTCCTCAAGCTGCTGGCGGCCGCCGCGGTCACGGCCGCCGCCTGGCTGGTGGCCACGCCCTTGCCGGCGCTGCTGCTGATGGCCGCCGTCCTGGCCGTGCTGCTGGCGCTGCGGCTGCCGGGCCTGCGCGGCTATCTGAAGGGCGCCGCGATCCTGTTCGCCCTGGTCTTCGCCACCTGGCTGCTCAATCTCTGGCTGCAGGGCGCGCCGCCGGCCGCGGCCGCGGCCACGGCGCTGCGCATGGCGGCGCGGCTGGTGGCGACGACCGGCGCCTTCTTCTTCGTCATGGAGACGTCGAGCCCGGGCTCGATCCTGGCCGCGGCCAGCGCGCTGCGCCTGCCGGCCATGGCGACGCTGGTGCTGGCCCTGATCTTCGGCCTGATCCCGATGCTGCGCGACGAGTTCGAGCGCATCGGCGAGGCCCAGCGCGCCCGCGGCATGGAGCTGGACGACGTGCCGCTGTGGACCCGGCTGCGCTATGGTCTGGCCCGCGGCGTGCCGCTGCTGGTGCAGAGCATCCGCATGGCCCAGGCGATCGCCACTTCGCTGTCGGTCTACGGCTTCGACCCGGCGGTGCGGCGCACGAGCTGGCGCCGGGTCGGGGTGCTGGTGGAGGAGCGGCTGCCGGCCGCGGGGAACGGAGAGCGCAGGAATTGACGGAGCAGACCAAGCCGACCTGGCGCGTGGATGTGGCGGGGCTGCCCGTCGATCTGCCGATCGTGCCGATCAAGCCGGATTTCGCCATCTCGCTGTTGATGGTGATCGATGCCGGCGTCGCCTTCGGCGCCCATATCGGCCGGGCCCTGGCGGAGCGGCTGGCGCCGCTGCAGCCGGATGTGGTGGTCGGCGCCGCCACCCTCGGCATCCCGGTCGCGATCGAGGTCAGCCGCCATCTCGGCCTCGACCGCTACGTCATCCTGCAGAAATCGCCGAAGATCCATCTCGGCGACGCGCTGGTGCAGAGCATCACCTCGATCACCTCGAAGGGCGAGCAGCAGCTGCTGCTCGACCGTGCCGCGGTGCCGCTCCTCGCCGGCAAGCGGGTCGTGGTGGTGGACGACGTGGTGGCGACCGGGTCCAGCCTGGCCGGGTCGCTGGCGCTGGTGCGGGCCGCCGGCGCCGAGGTCGCCGGCATCGGCGTGATCCTGACCGAGGCGCACGACTGGGAGCTGGTGCTGGGTGCCGACGCCGCCCTGGTCACGGCGCTCGGCCATATTCCGCAATTCCGCCCCGGCGCGCAGGGCTGGGAGCCGATCCCCGCGACGCTGTGAGAATCGGCTTCAACCGGGTCTACCTGGCTCGGTTCAAGCCAGATCGCCGCCGTCGATGCCGATGACGTGGCCGCTGACATAGGAGGCGGCGTCGCTGGCCAGGAACACCACCACCGCCGCGACCTCCTCCGGCGTGCCGGCGCGGCGCATCGGATAGGGCGCGACCAGCTGCTCGGTCGTCACCTGCCAGTCGCGCCGCACCCGCTCCAGCATCGGCGTCTCGATGGCGCCGGGGGCCAGGGCGTTGATCCGCACCTCGCGGCCGCACTCCTGGGCGGCGGCGCGGGTCATGTGGATCACCGCGGCCTTGGTGGCGCCATAGGCGATGATGTTCGGAAAGGCGTGGCGGCCGCCGATCGACGCCATGTTGATCATCGCGCCCCTGGCCCGCGCCAGATGCGGCAGCTCGTATTTCATCGATACGAAGACGCCGCGCAAATTGGTCGCGACCTGGTCGTCGAAGCCGGCGAGGTCGGTGTCGGCGATCGGCGCCGGCGGCAGGTCGATGCCGGCATTGTTGAAGGCGATGTCCAGCCGGCCCCAGCGCGCCACCGTCTCGGCGACGAAGCGCTCCATCTGCGCCGCGTCGCGGACATCGGCGCGGGTGTAGGCGACGTCGCCGCCCTCCCAACGGATACGCGCTTCGACCTCCTTGCCCAGCGCCTCGCGCCGGCCGTTGAACGCGACCTTGGCGCCGGCCCGGGCCAGCGCGGCCGCGGTGACAGCGCCGATCCCCGAGGTGCCGCCGGTGACGATCGCCACCTTGCCGGCCAGCACGCCCGGCGTCTCGGCGGCCGCCGACGCGGTTGAAAGGACCCCGCCGGCGGCGATCGCACCGGCCAGGACGGTGCGGCGCGGCAGTGTGGTCGGGTCGGAGGTTTCCTCTCGAGTCACGGTCGTCTCTCCCTTTTGCAGGACGTTCCACCCCATCCGTCATGGCGAGGAGGCGAAGCCGACGAAGCAATCCATCGGTCCGCGCGAGCTGCGGCATGGATTGCTTCGCTGCGCTCGCAATGACGGTGCTGAGGCTTGTGAAAGGGTCTCTGATGGGCAGAGTCTACCGGCCGTGATTATCGCGAAAAATCGGTGCTGTCTTTTTAAGCCTTTAAGTTCTGATTTATAATCCACGCATGTCTTCGCCCGATCCCTTCACCGGCCTGTCCGCCTTCCTCGCCGTGGCGGAGGCGGGCGGCTTCACCGGCGCGGCGGCGCGGCTGGGCGTGTCGCCGGCGGCGGTCAGCCAGGCGGTCAAGGCGCTGGAAAGCCGGCTCGGCACGCTCCTCTTCGTCCGGACCACGCGCCGGGTTGGGCTGACCGAGGCCGGTGCCGCCCTCCTGGCCCGGGTCGGGCCGGCGACGGCGGAGATCGCAGCCGCGGTCGAGGCGGCGGGGGCGATGGGAACGGAGCCGGCGGGCCTGCTGCGCCTGACCGTACCGCGCATGGCGGTGCCGCTGGTGGTCGAGCCGGTGGTGGCGGCGCTGCGGCGCAGCCATCCCAGGGTCGCGGTCGAGATCGCGGTCGACGACGCCACGGTCGACCTGACTGCCCGCGGCTACGATGCCGGCATCCGCATCGGCGAATATGTCGAGCGCGACATGGTGGCGGTGCGGCTGACCCGCGACATCGCCTGGTCGGTGGTCGGCAGCTCCACCTATCTCGATGCCCGCGGTCGGCCCGAACGCCCGGAGGACCTGACCCGGCACGAGGCGATCCGCTACCGCTTCCCGGCCTCCGGCGCACTCTATCGCTGGGAGTTCGAGCGCGACGGCCGTGCCCTCACGGTCGATCCGCCGGGTAGCGTGATCGTCAATGACGGCGACCTGCTGCTCGCCTTCGCCCGAGCCGGGCTCGGCCTCGCCTATGTCGCCGACATCGCGGTCGCGGCGGAGCTCGCCTCGCGGGCGCTGGAGCCGGTGCTGCAGCCCTTCCTGCCGCGCACGCCCGGCCTGTTCCTGTACTTCCCGCGCCGGGCCCAGGACCAGCCGAAGCTGCGCGCCTTCATCGACGTGGCGCGGGCGGTGCTGCGACCGGGGCGCTGACGCGATGCCGGCTCTGCCGCTTCGTTTCGTGATCTCGTTCCGCGTCCGGGCCGAATTGTCGTGAATAGTTTGGATTTTCCATTGTTTTTTCTGCGGCTGCGACCTTATTGCCGTTGAGGTATCCGAATAGATCTTCTATCGCCGATGAGACTATGCTTGGTGCCTCTGTTGGATCATTGTCGATTATTTTAACGAAAATCACGTCGATCGCACGCGGTCGGCGGAGGCCGGCGCTCGCCGGTCCAAGGGGAGGACGCGTTCCGGTTTCCGCTGCCAAAGGACCCTTGGTTCCGCGATGAACGAGCCTCTCCGCACCGACCGCGTGCTGGTGGTCGAAGACGATCCCGGCACCCGCTCCCTGATCGTGCGCATCCTGCGCGAGAACGGGCTGCGCGCCACCGGCGTCGGCGACGGCCGCGAGATGTGGGAGTCGATCGAGACGGCGCCGGTCGACCTGCTGATCCTCGACGTCATGCTGCCGGGCACCGACGGGCTCGACCTCTGCCGCGCCTTCCGGGCCCGGAGCCCGGTGCCGGTCATCATGGTCAGCGCCCGGGGCGAGGAGATGGACCGGGTGGTCGGGCTCGAGGTCGGGGCCGATGACTACATCAGCAAGCCCTTCGGCCGGCGCGAGCTGCTGGCGCGGGTGCGCGCGGCGCTGCGGCGGGGCGCGGCGCTGGAGCCGTTCCCCGGCCGTGCCGCCCGCGAGGTGCTGCGCTTCGCCGGCTGGGTGCTCGACCGGCGCAGGCGCCGGCTGACCGACCCCGGCGGGGCCGAGGTCGAGCTGTCCGGCGCCGAGCACGACCTGCTGGTCAGCTTCCTGGAGCATCCGCAGCGCGTGATCGGGCGCGAACGCCTGCTGGAGCTGTCGCGCTCGCGCCTCGGCAGCCCGTCCGACCGCAGCGTCGACGTGCTGGTCAGCCGGTTGCGGCGCAAGCTCGGCGCCAGCGGGATGGAGGGAGCGCTGATCCGCACCATCCGCGGCGTCGGCTACATCTTCACGGCGGATGTCGAGCAGCGGTGATCCGCCGATTCGTCTGGCCGCGCGGCCTGCTCGGCCGCCTGACCCTGCTCGTCCTCTCCGCCGTGCTGCTGCAATTCGTCGGCAGCTCGGTGCTGCAGGAACTGGCCGAACGGTACAAGGCAGGCAATGTTCATGCCGACCATCTGGCCGAGCGGCTCGCCATCGGCGAGCGGGCGCTGTCCAGCGTGCCGCCCGATCAGCGGCCGCGGCTGGCGCAGGCGCTGTCCACCGCCGACCTCGCCCTGAGCTGGTCGCAGCACCCGGCCGCCACCGAGGGCGCCGCCGCGTCGCCCTGGCTGCGCGACCTGGAGGCGCGGCTGCAGAAGCGGGATCTGGCCGGGCGCGGCCTGACGCTGGACCGGGGCGGCGGGGAGGGGGAGCCGCACCGCGTCCGGGGCGAGCTGCGCCTGGCGGACGGCTCCGTCCTCGGCTTCGACGTGACCCGGCTGCAGCACGGATTGCCCGACATCCTGCGCAGCCTGCTGTCCACCGCGCTGCTGGCCAGCTGCCTGCTGATCGCGGCGCCGCTGCTGGTCCGCGCCCTCGGGACGCCGCTGCGCCAGCTGGTCCGGGCGGCGGATGCGATCGGCCGCGGCCGGCCGGTCCCGGTCGCCGTCGAGGGACCGATGGAGGTGCGGCGGCTGGCGCGGGCGCTCAACGCCATGCAGGACCGGCTGGCTCGGCTGATCGCCGACCAGACCCAGGCCCTGGCCGCCGTGTCGCACGACCTGCGCACGCCGATCGGCCGGCTGCGCCTGCGCACCGACCTGCTCCAGGACCGGGAGTTCCAGGCCGAGCTGCAGGCCGATCTCGACGAGATGGAGCAGATGGTCGGTTCGGTGTTGGCCTATCTCAAGGGCGACACCGACCCCGAGCCGCCGCGCGCGGTCGACCTCGTGGCGCTGCTGACCACGCTGGTCGACGCCGCGGCCGATGCCGGGCAGGACGTCGTCTATCGGGGACCGGAGCGGGCCGTCCTCCACGCCCGGCCGCTGGGGCTGAAACGCGCCTTCGCCAACCTGATCGACAATGCGATCGCCTATGGCGGCTCGGCGCGGGTCGTGTTGCATTGCGGCGAAACCAACATGGCGATCGCCGTCTCGGATGACGGGCCCGGCATCCCGGAGGCGGAGCTGGGGCGGGTGCTGGAGCCGTTCCAGCGCATCGAAGGATCGCGCAACCGAACCACCGGCGGTGTCGGGCTCGGCCTGGCCATTACCCTTCAGGCGGTGGAGCGCGAGGGCGGGCGGCTGTCGCTGGTGAACCGGCCGGGCGGCGGGCTGACCGCGGAGGTGACCCTGCCAAGGCGCTGAAACACTTTGTCACGAACCATTCGCACATGCGAAAAACAGGAATCCCATCCTCCAGTGCACGACCCTCGCTCATGCACTGGAGGCAAGGATGGACGACCTCTTCCTCGGGATGGCACGGTTCCGCGCCGAAATCTTCCCGCAGCAGCAGCCGCTGTACCAGAAGCTCGCGACCGACGGCCAGCAGCCCCAGGCGCTGGTGATCTCCTGCGCCGATTCCCGGGTGGTGCCGGAGCTGATCACCCAGAGCGGCCCGGGCCAGATCTTCTGCTGCCGCAACGCCGGCAACATCGTGCCGCCCTTTTCCCAGGCCAATGGCGGCGTGTCCTCGGCGATCGAATATGCGGTGGTGGCGCTCGGCGTCCGCGACATCGTGGTCTGCGGCCATTCCGACTGCGGCGCGATGAAGGGGCTGCTGCACCCGGAGGCGCTGCGGGACATGCCGAACGTGGCCGCCTGGCTGCGCCACAGCCACGCCGCTCACCGGGTGGTGTGCGAGGCCTATCCGCCCGGCCGCGACGAGCGCGAGACGCTGCGCGCGCTGGCGCTGGAGAATGTGGTGGCGCAGCTGAACCATCTGCGCACCCATCCCTCGGTCGCGGCCAAGGTCGCGCGCGGCCAGCTGCGCCTGCATGGCTGGTTCTTCGAGCTCGAGACCGGCGACATCCTGGCCTATGACGGCGCCGCCGGCCGGTTCGGCCGGATCGACGACGCCGGCAGCCTGCCGGTGGCGCTGCCGCCCATGTCGCGCCTGGCGGCGGAGTAGGGGCATGGCGCGATTCCTCCCCGCCTCGCTGGCGCGCGACCTGCCGGCCTCGATCGTCGTCGTCCTGGTCGCCCTGCCGCTGTGCATGGGCATCGCCGTCGCCTCCGGTGTGCCGGCGGAGAAGGGGCTGGTGACCGGCATCATCGGCGGCCTGGTCGTCGGCCTGCTGGCCGGTTCGCCGCTGCAGGTCAGCGGCCCCGCCGCCGGCCTCGCCGTGATCGTGTTCCAGCTGGTGCAGGATTTCGGGCTCGCCATGCTGGGCCCGATCCTGGTGCTGGCCGGGCTGCTGCAGCTCGGCGCCGGCGTGCTGCGGCTGGGCAAGTGGTTCCGCGCCATCTCGCCCGCGGTGGTGCACGGCATGCTGGCCGGCATCGGCGTGCTGATTGTGGCGGCGCAGCTGCAGGTGCTGTTCGGCCGCACGCCGCTGCCGGATGGGCTGCAGAACCTGGCGGCAATCCCGGCGGCCTTGCTCGGCCTCGTGCCGCTGCAATGGTCGTCCGGGACGGCCGCTGTGCTGGCCGGCGGCGCCACCATCCTGGCGATGGTGCTGTGGGAGAGGCTGCGGCCTCGGTCGCTGCGCCTCGTTCCCGGCGCCCTGGTCGGCGTCGTCGCGGGCACGGCGCTGGCCGCGGCCCTGGCGCTGCCGGTCCAGCGCGTCGACGTGCCCGACGCGATCCTGTCCGCCGTCTCGGTCCCGACCCTGGCCGACCTGTCGCGGCTGGGCGAAGGCGGGATCCTGGCAGCGGCGCTGGTCATCGCCGTGATCGCCAGCGCCGAGACGCTGCTTTCGGCCGCCGCGGTCGACCGGATGCATGACGGCGTGCGCACGAACTACGACCGCGAGCTGTCGGCCCAGGGCGTCGGCAATCTGCTGTGCGGCCTGGCGGGCGCCCTGCCGATGACCGGCGTGATCGTGCGCAGCTCAGCCAATGTCCAGGCCGGCGCCGCCACCCGGCTGTCGACGATCCTGCACGGCGCCTGGATCCTCGCCGCCGTCGCCCTCTTGCCCTGGCTGCTGCGCGAGGTGCCGATGGCGGCGCTGGCCGGCGTGCTGGTGGTCACCGGCTGGCGGCTGGTCAGTCTGAAGCATGTACGCGAGCTGCTGCACCGGCACGGCGTGTTGCCGGCAGCGATCTGGGCGGCCACCGTGGTCATGGTGGTGGCGACCGACCTCCTGACCGGCGTCCTGGTCGGGCTGGCGTTGTCTTTCCTGGAGGTGCTGCCGCATCTGCGCCGCATGCCGCTGCGCATCCGGCGCCGCGACCTGCCGACCGGCGAGGCCGAGCTGCGGCTGGAAGGTGCGGCCACCTTCCTGCAACTGCCGGCCCTGCTGCAGGCGCTGGAGGCGCTGCCGCGGGGCGCGACGGTCCGGCTCGATGCCGGCGGGCTGGCCCAGATCGACCACACCAGCATGGAGATGATCGCCGACTGGGCCGAACGCCGCGCGGCGCCCGTCGAGCTGCACCGGCCGCCGGCCCTGCCGCACGGCCAGCGCCTGGCCGCGGCGCTCCGGGCCTGAGGCTCTCACCGCCGCTCGATGAGATCCTTCAGCCCCTGCGCGATCTGCAACTGCAGGAACGGCTTGGTCCACACCGGGCGGCCGCGATGCAGCAGCTCGATCTCGGCCTCCGACCGGCCGGTGACAAAGGCGAAGGGGATGTTGCGCTCCTCGAGCACATCGGCCGCGGCATACACCTCGATGCGACCGAGGCCGATGTCGAGGAGTGCCGCGTCCAGCCGCTCCGAGCTGGCGATCCGGACCGCCTCGCGCAGCGTGCTGACCGGGCCGACGACCTCGAGCCCGGCGGCCAGGACGATGTGCTCGAGCATCCCCGCGATCCAAGTGTCGTCCTCGACGATCAGGACCCGGGGTGGGGGCTCACGGCTCTCCATGCCACCTCCGCTTGCCTGTGGGTTTCACCTCATCAACGGCAGATGACGGGAATCATATCCACAGGCCTGATGTCGGACGAGCCGGAGCCCGGTTCTCCGCCGGTCACGACATGATCAGGCCGCCATCGACATTGATGGTCTGGCCGGTGATGTAGGCGGCGTCGTCGCTGGCCAGGAAGGCGACCAAGCCGGCCACGTCCTCACCGCTGCCGGCGCGGCCCATCGGGATGCCGCGGACCCATTCCGCCATCAGCTCGCCCGGCTTGTAGTCGCCCAGCAGCTTGCCCCAGGCGGCGTCGTTATAGGCCCACATATCGGTGTCGATGATGCCGGGGCAGAAGGCGTTCACGGTGATGCCCTCCTTGGCCACCTCCTTGGCCAGGCTCTGCGTCACCCCGACCACGCCGAACTTCGAGGCGGCGTAGTGCGGCGTGAAGACGAAGCCCTGGCGCGCCTGGCCGGAGGCGGTGTTGATCAGTCGGCCGCCGCGTCCATGCTTGCGGATCCGACGGATCGCCTCCTGGCAGCACAGGAAGACACCCTTGGTGTTGACCGCCAGAACCTTGTCCCACTCCGCCTCGGTCATGTCCTCGATCCGGGCGATGGTGATCACCCCGGCATTCTGGATCGAGATGTCGACCTTGCCGAAGCGCCGCTCCGCCTCGTCATAGAGGGCCGCGACCTGGGCCGGGTCGGTGACATCGGCGACGAAGGAGGCGGTGCGGCCGCCCTCGGCCGCGATCTTCGCCGCGGCGTCGGCGACGCTCGGCTCGTTCGCGGCCAGCAGCACGGACGCGCCCTCGGCGGCGAAGCGGCGGGCGATGGCGGCGCCGATGCCGCGGCTGGCGCCGGTGATGACGACGGTCTTGTCGGTGAAGCGGGGCATGGGGTCTCTCCCGGATGTGTCTTTGCGTTCAGCGGGCGAAGTCGCCGTCGGACTGGGCCAGCAGCTTCTCCGCCGTGAAGCGGTCGGTGATCAGGATGTTGATGTGGCGGCCCAGCAAGGCGCCGCGGATTGCCGCCACCTTGCGGGCGCCGCCGGCGACGCCGACGATGCGCGGGACGGTGCCAATCTCGTCCAGCGACATCGAGATCACCCGCTCGTCCAGCGGCGTCTGCACCGGGGCGCCATAGGCGCCGAAGAAGCGCAGGCAGATGTCGCCGACGCCACCGGCCCTGCCCACTGCCTCCAGCTCCTCGCCGGTGAAGACGTTGCCGCTGTTGGCCAGCATCTTCGACGGTTCGACCGCGCCGATGCCGACCAGCGCCAGGGTGATGCGCCGCCACTGCTCGATCGTCGCCCGGACATAGGGGTCGGCGAGGAGGGCGCGCTTGGCCGAGGCCGAGCCCGCGACGCCGGGGGCGGGGAGGAGCTGCGGCTGCGACCCGGTCAGCTGGGCCAGGCGGGTGGTCAGGTGGGTGGCGTGGCCCTGCACCGCCGGGTTGCCCATGCCGCCCAGCATCTGCACCACCCGCTCGGCCGCCACCCGCTTCAGCGGGTTGATCGCATCGACCATGCGCAGCAGCGACGCGCTCCAGGACGAGATGCCGATCACCTCGCCCGGGTCCAGCGTCGTCTCCAGGAAATGGGCAGCGGCGTCGCCGATGCCGGCCAGGATCGATTCCTCGCGGTCCTCGCCGCATTCGGCGACGATCGCCTCGGTCAGGCCGAAGCGGTCGCGCAGCCCCGTCTCCAGGTCGACATAGGTGCCGCGCGGCGCGTTGATGGTGATGCGGACGATGGATTCGTCCTCGGCCCGCTTCAGCAGGCGCGAGATGGTGGCCTGCGAGATGTGCAGCCGCTGCGATATGTCGGACTGCTTCAGCCGGTCGACATAGTACATCTGCGCCACCCGGGTGATCAGGCGAAGCTCGTTGACGCGGCTGCTCATCGGTGCGCGGCCTCGACGGTGGATTGCCCGATCGGGTGGTTCGGAAATTTATGCATCACAGCCTGATTATTCAGACGTTGGCTGACGCTTGGTCAAGCAGAAGCTGAGCATCATTCCGGCCCATATCTCAGAATTTTCTCCTAATTCTGCCTGCTCTTCGTCCTTTGGGAGAACGAGAGGGCCAAGCGGCTTGACGCAGTTTCGACTCACAGATAGCATGAATTTAAATCTCAGTGTGAATAATTATTCAGTTCGGAGGAGCGGTGCTCGACCCCAAGCCCCCATTCGTCCCCGACACGGTTCCCGACGCGGCGCGCATCGCCGCGGCGGACGGGGCCGAGCGGGCGCGCCTCCTGGCCGGGGCGGCGGCGGAGATCCGCGGCTCCGTGCTGCGCATGATCGGGCAGGCCGGCCTCGGCCATGTCGGCGGCGACCTGTCGGTGACCGACATCCTGGCGACGCTGTTCTTCGGCGTGCTCGACCTCGACCCCGCCAACCCGACGCGGCCCGACCGCGACCGCTTCATCCTCAGCAAGGGCCATTGCGCCGCCGCGCTCTACAGCACGCTGGCGCTGCGCGGCTTCATCCCGGCGGATCTGCTCGGCAGCTTCATGGCGCCGCTGTCGGTGCTGAACGGCCATCCGAACCGGCGCAAGGTGCCGGGGGTGGAGGCGAACACCGGCCCGCTCGGCCACGGCCTGCCGATCGGCGTCGGCAGCGCCATCGCGGCGCGGCTGAGCGGCTCCGCGTGGCGGACCTTCGTCGTGCTCGGCGACGGCGAGCTGCAGGAGGGCAGCAACTGGGAGGCGGCGATGTCCGCCGGCCATCGCGGCCTGGACACCCTGACCGCGATCGTCGACCGCAACCGGCTGCAGCAGGGCGCCCGCACCGAGGACACCAACCGGCTGGAGCCGCTGGCCGACAAGTGGCGCGCCTTCGGCTGGGAGGTGGTGGAGCTGGACGGCCACGACCACTGCGCGTTGTGGGCCGCCTTCACCGCCGCACCGGCCGGCAGGCCGCGCTGCGTCATCGCCCGCACGATCAAGGGGAAGGGCGTGTCCTTCATGGAAGACCGGGTGGAGTGGCACCACAAGGTGCCGTCGCCGGCGCAGATAGAGCAGGCGCTCGCCGAGGTGGCCCGATGAGCGCCGATGTCGTCGCCAAGGCCGGCACCTTCGATTGCCGCAAGGCCTTCGCCGAGACGCTGATCGAGCTGGCGCGGACCGACCGGCGCATCGTCGCCGTGTGCAACGACTCCGTGGGCTCCAGCAACCTGACCGGCTTCGCCGCCGAGTTCCCCGACCGGCTGGTCAATGTCGGCATCGCCGAACAGGCCATGGTCGGGGTCGCTGCCGGCTTGGCCAATGGCGGCTTCGTGCCCTTCGTCTGCGCCGCCTCGCCCTTCCTGACCGGGCGGGCGCTGGAGCAGATCAAGGCCGACGCGGCCTACAGCCAATATCCGATCGTGCTGTGCGGCATGAGTCCGGGCATGGCCTATGGCGAGCTGGGACCGACCCATCATTCGATCGAGGACCTGGCCTGGACCCGAGCGATCGCCGACCTGACGGTGATGGTGCCGGCCGACCCGGCCCAGACCCGCGCCGCGGTGCGCTGGGCCGTGGGCGCCGGCCGCCCGGTGTTCCTGCGCATCGGCCGCTTCCCGGTGCCGGAGGTGACGCCGCCCGGCGCCGAATTCGGTGCGGGCGCGACGCAGCTTCTGCGTGACGGCGGCGACGTCACGCTGGTGGCGACCGGCACCATGGTGTCGCGGGCGCTGGAGGCGGCGGAGCTTCTGGCCGGCGAAGGGGTTCAAGCCCGTGTGCTGAACGTCGCCACAATCAAGCCGCTTGACCCCGAGCCGCTGCTGCGCGCCGCGGCCGAGACCGGCCGCATCGTCACCGTCGAGGAGGCGGTGGTGCAGGGCGGGCTGGGCGGCGCCGTGGCCGAGATCGTGGTGCAGGGCCGGCCGGTGCCGATGCGCATCCTCGGCGTCACCGGCTTCGCCCCGACCGGCAGCGCCGCCTTCCTGCTGGACCATTTCGGGCTGAACGCGGCCGGCATCGCCGCCGCCGCCCGCGAGCTGGTGGCCTGACCATGAGCTTCGTCCTCGCCATCGACCAGGGCACCAGCTCCACCAAGGCGCTGCTGGTCGATGCCGTGGGCGCGGTGGTCGCGCGAGGGTCCGCGCCGCTGGGCGAGACGCATCCGAAGCCGGGCTGGGTCGAGCAGGACCCGGCGGCGATCTGGGACAGCGTCCGCGCGGCCGTGGCCGCCTGCCTGCAGGGACGGGACCCGCAATCGGTCGCGGCGGTCGGCTTCAGCACCCAGCGAGAATCCCTGCTGATGTGGGACCGCCGGACCGGCGCGGCGCTGTCGCCGCTGATCAGCTGGCAGGACCAGCGCACCGGCGCGCTGTGCGAGGCGCTGCGTTCACCCGACGCCGAGACGCTGGTACGCGAGCGCAGCGGCCTGCCGCTCGACCCGATGTTCTCGGCCGCCAAGGCCAAATGGCTGCTCGACACGCTCGACCCGGATCGCGTCCGAGCGAGGGCCGGCGAGATCTGCCTCGGCACCGTCGATGCCTGGCTGCTCAGCCGTTTCGACGGCGAGGCGGTGACGGAGGCCGGCAACGCCTCGCGCACCCAGCTGCTGGATGTCCGCCGCGCCGCCTGGGATCCCGACCTGATGGACCTGTTCGGCGTGCCGGAGGCGGCGCTGCCACAGGTGGTGTCCTCGACCGGGCCGTTCCCGTCCGTCCGCGGCCTCGACCCGCTGCCGGACGGCGTGCCGGTGGCCGCGGTGTTGGGCGATTCCCATGCGGCGCTGTTCGCCCATGGCGCCTTCGCTGCGGGCCAGATCAAGGCGACGATGGGCACCGGCTCCTCCGTCATGGGGCTGATCGACCGGGCCGAGGCGCTGGACCCCGGCCTGTGCCTGACCATCGCCTGGTCGGTCGACGGCCGCCCGGCCCTGGCGGCAGAAGGCAATATCCGCTCGGCCGGGTCGACGCTGCGCTGGGTGGCGGAGCTGCTGGGCCTGTCGACGCAGGACCTGGCGGACCTCGCCGCCAAGGCCTCCAGCGACGGCGTGTACCTGGTGCCCGGCTTCAACGGGCTGGGCGCGCCGTGGTGGGACCTGAACGCCGTCGGCCTCTTGGCCGGCTTCACCCTCGGCAGCGGCCGGGCGGCGGTCGCCCGCGCGGCGCTGGAATCGATCCCGCATCAGATCGCCGATGTGGTGGAGGCGATCGACCGCAGCGTCGGCCAGGTCCGGGCGCTGCATGTCGATGGCGGGCCGACCCGCAACCCGGTGCTGATGCAGGCCCTGGCCGACCTCGCCGGCTGCGAGGTGCTGCGGTCGGACACGGCCGAGTTGTCGGCGCTCGGCGCGGCGCATCTGGCCGGGCTGGGCGCCGGGATCTGGGACTGGGACGGCCTGGCGGCGCTGCCGCGCGACCGGCACGGCTTCGCCCCGGCGATGCCGGCGGACCGGCGCCGGGCCGAGCGGGACGGCTGGCGGCGGGCGGTAAGGCGCGCCTCCGGCCTGCCGCCGGAGACGGCGGGGCGCTGACTTGCCCCGTCGAGTGACACGAAAAGGGATGTAGGGAATGGAAGCGCGCATCGACCGACCGGCCACCAGGACGTTCCTGCCGCGATTCAGCCTGACCAGCGGCGCTCAGGGCCCGCTGATCGGCCTGATCCTGCTGTGCGTGATCTTCTCCTTCGCCTCCGACCATTTCCTGTCGGTCCGCAACGGCCTCAACGTGCTGGACCAGGTCACCGTGCTCGGCATCCTCGCCATCGGCATGACGGCGGTGATCGTGATCGGCGGCATCGACCTGTCGGTCGGGTCGGTCCTGGCGCTGTCGATGATGGTGATGGGCTGGCTGGCGCGCGACATGGAGCTGCCGATGGCCCTGGCCATCCTGCTCGGCATCGGCGCCGGCGCGGTCTGCGGCCTGGCCTCGGGACTCCTGATCACCATGGCGCGGCTGCCCGCCTTCATCGCCACGCTGACCATGATGTCGGTGGCCCGCGGCCTGGCCAACATCCTGACCGACGGCACCCAGATCGTCGGCTATCCCGACTGGTTCACCGCGCTCGCCACCGTCCGCAACTTCGGCTTCCTGTCGCTGACCGTGGCGCTGTTCCTGGTGCTGGTCGCGGTCAGCTGGCTGTACCTGACCTTCCGGCCCAGCGGCCGCAACCTCTACGCCATCGGCGGCAGCCGCGAGGTGGCGCGCCTGGCCGGCATCCACGTCGGCCGGGTGACCATCGCGGTCTACGCCGCGGCCGGGGCGCTGGCGGGCATCGCCGGCATGGCGCTGGCCTCCCGCCTCGACTCCTCGCAGCCCAGCGCCGGGCTCGGCTACGAGCTCGACACCATCGCCGCAGTCGTGATCGGCGGCGCCAGCCTGTCGGGCGGCGTCGGCAGCATCGGCGGCACGGTGGTCGGCGTCCTGATCATCGGCGTGCTGCGCAACGGTCTGAACCTGCTCGGCGTCTCGCCCTTCGTGCAGCAGGTGGTGATCGGCCTGGTGATCGCCGCCGCCGTCACCTTCGACACCCTCGGCCGGCGCAACCGCTGACCGGGACAAAGACGGGAAGACCGTCGCAACAGGAGAGGACCGACCCATGAAGACCCGTATCGCCGTCGCCGCGCTGGCCTTGCTGGCCGGCACCGCCCTCGGCTCCCCCGCCTGGGCCAAGGACAAGGTGATCGGCTTGGCCGTCGCCAACCTGCAGGCCGATTTCTTCAACCAGATCAAGCAGTCGGTCGAGGCCTCGGCCAAGGAGCAGGGGATCAAGGTCGTCACCGTCGACGCCAAGGGCGATTCCGCCACCCAAGTCAGCCAGATCCAGGACCTGATCACCCAGCAGATCGACGCGCTGATCTACATCCCGGCCGGCGCCACCGCCGCCAGCGTGCCGGTCAAGGCGGCCAAGGCGGCCGGCATCCCGGTGGTCGCGGTCGACCGTAACCCGGCCGATGCGCCGGGCGACACCTTCATCGCCACCGACAGCGTCGCCGCGGCCCGCACCCTCGGCGACTATGTCTGCAAGGTCACCGGCGGCAAGGGCAGCGTCGCCATCATCCAGGGCCAGCTCGGCACCACGCCGGAGCAGGACCGAGACAAGGGCTTCACCGAGGCGCTGGCCAAGTGCCCGGACCTCAAGGTCGTGGCCAAGCAGGCCAGCACCATGTGGATGCAGGATGAGGGCTTCAACATCGCCCAGGACATGCTGCAGCGCGACCCGGACATCTCGGTGTTCTTCGGCCGGGCCGACGCGCTGGCGCTCGGTGCCGCCCAGGCGGTCAAGGTCGCCAATCTCGATCACAAGACCTGGATCTTCGGCTTCGATGGCGACGTCGCCGGGCTGAAGGCGGTGCAGGCCGGCACGCTGGACGCGACCATGACCCAGACCACCCAGCAGATGGGCCGGCTGGCGTTGCAGTCGGCGCTGGAGCTGGCCGACGGCAAGAAGGTGCCGGCCGACCAGCTGCAGGCGGCGACGCTGACGACCAAGGACAATGTCGCCGGCTTCATCGAGAAGCACCCCTGATGGCGGGGGCGGCGACCGTTCACGCCGCCGTGGCGGAGAGCCCTGAAGGGCTCTCCATCCGCGGCATCGGCAAGGCCTATGGCGCCGTCACCGTGCTGGAGGGCGTCGACCTCGACATCCGCCCGGGCGAAGTGCTGGCCCTGCTGGGCGAGAACGGCGCCGGCAAATCGACTCTGTCCTCGGTCATCTCCGGCCTGGTGCCGCCCACCATGGGGACCATGACCTGGCGGGGGCGGCCCTACGCTCCCACACGGCCGGGCGACGCGATCGCCGCCGGCATCGGCCTGATCCATCAGGAGATGAAGCTGCTGCCGGACCTGACGATCGCGGAGAACGTGTTCGTCGGCCGGCTGCCGAGCAAGGGCGGCCGGATCGACCGGGCGGAGATGAACCGCCGCGCCGGCGAGCAGCTGCTTCGCCTCGGCCTCGATATCTCTCCGACCAGGCTGGTGCGCGAGCTGCGGGTGGCGGCGCAGCAGCAGGTCGAGATCGCCAAGGCCCTGACCTTGAACTCGCGCCTGCTGATCCTGGACGAGCCGACCGCGGCGCTGGGTGGGGAGGAGACGGAACGGCTGTTCCAGCAGATCGAGCGGCTGAAGCGCGACGGCGTCTCCTTCATCTATATCAGCCACCGGCTGGACGAGATCGCCCGTATCGCCGACCGCGTCGCGGTGCTGCGCGACGGCCGCCTGGTCGCCACCCATGAGACGGCGCAGGTGCCGGTCAAGACCCTGGTCGAGCAGATGGTCGGCCGCAGCGTCGACCGGATGTTCCCGGCCGTCTCCGTGCCGGAGCAGCAGGCGCGGCTGGAGGTCTCCAGCCTCACCGCCGCCGACGGCGCCTTCCGCGACATCAGCTTCACCGTCCGGGCCGGCGAGGTGTTCGGCATCGCCGGCATCGTCGGCGCCGGGCGGACCGAGCTGGTGCGCGGCGTGGTCGGCGCCGATCCCGTGGCGTCCGGCCGGGTGGCGGTGGACGGAAAGCCGGTCGACCTGCGCGGCCCGTCCGACGCGATCCGCGCCGGGGTGATGCTGGTGCCGGAGGACCGCAAGCTGCAGGGCGTGGTGCTGGACCACACCATCGCCGACAACATCGCCTATGCCAATTTCGACCGCATCGCCCCGGGCGGCTGGATCAGCCCCAGCCGGGTGCGCGGCTTCGCCGCCGACCTGATCGCCCGGATGGGGGTGAAGGGCACGCCGGGCCAGCGCGCGGGCAACCTGTCGGGCGGCAACCAGCAGAAGGTCGTGATCGCGAAATGGATCGCGCGCGACCCCAAGGTGTTCATCCTGGACGAGCCGACCCGCGGCATCGATGTCGGCGCCCGGGCAGCGATCTACGACGTGATCGCCGGCCTCGCCGCCTCCGGCATGGCGGTGGTCGTGGTCAGCTCCGACCTCGACGAGGTGCTGGGCCTGTCGCACCGGATCATGGTGCTGGCCCGCGGCCGCAACCAGGGCATTCTCGACCGCGACCAGGCCAGCCGCGTCGCGGTGATGGAACTCGCAACCCGCTGAATTAAGGGAACATCCGACCGTGCAGCTCTTCCGGCTCGATGATCAGATCGCCTTCGTCACCGGCGCCGGCAGCGGCATCGGCCAGCGCATCGCCGTCGGCCTGGCTGAGGCCGGCGCCGATGTCGCCCTGTTCGACCTCGCGGCGTCGGAGGCCGGCCTGGCCGACACCGCCGGCCGCATCCGGGCGCTGGGCCGGCGGGCGCTGACCCTGGCCGGCGACGTGACCAAGGCGGCGGATCTCACCAAGGCGGTGGACGCGGTCGAGGCCCAGCTCGGCGAACTCACCGTCGCGGTGAACTGCGCCGGCATCGCCAACGCCACGGCGGCGGAGGACCTGCCGGAGGCACAGTGGCAGCGCACCATCGACGTCAACCTGACCGGGGTCTTCCTCTCCGCCCAGGCTGAGGCTCGGGTGATGCTGCCTCGGCAGCGCGGCTCGATCGTCAACATCGCCTCGATGTCGGGCTCGATCGTCAATCGCGGCCTGCTGCAGGCGCATTACAACACCTCCAAGGCCGGGGTGATCCACCTGACCAAGAGCCTGGCGATGGAATGGGCCGATCGCGGCCTGCGGGTGAACGCGATCAGCCCCGGCTACACGCTGACGCCGATGAACCTGCGGCCCGAGGTGGCGGAGCAGCGCAAGATCTTCGAGCGCGACACGCCGATGGGCCGGATGGCGACGGTGGACGAGTTGGTCGGCCCGGCCGTGTTCCTGGCCAGCGCCGCCGCGTCCTTCTGCACCGGCATCGACCTGATCGTCGACGGCGGCTTCGTCTGCTGGTGACGGAAGGGGAGGGCGGGCGAACCGCCCTCCCTACTTCACCGCGCCCGCGGTCAGGCCGCGGATGATGTAGCGCTCGAGGAAGATGCCGATGACCGCGAGGGGCGCGATCGCCGCGGTCGACAGCGCCGCCATCGACCACCAGTTGATGCCCTGCGACCCGGTCTGGCTGGCCACCATCACCGGCAGGGTCTTGGCGTCGGTGCTGGTCAGGAGCGCGGCGAAGAAATACTCGTTCCAGCACAGCACGACCGACAGGATGAAGGCCGCCACCATGCCCGGCAGGGCCAGCGGCAGCACGATGCGCAGGAAGGCCTGCCAGACCGTGGCGCCGTCCACCCGCGCCGCCTCCTCCAGCTCGATCGGGATGGTGGCGAACTGGTCGCGCATGATCCAGATCACGATCGGCAGCACCATCAGCGCATAGATCAGGATCAGCCCGATCCGGGTGTCGAGCAGCGCCAGCTCCTTGTAGAGCACCAGGAACGGCATCGCCAAAACCACCGGCGGCAGGATCAGCTGCGACAGGAACCAGAAGGAGATGTCCTTGTTCCGCCAGGGCCCGAACTTGTAGCGGAAGCGGCTGAGGCCGTAGGCGGCGAGCGAGCCGATCACGACCGCCAGCAGCGAGGCCCCGACCGAGGCGACGACGCTGTTCTCGAAGCGCAGCACGAACTCCTCGCGCACTGTCGAGGTGGCGCCGATCGTGTCCGGCGACAGGCCGAGCGAGCGCCAGCCGCGCCAGTCCGGCTGATAGTCGATGAAGGGGATCAGGTGCCCCTGGGTGACGTCGACCGCGGTCTTGAACGAGGTCGTCACCGTCCAGTAGATCGGGAACAGCGAGATGAAGGCCCACAGCAGCGCCGCGGTATAGAGCAGCGTCCGGCCGGAGATGCGCCTGGCGCGCCAGGTCGCGGCGCCGGTCATGTCAGCCGCCGCATCCAGCGGCTGACTAGGTTCAGAAGCGCGGTCACGAAGATGATGATCATGATGAAATAGACCTGCGCCAGCATGGTGCCGTAGCCGACATTGGATCGGTCGCGGTACTCGCGATAGATGAAGCTCGACACCGTGTCGGTCGCGCCGCCGGGCCCGCCCGACGTCACGTTGATGACGATGTCGGCCAGCTTCAGCTCGAAGATGATCCGCAGGATCACTGCGGTGACGCTGACCGGCAGCATCAGCGGGAAGGTGATCTTCCAGAACGACTGCCAGGCCTTGGCGCCGTCGATCCGCGCCGCCTCCAGGATGTCGTTCGGGATGGCCTGCAGCCCGGCCAGCAGCAGGATCATGATGAAGGGGATCGAGACCCAGCCATCCATCGCCATGATGCTGATCCGCGCCATCCAGGGCGAGGCGAAGAAGGCCGGGTTCTCCCAGCCCAGGAACCGGGCCAGCGATGCCGCCGGGCCGAAGCGGTATTCCATGATCGACTTGCCGATCATCCAGCTGACCGCCACAGGGCTCAGCATGAACGGCATCAGGAAGGCGACGCGGAAGAACTTGCGCGCCCGGATCTCGGCGTTCAGCAGCAGCGCCAGGCCGAAGGCGATGGCGTATTGCACCAGCACGGCCAGCACGTACCAGACCATGTTGCCGAGCGCGTTCCAGTAATAGGGATCGGCCCACAGGGCGCGCAGGTTGTCGAGGCCGTTGAGCTGCCGGCCGGCGAAGGAGCTGAGGTTCCAGTCGGTGAAGGCGATGTAGAGCCCGAAGACGGTGGGGAAAATCACCATCGAGACGGTGAACAGCACCGCGGGCAGCAGGAACAGCGCCCGGTGGCCGGCCTCGCCCCGGATCATCACCTGCCCGGCGCCGAGCGCCACCGCCCAGGCCAGATAGGTGTAGAGCAGGGGACGCCAGGTCTCGAAGCCGATGGCGATGATTTCGGCCGAATCCAGCACCTGCAGCAGCGCCATCGCCGCCAGGCCGATGGTGGCGAGCCCGATCAGCCAACGCCCCGCGGTCTTGCGGCCGGCGGGGATGTGCGACGAGACGGGCTTGATGCTGTGATCGCCGGCGAGGGCGCCGATCTCCGCTTCGCTCATGCTGGTCCAAGGATGGCTGCGGAAGGACAGATAGACAATGTCCCCCCTCCCCCTGCGGGAGGGGGGTAGGGGGAGGGGGGTGTCGATCGAAGGGAGCCGCCGCCCCCGGGCTGACGCTTTAAGGATTCCCAGCCTGGCGGCACGAACCCCCTCCCCCTGGCCCCCTCCCGCGAGGGGAGGGGGGACAAGGAGGCAAGCGGCCCTGTCATGGCTTCGATCACATCGGACGTCACAACCCGAGCGACGCCTTGTACAGGGCGATCTGCTTTTCCCGGCCGATCTGGTCGGTGATCTTCTCCCAGGCGGCGGCGATGGCGTCGGCGCCGGATTGGGCGGTGCCCTGGCCGGCGAAGATCTTCGCCAGCTCGTCCTCGGCCACGCTGTAGTACTGGAAGATGCCGGGGATGCGCGGTTCGATCGCCGCATTCGGGTGGTTGTAGGAATCCGACTCCGACTTCAGGTAGGAGGTGGTGAACGCCTCGTCATAGCCGGCGGCGACCCATTCCTGGATGTTGAAATGGCTGTTCCGGTAGGGCTGGAAGCCGGACGGATAGGCCGCAGCCCACAGCGACAGGTCCTTGCCGCCGAGATGGGCCGCGGCGCTCCAGGCGGCCTTGTGCTTCTGCGGGTCGCTGTCGACCCGGGCCATGACATAGACGCCCCAGCCCAGATAGGCCATGTTCGGCGCGTAGTTCGGGCCGCTCGGCAGCTTGTCCCAGGCGCCCGTCTTGGCGTTGTAGACGTCGTCCGAGCCCGGCAGGATGCTGAAGCCGCAGGTGTCGCCGATGACCGAGGAATCGCTGGTCTTGGCGTTCGACCCGACATCGCCCCACCACGCCACCATCGACCCGGTGCCGGCCAGGAACTGCTGGAAGGCGGTGGTGTTGGGGTCGGCGCCGAGCTGGTCGGCCGGCTCCGACGGCAGGGCGTCGATCACGTCCTGGATCGCCCGCACCCAGGCCGGGTTGTTGATCCGCGGCTTCATGGTGTCGACGTCGAACAGCCAGGCCTTGTCGTCCGGGTGCTTGGCATAGGCCGTGGCCCGGCTGCCGAGGAAGTAGAAGCCGAAGCCGCCCCAGGCCTTGGGCGCGTCGAGATAGCCATAGGCGTCCTGGCCGGCGATCTTCTTGCCCTTCAGGAACTTGGTCGCCGCCTGGACCTGCTGCCAGGTCTTCGGCACGCCCCATTCGCCCTGGCCGCCGCCATCCTTCCAGGCCTTCGCCAGGTCGGGATCGGAGAAGACGTCGGTGCGGTAGTTGAAGTTGTGGCAGTCGCCGTCGATCGAGATCCGGTAGGTCTTGCCGTTCCAGGTGCCGACCGGGGCCTTCAGATAGGCGACATAGTCGTCCATCTCGATCTGGGTCTTGACCCAGTCCGGCATCTCCGACGCCAGGCCCTTGCCGCAGACGTCGCCTTCGAACGGGGCGCCCATCTCGACGATGTCGAAATCCACCGTGCCGGTGGCGATCGACTGCTGCAGCCGCGGGTTGTAGTCGGCCTGGGCCAGGTCGATCCAGGTGATCTTGGCGCCGGTATAGGTCTCCCAGGGCCGCAGGAAGCCGCGGAACAGCAGGTTGTGCAGGTTCTGGTTGTTCAGCCCCATGAAGGTCAGCTGGACGCCCTTGAACTCGCCCTCCTTGACCATCGCCTTGGTCGGGCCGAGGCAGAGTTCACCGACCTTCTGCCAGTCGGCGTCGGTCGGCGATCCCTTGCCGACCCCCGGGATCTGCAGGATCTGGGCGCGCAGGTCGCCCTGCGCCAGCGCGGTCGAGGAGAGGGGGCCGAGCAGGCCTGCCGTGCCGAGGGCGGCGCCTAGCCCGGCCGCACCCTTCAGAACCGTGCGCCGGCTGGCCTGTGCCGCGATGAGGCGGTCGTAATCCCGTAGCTTCACCGTGAGTCTCCCTGTGGCATTCTCTTTGTTGTCGCCCTCGACCGACCCCGAAACCGTTCCGGCCGCGCCGCCCGAGCGTTCACGACCAATAGCCCGTGAAACGTTTCATGGCAACGTTGCCAAACGATGCGATTTCGGCGGGTGCCGAAGGCGATCGTGAGTATGATGCGGCGACGTTGGGGGTGCAAGGGAGCGGCCGGGGAGCCGCTTCTACCCCCCGAAGCAGGAAGGATGCGGATGGTGGGTGCGGGCAATTTCCAGCGGGTGTTCGGCGACAGCAAGCCGGTGATCGCGATGGTGCATTTCGGGGCCCTGCCGGGTGCGCCGCTCTACGACTCGGCGGCCGGACTCGACGGGCTGCTCGAGGGCGCGCGGCGGGACCTGCAGGCGCTGCAGGCGGCCGGCTTCGACGCCGTGATGTTCGGCAACGAGAACGACCGGCCTTATGAGTTCAAGGTCGATACGGCCTCGACCGCGACCATGGCCTATCTGATCGGCCGGCTGCGGTCGGAGATCACGGTGCCGTTCGGCGTCAACGTGCTGTGGGACCCGGCCGGCTCGGTCGCGCTCGCCGCCGCCACCGGCGCCGCCTTCATCCGCGAGATCATGACCGGCACCTATGCCTCGGATATGGGGCCGTGGAACCCCGATGCCGGCGCGGCGATGCGCTATCGCAACCGGCTCGGCCGCCAGGACCTGGCGATGCTGTACAACATCTCCGCCGAATTCGCCTGGTCGCTGGACCGGCGCGACCTGGCCGACCGGGCGCGCAGCGCCGTGTTCTCCAGCATCCCGGATGCCATCCTGGTCTCCGGCACGATCACCGGCGAGGCGGCGGCGATGTCGGACCTCGAGGCGGTGAAGCGGGTGCTGCCGCACACGCCGGTGCTGGCCAACACCGGGGTCAAGCACGAGACGGTCGCGGATGTGCTGCGGGTCGCCGATGGCTGCATCGTCGGCTCGTCGCTGAAGGTCGACGGCCACACCTGGAACGCGGTGGACCCCGATCGGGCGGCGGAGTTCATGCGCCTGGCCCGGGCGGCGCGGAAGGGTTGACGGCGATGGCGACGGACCTGCCGGGCACCGACCCGGCCAAGCAGCGCCTGCGCGGAGTGCTGTCGGAGCTGATGCTGATCCCCGGCCTCAGCGGCCATGAGGGCAGGGTGCGGCGGCACCTCGCCGGGCTCCTGTCCGGGCTCGGCATCGCCTCGCGTTCCGATCGGCTGGGCAACCTGATCGCGACGGTCGAGGGCACGGTCGCGGGGCCGAGCGTGATGCTGTTCGCTCATATGGACCAGCTCGGCCTGATCGTCCGCAAGATCGAGCCCGGCGGGCTGGTGCGGGTGGAGCGGCTGGGCGGGGTGCCGGAGAAGGCGCTGGCCTCGCAGGCGGTGGTGTTCTGCGTCGGCGCCGGCCGCGACGTGCAGGGCGTGATCGCCAACAAGAGCCACCACGCCACCTCGCAGGAGGAGAAGTACCGGGTCCTGCCCTATCCCGAGATCTACATCGATGCCGGCTTCGACAGCGCCGCCGCGGTGCTGGCCGCCGGCATCGATATCGGCACGCCGGTGGTCTATGCGCCGAAGGTGGTCGATCTGGCGGGCGACCGCATCGCCGGCACAGCGGTCGACGACCGGGCCGGCTGCGCCGTGATCGTCGAGGTCGCCCGGGCCCTGCTGGCGGCGCCGCGGCGGCCGACCGTGCATCTGGTGTTCTCGGTGCAGGAGGAGTTCAACCTGCGCGGCGCGGTGACGGCGGCACAGGCGCTGGCGCCGGACATCGCCATCCAGCTCGACATCATCCTGGCCACCGACACCCCGGACATGGCCCAGCGCGGCGATGTCCGCCTCGGCGGCGGCCCGGCGATGAGCCTGTACAGCTTCCACGGCCGCGGCACGCTGAACGGCACCATCCCGCATCCGGCGCTGGTCGCCCTGTTCGGCGAGACGGCGCGCGGGGAGGGCATCCCGCTGCAGAAAAGTGCGCATGTCGGGCTGCTGACCGATTCCTCCTATGTCCAGCTGGTCAATGCCGGCGTGGCCTCGATCGATCTCGGCTACCCGGCCCGCGGCACCCATTCCTCGCTCGAGATCTGCGACCTGTCGGACCTGGCCGGTCTGGCGCGCCTGCTGGCCGCCGGAATCGGCCGCATCGACGCAAGCTTCAGCCTGGACCGCGACCGGTACGAGACATGACCCATCACTATCTCGGCATCGACATCGGGACCTTCGAATCCAAGGGCGTGCTGGTGGCGGCGGATGGCAGCATCGCCGCCATGGCCGCGAAGCCGCACAAGCTGATCGTGTCGCAGCCGGGCTGGGCCGAGCACCGGCCGAAGGAGGATTGGTGGGACGACGTCACCTTCCTCTGCCGCAAGCTGCTGGGCGACAGCGGCGTGCCGCCCGCGTCGATCCGGGCGGTCGGCACCAGCGCCATCGGGCCGTGCATGCTGCCGGTCGACGCGGCCGGCGAGCCGCTGATGAACGGGGTGCTGTACGGCGTCGACACCCGCGCCCATCAGGAAATCGCGGACCTGACGGCGCAGATCGGCGAGGACGTGCTGCTGGAGCGCTGCGGCAACGCCCTGACCTCGCAATCCGTCGGGCCTAAGATCCTGTGGCTGAAGCGCAACCGGCCGGAGATCTTCGCCCGCACGGCGAAGATCCTGACCTCGACCTCGTTCCTGGTGCACAGGCTGACCGGGCGCTTCGTCATCGACCACTACACCGCGGCCAACTCCAGCCCGTTCTACCTGGCCGATGAGTTGGCCTGGAGCGATGCGCTGGCGCCCGGCATCGTCGACCTAGGCCAGATGCCGGACCTGGCCTGGAGCACCGACATCGTCGGCACCGTCACCCGCCGGGCGGCCGAGGAGACCGGGCTGGCCGAGGGCACGCCGGTGATTGCCGGCACCATCGACGCGGCGGCGGAGGCGGTCAGCGTCGGCGTGCTCGACAGCGGCGACATGATGGTGATGTACGGGTCGACCATCTTCACCATCCTGCTCGGCGACACCCGGGTCCGCGACCCGCGGCTGTGGTGGGCGCCCTGGCTGATGCCGGGCCAGCACGCGGCGCTGGCCGGCCTCGCCACCAGCGGCACGCTCAGCCATTGGTTCCGCGACCAGTTCGCGCGCGAGCTGGACGCGGCCACGGCGATCCCGGCGCTGGTGGCGGAGGCGGAGCAGTCGCCGCCCGGGGCGCGGGGGCTGGTGCTGCTGCCCTATTTCTCCGGCGAGCGCACGCCGATCCACGACCCGCAGGCCAAGGGCGTGCTGTTCGGCCTGAACCTGACCCACACCCGCGGCGACATCTGCCGGGCGGTGTTCGAAGGCATCGCCTGCGGCACCGCCCACATCGTCGAGACCTACCGCGAGGCGGGGCAGGTGCCGCGCGCGGTGTACTCGGTCGGCGGCGGCACCAAGAACCGGGTGTGGTCGCAGGCGACCTCCGACATCTCCGGCCATCCGCAGATCCTGCGGCAGAAGACCTTCGGCGCCAGCTATGGCGACGCCTTCCTGGCGGCGCTGGCGGTCGGCGATGTCCGGCCGGGCGACATCCGGACCTGGAACCCGACCGCCTCGGAGATCGTGCCCGACCCGTCCCATGCCGAGACCTACCGGCGGCAGTTCGGCGTGTTCAAGGACCTGTATCCGGCGACCAGGGATCTGATGCGGCGGCTGGACGGGTAGGGGACCAGACCCGCTCATCCCGCACCGTCATTGCGACCCCGGCCTTGAGCCGGGGGAAGCAATCCAGGGGCCAGTGCGCACCGGCCCCTGGATTGCTTCGTCGGCTTCGCCGCCTCGCAATGACGGCTTTGGCAAACCCCTGGGTCTTACGACCCGGCCTTGGCCTGCTGCTGCTGGTCGGGCAGCGGCTGCACCGGCATGCCGGGGAAGAAGATCTTCTGCAGGTTGCCGGTGATGACGCGGTCGCCTTCGGCCAGGCCCTTGTCGATCGCGACCAGCGCGCCGTCCGTCGAACCCAGCGTCACCAGCCGCTGTTCCGCCCGGTTATCCTTGCTGACGACATAGACGTAGCGCCCGAACTGGCTGGCGGCGACCGCGACCTGCGGCACCATCAGCGCATCCGGCTGCGGCGCCAGATGGACGCGCACGCGGACATACTGGCCGGGCAGCAGGCCGAAATCGCCATTGCCGACGGTGGCGCGCGCCAGGATCGTCCCGGTCTGGTTGTCCACGCTGTTGTCCAGGAAGGTCAGCTCGCCCTTGTGCGTCGCCTCGGTCTCGCCCGGCAGCAGCACGTCGACCGCGACCTTGCCCGCGGCCTTCGCGGCCCGGATCTTGGTCAGCTCGGCCTCGCTGGGGTTGAAGGTGACGTAGATCGGGTCGAGCTGCACCAGGGTGTTGAGAGCGCCGCCGCCGACGCTGATCAGAGTTCCGATCGGCGCCTGGTTGCGGCCGAGCCGCCCGGCGAAGGGGGCCCGGATCTCGGTGTAGCCGAGATTCAGCTCGGCCTGGCGCTGCGCCGCCTGGTCGCTGGCCAGGGTGGCCTGGGCCTGCTTCAGGTTGCTCTCGCGCTGGTCGAAGGTGTCCTTGTTCAGCCAGCCATTCCTGGTCAACTCGCTGCCGCGGTCGAAGTTCGAGCGCAGATAGTCGATGTTGGACTGGTCGCGCTGCAGCTGGGCATTGGCCTGATCCAGCGCGGTCTGGAAGTCGCGCGGGTCGATCTTGTACAGGAGGTCGCCCGCCTTGACGTCGCTGCCATCCGTCGCCGGCTGCGACTGGATATAGCCGGCCACCTTGGCCTGCAGGCTGATGGCGGCGATCGATTCGGTGCGCGCCGAATACTCGAGATAGACCGGCAGCGACCGCTTGAGCACCGGCGCCACCGGCACCGGCGTGGGGGGCGGCGCCCCGGCCGGCGCGGCTTCGGCCTTCGCCGTTTCGCTGCCCAGCGCCAACAGGGCCGAAGGAAGGTGGCCGGTCTGGTACAGGCCGGCGCCAACGGCGGCGGCCACGACGATCGTTCCCAGGACGACGGTACGGACGCGCATGGCGCGGATCTCCACTCTATTCGGCCGGGCCGGCCTTCGGCTCCAGCCGATGGCCGTCGGTGGCATGGGGGCTGTCCGTGCCGCCGCGGCGTTCACGGAGGGACTCGATCACGGCATAGAACACGGGGACGAAGATCAGGGTCAGGATGGTGGCCGCCAGCATGCCGCCGAACACCGTGGTGCCGATCGACTGGCGGCTGGCGGCGCCGGCGCCGGTGGCGAGCATCAGCGGCACCACGCCCAGGATGAAGGCGAAGGCCGTCATCAGGATCGGGCGCAGCCGCAGCCGCCCGGCTTCCGCCGCCGCCTCGACGATGCTGTGGCCTTCCTCGCGCAGCCGCTTGGCGAACTCCACGATCAGGATGGCGTTCTTGGCCGCGAGCCCGATCAGCATGACAAGGCCGATCTGCGAGTAGACGTCGATCTGCATCTGCCGGGCCCACAGCGCCGCGAACGCCCCGAACAGGGCCAGCGGCACCGCCAGCAGCACCATGAACGGCATCGACCAGCTCTCATACTGCGCCGCCAGGATCAGGAAGACGAAGACGAGGGCGAGGCCGAACACCAGGGCCGCCACCGACCCTGCCTGCAGCTCCTGAAAGGTGATGCCGGTCCATTCATAGGTGAAGTCGTGCGGCAGCGCCGTGGCGGCCGCCCGCTCCATCGCCGCGATCGCCTGGCCCGAGCTGAAGCCCGGTGCCGGGGCGCCGTTGATCTTCGCCGAGGTGTAGTTGTTGTAATGCGGCACCGTGTCCGGCCCGGCGATCGGCTTCAGGTCGCCCAGCGTACTCAGCGGCACCATGCCGCCCGCCGAGTTGCGGACATACAGCCGCGAGATGTCGGTCGCCGAGCCGCGGGCGTCCTTGTCCGCCTGGATGGTGACGCGGAAGGTGCGGCCGAACAGGTTGAAGTCGTTGATGTACAGCGACCCCAGATAGATCTGCAGCGTGTTGAAGACGTCGGGCAGGGTCAGGCCCAGCATCTTCGCCTTGTTGCGGTCCAGGTCGTAATTGTACTGCGGCGTGGTGGTGCTGAAGCTGCTGAACATCTGTTGCCCGTCCAGCTCAGGCTGCTTCCGGGCTTCGGCCAGCACCGCCTGGGTCGCGGCGTTCAGGGCAGCGACGCCCTGGCCGGACAGGTCCTCGACCTGGAACTCGAAGCCGCCCGTGGTGCTGATGCCGGGGATCGACGGCGGGTCGAAGGCAAAGGCGAGGGCTTCGGGGACCTCCATCCAGAACTGCCCGGCCACTTTCTTGGCCAAGACCGATGCGCTCTCGTCTGGCCCGCGCTCTGACCAAGGCTTGAGGATGGCGAACTGGGCCGCGGAGTTCGACTGGGCGGCGCTGGTCAGGAAGTTCAGGCCGACGATCTCGCCGACCGTCTCGACGCCCGGCGTCGCCTCCAGGATGGCGCGGGTCTTCCTCGCTACCGCCTCGGTGCGCTCCAGCGATGCGCCGTCGGGCAGCTGGATGACGACGAAGAAATAGCCCTGGTCCTCGACCGGCAGGAAGGTCGAGGGCAGGCGCGTCGACACCCAATAGGTCAGGCCCAGCCCGGCCACGAACAGGATCATGACCAGCCAGCGGATGCGGATCAGGAATCGCACCAGGGCCGCATAGCCGTGCGACAGCGCGTTGAAGCCGGCGTTGAACCAGCGGAACAGGACGAAGGGGGTGGCCGCCCGGTGCCGCAGGAACGCGGCGCTCAGGGCCGGGCTCAGGGTCAGCGAGTTGAAGGCCGACAGGCCGACGGAGATGGCGACGGTCAGCGCGAACTGGTTGTATAGCCGGCCGGACACGCCGGGGATGAAGGCGACCGGGATGAACACCGCCATCAGCACCGCGGTGGTGGCGATGATCGGCCCGGTCACCTCGGTCATCGCCTTGCGCGTCGCCGCCAGGGGCGGCAGCCCGGCCTCCAGCTGCCGCTCGACATTCTCGACCACGACGATGGCGTCATCGACCACCAGGCCGATCGCCAGCACCATGCCGAGCAGGCTCAGCATGTTCAATGAGAAGCCCATGCCCTCCATCACCACCAGCGTCGCGATCAGCGACACCGGGATGGCGATGACGGGAATCAGGGTGGTGCGCCAGTTCTGCAGGAAGATGAAGACCACCAGCACGACCAGCGCCAGCGCCTCGAGCAGCGTCTTCAGCACGTCTTCCATCGCCGCCGAAACGAAGCGCGTGGTGTCGTAGCGGATGCCGTATTCGATGCCGCTGGGGAAGCGCTGCTTCAGCTCCTCCATCTTGGACTGCACGGCTTCCTGCAGCGCCAGCGCATTCGACCCCGGCTGCTGGAAGACGGCCACGACCACGGCCGGCCGGCCGCCGAAATAGCCCGAGGACGAGTATTGCAGGGCGCCCAGCTCGATCCGGGCGACATCGCGCAGCCGCACGACCGACCCGGTCGCCGGGTCGGCGCGGACGACGATGTCGCCGAACTGGGCCGGGTCGCTCAGGCGGCCGGCTGCGTTGACCTGCAGCTCGAAGGCGGTGCCGGCAGGGGCGGGCGACTGGCCGATCTTGCCGGCCGCCACCTGCACGTTCTGCTCGGCGACCGCGTTCTGCACGTCGACCGCGGTGACGCCCAGATTGGCCAGCTTGTCCGGGTCCAGCCAGATGCGCATGGAATAGCGCCGCTCGCCGAAGATCTGGACGTTGCCGACGCCGGGCAGGCGCTTGATCGGGTCGACGATCTGCAGATAGGCGTAGTTGCTCAGCTCCACCGGGTCCACCGACCCGTCCGGCGAGGTCAGGTCGACGATCAGCACGAAGTTCGGGTTCTGCTTCTGGATCGTGATGCCGCCCTGGTTGACGATCGCCGGCAGCGACGAGGCCGCCTGCGACACCCGGTTCTGCACGTCGACCGCGGCGATGCTCAGCGGGTAGCCGACCTGGAAGGTGACGGTGATGTTCGAGGTGCCGTCGTTCGACGAGGTCGACGACATGTACATCATGCCCTCGACGCCGTTGATCTGCTGCTCCAGCGGCGTGGTCACAGTGTCGGCCACGACCTGGGCGCTGGCGCCCGGATAGGCGGCGCTGACCACCACCTGCGGCGGCGTGATGTCGGGAAACTGCGAGACCGGCAGCAGGAAGTACGAGATGCCGCCCGCCAGCACCATGATCACCGCGATCGCCGAGGCGAAGATCGGGCGCTGGATGAAGAAGCCGATCATGACCGGGTCGTCCGGCCGAACAGGCAGCACTGCACCGCGCCGCTTTCGCGCGCGCCGCAGGAAATCGCCGAGGCCGACCCCAAGGCCATGGTAAACCCCTTGGTTAAGTTAACTTTGTGGTTGATTATCGTTCCGGCGAGCCGTCGTCAAGCTGAGCTTCGGCCCTACACCCGCTGGCTGGGGTCGGATCTTGACCTGATCCTGCTGGGGTGTTACCGGTAAGTAACAGATTAAATGATGCGGTGCAACGATACCGTCAACGTCCAGCCAGGTGCTATGACGACGATCACACCCCCGAGGCCGGAGGGGCTGTCAGGCCCCGGCGCCGAACTCCGGCCGCGCGACCGGATTCTGGGCACCGCCAGGGACCTGTTCCACCGGCACGGCTATCGCGGCGTCGGCGTCGACGCCATCGCCGAGGCGGCCGGCACCAACAAGATGACGCTGTACCGGCATTTCGGGTCGAAGGACGACCTGATCGTCGAATGTCTGCATGGCCTTGCCGAAGAGGCCGATGCGGTCTGGGCAAGGTTCGAGGCGACGCATCCCGGCGATCCGGCGGCGCAACTGCACGAATGGGTCCGGTTCGGGGCTGAATGCGCGATTTCGGATGCGCGCGGCTGCGACATGGTCAATGCCGCGGTCGAGCTGACAGAGGCCGGCCATCCGGCCCGGCGCGTGATCGAGGATTTCAAGACGGACCAGCGCGACCGCCTGGTGCGGTTGTGCCGGGCGGCCGGCGCCACCCAGGCGGAGCTGCTGGCCGACACGCTGTGGCTGCTCCTGGAAGGCGCGCGGGTGAGCCGGCAGAGCGTCGGCGCCGAGGGGCCCAGCGCCCGCTTCATCCGCATGGCCGAGGCGATCATCGCCGCCTTCCTGCCGCGCGGTCCCGCCGCGCCCTGAGCCTGGGCCAGATCGGGTCTAGAAGGGCAGGGCAGTGAGTTTTTGCCTCTCCCGCTTGCGGGAGAGGCAATGCGCGAAGACGCTCGACATTCTGTCGCCCTGCCCGAATGCAGTGACGTGACCCGATCTCAGGTCATTCCGCTCTGGCCGGCCTCAACCGATGCCTCGGCTTTGCCGCTCAGCGCCGCCATCGCCGCGGCGACCCCGCCGGCGCGGTGCGGCACGCCGGCGGCCGCCAGCCCCATCTCGACGCCGGCCAGGGCGCCCATCAGCACCAGCTCGTTACAGGCACCGAGATGGCCGATGCGGAACACCTTGCCGGCCAGCCGGCCGAGGCCGGAGCCGAGCGACATGTTGAAGCCGTCCAGCACCACCTTGCGGAAGCGGTCGGCGTCGTGTCCCGGCGGCAACAGCACCGCGGTCAGCACCGGCGAATACTCGGCCGGCTCCAGGCACAGCACTTCGAGCCCCCAGGCGCGCACGGCCGCCCGGGTCGCCGCCGCCAGCCGCCTGTGCCGCGCGAACACGGCGTCCAGCCCTTCCTCCTGCAGCATGGCCAGCGCCTCGCGCAGCCCGTACAGCAGGTTGGTCGCCGGGGTGTAAGGGAAGAAGCCGTTGGCATTGGGTTTCAGCATCTCGCCCCAGTCCCAATAGGAGCGGGGCATCCGGTTCGCCTTCGACGCGGCGATCGCCTTGTCGGAGATCGCGGTGAAGCCGAGGCCCGGCGGCAGCATCAGGCCCTTCTGCGAGCCGCTGACGGTGACGTCGACCTGCCATTCGTCATGGCGGTAGTCGACCGACGCCAGCGACGAGATGGTGTCGACCAGGAACAGCGCCGGGTGGCCGGCGGCGTCGATGGCGCGGCGGATCTCGGCGATCCGGCTGGTAGCGCCGGTCGAGGTCTCGTTGTGCACCACCATCACCGCCTTGATGGCGTGGCCACGATCCTCCGCCAGCTTTGCCTCGATCGCGGCGGGGTCGGCGCCGCGGCGCCAGTCGCCGGGGATGAAGTCGACCTCGACGCCCCAGCGCGCCGCCATCTGCCGCCACAGCGTGGCGAAATGGCCGGTCTCGGCCATCAGCACGCGGTCGCCGGGCGACAGGGTGTTGACGATCGCCGCTTCCCAGGCGCCGGTGCCGGAGGACGGGTAGATGATCACCGGGCCGGAGGTCTTGAACACCGCCTTGCAGCCCTCCAGCACCTCCTGGCCGAGCCGGGCGAACTCCGGGCTGCGATGGTCGATGACCTGCCGGCCGATCGCCCGCAAAATGCGCTCCGGCACCGGGCTCGGCCCCGGGATCTGCAGGAAATGCGGCCCGCTGCTGGTCATGATCCCTCCTGAAGGCTGTTGCCGTGTCGATGGGACGACGGTTGGATAGCACAACGCAAGCCCGTCGGCAGAGACGGGCGGAAAGGGAGTCCGATGGCGGGTCTGGACCAGAGGCTGCGGGCCGAGATCGACGGCGATATCCTGTTCGACGCGTTCAGCCGCGGCCGCTATGCCACCGATGCCTCGCACTACCAGATCATGCCGGCCGGGGTGGTGGTGCCGCGGACGATGGATGCGGCGGTCCGCACGCTGGCCCTGGCGCGCGAGGAAGGCGTGCCGGTCACCGCGCGCGGCGGCGGCACCTCGCAATGCGGCCAGACCATCAACCGCGGCCTGGTGGTCGACGGCTCGAAGCACCTCAACCGGATCCTGTCGCTCGATGTCGAGGCCCGGCGCTGCACGGTCGAGCCGGGGATCGTGCTGGACGAGCTGAACCGCCGGCTCAGGCCGCACGGGCTGTGGTTCCCGGTCGACGTGTCGACCGCCTCGCGCGCCACCATCGGCGGCATGGTCGGCAACAACTCCTGCGGCGGCCGCTCGCTGCGCTACGGCACCACCCGGGACAACGTCGTCGCGATCGACGCCGTCCTGGCCGATGGCAGCGCCATGCGGTTCGGCGAGGTCGCGGCCGACGCGATCGACGGCATCAACGACCCGCGAATGCGGGCCCTGGCGCAGCGGCTGCTGGCGATCGGCGCGCGCGAGGCGGGCGAGGTCGCCGCCCGCTTCCCGAAGGTGCAGCGCCGCGTCGGCGGCTACAATCTCGACGCCCTCGACCCCGCCCGCGGCCGGGTCAACCTGGCCCATATCCTGGTCGGGTCGGAGGGCACGCTGGCCTATTCGACCGCGGTCGAGCTGACGCTGTGGCCGCTCCTGGGCCGCCGCGCCCTCGGCATCTGCCATTTCGGCTCCTTCCACGCGGCGATGGACGCGGCCCAGCACCTGGTGAAGCTGAAGCCGATCGCGATCGAGCTGGTCGACGCCACCATGATCGCCCTGGCGAGCGAGATCGCGATGTTCCGGCCGACCCTCGATGCCATGCTGCGCGGCGATCCGGCGGCGCTGCTGCTGGTCGAGTTCGCCGAGGACGGAGCAGAGAACGCGCGGCGGCTGCAGCAGCTCGGCGCACTGATGGGCGATCTCGGCTACGCCTTCGATCATGACCGGGCGCGCTGGGGCGGGGTGGTCGAGGTACTGGACCCGGCGCTGCAGGCGGCGATCACCGATCTGCGCACCTCCGGCCTCAACATCATGATGTCGATGAAGGACCAGGCGAAGCCGATCTCCTTCGTCGAGGACTGCGCCGTGCCGCTGGAGCATCTGGCGGAGTACACCGCCGGGCTGAGCCGGGTGTTCGAGAAGCACGGCACCCGCGGCACCTGGTACGCCCATGCCTCGGAGGGCTGCCTGCATGTCCGGCCGGTGCTGAACCTGCGGCTGGAGCAGGACGTCAAGGCGATGCGGGCCATCGCCGAGGAGGCCTTCGCCCTGGTCCGCGCCTATAAGGGCTCGCATTCCGGCGAGCATGGCGACGGCATCGTCCGCAGCGAGTTCCACGAGGCGATGTTCGGGTCGCGGCTGGTGCGGGCTTTCGAGGAGGTGAAGCAGGCCTTCGACCCCGACGGCGGGCTGAACCCCGGCAAGATTGTGCAGGCGCCGCGCTTCGACGACCGCTCGCTGCTGCGCTATCCACCCGGATACGGTGCACAGGATTTCGTGCCGCGGCTCGACTGGTCGGCCTTTCCGGGCGCCGCGGGCGGGCTGCAGGGCGCGGTCGAGATGTGCAACAACAACGGCGCCTGCCGGAAGCTGGAGGGCGGCGCGATGTGCCCGTCCTACCGCGTCACCCGCGACGAGCGTCACGTCACACGCGGCCGCGCCAACAGCCTGCGCCTGGCGCTGACCGGCCAGATCGGCCGGGACGCCGTCGCCTCGGACGAGATGGCCGAGACGATGAAGCTGTGCGTGTCCTGCAAGGCGTGCAAACGGGAATGCCCGACCGGCGTCGACATGGCGCGGATGAAGATCGAGGTGCTGGCGGCCCGCGCCGCCCGCCAGGGATTCTCGCTGCGCGACCGGCTGGTCGCCAACCTGCCGCGCTACGCCCGCTTCGCGGCGATGGCCGCGCCGCTGCTCAACCTGCGCGACCGGATCCCGCTGCTGGCCCGGCTGTCGGAACGGCTGCTCGGGCTCAGCGCCCGCCGCCGGCTGCCGGTGTGGCGCCGCGACCGCTTCCGGATGCCAGGCGCCCCGGTCGGTCCAGAAGGCGGGCCGGAGGTCGTGCTCTGGGCCGACAGCTTCAACGCCGCCTTCGAGCGCGAGGCCCTGGACGACGCCGTCGCGGTCCTGACGAGCGCCGGCTATCGCGTCCATGTCGCCCGCCCGGCAGACGGCTCGCGCCGTCCGCTGTGCTGCGGCCGGACCTTCCTGTCGGTCGGCGATGTCGACGCTGCCCGCGCCGAGATGACCCGCAGCCTCGCGGCGCTGCGGCCGTTCCTGGAGCGCGGCGTGCCGGTGGTCGGGCTGGAGCCGAGCTGCCTGTTCACCTTCCGCGACGAGGCCGTGGCGCTGCTGCCGGGCGACGAGTGGCGCCGGGTGGCCGCCCATGCCCTGCTGTTCGAGGAGTTCGTGGCCCGCGAGGCCGAGGCCGGGCGCTTCGCGCCGGCCCTCGCGCCGGTCGCCGCCAAGGCCATGCTGCACGGCCATTGCCACCAGAAGGCCTTCGGCGCGATGGGCGCGGTGCAGGCGGCGCTGCGGCTGATCCCCGGCCTGGCGGTCGAGACCGTCGAATCGAGCTGCTGCGGCATGGCCGGCGCCTTCGGCTACCAGGCGGAGACGATCGACGTCTCGCTCGCCATGGCCGAGCTGTCGCTGCTGCCGGCGGTGCGCCAGGCCGCGCCGGACACCGTCGTGGTGGCGGACGGCACCTCCTGCCGGCACCAGATCCGCGACGGCACCGGGCGCGAGGCGGTGCATGTCGCGCGGCTGCTCGCCGCCAGCATGGCCGCGGCCCGGTCCTAGGCGGGCCGGTCCGGGTCGGTGTTCGGCTCCAGCGGGCCTTCGGCTTCCTCCTCCTCGGGCAGCATGTCGCCATGCACCGGCAGCGGCGTCCCGATCCAGACCGGGTCGACCAGATGGTCACGGCGCGGGTTGCTGGTGTTGGGATGGACCAGAATGCTCAAGCCGCCATGGTTCAGCATCAGCCAGGGCACCAGCGTCGCGAACAGATCGGTGGCGAAGGAGATCTGGAACATCGCCTGGTCGTGCGGCCCGACCCTGACCTCGTGCCAGCGGCCGAGGCGGACGCGGAAGCGTTCGCCGATCCAGCCGCGCAGCCGCTCCGCCCGGTCGCGGGTCGCCGCCGGGTCGAAATAGACATGGGCGTGGTAGCTGGCGATCTCCGCCACCGGCCGCGGTGCTGCCTTCGAGTCCATCGCGCGTCTCCCGCTCTCGTCTCCCGATTGTAGCGCAGGAGGGGCGAAAGAGGGCGTCACACCGCGCCGATCCGCAGCAGGATCCGGGCCAGGGCGTCGAAATGCTCGGCCGGGATGGCCTCGCCGATCTTGCCATCGGCCTGCAGCTGCCGCGCCAGCAGCGGCGCCGTCTCCATCGGCACATTGGCCATGCCGCCCTTGAACGACTTGCTGACCAGGATCGGCACCGAGGTCTCGCCGGCGACGAAGCGGATGCCGACGGTGGTCTCGCCGTCGGTGACGAACAGCGTCGGCGCGGAGGACTGGCCTTCGCCGCGGGCCAGGCCGCGATGCAGCTGCCGCCGGGTGCTGCGGATGAACGGGTCGCCGTCCTGCTCCTTGCGCTCGCGCTTCATCTCGCTGCGGGTCATGCGCTGGTCGCGCTGGAACAGCCAGCGCTGCAGCATCATGTCGATCAGGGCGAAGACCAGCAGCACCGCGATGATGCCGATCAGCACCGGCTTCAGCGTCGCCACCAGCACCAGGCCGATGCAGTCGCGGCCGCATTGCGGTGTCACCAGCACCGCCCGCAGCGCCGCGAGGGCCAGCAGCCCGATCACCCCGATCAGGGTGCAGGCCTTCACCACCGCCTTGATGAATTCCAGCAGGTTGCGCAGGCTGAACAGGCGCTGGAAGCCGGCCACCGGGTTGATCTTGTCGCCGCGCGGCACCAGCGGGTCGATCGAGAACGGGATGCCGCGCAGGAAGCCGATATTGGCGAGGACGCTGGCGACGACGATGACCAGCACCAGCGGCGCGACGATCCGGGCCGCCAGCGCCAGCAGCGTCGGCATGATGGTGTAGCTCTGGTCGAACGGCTTGGCGGTCAGGGCGATCGGCTCGATCAGGATGGCGCGGAACGCCTCCATGATCGCCGGCCCCTCGACTCCGAGATAGAGGAAGCCGGCGACCAGCGCGACCACCGTGACCAGGTCGCGGCTGTGCGCCACCTGGCCCTTGCGCCGGGCGTCGGCCAGCTTCTTGGTGCTGGCGGGAAGGCTCTTGTCCTCGCTGGTCTGCTGGCTCACGGCAGCACCGTGCGGGCGAGGTCGAGCACGCCGCGGAGCGACCCCAGGCTGTCGTTGAAATAGGGCACCAGGAAGATGGCGTAGATCGGCAGCACCAGCACCAGCGCCGCGGACTTCACCGACAGCGACAGGTCGAAGACGTTGAGCTGCGGCGCCATCCGGCCGATCACCGCCAGCGCGATGTCGGCCAGCAGCATCACGATCACCAGCGGCACGGCGAGCAAGAGGCCGAGCCGGACCACATGGTCGAGCAGGCCCAGCAGCAGGGTCGGCGTCTCGCCGGTGAAGGGTGGCAGCAGCTCGGTGACCGGCCACAGGGCGTAGCTGCTGTAGAGCGCCTCGGCCAGCACGCCGAGGCCGTTGCCGGCGAAGAACAGGGCCAGCAGCACCAGCACGAACAGCGTGCCGACCGGCGAGGCCTGGCCCGAGGCGTTGGGGTCGAGCAGATAGGCGCCGTTGACGCCGCGCTGCATGTCGATCAGCTCGCCCGCCGCCTCGACCGCCCAGAAGGGCAGGCCGAACAGCAGGCCGAGCAGGATGCCGATCACCGCCTCCTTGGCCACCAGCATCAGCACCTGCGCGGGCTGCAGCGGCGTCAGCACCGCCAGCTCCGACGTCACCTGCGACACCACCGGCAGGGCGATGGCGATCATCACCGCGTTGCGCAGGACGCCGGTGAGGCCGAGCCAGGAGAACATCGGCAGCACCGCGGCCAGGGCGACGGCGCGGGCGATGGCGATCGAGATCGCGGTGACATAGGGGCCGACCAGCTCGGCCAGGAGCCGGAAGGATTCGATCATCAGGGCGGCCCGGCATCCGCCGGGATCGCGCCGCGCGTGATCGCCGGGAAGTCGGTGAAGATCCGGTCGGTGAAGCGGACCAGCGGGCTGGCCAGCATCGGGCCCAGCAGCACCAGGGCCAGCACCACCGCGATCACCTTGACCGCCATCGGCAGGGTCTGGTCCTGGATCTGCGTCACCGCCTGGAACAGGCCGACCAGCAGGCCGACCGCGGCAGCGATGGCGAGCGCCGGCAGCGACAGCAGCAGCGTCAGGGTCAGCGCCTCCTGCAGCAGATGCGAGATCGTCGCCTGGTTCATGGGCGCGGCGCCTCCGACGCGACTGCTCCCACCCCATTGTCATGCCCGGGCTTGACCCGGGCATCCAGAGACTGTCGAGACCGTCTGGATTGCCGGGTCAAGCCCGGCAATGACAGGGAGGGAGGAAGCCCGGACTCCATCGCCGCCTCAGCTGCTGTAGCTCAGGATCAGGCCGTGCAGCAGGCGCGACCAGCCGTCGACCATGACGAACAGGAACAGCTTGAACGGCACCGAGATGGCCAGCGGCGACACCATCATCATGCCCATCGCCATCAGGATCGCCGAGACGATCAAGTCGATGACGATGAAGGGCAGGTACAAGAGGAAGCCGATCTCGAAGGCGCGGGTCAGCTCGGAGATGACGAAGGACGGGATCAGGATGACCATGTCGTTCGGCGTCGCCGCGGCGCTGGCCTCCGGCGGCCACACCCGGGCGGTGGCGGAGAGCAGGAAGTCGCGCTCCGCCGGGTCGGTGAAGCGCATCAGATAGGCGCGCACCGGCTCGATCGCCGACTGGATCACCGCCTGCCAGTCCTGGATGCTGCGCAGCCGCAGCGCCGGGTCGCTGACCCGGGCATAGACCTCGGCGATCACCGGCCCGGTGATGTAGACCGTCAGCATCAGGGCGATGCCGTACAGCACCATGTTCGGCGGCGTCTGCTGGATGCCGAGCGCGTTGCGCAGCAGCAGCATCACCACCGAGATCTTCAGGAAGGCCGTCAGGGTAACGATCAGGAACGGTACCAGCCCGACCAGCGTGACGACGCCGAGCAGCGGCAGGACATCCGGCGGCGCCTCATTCATCGCCGAACAGCCGCACCACGCGCACGCCCAGCTCGCCCTCGATCCGCACGATCTCGCCGCGGCCGACGCGCCGCCCGTTGGCGACGATGTCGACCGCCTCTCCGGGGTCGCGGCCGAGCGGGATGACCGCGCCGGGCGCCAGGCCCTGCACCGCGGCCAGCGGCAGCTCGCTGCGCCCCAGCTCGAACACCAGCGTCACCGGAAGCTCGTCCAGCCGCTCCGCCGGCGGCACCGCGGCGCCGCTGTCGGGATCCGCCATCCATCCTCCTCCATCCTGCAGGGCCAGGGGCCGCCGCGGCCCCGCGACCGTGACCGTAGCGCGGTCGTGCTTCGCCGCATGCGACCAGCCCTCGCCATAGACCACCAGCGCCTCGCCGCGCGGGCAGGCGACATCGGCAAAAACGACGTCGCCGGGCTCGATCCCCTTGAGCTCGGCCAGGCTGAGGCGCACGGCGCCGATGCGGATCGCCAGCGGCACCGGCAGGCCGGCGCAGGGCGCGGGCAGCGCCGGCGCGGCGTCGATCAGGCGGCGCAGGGCCGGCCGGGCGGCGGCATCGGCGGCGAGGTGCAGCGCCGTCTCGGCGAAGGCGTGGCGGATGGCGACGGCACAGCGGAAGGCGGGCGCTAAGGCCGGTGCTGCCGGGCCGACACTCTCGATCGCGATCGCCACCCCGGCGGCCGCTTCCAGCGCCGGCAGCAGGTCCGACGCCACGGCCTCGAGCAGCAGTGCCGCCAGCTCCGGCTCCAGCTCGGCGGCCGTCAGCCCGGCGGTGTCCGCCAGCGCCTGCTCGACCAGCAGCGCCGGCACCAGGAGGGCAATGCGTCCCGGGCCGAGGCGGAGGGTGATGGCGACGCCATCGGCGTCGGGCGGAGCCAGGGTCGGGGTGATGGCGAGCGGCGCCTCGATCTCAAGCCCGCCGATCCGGACCGGCACGGGCACGCAGCGCCGGGCGGCGGCATTGGCGTCGCCGGCCTGCTCGAAGGTCAGCCGCGGCGGGTCGTAGGGGCGGGCGACGGGATCGGAGGGATCCGCCGCGCGGATCCGCGGCGCGGCGGCGGTCATGATCGGGCTCCCGGCGGGGTCAGGCTGGCCTCGTCCTCGGCGGCGACGTCGTCGCGGATCTCGGCGGCCTTGCGCCGGGCGGTGCCGCGGCGGTCGGCCAGCCGATCCAGCCGGTCGGCATCCCGCCGCCGCTGCCGCCAGGCCTCGCGTGCCGTGGCGGTGTCGGCCTCGGCCCGGCTGGTCTCAGCCTGCCGCTCCCGCACCGCGGCGGCCTGTTGTCGGGATCCGGCGGCGAGCTCCGACACCCGGTCGCCCAGCCGCTCCAGCGAGTCGACCAGGACCGGCTTCTCCAGCGCCGCGGCGTAGAGCCGGGCCTCCTGCGCGGTGCGCTGCTCCTCATAGGCGGCGCGGTCGGCCGCGGCCTGGCGCTCCCGCGCTTCGGCGGCGGTCAGGGCGGTGCGCTCGCGGCCCAGGCTCTCGGCCGCCAGCTTTTCCCGGTCGTGTCGCAGCTTGCGCAGCTTGTCCAAAGCGTCTGGCTTCTTCATCGGCTCAGCCGCTCCAGCTGCTCGCGGGTCTGGGCGAAGGGCGTGGCCTCCTCGAAATCCTGCTGCAGGAAGTGGCGGATGTCGCCGATCTTGGCCACCGCCTCGTCGGCCAGCGTGTCGGCGCCGGCCCGGTACTCGCCGACCTGCAGCAGCAGCTCGATATCGGCGTGCTTGGCCATCAGCCGGCGCAGCTGCACCGCGGCGCGGCGATGCCCGGTGTCGATCACCGCCTCCATCACCCGGCTGCGGCTGGCCAGCACGTCGATCGCCGGGAAATGCCCGGCGCTGGCCAGGGCCTGCGACAGCACGACGTGCCCGTCCAGCAGGCCGCGGGTCTCGTCGGCGATCGGGTCGGTCTCGGCATCGCCCTCGACCAGCACGGTGTAGAAGCCGGTGATCGAGCCCGTCGCCGCCGGTCCGGCGCGCTCCAGCAGGCGCGGCAGCATGGCGAAGAAGGAGGGCGGGAAGCCGCGTCGGGTCGGCGGCTCGCCGGCGGCCAAGCCGATCTCGCGCACGGCGCGGGCGAAGCGGGTGATGCTGTCCATCAAGAGGGCGACGCGCATCCCCTGGTCGCGGAAATACTCGGCGATGGCGGTGGCGACGAAGGCGGCTTTCACGCGCTCGATCGCCGGCCGGTCGGAGGTGGCGGTGACGATCACCGCCCGGCGCAGCGCCTGCGGCCCGAGATGGCGGTCGATGAACTCGCGCACCTCGCGGCCGCGCTCGCCGATCAGGCCGATGACGATGGCGTCGGCGTCGGCGCCCTTGACGATCTGGGCCAGCAGCGAGGATTTGCCAGTGCCGGGCGACCCATAGATGCCGATGCGCTGGCCCTCGCCGCAGGTCAGGAGGCCGTCGATGGCGCGGATGCCCAGCGGCATCGGCCGACTGATCAGGGGGCGCAGCAGCGCCGGCGGCGCTTCGGCATGCAGCGGATAGGTGGTGGTGGTGTCGAGCGGTCCGCGCTCGGCGGTGTCGAGCGGCCGGCCCAGGCTGTCCAGCACCCGGCCCAGCAGGGCAGGGCCGACGCCGAGCCGCAGGGCGCGGCCGGTCGGGATCGCCTCGGTCCGGGTCGACAGGCCCTGCAGGCTGCCGATCGGGGTCAGCACCGCGGCGCCGTCGACCAGCCCGACGACCTCGGCCAGGATGCTGTGGCCGGTCTGCGGGTCGCGCAGCTCGCAGATCTCGCCGAGGCGGGCGTCGTTGATCTCGGCATGGACGGTGACGCCGATCGCCTTGACCACCCGGCCCTTGACCGGGCGCGGATCCGCCTCCTCCAGGCGCCGGCGCAGCGCCTGCAGCGGGTCGGCCCGCAGCTGCAGGCCGGGCACGGGCCGGGGCAGGGCGTCCGGGCTCATGGCGCCGTCTCGCCCGGGCGGGTGCGGCGCAGCGCGTCGCGCAGGGCGCGCAGCTGGGCGTCGATGCCCAGCTCGACATGGCCGTATTTGGTCACCATCACGCAGGTGTCGGCGGCCAGGCCGGGGTCGGATTCGACCGTCACCCGGCGGCCGATATCGGCCAGCGCCGGATCGGCCAGCCGGCCGCGCAGCGCCTCGACCATGTCCGGCGCCACCCGCAGCGTCGCCGCATGGTCCAGCCGGGACTGGCGCAGCGCGTGGTCGACCGCCTGCAGCAGCAGCTCGCGCCGGTCGAAGCGACCGAGGATGCGCTCGATCGTGTCCTGCACCAGATCGGCCAGGGTCTGGTCCAGCCCGGCGAGGTAGCGGTCGATCTGCAGCCCGGTCGCGGCCACCAGGGCCGCGGCCTCCTCGCGGGCGGCGGCCAGCCCCTCGGCATGGCCGCGCTCGCGCCCGGCGGCGAAGGCGGCATCGGCCTCGGCCCGCAGGCGGTCGGCATGGGCCTCGGCCTCGGCCAGATAGCGCCGCGCATCCCGCCACTGGCCGAGCGCCTCGGCCTTCAAGACCGGGCCGCCGCGGCGGAAGGCCGGGGCCTCAGCCATGGGGCGCCACCGCCCGGGACGCGGCCGCGAACAGGGCGGCGGCGCGGGGGCTCTCGGTTAGCGGCAGCCCGCCCTCGGGCCAGCGCTCCGGCGCCAGCCGCAGGCGCAGCCTCTCGCCGACCGCCGGGCTCGCCTCGCCGCACCAGGCCACGAGGCACAGCAGGCCGGCGCGGTCGATCGCGTCCTCGACCGGCACGGCCTCGAGCACGCCGAGCGCCGGGACCGGTCCTTTATGGCCGAGGCCGAAGGCATAGGCGTCGGCGCCGATCAGGCCGGTGACGCGGCGAATCTCGGCGCCGAGCACGATGGTGCGCAGCCGCGCCACCACCGTCGCGGCGCCGGCATGGCAGACGGCGCGGTCGAGATCGGCCGGCGCCAGACCGGCGATGCGGGCGGCATCGCCCCGCCAGGACGCGGCGTCGCAGGGCGCGAGGTCGAGGCGCCGGCGCAGCAGCTCGGACAGGCGGGGGCGGAGCCGCGGCGTGTCGAGCAGCAGCCCTGCCGCCGCCTCGGCCAGGCCCGGGAAGGCCCGGCCGAGCTGCGCCGGGTGGGCATGCAGCGCCACCGCCCGGTCGAAACGCCGGAGGGCCAGCCGGTCCGCGATCTCCGGAGGCATGGTCATTCGGCCGCTTGCGGGGCGGCGCCGCGGCGCCAGATCCTCCAGCCGACAGTGCCGCCGACGGCCACCACCGCCACTGCGACCAGGGCCAGCAGCCCCTGCAGCCAGGGCGCGCTGGAACGGTGCACCCAGAAGCCGGCGACATTGGTCAGGGGATCGGTGATCGGCGGCATCGCCGCCTCCGGATCGGTCGGCAGGAACACCACCGAGACGTTCTCGTACAGCAGACCCTTGATGCCGTTCGCCACCAGCATCTTGATCTCGGGCGTCAGCTTCGACAGGTCGACATCGGCGCGATGGCGGATGACCACCGAGGCGGAGGAGGGGCTGGACGCCGCCTTCAGCCCCTCATTGTCCGGCAGCACCACATGGACGCGGGCGGAATAGACCCCGTCGATCTCCGAGATCGTGCTCGACAGCTCCTGGCTCAGCGCATAGATCAGCCGCGCCTGCTCCTCCACCGGCGAGGAGACCAGCCCCTCGCCCTTGAACAGGTCCGGGATCTTGGCGTAGCGCTCGCGCGGATAGCCGTTGCGGCGCAGCGCGTCGACGGCGTCGGCGAAGCGATCCTCCTCGACCGAGACGACCAGGCCGCGGTCCTTGATCATCTCGCGCTCGGCCGGGATACCCTGGTGCAGCAGGATCGCGACCATCTCGTTAGCCTCGCGCTCCTCGAGGCCGCTGTAGAGTTCGACCTTGCAGGCGGCGAGCAGCAGCAGCGCGGCAAACGCCAGGGGCTTGACCCGGGGGGTGAGCAATTCCGGTCGACCTTTCTGAGATCCTGTCGAAACCCGCTGGGGCGGCCGGCGCAGCTATCCGCGCAGCAGGGTTTCCGGAACGTTGCCGAGCTGCTTGGAGGCGGTGGTGACCAGCGTGGTCCGCAGCACGCCGTTGTTGAACTCCCGCGTCGCCTGCCGCATCTCGCGCATCTCCGCCCGGAAGTCGGTCTCCGCGCCCTGCTGCGCCGGCCGTGCCGCGGCGGGCCCCGGCTGCACGCCCGGCTTGGCCGTTCCCGGAATCGTCGCCGATGCCGATGCCTGCATCGTCGTGGCGGGTTGCTGCTCGGTCAGCCTGGTGCCGAGCGACGTCGTGTCCTTGTGGAACTGCTGCAGCGAGTTGAGCAGCTGGTCGCCCATCGCCGCCGGATTCGCCAGCAGCCGGGCCTTCAGGCTCGGCGCGTAGTCGGCGACCGATTTGTGCGCCTGCTGCAGCGGCAGGGCGTAGTCGAAGACGTTGGCCGCCTTCTGATCCAGCGGCAGGGCGACGGGCGTGAGCGCGGCCTTGGGTTCGATCAGCGCCGGCGCCTGCAGAACGGAGGGCGAGATGACAACCATGGGATCAGCCTCGGCTCATGGAACGGGTCTGGGCGATGGGGCAATGTCGCGGCCGGGTCATGATCCGGGCTTTCCGGTGCGGCCGCGCACGATCGTGGTCTGGAACTGGTAGGCCTGCTGCAGCGCCTGCATGGTCTCCTTGACCAGGGCGACGTAGCGGGGCGGCCCCGACACCAGCGCGACATTGGCGCTGGCCAAGGGCCGCGGCGGGAAGCGGGGGTCGTCGAGCTGCAGGCTGGCGAGCGACGCCTGCAGCTCCTCGAATCGGATCGCGCCGAGGGGCAGCATCTCCGACACCGCTTCCTCGACCGTGGTCACATACAGCACCTGGCCGTCATAGTACCATTGCAGGCCGAAGCTGGCGGCGAGCTGGTCGAGCAGCTTCTGCGGCGTCAGCTCCGGCAGCCGGCCGCGCACCCGGCCGGAGACCTTGTCGCTGACCTTGACCGGGATATCGAGGTTGCTGCCGAAGGCCCCCAGCACGTCGCGCACATCCTGGTCCAGGACGACATAGGGGTACGGCTTGTCGGGCCAGGGCAAGGTGCGGCGGCCCTGGGTGGCGGCGAGATCTGCCGGAAGCGGCGTCGCGGCAACGGGCGGGGCGGGGGCGGCGGGCACGGTCACGATGGCCGGAGGGGCGGGCTGCTGCTGCGCTGCCACCGGTCCGGCCGAAAGGGCGATCAGAATGGCGGATGCGAGCATGGCAGGGCGTCGCCGAAACTTGTCGGACAATACTCCTGACAGCCCTGTGGTCCTGATCGCCATCCCCACCCGCATCAAGACATCCCGCCGATAAGCTCGCGGCTGTCGACCCGCCTGGTCTTTATAACGCCGCATAGCCGGAGGTGCAAAAGCCAATCCAAACACCCGGCTCGCTTGAAACGGTCAGCGGATCGCCCAGACGTTGGGTAGACCTAAACGCTTAGACCGCTAGCAGGGTTCCCGGGTTTTTGTTAAAGTTCTGTTGAACAGGCCAACAGTTGAAATCGGAATGCACTGAGACATTGAAGTGCTTGACCTGACGGCAGTTTGCCGCATAGTCGAGTAGTAGTTTCGAGGAGTGGGCAGGCCTTGGTGTCGAACCGACGTTCCGGTCGTGTTGGCCAAGGTGGTGGGTCTAGGATTGTTTGGCCCAGACGCTGGCGAATGATTCGGCGAATCGGTGTGTCAGACCAGGGCTTTGGACCTGCATTCCACTGTGTTTGGCGTTGTGACTCTTAGAATCGCACAAGGAGGAATGGGTTATGGCTTCGACTTCCGGCAACGGCAACGTCTCCGATATCCAGCAGGAGATGGCCAAGATCCGCGAGCAGAACAAGCAGGACACGATCGACACCGCCCGGGAAACCCAGAAGAACCAGCAGCTGGACAAGTGGGCCCAGGCGCTGTCGGACGCGGCCCGCAAGGGCTGAGCCCGGATCTCGTTCCGGTTCCTGAGCTTTATTGCTGTCAGTATGGCGAGCGCGGTCGGCCCCGGCCGCGCTCGCTTTCGCCACTGATCGAGGCGCCTCGTGGGGTGGGCCATGCTCTCGAAATTCAAGGCGTTCCTGTCTGACAGCCCCCTCCAGGGGCAGATCCAGCGATTCTTCCCACAGCCGCACTCGGTCACCCTGTTCGTGCTCGAAGGGCCGAATGCCGGCACCGTCCAGAAGCTGGCGCCCGCCGCCTACCGGGTCGGCAGCGGGCTCGAATCCGACATCGTCCTGGCCGACGAGACCCTGGCCCCGGTCCATGCCCTGATCGACATCGCTCGCCATCGCGTGCGGGTCGAGCCCCTGGCCGGCACCGTCGCCGTGCCGGGCCGTGCCGGGATGACGGAGCCCGGCGGGGCCCTGACCCTGCCGCTGCCGGCCGAGCTGACGCTGGGATCCTCGCGCATCGTGCTGCGCAGCCCGGTCGAGGCGACCGCCGGCGGGCCGCGCCTCCGCGCCGTCACCGTGACCATCGCGCTGCTGGTGATCCTCGGCGGCCTGTCCGGGATCGCTCTGTCGTCCGGCGGCGGCTCCGACACGCCGGTGGCCGGCCAGGCCGCGGCGCCCGAGGCCGGCAAGCCCGTGCAGACCGCCGCGCTGGCGCCGGTCGTGCCGCGGCAGCAGACTCCGCAGGAGGCGCTGCAGGATCGCATCGACGGGGCGCATCTTCAGGGCGTGACCCTCTCGGCCAAGGGCAGCCGCATCGTCGCCTCGGGCCGGCTGTCGCCGGACGACATGGCGCAGTGGCGCGAGATCCAGGCCTGGTTCGACCGCACCTTCGCCTCCTCGGCCCTGCTGTCGTCGGAGGTGGCGACTGGGGCTGGCAGCGGCGCGCCGGAGCTCGTGATCCAGGCGGTCTGGACTGGCGACAACCCCTATCTGATCACCCACACCGGCTCGAAATACTTCGAAGGCGCGGATCTCGGCGGGGGCTGGTCGGTCGACAGGATCCGGGCTGACGCCGTCACCCTGCGCAGCCGGGCGGGGCAGACCTTCGTGATGGTCCTGGCCGACCCCGGCAAGCCATAGGGACGTCGGGGAAGGGGGAATCGAGATGACGACGATCCAGCCACGCACCGAGCCGCTCGACGGCGTCCGGCCCGGCCAGCAGCCGGACGGCATCGCCGGGCGCCCGGTCACCGCCGCCGGCGCGCCGGTGCAGCGCCGGGCCGGGTCGGTGCGCGGCCGGCGCGACAAGGCCTCGCGGCTGCGCGAGGAGCTGCTGGACTATATCCGCCCCGCCACGGCCGGGACGATCCATGCCACCCCCGGCGGCCAGGCCGAGACCCTGGCCGACATCCTGGACCTGCTGCAGGCGGAGGCGCCGGATGATCGGCTGGCCCGCTGGGGCAGCGCCGTGCTGCTGCAGGAGCTGCGCAAGCACGACCTGCTGCGCGCCCGGCTGAACGACCTGATCGGCGGATGATGCGGATGACGCAGATCCAGCGCGACACCCTGCACCGCCTCGTCTTCGACTATCTACGGCACGGCCAGAACCGACGGGCGCTGGCCCTGGCGATGCTGCTGGCCTCGCGCGACGACGAGGTCGATCCGGCGGCGCTGCGCGCGCTCGCCGTCGCCCTGCTCGCGGTCGGCCGGCCGGATCAGGCGATCGAGGTTCTCGACCGGCTCGACCGCGAGGAGCCGCCGGCCGCGGCGCGGCACCTGCTGCGCAGCCGGGCGCTGCACCAGCTCGGCGAGATCGAGGCGGCACGCCGCGCCTTCCGCGACTATCTCGACGCCCCCGACCGGCGGGTGGCGGCATGACCGGCATGACGACTCCGCGGGCGAACCGCTGGCAATCGGCCCTGGCCGCCGCCACGGGGCGGCAGGACCTGATGATCGTGGCCCTTCTGGTCGCGACCATCCTCCTGATGATCCTGCCGCTGCCGACGCTGCTGGTCGACGCGCTGATCGCCTGCAACATCACCTTCGCGGTCCTGCTGCTGATGGTGGCGGTCTATCTGCGCAGCCCGCTCGAGCTGTCGGTGCTGCCCTCGGTGATCCTGATCACCACGGTGTTCCGGCTGGCGCTGTCGATCGGCGTCACCCGCCTGATCCTGATGGACGCCGATGCCGGCGCCATCATCCAGACCTTCGGCGAGTTCGTCATCGGCGGCAGCCTGGCGATCGGCCTGGTGATCTTCCTGATCATCACCGTGGTCCAGTTCGTGGTGGTGGTGAAGGGCGCCGAGCGCGTGGCCGAGGTCGCGGCCCGCTTCACCCTCGACGCCCTGCCCGGCAAGCAGATGAGCATCGACGGCGAGCTGCGCTCGGGCGACATCGACCTGGCCGAGGCGACGCGCCGGCGGCAGACGCTGGAGAAGGAAAGCCAGCTCTACGGCGCCATGGACGGCGCCATGAAGTTCGTGAAGGGCGACGCCATCGCCGGCCTGTTGATCGTCGCGGTCAACCTGATCGGCGGCCTCGCCGTCGGCATGCTGCAGCACGGCATGTCGCTGGGCCAGGCGATGCATGTGTATTCGCTGCTGACCATCGGCGACGGGCTGGTGTCGCAGATCCCGGCGCTGTTCGTCGCCATCACCTCCGGCACCATCGTCACCCGGGTCACGACGTCCGAGAGCCGCAACCTGGGCGCCGACATCGCCCACCAGATCGGCGCCAACCCGACGGCGCTGCTGATGGCGGCGGGCGTGGTGGCGCTGCTCGGCTTCATCCCCGGCTTCCCGACCCTGATCTTCCTGGCCATCGCCGGGCTCATGGCCGGCGGCGTGCTGCTGCGCCGGCGCCGTGCCCTGCGCGAGGCCGGGGCCGCCGCGGCGCTGGAGGAGGCCGCCTCCGACACGGCGGCAACGGCGGACGAGACGGTGACGCTGCATTTCGGCGCCGACCTGGCGGCCGGGCTGGGCCGCGCCAATGCCGAGCGGCTGGCGCGGGACGTGGCCGAGGAGTTGGGGCAGGCACTGGGCGTGCCGTTCCCGGCCGGCCGCGTCGGGCCCGGCGCGACGCTGCCGGCGGACGGCTTCCGCATCGATATCGACGGCGTCCCGGTCGAGGCCGGGACGGCGCGGCCGGGCCGGATCCTGCTGCGCGACGACCCGATGCATCTCGACCTCCTCGGCCTGGCCGCCGACACCGGCGAAGGCCCCGGCGGCGCGGTCCAGCATTGGGTCGATGCTCGGCAGGAGGCGGCGTTGGCCGAGGCCGGCATCGGCCACGCCACGGCGGAGGAGATCGTGGCCGAGGCGCTGACCCGGGCGCTGCGCCGCTACGCCCCGCATTTCCTCGGCATCCAGGAGACCCAGGCCTTCCTCAAGGGCATCGAGGCGACGCGCGGCGACCTGGTGCGCGAGGCGCAGCGCCATCTGTCGGTCAACCAGGTCGCCGACGTCTTCCGCCGGCTGCTGGAGGAGGGCATCTCGCTGCGCAACCACCGGCTGGTGCTGGAGACGCTGGCCGAATGGGGGCAGAAGGAGCAGGACGTGATCCTGCTGACCGAATATGTCCGCGGCGGGCTGAAGCGGCAGATCTGCCACGCCCATGCCGACGACCGGAAGGTGATACATGCGCTGATCCTCGACCGCAGCGCCGAGGAGGTGCTGCGCCAGTCGATCCGGCAGACCACGGTCGGTGCCTATCTCGCCTTGCCCGAGGGCCAGGCCGAGGAACTGGTCGACACCATTCGCGGCCATCTCGGCCGGGTCGTGGCCGGCGGTCGGCCGCCGGTGATCCTGACCGCGCTCGACACCCGCCGCTTCCTGCGCCAGACGCTGGCCCGCAACCATGTCGAGGCCGCGGTGCTGTCCTATGCCGAGATCGCGTCGGACTACACGGTGCAGCCGGTGGCGGTGGTGCGGCTGACCGGCCGCCGGGGGCGCCAGGAGGCCGGGGCCGGGCTCGACCGGGCCGCGGCGGAGTGAGGGGGAAGATGGACCAGTCGCGATCTCGATTGCGTCACGCACTCGCCGCCACGGTGGTTCTGGCCGCGGCCCTTGCCGCGGGCACTCCGCTCGCCCAGGCCCAGGCCGATCCGCCGGGCATGACGGTGCAGCCGTTGCCGCCGCAGGCCCAGGCGGGGCCGGTGGCGCCCGGCGCGACGGTAACCCCGACCGAGGACATCACCGCGATGCGGGCGCCCGCCACGGCGCCGAAGATCGTCACCCTGCCGCCGGGCGCGCCGGCCGACCCGCCGCCGGGGGCGACGCCGGCGATGCAGCCGCCGCCGTCGTTGCAGCCGGGCCAGCCGACGATGCAGGTATCGCCGGCGCCGCCGCGGCAGCCGGCCCAGCCGGAGCTCACGCCCAGCCGCTCGATGATCGAGATGAAGGTCGGGCAGGGCAACCTGCTGACCTTCGCCCTGCCGGTGCAGACCGTGCTGGTGGCCAATCCGAACGTGCTCGACGTCGAGATGGTGTCCGCCCGCTCGGCCTACATCTACGGCGTGTCCTCCGGCACCACCAACCTGTTCGCGCTCAGCAGCGCCGACCAGGTGGTGGCGGCCGCCAATGTCCGGGTCAGCCAGGACGCGGCGGCGGCGCAGCGCGAGATGATGCAGGTGGCCCCGGCCGCCGGCGGCCAGATGGGCTACATCCAGGACCGGCCGGTGACGACCGGGACGGTGGCCGATCTCGGCAGCGCCATGAAGCTCGACGCCCTGGCCCAGCAGCTCGGCACCAATTCCGGCGGGGCGATGAACCTGAACACAGTGCGGGGCTCGCAGCAGGTCGGCATCCGCGTCCGCTTCGCCGAGGTCCAGCGCAGCGCGGTGGAGAATCTCGGCGTCAACTGGCAGGCGATGTTCGACATCGGCAAGTTCAACATCGGCCTGGTCAGCGGCGGCTTCCCGGCGGTCGTCGGCGGGCGCGGCACCGCCTTTGCCGGCTATCACAGCGGCGGCAACAATGTCGACGCGGTGATCGACGCGCTGCAGCGGGAAGGGCTGGTCAGCATCCTGGCCGAGCCGACCCTGACCGCGGTCAGCGGCGAGACCGCGAACTTCCTGGCCGGCGGCGAGTTCCCGATCCCGGTGCCGCAGGGCAACGAGACGGTGACGATCGAGTACAAGCAGTTCGGCGTGTCGCTGTCCTTCGTCCCGACCGTGCTGCCCGGCGACCGCATCGCCATGCGGGTGAAGCCGGAGGTCAGCGAGCTCAGCGACGACGCCCGGGTCGAGACCGACGGCGTCTCGGTGCCGTCGCTGATCGTGCGCCGGGCCGAGACCACGATCGAGCTGGCCTCGGGCCAGACCTTCGCGCTGGCCGGCATGTTCCAGCGCAACATGTCGAACTCCGCCGACAAGATCCCGGTGCTCGGCGACGTGCCGATCCTGGGCAAGCTGTTCCAGTCGAGCCGGTACAAGCGCAACGAGACCGAGCTGGTGATCCTGATCACCCCGTATCTGATGCAGCCGGCGGACACGCCCAAGGCGATGGCGGTGCCGGCGCAGCGCACCGAGCCGACCGTGCGGCGGGTGCGCCAGTCCCCCTCCATGACCGGCGGCAGCGCCGGCTTCGTGCTCGAATAGGACGTGCCATGAGGTTCCCGATCCAGCATCTCGCGGTCCTGGCCCTGGCCGGCGTCCTGGCCGCCTGCGAACACAAGATCCCGGACTGGCCCGACGACGGCTACACCACCCTGTCGACACCGATGGCTCATCCGGTGATGTTCGCGCCCCAGGCGTCGAGCCTGAGCTCGACCGAGCGCACCCGGCTGGTCGAGTTCGTCCGCGGCGCCGGCCTGACGCCCGGATCCTCCGTCACCGTCGCCGCCGGCGGTCCGCAGGCGGCGGCGCGGCAGGAAGCGGTCGCGGCGGCGGTGCGCAGCGCCGGGCCCTACAGCGTCTCGCTGGTCAACGATCCGTCCGCCTCCGACACCGTGCAGGTGGCGGCGGCCGGCCGGCCGGTGCTGTGGCCGAAGCGCTGCATGAACCCGGACGGCTCGCTGCCGGAGGACCTGCCGCTGGGCTGCGCCAGCGACCTCAACCTGGCGCAGCAGGTCGAGCGCAAGAGCGACCTGTTCCAGGGCCGCCAGATGGGGCCGGCCTTCGCCAACCCCTCGGTCCGCGCCGCCGAACGCTATCTGCAGCTCGACGGCAACGGCCGGACCGGCGCCGGGACCGATTCCCGGGACAACGGCAGCCAGGCGGGCATGGTCCTGCCGCCGCCGCCGGCCGGGACCGGGTCCGATACCACCGACGTCTCCGGCGGCACCCAGTAGCGCCGGGAGGCGCCGCCGCCGCGCTGGCTGAACCGCCCTGCGGCTCAGCCGATCGTGCCGATCGCCTGGGCCCGTCGCACCGGGTCCTTCATGCCGCTGATCCGGCGCGCCGCGTTGACCAGGTTGCGCGCATCCTTCGCCGGCAGGACCGCATCGGCCACCTTGCGCGCCTCCTGGGTCTTGCCGTCCATCGCCAGGACCAGCGCCAGGTTGCGCTGCTGCACCGCGGTCGCGTCCGGCGCCGCGGCGGCCTCGCGCATCACCCGCACCGCCTCGCCGGTGTTGCCGGCCAAGGCATAGGACAGCGCCAGGTTGGTCTTCAGGCTGACATTGGCGGGGGCCTTGGCCAACGCCTTCTGATACAGCCCCTGCGCCTCCTGCGGCCGGCCCAGCAGGGCCAGGGCGGTGCCCTTGGCCAGCACGGTCGACGGGTCGTCCGGCTTGCGGGCCAGCGCCTGGTCCAGCACGGCGATCGCCTCCTGCGGCTTGCCCTGGGCCAGCTGCACCTTGCCCAGGCCGCGCAGCGCATCGGCGTTGGTCGGCTCGATCGCCAGGGCGGCGTGATAGTAGCTGGCGGCCCGCACCGGGTCTCCGGCCTGGAGCGTCGCATCGCCCAGCTTGATCATCGGCTGGGGATTGTCGGGGTCCTCGGTCGCGGCGCGCTGGTAGAAGGTGAGCGCGGTGTCCGGGTCGCCCGCGGCGCGGATGCTGTCGCCCATCCGCAGCAGCGAGGTCGTCGACGATTCGCCGCAACCCGCGACGATTAGGGCGAGACCGAAGGCAGCGACGGCTCGGGTGAATGGGAACGGCATGGCGGCGGGCTCTCCCCTCGAAACAGCGAGTCCGGGGCGCCTCTGACGGGCACGCCCGCACGGTCACGCATGGCTGACCATGGATAGAACGATCGCGCGGTCGCGTCGACCCCGCGATTGGGACTCTTGTCCCCGGTCTCAGCCCTGCCAAGTGCGCAGATTGCCGGAATCGATATGGGTGAAGCCGGGATACTGGCCAACGCCGCCGATCTGCAGCGCCAGGGCGCAGCCGACGAGCTGGCTCGGCGGCACCTTCTCGAAGGTCAGGTCGATGGCCCGGCCTGCCATGTGCAGCGAGTTGCGGGCCGTCCCTTCGAGCGAGGAGTTGGTCTTCAGCGTGCGATAGCCCGAATTGACTGTCGCCTTGCCGCTGAAGCCGGCCCGTTGCGTCACGGCGCGGATCACCGCCAGCGCCCAGAACAGCCGCGGATCCATCTGCACGATCGCGGCCTGGCGCCAGTCGCGCAGGAACCAGTCGAGCTTCTGCAGCTCCGCGACGTCATAGCCGGCGGCGCCGTAGAACCGGCCGGTATAGGTCTCGCCGGTGTGGGCGTGGCCGAGTTCGAGATAAGGCTCGACCCGGTTGTGCACCTCGTCCAGCAGCGAACCGGGCCGGGCCGCCGGAGGCAGGGCATAGGCGGCCGGGCCGGCCAGGGCAATGCCGCCGACGATGCCGAGCGCGGCGCGGCGAGTCAGAGTCGGGCCCAGGGGCCGGGAGGGTATGGGCGCAGACATACTAAGACAGCCTCGGCAGGCAGCGGAACCCAGCGCGACGTCTATATCATTTCGCAGGACCGGCGACGGATTGCAATCGCCTCGGCGTGTGGGGGCGCATCGCCGGTTCGACACCTTGGCATAGCCGGGCCGTTGCCTTGCTTTCGGCGTGATGGTTTAGAAGTCTTGAGAGGGCGCCCCCGGGACGGGCGCGGAGACGGCAGACCCAGGATGAGCCACGACACCCTGATCCACCGCATCGTCCGGCCGGTCGTCCGGCGGATCGCGCCGATCGGCGTCACCCCGAACCAGCTCACCAGCGTGCGGCTGGTGACCGGCGTGGCGGCGGCGGTGGCCTTCGCCTGCGGCGGGATCTGGGCCGATCTCGGCGGGGTCGTGTTCCTGCTGTCGATGCTGTTCGACCGGGCCGACGGCGAATTGGCCCGCCAGACCGGGCAGATGAGCCCGGAGGGCCACCGCTACGACCTGTGCGTCGACTGCCTGTGCGACGCGATCGCCTTCATCGGCATCGGTATCGGGCTGGCCCAAGCCGGGCTCGGCGTCGCCCCGGTCCTGCTCGGCGCCGCGGCCGGGATCGGCATCGGCGTGCTGTTCTGGCAGCTCAACGTGACCAAGGTCATCGAGCTGTCGCGCTACGCCATGCGCCATCGCGGCGTGGTGGTGGACCCCGACGACGCCCTGGCCCTGGTGCCGGTCTTCGTCTGGCTCGGCCTGGCCTGGCCGATGCTGATCGCGGCGGCGGTGATCACCCCGGCGGGCGCGCTCTGGCTCGGGCTGCTGGCGCGACGGCCGAAGCCCGCGGTTCAGAAATAGCGCAGGTGGAGGCCGATCAGCGCCTCGCGCGGGCCGACCGTGAAGGCGGCGTCCTTGAACTCCGGCGGCGCGAAGAAATAGGAGGGGTCGCGCGAGAAGGCGACGCCTTCCTCCGGCACGCCCAGCAGGGTGCGGTCGATCTTGTGGTTGTCGTTGACGTCCTGGTAGCCCTGGGCGGCATAGACGCCCGGGGCGACGTTCTGGATCATCACGGTCGCCTGCGGCACCTTGGCCGGCGCGGTGCCGCTGTAGGGGCAGTCATCCCCCAGGAACTTGTCCTGCGGGCACAGCGACATGCGGATCGTGCCCTTGGCTTCCTTGATGTTGGCCACGACGATCTCGACCGTCGCCGCCGAGGCGGTGGCGGCGCCGAGGCCGAGCCAGACGGAGGCGAGGAGCAGGGGGATCTTCATCGGCGCATCTCCGACAATGCTTCCTCGATGGCAACGAGCAGAGCCCGGAAATCGTTGCGGTCGAGGGCCCCGATGCAGCCGATGCGGAAGCTGTCGGCCTGGGTCAGCTTCCCTGGATAGATCAGGAAGCCGCGCGCGGCCAGCGCCTCGTAGAAGCGGTCGAAGGCGAAGCGCGGATCGTCCAGCGGGTGGAAGGTGGCGATGATCGGCGTCTGCACCGCCGGGTCGAGGAACAGGCGGAAGCCCAGCCGGTCCATGCCGGCGGCCAGCGTGGCGAAATTGTCCTGGTAGCGGCGCAGCCGCGCGGCCGGTCCGCCCTCCGCCTCCAGCAGGCGCAGCGCCTCGACCAGCGCCGCCACGACCTGCACGGGCGGGGTGAAGCGCCACTGGCCGTTGCCCTCGAAGCCGCGCCACTGGTCGTGCAGGTCGAGGCTGATCGACGGGCTGTTGCCCTTCGCCGCAGCGATCGCCTGCCGTTCCACCAGGGCGAAGCCGAGGCCGGGCACGCCCTCGAGCCCCTTGTTGCTGGAGGCCAGCACCGCGATGGCCGGCGTGGCGGACAGGTCGATCGGCAGCGCGCCGAAGCTGCTCATCGCGTCCAGGATCAGCGGCCGGCCGCGGCCGGCGACGATTTCGGCCACCGCCTCGAACGGGTTCAGGATGCCCGAGGTGGTCTCGCAATGAACCAGGGCGACATGGCTGATGGACGGATCGGCGGCCAGCGCCTGCTCGACCTGCTCCGGCTCGACCGGCCGGTCCTCCGGCCAGCGCAGGGCCTCGACCGACCGGCCCAGGCGGGTGGCGATGGCGACCATGCGCTCGCCATAGGACCCGTTGGCCAGAACCAGCAGCTTGCTCGAGGGTGGCAGCAGCGTGGCGATCGCGGCTTCGACGATGAAGGTGCCGCTGCCCTGCAGCGGGATCGCGACATGGCTGGCCTCGCCTCGGGCGACGGCCAGCAGCCGCTGCCGCAGCTCCGTCGTCAGGGCGATGAAGGCGTGGTCGCGCGAGCCCCAGTCGCGCAGCATGGCGCGGCGGGTCTCGATCCGGGTGGTCAGCGGCCCGGGGGTCAGCAGGGCCGGCTCGTCGGCGGACCAGGTCATGACGACGCCTCCGAGGCGCGGGCGCGGCGGCGCCGGGCCAGGTGCCGGCCTTCCATCACCTGCCAGGCCATCAGGCCGGGCACGCCCAGCGCGATCTCGCGGATGCGCCGGATCAGGGCCATGGCCACGGCGCTGTGCGGCGGAATGCCGAGCAGGCCGCAGATGACGATGAAGCCGCCCTCCTGCACGCCCAGCGCGCCGGGCACCAGCACGCCGGCGATGCGGACGGCCTGGGCCAGGCTCTCGATGATCACCGCGTCGCGCAGGCTGGGCTCGAGGCCCAGCGCCCAAAGGGTCGCCCAGATCTCCAGGCAGCCCAGCAGCCAGGAGACCAAGTGGTGACCGCCGGAGATCCAGACCCGGCGGGCATGATCGCCGTACAGTGACACGATCGAATCGTGCAGGCCCGAGACCTCGCCCAGCGACTCCCAGCCGAACTTGTCCGCCAGGCGGATCAGGCCGCGCTCCAACACCTTGAACATGCCGAAGCGCTGGGCGCCGACGAACAGCACCACCAGCACGAAGCCGACGCCGGCGCCGGCGATGATCCAGGGCGTCATGGCGCCGTCATGGGCGCCGAGAAAAAGCAGCACCAGGCCGAAGACGGTGAACACCACCTGGCTGGCCATCTGCGTGGTCAGATCGACGACGATGGCGGCGCCGGACCGGTTCAGTGGCACGCCGCGCATCGCCAGCAGCCGGGCGGTGATCAGCTCGCCGCCGATCTGCGCCACCGGCAGCAGCGAATTGATCGCCTCGCGGATCCAGCGCAGCCGGATGAAGAAGCTTAGGGGCGGCACCGGCCGCTCCGGCACCAGCACGCGCCAGCCGAGCGAGGAGAACAGGAATTGCGGGAAGTGCAGGGCGATGACGGCCAGGATGCCCCAGCCGGCGCCGGCCAGCGCCGCCCAGATCTCCGCCGCGCCGGTCAGCCAGACCAGCACGACCGCGACCGCCAGGCCGACGGCGATTCCGATGCAGGCGGGCCATTTCATGATGCGGAGCCGACACCAATTGCCGCCGGGCGCAGGCCGGCGAGGAAATCTTTGAACCGGCGGGCGACATCGGCCGGGGCGACGGTCGGCCGCCCCAGCTTGTCCATCGACCCGGGGGCGATGCGGACATGGATCAGCGCCGGCCCCTCGCGTTCAGATGCGATCTGGAATGCCGACTCGAATCCTTCGAGGCTGCTGCAATTGATCGCGAAGTGATAGCCGCAGGCGATGGCGATGCCGGCAAAGTCGACGGTGCTGGAGACGGTAGGCTGGCCGCCGGTTGAATCGTGCACGCCATTGTCGAGCACGATGTGAAGCAGGTTCCCGGGCTTGTAGGCACCGATGGTGGCGAGGGTGCCAAGCTTCATCAGGGCTGCGCCGTCGCCGTCCAACACCACGACCGGCGCCGTCGTGTTCAGCGCCACGCCCAGCGCCATGCCGGAGGCGCCGCCCATCGACCCGACCTGGTAGATGTGCTGCTTGCGGTCGGCCAGGGTGAACAACTCGCGGCCGGCCTTGCCGGTGGTGGCGACCACGGCGGTGCGGTCGTTGGTCAGAGCCAGGAAACGCTCCAGCACGGCGGCGCGGCTGGGGCGCGGGCCGTTGTCCTTGCCGTAGAGGCGGCTGGCGCCTTCCAGGTTCAGCCGATGTCCCGGCTCCTGGACACGCAGATCCTCATCCCGGACATCGCCCTTCTTCATGACGAAGGCATAGGGCAGGCCGGTCTCGTCCATCCGGGCCGCGGCCTGGTCCAGCGCCGGGCCCAGCGCCTCGGGCGCGGCCGGGAACTCCGCCTGCGGCAGCTCGATCAGCTCGATCAGGTCCTGGGTAATGCGGCCCATCACCTCGTGCTGCGGCTCGTCCGGCTGGCCGGGCTGGCCGCGCCAGGTGGTGACGAACAGGGTCGGGATGCGGAACGGCGCGTTCAGCGAGGTCAGCGGGTTGACCGCGTTGCCCAGGCCGGAGTTCTGGCACATGACGACGGTCTTGCGCCCGGCCAGCCAGGCACCGGCGGCGATCGCAACCGCCTCGCCCTCGCTGGCGGCGCCGACATAGGTCAGGGCCCGGCTCGACAGCACGCCGTTGATCAGCGGGGTCAGGAAGCTGCACGGAACCCCGGTGTAGAAGTCGTGGCCGCGCGCCTTCGCCGCTGCGATGAACTCGTCTGCGGTGATCATGCGGGACGTTCTAGAGCGCGATGGCGCTGGAGGGAAGCGGCGCACGGACGCATGGCAGGGTCGCGCGCCGCGGCTCCATCAGGTGAAATTGCGCGCGTCGGCCAGGTCGCTCAGCGTGTCGACATCCAGCCAATGGGCGGTGAAGTACTGCACCGTCACCGGATGCCGGGCCGCAAGCCGGGTCAGCAGCAGCGGCAAATCCGCCGTCTCCAGCAGCCCTTCGGCCTCGATCCGGTCGAGCTCCTCGCGCAGCCATACCGAGCCCTGGGCGCTGAACCGGGCCAGGCCGATCCATTCGCCGCTGACCTCGCCGGCGGGGATGGATTCCGACATCGCCTTCAGATGCACCGGCGTGTCGTCCAGGTAGCTGCCGGAATAGGGCCGGTCGGCGGCGACCAGGTCGCGCAGGGTCTTCTTCGGCTGCTTGACCGACAGGCTCATCGCGTCGACCGCCAGGACGATGTCGCCCTCGCTGGACATCAGCCCGTCCAGGATGTAGCGGCGGAACAGCACGTCGCCATAAGCCACCACCGTCTCGCCATCCAGCGCCTTGCGCGCCTGGGCCAGGGAGAAGACCTCGCCGGTCTCGTCGTAGCGGTCATTGTCGACCGTCTTGATGCCCGGCACCACCACCGCTTCCTTGCGGTAGCCGCGCACCACGGTGACGTCCTTCAGACCGCTGTCGCCCAGGGTCGACACCAGACGCTGCAGCAGTGACTGGCCGCGCACATCGATCATGCATTTCGGCTGGTCGCGGGTCAGCTCGTCGCCCAGGTCGCCCCGCGACGCGGCCAATACCACGGCCTTCGGTGCCGCCTTGCCCGGCAGGTAGCGGCGCTCCGCGGCCTCCAGCTCGGCATTACCGACGATGGCGAAGATGTCGCGGACACTGGCGACCCGGCCCTCGACCTCGCGCAGCGACTGGTCCTCGAAGATCTGCTTGGCGGTCTCGCGCATCGCGGTGATCGAGGAGCGCAGCAGGTGGTTGGCCCAGATCACCGTCGAGATGCCGGCCTGGCGGAACAGGTCGGTCGAGGTGGCGTAGTACATGGTCGGCACGATCACCACCGGCGACCGGTTGGCCCAGCGCTCGGTGAACTCGAAGATCTCGTTCGCGGTCGACTTCTTGGAATGGATCAGCACGGCATCGGCGCCGGCGGCGTGATAGGCCTCGGCGCGGCGCAGCGCCTCCTCCATGCCCCGGCCGGAGATCAGCGCCTCGATCCGCGCCACCAGCACGAAGTCGTCGTCGGTCTGGCTATCCTTGCCGGCTTTGATGCGGCCGCAGAACTCGTCGATATCGGCCAGCGGCTGGGCCTCGCCGATGAAGGAGTTGGTCTTCGGGAACAGCTTGTCCTCGATGCAGACCCCGGCGATCCGCCGCTCGCCCAGCTTGCGCACCAGGCGGCGGACATTGTTGAAGTTGCCGTAGCCGGTGTCGCCGTCGACCAGGATCGGCAGCGTGGTCGCGTCGGCCATGTATTCCAGCACGTCCAGCACCTGGGTCCAGGACGCCTCGTTGCTGTCGCGCAGGCCCAGGCTGGCCGAGTTGGTCAGGCCCGAGGCCCAGATGCCGCGGAACCCGGCTTCCTCGACGATCTTGGCGGAGAGGCCGTTATGCGCCTCCATCAGGAAGGAGAGGGTGGGGGAGAAGATCTCCTGGCGCAGAGCCGCGAACACCGTCTTCGGGCGGTCGGCCTTGGCCGAGGAGCCGCTGCCGGTCGAGCCCGCCGCGGCGGTATCTTCCAAGGCCTTCATCGCTTCTTCACTCATGAAACCGGATGTCCGGGTTGCGGAATCTCGGCCGCCCGACTCCTTGCCGGGCCGGCAATTCGGCCTGTATCTTCGTTCGACTTCAGAAAAATGCAACCGGAGCATCACGGTCTTGTCATACTCGGATAGACGGGCGGCCTCCGCGATCATCCTCGCGGCCGGGGTCGGCCGACGCCTGGGAACGGCCGCCGGCGGGCCGAAGATCCTGCTCCGGTTCGGCGGAAAGTCGCTGCTGGAACGGCATATTGCCGCGCTGCATGCGAACGGTGTCGAGGACATCTCGATCACCATCGGCCATGAGGGCGACTCGATCCGGCGCGAGATCGACCGGCTCGGCCTCGGCGGCCGGGTTTCTTTTGTCGAGAACCCGCGCTACCGCGAGGGCAGCCTGGTCTCGCTCTGGGTGCAGCGGGAACGACTCGCTGTCGGCGCGCCGGTGGTGCTGATGGATGGCGATGTGCTGTACCCCGAGCCAATGATCGGCCGCCTGCTGGATGCGGCGCCGGAGAACGCGCTGCTGCTGGATCGCGAGATCGAGCCGGGCGACGAGCCGGTGAAGATCTGCTTCCGCGGCGACACCATCGTCGATTTCCGCAAGAAGCCCGAGCACGCGCATGATTGGCATGGCGAGTCGGTCGGCTTCTTCCGTTTCTCGCCCGACATGGCGCGTGCGCTCGGCGACCGCACCGACTGGTATGTCCGCGAGGGCATCACCACTGTTGAGTATGAGGAAGCGATCCGCGACCTGATCCTGGCGCAGCCGCACCGGTTCGGTGTCGAGGACATCAGCGACCTGCCCTGGACCGAGATCGATTTCGACGTGGATGTGGCCCGCGCGCAGCGGGAGATCCTGCCGCAGCTGGAGCATTGAGAATGCCCGACTCCCTGCCTCCCGGCACTGCCGCCGGCCCGCTGTCCGCCGAGGATCTCGCGGCCTATGCGCGCACCGGCTGGGTCGCCGCCCGCGGCTTCTTCGACGCCGCCGAGACCGCGGCGATCACGCGCTGGACCGAGGAGCTCAGCGCCATGCCCGAGGAGCCGGGCAAGCACATGGTCTATTACGAGCCGAGCCTGCTCGACCCGTCCAAGCGGGTGGTGCAGCGGATCGAGAATTTCTGCCCCTACCATGCCCAGTTCGACGGGCTGGTCCGGCACGGCCGGCTGTTCAAGGCGGTGGAACAGCTGCTGGAGGCGCCGTCCTGCCTCTACAAGGAGAAGATCAACTTCAAGATGGCCGGCGGTGCTGGTTTCGAGCCGCACCAGGACCAGCAGGCCGGCTGGTCGCGCTACGCGCCCATTTTCCTGACCGTGATGGTCTCGGTCGACCGCGCCACGGTCGAGAATGGCTGCCTGGAGATGGCCGACATGCCGCGGCTGACCGGGCTGATCGGCGAGGAGTGGAAGCCGCTGACCGACGAGCAGATGGCCAGCTTCAAGCTGGTGCCGGTGCCGACCGAGCCGGGCGACGTATTGTTCTTCGACAGCTACGCCCCGCATGCGTCGAAGCCGAACCTGACCGACGCGGCGCGGCGCATCCTGTACCTGACCTACAACCGCCTGGCCGATGGCGACCACCGCGAGCGCTACTTCGCCGAGAAGCGTGCCAACTTCCCGCCCGATATCGAGCGCGAGCCGGGCAAGGAGTACAAGTTCCGGGTGTGATCGGCTGATTGCCCTTTTCCCCGTCCTGTCATTGCCGGTGGCTTTTGAGTCGAACTCTCCGACCCTTCCCCGTCATGGCGAGGCGCGAAGCGCCGTGGCCATCCAGGGCTGATGCGAGCCGCCCTGGATGGCCACGCCCTTCCGGGGCTCGCCATGACGGTTCAGGTTTCGCACCGCTGGCTTGAGTGCTGAAATAAGCCTCCTCGCCGTTGCGTAGACCCTCAAAAGGCCTCCCATGCTCGACCGCCTGAAGGACCAGTTCGAGGACGCGTCCCGCCGCTATGCCGAGACCAATGGGCTACGGCGCGACCCCGACTGGTTTCTGCTCAAGCTGCATGAGGAGCTGGGCGAGCTGACCCAGGTCTCGAACAAGCTGACCGGCCGCGGGCGGACGCATGGCCGGTCCGAGGCGGAGTTGCGGCAGGCGCTGGCCGACGAGACCGCCGACATGCTCGGCCATATCCTGCTGTTCGCCCGGGCGAACGGGATCGACCTGGCCGCGGCGGTGGAGCGGAAATGGCGCTTCCGGCCGGAATGAGCGGGCGAGAAGTGCCGCCCATAGGACAGTCTGTTTCCCATCAGGGACGTTGACCGGCTGCGCCCGGTGGCCATCTCTGCGGGACTTTGCTTCGTGACCCAGAGACCACCATGGCCCAGCCTCTCGAATTCGGACTCGATACCTTCGGCGACGTGACCGCCGGGCCGGACGGCGTCCCGCTGCCGCACGGCCAGGTGCTGCGGAACGTCGTTGAGGAGGCCGTGCTGGCCGACCAGCTCGGCATCGGCTTCTTCGGTGTCGGTGAGCATCACCGCGCCGATTTCGCGGTCTCCGCGCCCGAGGTGCTGCTGGCGGCGATCGCCGGCCGCACGACGCTGATCCATCTCGGCTCGGCCGTCACCGTGCTCAGCTCCGACGACCCGATCCGGGTGTTCCAGCGCTTCTCGACCCTGGACGCGGCGTCGAACGGCCGGGCGGAGGTGATCCTCGGCCGCGGCTCCTTCACCGAATCCTTCCCACTGTTCGGCTTTGAGCTCAGCGACTACGAGACGCTGTTCGAGGAGAAGCTCGACCTGTTCGCGGCGCTGCTGAAGCAGGAGCCGGTGAGCTGGCAGGGCAGCACCCGTCCGCCGCTGCGCAACCAGAGCGTGTTCCCGCCGGTCGAGGGTGAGCGCAGGCTGAAGACCTGGATCGGTGTCGGCGGCAGCCCGGAATCGGTGGTGCGTGCTGCCCGCTACGACCTGCCGCTAATGCTGGCAATCATCGGCGGCGACCCGAAGCGCTTCCGCCCCTATGTCGACCTGTACCATCGCGCTTTCGAGCAGCTGGGCCGGCCGGTGCTGCCGATCGGCGTCCATTCGCCCGGCTATGTCGCCGACACCGACGCCCAGGCGCGCGAGGAGCTGTTCGCCGATTACAAGCGGATGCGCGACAAGATCGGGGCGGAGCGCGGCTGGCCGCCGATGGGGCAGGGAGAGTTCGAGCGCGAGGCCGAGCACGGCTCGCTCTATGTCGGGTCGCCCGAGACCGTGGCGCGCAAGATCGCGGCGACCGTCACCGCGCTCGGCGCCGCACGCTTCCAGATGAAGTACAGCGCCGGGCCGCTGCCGCACGACAAGCTGATGCGCAGCATCGAGCTCTACGGCAGCAAGGTCATGCCGCTCGTCCGCGAGATGCTGGCTTGACCTTGCCTTTCCGCGCCGTTCCGGGGGATGCCCCGGCGGCGCGGACATGGTCGGCGGCGCGGAAGCCGGACAGCAGGCTGCCCTCGATCGTCGCCGGCAGCCCGGTCGCGGTCCAGTCGCCGGCCAGCCAGAGATTGGGGTAGGGAGTCGGGCAGCCGGGCCGCCGGGCCTCGTCGGCCGGGCTCTGGCGGATCGTCGCCCGCTTCTCCTTGATGATGCGATAGGCGGGCAGGGGGCCGGCCAGGTCCGGGAAGGCCTTCACCACATCGGCCCACAGCAGCGACGCCAGCTCCTCCGCCGGCGCGTCGACCAGGCCGCGGGCGGCGCTGACCGTGGTGCTGGCGATGCCCGGGCGGCGGAACACCCAATGCGCGGTGCCGCCGACGATGCCGGCGATGTCGTGCGGCTCCTCCCGGAACGGGATGGCGAAATGGCCGTTGACGATCGGCTCGTCCGTCTCCGGCGGCGTCAGCCCCGGCACCAGCCGGGCCGCGATCGCCGGCGGCACCGCCAAGATCACCTGGTCGTCCGGCGCCAAAGGCAGGGTGCCCTGGTCCAGCTCCAGCGCGATGATGCGGCCTTCCTCGAACTCCAGCGCCTTGACCCGCATACCGGTCCGCACCGTCACGCGGTGCCGGTGCAGGAAGTCCAGCGCCGGGTTGATGAAGGTGTCGGCCAGGTCGGTGCGGGCGATCAGCGGGATCGTCCGGGCGCCGCCCTTGGCCAGGGTCTGCTCCACCACCGCCCACAGGCCCCGGGCCGAGGCCTCGTCGGCCGGGGTGTTGAGGGCGGAGACCGCCAGCGGCTCGATCAGGCAGCGATACAGCTCGCCCGGCGGCACCATGCCGGCCACGGTGTCCTCCGGCCCGGCCTTGGACAGCCGGCGCAGCGCCAGGTAGTCGCGTGGCCGGGTCCCGGGCACCCGGCGCCGGGCCAGCAGCACCCACCAGGGCAGCCGGCCGCGGTTCGGCCGCACCGTGAACTCTTGGCCGCGCTCCAGGTCGACGAAGCGGAAGCCGGGCCGGGCGGGCGCCGCCAGCCGGTCACGGGCGCCGATCAGGTCGAGATAGCGCCGGACATTGCGGTTGCCGGACAGCACCAGGTGGTTGCCGTTGTCGATCACCCGGTCCAGCGCCGGCTCGTGGAAGGCGCGGCAGCGGCCGCCCGGCCGGGGCGTGGCCTCGTAGACCACCGCCGGGACGCCGGTGCGGGCGAGCTCGACCGCGGCGGCGAGGCCGGCCAGCCCGCCGCCGATGACATGAACCGTCATTTCAGCAGGACCGAGAGCAGGATGCCGATCTTCTCGCGCTTCGACAGGCGCGGCCGCACCGACCGGTCGGCATAGCCGCGGGCCTGCAGCATCTCGAAGATCCGGCGATAGCTACGCTGCATGATCAGCGCCGCCTTCATCCGCTTCTCCGTCCCCGCCGGCATCAGGCCGGGCAGGGCGGCGTAGAGTGGCTGGATCTCGGCGGCCAGCCGGGCGCAGACCTGGGCGATGCGCGGATCGGCGACGATCGTCGGGATCGGCGCGTCGGCCGGGATGCCGGCCTCGCGCAGCCAGCTCTCCGGCAGGTACAGCCGGCCCAGCCCGGCATCCTCGTCGACGTCGCGCAGGATGTTGGTCAGCTGCAGCGCCTCGCCCTGGGCCACGGCGAAGGCCTCGCTGGCCTGGTCCGGGCAGCCGAAGATCTTGACCGCCATGACGCCGACGGTACCCGCGACGCAGCGGGCGTAATGCGCCAGCCCGGCGCGGTCGGCGATCCGCACCTCGGCGGCGGCGTCGATGGTCATGCCGTCCAGCATGCCGTCAAACTCGGCGCGCGGCAGGGCGAAGCGGCGGATCGCCCAGATCAGCTCGCGGTCCAGCGGGTCCTCGCCCCGGCCCGCGAAGATCCGGTCCAGCCGCTGCCGCCACGCCTGGAGATCGGCAGTCTTCTCCGCCACCGATGCGCTGGAATCGGCGATGTCGTCGACCTGGCGGCAGAAGCCGTAGACGGCGTAGATGGCGCGGCGGCCCTCGGCCGGCAGGATGCGCATGCCGGAGGCGAAGGAGGATTTGGCCCGGAACACCGCCATCCGCACCAGCGCCGCATCGTCCAGCGGCCTGGCGCCGAAGGCCATCACCGACAGGCCGGGCCGCAGCGCGCAGGCGAAATCCGGCTTGCTCAGCGCCACCCGGGCCAGGATCGGGTCGCCCTGGCGCAGCCGGCCCGCCAGGCGCCGGGCCAGCCACAGCATGACGCTGACCTCCGCCGCCAGCGGCCGGGATGTCAACTGCCCGGGCAGGGTGCTGGCCGTGTCAAGCATGGCGTCGACCAGGTCGAGACAGCGGTCGAGCACCGGCCGCCGCAGCGTGACCTGGTCCGGTGTGAAGAAGCGGTCGATGCCGCCGGCCGCCTCGATCCAGTCGGTCGGCACATAGATCCGGCGCAGCTTGCGCCAGTCGTCGCCGCAATCCTGCAGGTGGTTCAGGATCTGCAGCACGGTGCACAGCGCGTCGCCGGCCGGAAACGTCGATTCGGCCTGGCCGTGCAGCCGCAGCAGGTAGCGCCCGACCGGGTTGGCCGAATAGCGGCAATAGTCGATCAGGTCGTCCCAGCTGCGGCAGCTGCGGTTTTCGGAATCGCGGCGGAAGGCGACCAGCAGGTCGCGGCAGTCGACCAGGCCGACGCCGGTGGCGGCGATCGAGGCGCGCATCCGGGCGGCGGCCTCCGGTCCGCCGTGCAGCAGCCCGGACTCCAGCGCGTCCAGCCGGGCGAGCTTTTCATCCGTCGGCAGGGCGGGGTCGTCGCCGATATCGTCGGCGGCGCGGGCGAAGCGGTAGAAGGTGGCGATGTGCGGCCGGTGGCGCTTCGGCAGCAGCCACGACCCGACCGGGAAGTTCTCCTGGCCCGAGGTCTTCGACGCCGGCAGCTCGACGGCGTCCGCGCGGGAGGACGGGGCGCCGGCGGGCGGGGAAGAGTCGACGATGGCTCGGTCGGCCGGCACGGTCATGATCGCCTGTCTTGCCTCGGCCAGGGCGCTCGGAAACGGGGGTTCGGCGGCGGTTCCGCCGCACGGCCCTGGACGAGGCCACCAGACCGCAGAGCCCCCTGAATTGTCAAGGCAAACGCCGATGACGAAGGGCCGCACGCAGGGGTGACTTACGGCTTTTTCGGTTGCGGTCGCCGGCCCGGTTCGACAGTGTCGCCGCCATGATGACAATGCCGCGACAGGCCCCGCTTCCGGCAGATCCCCGCGGGGACGAATGAGCGAGATCGCCCTCGTCACCGGGGCCACCGGCTTCGTCGGCTCGGCCGTGGCCCGCGCCCTGCTGGCCGAGGGCCATCGGGTCAGGGCGCTGGTGCGCGCGAACAGCGACCGCCGCAACCTGGCCGGGCTGGACGCCGAGCCGGTGACCGGCGACCTCGACGACCCGGCTTCGCTGGCGCCGGCGCTGAAGGGCTGCACCGCGCTGTTCCATGTCGCGGCCGACTATCGGCTGTGGGTCCGGGACCCGCAGGCGATGCTGCGCACCAATGTCGCGGGCACCGCCGCGATCCTGCGTGCCGCCGCCACGGCTGGGGTTGCCCGCACCGTCTACACCTCGAGCGTCGCCACGCTCGGTCATCACGCCGATGGGCGGCCGGCAGACGAGACCACGATCGCGACCGAAGGCCAGATGATCGGCCTCTACAAGCGGTCGAAGTTCCTGGCCGAGGATGCAGCCCGCGCTGCAGCCGCCGAGACCGGGCTGCCGGTGGTGATCGTCAACCCCTCGACTCCGATCGGGCCGCGCGACGTCAAGCCGACGCCGACCGGGCGGATCATCGTCGAGGCCGCGACCGGCCGCATCCCGGCCTTCGTCGACACCGGGTTGAACCTGGTCCATGTCGACGACGTCGCCCAGGGCCATCTGTCCGCCTTCGCCCAGGGCGTGCCGGGCGAGCGCTATATCCTGGGTGGGGAGGATTTCGCGCTGTCCGCCATCCTGGCCGAGATCGCCGGCCTGGTCGGCCGCAAGGCGCCGAAGATCCGGCTGCCGCTGGGGCCGATCTGGCCGGTGGCGCTGGCGGCCGAGACTTTGTCGCGCTTCACCGGCAAGGAACCGATGGTGACGCGCGACGCGCTGCGCATGGCGCGCAAGACCATGTATTTCTCCTCGGATAAGGCCCGCGCGGCGCTGGGCTACCGCCCACGGCCGGCGCGCCAGGCCCTGGTCGACGCGCTCGACTGGTTCCGCGTCAACGGCTACCTGACATGATCGGCCTGATCCTCGCTTTCGCCAGCCTCGCCGCGTGGCTCAAGCTATGGCTGGTCCAGGGGCGGTTCTGGGAGACCGCGACCGCGCCCGCCGCGCCGCCGCCGGCCGAATGGCCCGGCGTGGTGGTGGTGATCCCGGCGCGCAACGAGGCCGAGGGCATCGGCGCTGCGGTCGGGTCGCATCTGCGGCAGGCCTATCCCGGCCGGCTGCAGGTGGTGGTGGTCGACGACCAGTCGACCGACGGCACCGCCGACCTCGCCCGGGCCGCGGCGGCCGAGGCGGGAGCGTCCGACCGGCTGACCGTGATCTCCGGCGCACCGCTGCAGCCCGGCTGGGTCGGCAAGATGTGGGCGGTGTCGCAGGGCGTCGCGGCGGCGGAACGGCTGGACCCGGAGGCGCGCTGGATCCTGCTGACCGATGGCGACATCGTGCACCGGCCGAACAATATGGCGCAACTGGTGGCGCGCGGCGAAGCGGACGGGCTGGACCTGGTGTCGCTGATGGTGCGGCTGCGCTGCCTCGACTTCGCCGAGCGCTGGCTGGTGCCGCCCTTCGTCTTCTTCTTCAAGATGCTGTACCCCTTCGCCTGGGTGAACCGGACGGACAAGGCCACGGCGGGCGCGGCCGGCGGCTGCATGCTGGTGCGGCGCGAGGCCCTGGCCCGGATCGGCGGCATCGCCGCCATCCGCGATGCGCTGATCGACGACTGCACCCTGGCGGCGGCGCTGAAGCGCAACGGCCGAATCCGGCTCGACCTCACCGACGAGGCCGAGAGCCTGCGCGTCTATGGCGATGTCGGCGAGATCTGGCGCATGGTGGCCCGCACCGCCTATACCCAGCTGCGCTATTCGCCCTGGCTGCTGCTCGGCACCGTCGCCGGCCTGATCGTCACCTATATCGCGCCGCCGGCCCTGACGATCCTGGGGGAGGGGGCGGCCCGCTACGTCGCCCTGGCCGCCTGGGCGATCATGATCGGCACCTATCTGCCGATGCTGCGCTTCTACCGGCGCTCGCCGCTGTGGGCGCCCTTCCTGCCGTTCGCCGCGGTGGTGTATCTCGGCGCCACCATCGATTCGGCGCGGCGCCACTGGGCCGGCGTCGGCGGGGCCTGGAAGGGCCGCGTCTACGACCAGCCCGGCGCCTCCCTGTCCCGTCAGCCGTCAGACCCGTCCCCATGACCATCTCCAGCCCCTCCTTCCAGACCGAAGACCTCGCCGGTCCCACCCGCGCCAGCCTCGACGACGCGATCGGCCGCGGCGTCGGCGGGCTGCTGGGCCTGCAGCGCGAGGACGGCCACTGGGCCTTCATCCTGGAGGCTGACGCCACCATCCCGGCCGAGTACATCCTGCTGAAACACTTCCTCGGCGTGGTCGACCGGGAGAAGGAGGCGCTGCTGGCGACCTATATCCGCAGCATCCAGTCGAAGGTGCATGACGGCTGGCCGCTGTGGCATGACGGGCCGTTCAACATCAGCGCCAGCGTGAAGGCCTATTTCGCGCTGAAGGCGGCGGGCGACGACCCGGACGCGCCGCACATGGCCCGCGCCCGAGCCGCCATCCTCAAGTCCGGCGGCGCCGCGAGGTCCAACGTCTTCACCCGCATCCTGCTGGCGCTGTTCGAGCAGGTGCCGTGGCGCGCCGTGCCGGTGATGCCGGTGCAGATCATGGTGCTGCCCTCCTGGTTCCCGTTCCACCTGAACAAGGTGTCGTATTGGAGCCGGACGGTGATCGTGCCGCTGCTGGTGATCATGGCGAAGAAGCCGCGGCCGGCGAACCCGGGCGCGCTGTCGATCCAGGAGCTGATGGTCGAGCCGCCGGAGCAGGTGAAGAACTGGCACGTCCATGTCGACGGCACCTTCTGGGGCCGGTTCTTCCGCCGCCTGGACGGGGTGCTGCGGCCGATCGAGCCGTTCTTCCCGCGGCGGCAAAAGTCGATCGATAAGGCGGTGGCGTTCGTCACCGAGCGGCTGAACGGCGAGGACGGGCTGGGCGCGATCTACCCGGCGATGGCCAATTCCGTGATGATGTTCAAATGCCTGGGCTATCCGGACGACCATCCGGACCTGCAGATCGCCTGGGCCTCGGTGGAGAAGCTGGTCGACACGGTCGACGGCGTCACCTACGCCCAGCCCTGCCTGTCGCCGGTCTGGGACACGGCGCTGACGGCGCATGCCCTGCTGGAATCCGACGACCCCGAGGCGGTGGCCCGGGCCAAGCAGGGGCTCGACTGGCTGGTGCCGCGACAGGTGCTGGACGTGAAGGGCGACTGGGCGGAGCGGCGGCCGGACGTGCGGCCGGGCGGCTGGGCCTTCCAGTACAACAACGCGCATTACCCGGACCTCGACGACACCGCCGTCGTGGTCATGGCGATGCACCGGGCCGACCCGGAGCGCTATCGCCAGGCGATCGACCGTGGCGTCGAATGGCTGCTCGGGCTGCAGAGCAAAAACGGCGGCTGGGCCGCCTTCGAGGTCGACAACACCTATCACTACCTGAACCACATCCCCTTCGCCGACCACGGCGCGCTGCTGGACCCGCCAACCTCCGACGTGACCGCGCGCTGCCTCAGCATGCTGGGCCAGCTCGGCCGGCGGATGGACGACCCGGCGGTGGCCCGCGGTGTGGAGTTCCTGCGCCAGGAGCAGGAGCGTGATGGCTCCTGGTTCGGGCGCTGGGGCACCAACTACATCTACGGCACCTGGTCGGTGCTGTGCGCCCTCAACGCCATCGGCATGGACTCGCAGGATCCGATGATCCGTCGGGCCGTCGCCTGGCTGGCGGCGCAGCAGCGCGAGGATGGCGGCTGGGGCGAGAGCGGCGACAGCTACTATGAGGGCAAGCCGGAGATGACGCCGGCCACCAGCACGGCGTCGCAGACCGCCTGGGCGGTGCTGGGGCTGATGGCGGTGGGCGAGGCCGGGCATCCGGCGGTCGAGCGCGGCGTCGCCTGGCTGTCGGCGCATCAGCGCGCGGACGGGCTGTGGGACGAGCCCAGCTTCACCGCGGTCGGCTTCCCGCGCGTGTTCTACCTGCGCTACCACGGCTATCCGGCCTTCTTCCCGACCTGGGCCCTGTCCCGCTATCGCCGCCTGCGCGACAGCAACAGCGGCCGGGTCGAGGTTGGGATGTGAGTGCCGTCTGCGCTGTCCTTCATCGTCATCCCCGCGAAAGCTGGGATCTTTTGGGAATGGCGACGAGATCCCGTGTCTGCGCAGCGGCACTGCGCGCCGCAGCGCGCACGGGATGACAGGACGGTTGAAGCGGGGGGATGACGGCATGCTCGGCATCCTGACCGGACTGGCTAGGGAGGCGGAGATCGCGCGGCGGATCTCGCCGCTGGTCGCCTGCGCGGCCAGCGATCCGGCCCGGGCGGAGCGGCTGGCGCGAGACCTCGTCGGCAGCGGCGCCACAGCGCTGCTCAGCTTCGGCATCGCCGGCGGGCTGGCGCCGGAGCTGGCGACCGGGGATCTGGTGATCGGCAGCGCCGTGGCGACGGCCGACACGGCCTATCCCTGCGATCCGGACCTCGCGGGCCGGCTCGCGGCCGTGCTGCCGAATGCGGTGAGGGGAGAGGTCTGGGGCGGCGACGTGATCGTCGACACCGCCGCGGCCAAGGCCCGGCTGCGCCGCGACAGCGGCGCCGTCATCGTCGATCTGGAGAGTGCGGCCCTGGCGCGGGCCGCGGCCGGGGCGGGGCTGCCCTTCGGCGTGCTGCGGGCCGTGGCCGACCCGGCGGCGCATGGCCTGCCGCCGGCGGCGCTGGTCGGTCTAGATACGGAGGGACGTCCGGCGATCGGGCCGGTGCTGCGGGCCCTGGCCCGCAGCCCTGGTCAGCTGCCGGCGCTGATCCGCCTGGGGCGGCAGAGCAGCGCGGCGATGGCGGCGTTACTTGCCGCCGCCGGCGCCCTTGGCCGCGACCCTCGGGGTATGGCGTAGCTTCTCCAGCGCCTTCTGGACGTGGGAGGAGAACACGAACTCGGCCGGGCGCTGCCGCTCCAGCGAGATCTCCGGCGCCATCGGCCCCTCGGTGCGGATGCCGCGCATGCCGACGATGAAGGCCTTCAGCGGGTTGCGGAACATGTCCTTCACCGCGCTGGCCTCATAGCCCGAATGCACCATGCAGTTGGCGCATTTCTCGTAGTTGCCGGTGCCGTACTTGTCCCAGTCCGTCTCCTCCATCAGCTCCTTGTAGGTCTGGGCATAGCCCTCGCCGAGGAGGTAGCAGGGACGCTGCCAGCCGAAATAGGTGCGGGTCGGGTTGCCCCAGGGCGTGCAGTGGTAGGTCTGGTTGCCGGCCAGGAAGTCGAGGAACATCGACGACTGGCTGAACGACCAGCGCTTGCCGCTGTCGCCGCGCTTGAAGATGTCGCGGAACAGCTGCTTGGTGGTCTGGCGGTTCAGGAAGTGCTGCTGGTCCGGCGCCCGCTCGTAGGCGTAGCCCGGCGACACCGTGATGGCGTCGACACCCATCGCCTTGACGTCGTCGAAGAAGTTGGCGACGCGCTCCGGATCGGCGTTGTTGAACAGCGTGCAGTTGATGTTGACGCGGAAGCCGCGGGCCTTGGCGGCCTTGATCGCCTTCACCGCGCGGTCGTAGACGCCGTCCTGGCACACCGACCGGTCGTGATCCTCCCGGTCGCCGTCCAGATGCACCGACCAGATCAGGAACGGGCTCGGCTTGTACTGATCGAGCTTCTTCTCCATCAGCAGCGCGTTGGTGCACAGGTAGACGTATTTCTTGCGGTCGATGATGCCCTGCACCACCTCCGCCATCTCCTTGTGCAGCAGCGGCTCGCCGCCGGCGATCGAGACCACCGGCACGCCCGAATCATCCACCGCCTGCAGGCAGTCGGCCACCGACAGGCGCTGGTTCAGAATCTCGTCCGGGTAATCGATCTTGCCGCAGCCGGCGCAGGCCAGGTTGCAGCGGAACAGCGGCTCCAGCATCAGAACCATCGGGTACCGCTTGGTGCCCATCAGGTGGTTCTTCAGAAGGTAAGCGCCGATACGGATCTGCTGTTGAAGCGGGATACCCATGGGGACCTTCGCAAAACTGTCGGCTGAAACCCGAGCCAAGCGACACTGCCTACTCGGCAGGCACCGGTGCGGTCAATTGGGATGGCAGACGGAAACGGATATTCTCATCGACGCCCTGCAGCGTCGAGACCTCGACTTCGCCATAACGTCGCAGGGTCTCGACCAGCTCCTGCACCAGGCTGTCCGGGGCGGAGGCGCCGGCGGTGATGCCCACCGCCTCCTTGCCCGCCAGCCAGGCCGGATCCAGCGCCGAGGCGTCGTCGATCAGATAGCTCGGCACGCCGAGTTCGGCCCCGATCTCGCGCAGGCGGTTCGAGTTCGAGCTGTTGCGGGCGCCGATCACCAGCAGCACGTCGACCATCTGCGCCAGTTCCCGCACCGCGCCCTGGCGGTTCTGGGTGGCGTAGCAGATGTCCTTGGTGTCGGGGCCGACGATCGCCGGGAACTTCGCCGTCAGCGCGTCGATCACCGCCTTGGTGTCGTCGACGCTGAGCGTGGTCTGGGTGATGTAGGACACGCGCTCCGGGTCCGGCACCTCGAGCGCCGCGACCTCCTCGACCGTCGAGATCAGGGTGACGCCGCCGGGGATCTGCCCGGTGGTGCCCTCGACCTCGGCATGGCCGGCATGGCCGATCAGGATGACGGTGCGGTCCTGCGCTGCGTATTTGCGGCCTTCGATATGCACCTTCGACACCAGCGGGCAGGTCGCGTCGATCACCTGCAGCCCACGCTGCGCCGCATCGTTCTCCACCGATCGGGCGACGCCATGCGCGCTGAAGATCGTGATGCTGCCGGCCGGCACCTCGTCCAGCTCGTCGACGAAGCGGGCTCCCTTCGCCCGCAGGCTCTCGACCACGTGCCGGTTGTGCACGATCTCGTGCCGGACATAGACAGGCTGGCCATAGATCTCCAGCGCGCGCTCGACGATCTCGATCGCGCGCTCGACGCCGGCGCAAAAGCCTCGCGGCTGGGCCAAGATGATCCGCATTCCGCACCTTGATGTTCTGGCTGGGGCTGGGGATTCGCCAGAGTGAATCGCTCTCAATTTGGACCATACTACGCGCCAACTTTGCGTGTCACTAACGTGACCACGGCCGGGACGTGCAATAGGATTCGATTGATCTTTATCAAAATGGCCGCATCGGCCGATGTGCTGGCCGTCACAGCCGAATTCCGACGCCACGGCGGTCGGAACTTCTCGGCAAAGGAGCGGGTTGAGGACATCATGGGCCATTGCGCCGCGTCGCAAGCCGGTCGGCGGCGGACCCCAATATTCCGAATCGGAAGAGACAACCATGCGCTCGCCTGACCTTCCCCGCCGCCTCGCCCTGGCCTTCGCACTGCTGTTGCCGTTGCCCTTCGTGGCGCCGGCGGCACAGGCCGCGGAGCCGCGCCAGGTGATCGAGACTCTCGACAGCGCCCTGCTCGATGTCATGAAGAACGCCGCCTCGCTGGGCTTCCAGGGGCGCTACCAGAAGCTCGCGCCGGTGCTCGACCAGACCTTCAACCTGCCGCTGATGGCGCGAATCTCCGTCGGTCCGGACTGGTCGACCCTGAGCCCGACCCAGCAGCAGAAGGTGACGGACGCCTTCCGCCGTTTCAGCATCACGACCTATGCCGCCCGCTTCAACGGCTACAGCGGCGAGAGCTTCCAGGCCGAGGACGCCAAGCCGGTCAGCGGCGGCGACCAGGTGGTCAACACCAAGCTGGTGCGGCCGAATGCGGATCCGGTGCCACTGAACTATCGGCTGCGGGGGCCGAACTGGCAGATCATCGACATCTACCTGAACGGCACGATCAGCCAGCTCGCCAACTACCGGTCGGAATTCGGCGCGACCCTGCGCAGCGGCGGCGGCGACGCGCTGATCAAGCTCATCGAAGGCAAGATCGCTGAGCTGACGCCGAAGAAATAGGCTTCGATCCGGGCGGGAGCACTGCTCCCGCCCGCCTGCCGATCAAGGAATATCCGGCAGCTGGGAGGCCGGGACGGCGCCGGCCGCAGCCGGGGCAGCCGCACCGCCGGCCGCCGCCGCTCCGGCGGGGTCGGTGTAGAGGTCGCCGCCCGACGGCGCCTGGCCGCCGTCGAGCTCGGCCTGCCGGTACTGGCGGAACACGCTGCGCAGCGTCGCGTAGTAGTCGACCGAGTTGCGCTCCAGCTCGTCCGTGGCGTCGACCGTGCGCGACCGCACGTCGACGCCCTTGAACACGAACTGGCCGATGCTCGCCTCGGTCGGAATGTTGACGATGTAGCCCCAGGGGCTGCTGACCGAATCGACCGCGAAGCCGACGGCATCGCGCGGGTTGGAGGGCCCGAGCAGGGGCAGCATCAGGTACGGGCCGTCGCCGATGCCCCATTTGTACAGGGTGGCGCCGAAATCACCGGCCTGCTGCCGGACCACGCCGCGCGGCGTGGCGACGTCGAAGAAGCCGCCGAGGCCGAAGGTCGAGTTCGCCATGAAGCGCAGCAGCGTCTTGATGGCGGCGATCGGCTCGCCCTGCAGCACCTTGTTCAGGAAGACCACCGGCTCGCCGAAATTCTGCAGCGCATTGTGCAGCCCGTCGCGGGCGAATTCCGGCACCGTGTCGCGATAGGCGATCGCCACCGGGCGGATGGCGTTCTTGTCGAGCGCCTGGTTGAAGTCGAAGATCGCCCGGTTCATCGGTTCGAGCGGATCGTTGATCCGGTCGAACTCCGCCCGCTGTGCCGGGTCGGTCGGCGGCGTGGCACAGCCGCTCAGGGCGGAGGCGGCGATGAGCGCCGCCAGGCCGAGGGCGAGGGGGCGAGAGGATGAGCGCAACGGCATGTCCGGTCCGATCCCGTAAGCAAACCGAAAGTCGGTGATCTTGGCTTGGCACATTCCGTTCGCGGCTCGGATCGACCCAACCCCACGACGGAGAAGAAAGTTAAGATGCGAACAATATCCTGCGGCCTGTGCGGCAACAACCACCTGACGAAAAACTTTGTTCCCCTTCCGTCAGGCCGCATCTTGCTGGGCGCCGGGACCCGGGGCGCCACCGGGGCCACGAGAGCCGCGGCCGGGCGAGACTAGCTGCATCCGGCCGGGTCGTCACCGGGCGTGATCCGGATGCGCCGTGAAGCCTGGCTTCACGATGGGGGCCGGCTGATAGCGCCGCGGTGGCGCGGGCGGACCGAGCAACGCGGGCATGAACACCAGAACGGCAAACAAGGTGAACATCAGCTCGATCGTCAGCAGCTCGCCCATCCCCGCGGTGCCCGGATGGGGCGACAGCCACAGGCTGCCGAAGGCCGAGGCCGTGGTCAGGGCGCTGAACACGATGGCGCGGGTGGTGCTGGACTGCAGCGGCTCGCCGCGCCGGGCGCGCCAGTTCACCACGAAGTAGATGTCGAAGGCGACGCCGACCCCGAGCAGCAGCGGCAGGGCAATGATGTTGGCGAAGTTGATCGGCATGCCGGTGACGACGGTGGTCGCCAGTGTCAGGAGGCCGGCCAGCAGCAGCGGCGTCAGGGCCAGTAGCACGTCGCGCACCCGGCGCAGCGCGACCGCGAGCAGCAGCGCGATCATCACGGTCGCCAGGATGCCGGCGGTGATGAAGGCGCCGACGATGGTGCGGCTCGATTCCTGGATCGTCACCGCGGTGCCGGTGGCGTGTGGCGCGACCTTGCGGACGGCATCGACGAATCGCTCCATCACGGCGTTGTCGGCGGCATTGCCCTTGGGGAACACCGTCAGCTTGGCCTGGCCGTCCGGCGAGACCCAGGTCTCCCTCAACTCCTGCGGCAGGTCGGCCAGCGTCACTGGCTGGGCCGACAGCAGCAGTCGCAGCCGGTCCAGCGTCGGCGGCAGCCCGCTCAAAAGCGCCTCGCCGACCCTGGCCACGGTCGCGGCGTCGGACTTGGCAAGGCGGTCCAGCCCGTCGGCCAGGCGCCGCTCGGGGCTGTCCGGCTCCGGCGCGATCTCGCGCAGCGCCGCCGCAGTCTTGGTGGCGGCGGCGCGGATCGCGGCGTCAGAGGGCGGATCCGCCGCCGCGGGGGTGTCCAGAACCGGGCCGACCAGCAGGGCGAGGTCGGACAGGATCGCCAGCTTGGCCTCCTGGTCGCCCGGCACGAAGCTATTCAGCGACAGCACGGTATCGACCTCGGGCAGGGCCTGCAGCTTCGGCGTCAGCGCCGCCGCGGCCTCGACCGACGGAGTCAGGATATCGATGGTGTTCGGCGTGGTCAGCGGATCCCGCATCAGCTCGAGCATCGTCGAGGCCGCTTCGGAACGCGGATCCACCAGGTTCAGCGGATTGAAGTCGAAGGTCAGCCGTGGCATCAGCGCCAGCGACGCCAGCGCCAGCAGCGCTCCGGCGGCCAGCACCCAGCGCCGATACTGCAGCAGGAAGCGGTCGACCGGGGCCAGCTCCGTCCAGCCGACCTCACGCGGCTCGGCCCGCACGGGCAGCACTGCCAGGAGAGCCGGCAGCAGCGTCAGGTTGAGCGTGACGGCGATCAGCATGCCGACGCCGGCGATCAGCCCGAGCTCGGAGACGCCGCGATAGTCGGTCGGCAGGAAGGCGAAGAAGCCGCTGGCGGCGGACAGCGCGGCCAGAAGCAGGGCGGCGCCGACCCGGCGGATGGCGGCGTTGGTGGCGGCGAAGATGTTGGGGGCGGTGGTGCGCTTGGCCCGCACGGCGATGCAGAGCTGGACGCCGAAATCGACGGCAATGCCGACGAACAGCACGGCGAAGGCGACCGAGATCAGGTTCAGGGCACCCACAGCCAGCGCCGCGAAGGCCGCGGTCAGCAAGAGACCGACGAACAGCGTGACCATGATCGCCCCGGTCATGGCGAAGGAGCGCAGGGCCAGCAGCAGCAGCACCAGCACCAGCACCACCGACACGGTGGTCGACACGCCGATGCCCTCGCTGACACTGGCGAACTGGTCGTCGTTCAGCGGGATGTTGCCGGTCTGCCGCACGGTGACACCGTAATCCGGGGTCAGATGCAGCTTCTCCGCCGTGGTGCGGACGAAGTCGGTGGCCTTCGCCCCCGGCTCGAGCGCACCGTAGTCGAGCACCGGCTGCGCGAGCACGAAGCGGCGCAGCGCCCGCGGCGACGGCGGACCCGAGGTCAGCAGCGACTGCCAGGACAGCGGCAGCACCACATGCGCCGAGGTCAGGTTGGCATCGACCGTCGCCGCCATCTGGCTGAGCGCCGGCTGCACGCGCGACCGCGGCGCCTGCCCGCTCTCGACGCCTTGCAGGAACAGTTGGACGACGTTGAGCAGCCCCCGCAGCGTCGGGTCGGCCGCCAGGCCGGCGAGCAGCGGCTGGGCGGCGATGATGTCATCTGCGGTCTGCTGCACCTCCTTCAACGACAGGAGCAGGATGCCGTTCTTATCGAAGAAGGGCCCGCCGTCCGGGCGGCGGACGGTCTTGAACAGCGACGGCTCCGCCTCCAGCGCCTTGGTCAGCTGTGTTGCCGCGGATTCGGCCAGCTCCGGCGTCTTGCCGTCGATGACGATGGCCAGCAGGTTGGTGTTCTGCGGAAACGCTTTGTCGAGCGCGGCATTGTCCTGCTGCCAGGGCAGGTTGGGGTCGATCAGCGTGCCGGTGTCGGTGTTGATCGACAAGCGGTGCATCACCACCAGCACGGCGCAGACCGACAGCACCAGCGCGGCGCCGATCACCCACGGCGCGCGGCGCTGGCAGATGGCACCCAGATAGACCAGGGCGCGGGTCGCGGACAGTTTGGAGGCAGGCACGCTGTCTGCTTTGCGATAATGGGAAGGGCAGGCGGGCGGACGGAGTTGTATCCTGCTTCGCCGACGCGCGGAAGCGGTCCGGTGACCGCGGCGGCGCTATGGCGCGGGGCGGGCGACCCGGGCCAGGCCCAGCCAGGCCAGGGCCGCCGCGGCGATCGCGGCCATCAGCAGCCAGGGATCGGCGCCGGTGACGCCCATGGCCCAGGGAATCAGCGCGGTGGTCCCGGCCAGGCCGACGAAGGTGGTCAGGAACGCATAGCCGGCCTGGGCCATGTAGTGCAGCTCCGGCCGGATCCGGGTGCGGATCACGGTCTGTGCGGCCAGGTAGGCGCCACCGAAGGTCATGGCGTGGCCGAGCTGGCTGAGGATGATCAGGGGCAGCGGCGGGTCGGTCGCCAACAGCAGCCAGCGGCCGATCGCGACCACGCAGCACACCGCCAGCAGCGTCGCCGGTGGGATGGTCTCCAGCCGCCGGGCGGCGTAGCGGTAGACCACGATCTCGGCGGCGACGGCGGCGCCCCAGACGATGCCGGTGCTGCCCTTGGCGACGCCATGGTCGATCCACCAGATCGTGCCGAAGGAATAGTAGAAGGCGTGCGACGCCTGCAGCAGCAGGGCCGGCGCCAGCAGCGGCGCCGCCACCGCCAGGGCCGCGGCTGCGGCGCGCGGGTCGAGGCGCGGCGTCGGCGGCTGCCAGGTCGGGCCCAGCACCGACAGGCACAGGCACAGCAGCGGCCCGGCGGTGATGAAGGGCAGCAGCGCGGTGCCGTGGGGCAGGACCAGCAGCGCGCCCATGCCGACATTGCCGATCATGAAGGCGAACGACCCCCAGGCCCGCATCCGGCCATAGCCATGGCCGCTGCGCAACGTGACGGTGTTGGCGAAGCTCTCGATCAGCGGGATCGAGCCATAGACCAGCCCGACCGCCAGGACCGACAGCACGCCGATGGTGCCCGGGTCGGCGATCAGCGTGGCCGCGACCAGCACCAGCGCGGCGGCCAGCGCTGCGCCGGCGGCCACGCCGCCGGCCGGCAGCAGCAGGGTCGCGACCATGCCGAAGCCGAGGATGCAGACGGCGCGCAGGGCGAAGCCGGCGGCCATCGTCCAGCCGACCGCATCGGCGGCGAGGCCGCTGGCCGCCAGCCACACCGGCAGATACGGAGTCAGGATGCCGCTGACCCCATAATGCGCCGACAGGGCGGCCACGGCGCGCAGCCGGCCGTGGTCCGGCCGCGTCTCGGCCCCGCCCGCCGCGCCGTCGCTCAAGATCGGCCCGTCACAGCCGGACCATGGTGCCGGTGCGGCGCGAGCGTTCGGCGGCGAAGGCCATGAAGTGGCTGTCCAGCGATTCCTCCAGCGAGGTCAGGGCGACATTCACCTGGCTGCGACCGCGGCGCTGGATCTGCCGGCCCAGGAATTCGGCCATCAGCCGGTCGTCGCCGCCGGCATGGCCGCCATCCCCGGGCACGGTCAGGCGGATCGTGGTGATGTCGTCGGTGCGGAAGTCGATCACCGTGATCTCGTTCTTCTCCAGATGCCCGGCGATCTCGCCATGGGTGCCCATCAGATGCAACGTCCGGGTGTTCTCGGCGGTGAAGGCGCTGACGTTCAGCGTGGCGCTGACGCCGTTGGCGAAGCGCATCGCCACCACCTGGTTGTCGACCACGTCGTTGTCGCAGCGATAGACGCAGCGGCCATAGGGCCCTTCATGCAGCGCGGCGCGGATGCCGTCGGGCGAGGTGTCGAGGCTGAGCACCTTGTGCGGCCAGGCATCGGCCGGCTTGAACTTCTCCAGATAGATGCGCTGGGCGGAGTAGGGGCAGACCCGCTCGACCTTGCAGCCCTCGTCGCAGCGGTCGGTCGACCCGTCGGGCGCGTTCTCGCGCCGGAAATGCGCCAGTGAGCCGTAGGAGGAGACCTCCTGGCAGGGCGCCCCGGCCAGCCAGCGGATGATGTCGAGGTCGTGGCAGGTCTTGGCCAGGATCAGGGGGCTGGACTCCTCTTCCCGCCGCCAGTTGCCGCGCACGAAGCTGTGGGCGAAGTGCCAGTAGCCGATGTGCTCGGTCTGGCGCAGCGTCACCAGCCGGCCGATCACGCCGCGGTCCAGGATCTCCTTGATGCGCGAGAAGAAGGCGGTGTAACGCAGCACATGGGCGACCGTGACGTCGGCGCCTGTTTCCCGCGCGGCCTCGGCCAGGGTGCGGGTCTCCTCCTCGGTCGGCGAGATCGGCTTCTCTAACAGGATGCCGAGGCCGCGGCGGATGGCGGCCAGGGCCGGCTCCAGATGCAGCGCGTCCGGCGTGGTGATTAGCACCGCATCCAGCTCGGTCTCGCGCGCCAGCAGGTCGCGCCAGTCGGCATAGAGGTGCTCGCTCCCGAGGCCGTGCCGGGCGGCGGCGTCCTGCAGCCGGTCGGCCCGCGGGTCGGCGATGGCGACGATCCGCGCCTGGTCGGGACGGCGGCGGATGTAGTCGCCATAGGCCTCGATGCCGCGGCTGCCGGCGCCGATCACCGCAACGCGGATCTGCTGGGATTTCAGGGATTTGGACATCGGTCTTGGCTTTCGGCTCGAACGATGGATTGAGAGCGAGGATCAGCCTTTCACCGCGCCGGCGACCATGCCGCGAGTGAAGTGCTTCTGGACCAGGGCGAACAGGATGGCGGCGGGCAGGGTGGTGACGACGCCGGCGGCCATCAGATAGTCCCAGCGGATCACGTTCTCGCCGACGAAGCGGGTAAGGGCCAGGGTCACCGGCCATTTGCCGTCGTCGGTCAGCATCACCAGCGGGAAGATCAGGTCGCTCCAGGCGTGGATGAAGGTGTAGATCGCGGTCATCGCCAGGCCCGGCCGCACCACCGGCAGGATGATGTGCCACAGGCTCTTCAGGCGGGAGCAGCCGTCGACCATCGCCGCCTCTTCCAGCTCGCGCGGGATGCCCAAGAGGAAGCCGTGCAGCAGCCAGATCGCGATCGGCGTCGCCAAAGCGGTGTTGCACAGGATCACCGACAGGTAGGTGTCGAGGAGGCCGGCCGCGATCATGAATTCGTAGAGCGGGATGACGACGACGACCGGCGACAGCATCTGCGTCGCCAGCACCAGGAACAGCAGCGCGGTGCGGCCGGTGAAGCGGAACCGCGCCAGGCCGTAGGCGCCGAGGAAGCCGAAGCTGGTCGAGATCGCCGCGGCGCAGCCGGCGATGATCAGGCTGTTGCCCAGCGCCTCGATCACCCGGTACTGGCCGAACAGGGCACGGGCGTAGTTGCCGAGGTCCAGGCTGGTCGGCAGGAACTCCGGCGGCCAGACATAGAGCCGGTCATAGGGGGTGAAGGAGGTCTTCAGCATCACCCAGACCGGCAGCAGCAGGAAGCCGAGCAGCAGGATCAGGGCGCCGTGGCGGCCGGCCTCGGGCCAGAAGCGGCGTGCGGTCATTCCTCGCCCCCCTTCAGCACGCGCCAGTACAGCAGCGACACCGACATCAGGATGACGAAGATCACCACCGCCATGGCCGAGGAGGTGCCGAAGTCGAAGCTGCCGAAGGCGGTCTCGTAGATCTGGATCGGCAGGGTGGCGGTGGCGCCGGCCGGGCCGCCCTTGGTCAGCGGCCAGATCACCTGGAAGGAGTTGAAGGTCCAGACCGTCGACAACAGCACGCAGGTCATCAGCACCGGCCGCAGCAGCGGCAGGGTGATGCGGCGGAAGATCTGGACCGGGCCGGCGCCGTCGATCCGCGCCGCCTCGATGGTGTCGTCGGGGATGCGCTGCAGTCCGGCCATCAGCGTCACCACCATGAAGGGGATGCCCAGCCAGGCATCGACCACCACGGTGGCGATGAAGGCCGTCGTCTCCTGGCCCAGGAAGGAGACCGGCTCGCGGATCGCGCCGGTCACCAGCAGCACGGCGTTGATCCAGCCGGACTGGCCGTCCAGCACCCAGCGCCAGGAGATGGCGGCGATCACCGCCGGCGTCACCCAGGGCAGAAGGAGGAGCGCCAGATAGACCTTGCGGCCGGGGAAGGGGCGCTGCAGCAGCAGCGCCCCGCCCAGGCCGATCAGCAGCTTCACCCCCACCGAGCAGGCGGTCCACACCACCGTCAGCTGCAGCGTCCGCAGGAAGGCCGGCTCCTGCACCAGCGCCAGGAAGTTCTCGGCCCCGACGAAGTCGTTGCCCTCCCAGGGCGCGGTCAGCACCACATGGTGCACCGACTGCCAGAAGATGCGCAGGACGGGCAGGCCCAGCAGCGCCGCGATCAGCAGCAGCGGCAGCGCCAGGTATGGCCAGGGCGCCCGGTCCGGCGACCAGGGGCGGGTTCGGACGGCCCGGCGCGGCGCGGTGGGGGCGAGCGCGACCACGGGGTCAGGCGCGCGGTTCGATGCGGGCCTTGCGGATCTTCTCCGCCGCCGCATCCAGCGCCTCCTGCGGCGTCGCCTTGCCCAGGATGGCGGACTGCACCGCCTCGACCAGGATCTTCTCGAAAGGCTGCCAGGCCCGCGGCGTCGGCTGGGCGAAGCCGTTCGCCTTCATGGCGATGAAGGTCTGCCAGAACGGGGTCTTGAAGGTGTCCATCTGCTCCTCCTCCGCCAGCAGCGGCACCAGCCCGCTGGTCGCATCCCATTTCGCGTGGATGTCGGGCTGCAGCAGATAGGCGACGAACTTGCCGGCCGCCTCGGGATGCTCGCTCTTGGCCGAGATGGCGAGGCTGTCGGAGACCAGCTCGCCCTTGCACTCCTTGCCGCAGGGCAGCGGCGCCACGGCGTAGGGGGCAGTCTTGTTGTCCGGGTCGAGGCCCATGATCGCCTTGCCCCAGGGGCCGCTGACCATCATCGCGATCTTGCCCTGAGCGAACAGCGGGGGGTGCTGCTCGCGGTTCAGCTCCAGCGGGTTGGGCACGACCTTGTCCTTCTGGAACAGGTCGACATAGAACTGCAGCGCGCCGACCGCCTCCGGGCTGTTGATCTTGGTTTCGCCCGAAGAATCAAAGGCTTCGCCGCCGTTCTGGTAGACGAAGTTCAGGAATTGGCTGACCAGGGTGACATGGGCGGCCGCGGCGGTGGCGTAGCCATACATGCCCGGGTTCTTCTCGGTCACCGCCTTGGCCGTGGCCACCAGCTCGTCCCAGGTCTTGGGCGGAGTCGGGATCAGGTCGGTGCGGTAGTAGAGGGCCTGGGTCGAGAACGCCATCGGCACGGCCATCTGCTTGCCGCCGAACTGCGCCGCGACGCGCACGGGCTCGGGGATCCGGCCCAGCGTCTCGGCATCGACCAGCCCGTCCACCGGCTGGATCGCGCCCATCATCGAGAACTCGGCGACGTTGCGGGTGCCGATATAGGCGACGTCGGCGGCACGGCCGGCGATGAAGTCGGTCGACAGCTTCTGGAACGCCTCGTCCCAGCCGACGCCCTCGACCTTCACCGTGATGTCCGGGTTCTTTTCCTGGAAGCCGGCGACGATCTCGCCCAGCAGCTTCTGGTTCCGCTCCTCGCTGGCGCCGGGGATGAAGAAGCGGATCTCGGTGGTCTCGGCCAGGGCCGGCCCGGCGAGGCCGGCGGCGATGGCGAGGACACAAAGGCTCGGCCCGAGCCGCATGCTGCGCAGGTTCATGTCTCACCTCCAGTGGCTGGCTGGTGTTGCTTGGCTTCGGACGCCCCGACCCCGGAGGATCAGGGCGGGCGTCTCATCCCGCCCTGGCGCAAGAGCAGATCCAGGGCCAGGCCGACCGCGCCGCGCAGATAGCCGTCGCCCTCGTCGGGGCTGATGACGATCCCGGTGCGGCATTCGTCGAAATTGTAGCCATGAGCGCGGAAGCTCTCGTTCAGCGCCTTCAGCAGGTAGATGTTTAGCGCCGGCTGCGGCGCCCGGAACACGATTGCCTCCAGGTCGAACAGGTTGGCGACCTGGGCCAGGGCCTGGCCGATCCAGCGGCCGGCGCAGTCGAAGATCTCGATCGCCTCCGGGTCGCCCTGCGACGCGATGTGCGCCAGCACGGCGATGTCGTCGGACAGGCCGCGCTTCAGCGCCTGGCGCGAGATGGCGGAGAGGGAGGCCAGCGAGGCCAGGCAGCCGCATTTGCCGCAGCGGCAGGCGGCGCCGGAATAGGGCGCCAGCGACAGGTGGCCGATCTCGCCGGCCTGGCCCTTGCCGCGATAGACGTCGCCGTTGATCGAGATGCCGGAGCCGATCTCGTTCTGCAGGCTGACCACGGCGTAGTTCTCATAGGCCCGGGCCAGGCCCAGCATGCGCTCGGCGACGACGATGGCGTTGGACGGCGTCTCGGCCGCGACGCCGATGCCGAAGGCATCCTGCAGCGCCGCGGTCAGGCGCTGGCCGGCGCCGATCACCTCGGCCCGGCGCGGCCCGACCTCGCCCAGCACCACGCCGCCGGCGGCCAGCGCATCCCAGCCGGGACCGCCCTTGCGGCGCAGGCGGTCGAGGGCGTCGACCAGCGGCGACGGGTCGTCATTGGCCGGGGCGGGCAGGGGGATCGGGCTCTGCTTCGGCGTGCCGGCCAGGTCGGCGATCACCAGCTGTGCTGTATCAGCGCCGAGATGCAGGCCCAGCAGCGTGCCGTAATCCGGGTCGAGGTCCAGCATCATCCGCGGCCGGCCGCCGCCCGACGCCTTGGCGCCGGTCTCGCGCAGCAGGCCGTGGCCGATCAGGGTGCGGACCAGGGGAGTCATGGCCGAGGCGCTGAGGCCGAGTTCGCGCGCCGCTTCGATCCGGCTGGCGCCGCCACGGCGGTGGATCAGCCGCAACAGCTCCGAGGCATCGCGCCCACGTAGATCCGGCTCTCCGGTGCCTCGCCCCATCTCGCCCCCGCTGTGCGCCCTTCATTCGCGAGGGCGGCGCCTGGTCAGATTCATATTTCAGGATGCCGGCTCGGGCAAGCCGGATAATTTCCATTTCAGAAATAAGTCGGAAACTACCGGAACAGCGCCCGCACCAGCGCCGAGGCAATTCGGTCGAGATGAGCCGCGTCCTGGTAGACCCGCTCCATCACCGCCAGACCGCGGGTGAAGGTGACGACCAGGTCCGCGGCTTCGTCCGGCGACACCGCCAGCCGGGCGCGGGCGGCGTCGGTCGACAGCGCGGTCAGGACGATGCCGTGCAACTCGTCCAGCATGCCGCGCAGCCTCACCCGCAGCCGCGGGTCGTCCAGCGCCGCCGGCTCGGTCGCCGTCCGGGTGCTCAGGCAGCCGCGCGCCGGCGAGCCGCTGGTCATGCTGGCGATGGCGGCGTCGAACAGCGCCCGCAAGGCCTGTTCCGGATCCGGCGTCGACTCCAGGGCCTGCCGCGCGCCGGCCAGGAACCGGCCGACATAGGAGTCGAAGGCGAGCAGGAAGATCTCCTCCTTGCCGCCATAGGCGTTGTAGAGCGAGCCGCGCAACACGCCGGTCGCCTGGGCGATGTCCTGCATGGTGGTGGCGCGCAGGCCCTTGCGCCAGAACACGCCCAGCGCCTCCGCTAGCATCTCGCCTTCGTCGAATTGCCGCACACCGGCCATGGTTGCTCCGGATCATCCTTGACATCGATGTCAAATTTGACATTGATGTCAAACATAGCCGATCGACCTCGCGACGGCCAGACCCGAGGACCCGATGATGATCGACCTGCATTACTGGACCACGCCGAACGGCCACAAGATCACGATCGCGCTGGAGGAGTTGGGGCTGCCCTACCGGATCGTCCCGGTGAACATCTCCGAGGGCGACCAGTTCGAGCCGGACTTCCTGGCGATCGCCCCGAACAACCGCATCCCCGCCATCGTCGACCACGACCCGGCCGAGGGCGGCGCGCCGATCTCGATCTTCGAATCCGGCGCCATCCTGGAATACCTCGCCGACAAGACCGGCAAGCTGCTGCCGCGGGGACCGCGCGAGCGGTTCGCGGTGCTGCAATGGCTGTATTGGCAGATGGCCGGCCTGGGGCCGATGGCCGGGCAGAACCACCATTTCTCGGTCTATGCGCCGGAGCGCATCCCCTATGCGACCGAGCGCTACGTCAAGGAGACCGGGCGGCTCTACGGCGTGCTCGACCGCCGGCTCGCCGGCAGGGACTTCGTCGCCGGCGCGTTCTCGATCGCCGACATCGCGATCTATCCCTGGGTCGTGCCCCATCAGCGGCAGCAGCAGCGGCTCGAGGATTTCCCGAATGTCGCCCGCTGGTTCGCCGCCATGGCGGCCCGGCCTTCGGTGGTCCGCGCCTATGAGATCGCAGCCCAGGTCAACACTGTGCCGACGGTGACGGAGGAGTCGAAGCGCCATCTGTTCGGTCAATCGGCTGCAACCGTGCAGGGCCGGGCCTGACCGATGGCGGCTGATCTCACCCTCTACGAGCTGGCCGGCGCCGATGCCGCGCTGCGCTTCAGCCCGCATTGCTGGAAGACCCGCATGGCCCTGGCCCATAAGGGGCTGGAGGCGGACCGGTTGCCCTGGCGGTTCACGGAGAAGGATGCAATCGCCTTTTCCGGCCAGGGGCTGGTGCCCGTGCTGGTGCATGACGGCGAGACCGTGTCCGACTCCTGGCGCATCGCGCTGCATCTGGAGCAGCGCTTCCCCGATCGGCCGTCGCTGTTCGGCAGCGCCGAAGCCATTGCGCCGGCGCGCTTCGTCAATGACTGGGCCGACATGACCCTGTCCCCAACGATCGCGCGCGTCATCCTGCTCGACATCCATGGCCGCCTGCACGACCGAGACCGCGACTATTTCCGCAGTTCGCGCGAGACCCGGTTCGGGCGGACGCTGGAGGAGGCCACGGCCGACCGGCCGTCGCATCTGGCCGCCTTCCGCCAGGCCCTGGCGCCGCTGCGGCGGACCCTGGCGAATGCCCCCTTCATCGCCGGGCCGGCGCCGGCCTATGCCGATTACTGCGTGTTCGGCATGCTGATGTGGGCCCGCTGCACCAGCGAGGTCGAGCTGCTGCAGCCCGACGACCCGGTCTTCGCCTGGCGCGACCGGCTGCTCGATGCCTTCGACGGCATGGCCCGGTCGGCGCCCTGCGCCTAGGGCTCGACGCCGAAGGCCGGGTGGAACGTCACGCTTCCGCCCGGCACCTCGGCGCCGAAGGGCAACACCAGAAAGTATTGGGGCGGGATGCCGGGCGATTGCAGCCGCGGATCGGCGGTGAAGCCGAAGCGGCTGTAGTAGCCGGGCGCGCCGGCCAGGACGCAGCCCCGGGCGCCGAGGGTGCGGATCCGGTCCAGCCCGGCGCGAATCAGGGCCTGGCCGATGCCCTGTCCCTGCCGGTCCGGACGCACCGCCACAGGTCCGAGCCCGTACCAGTCCCGGATCGCACCATCGATGGCGACGGGCGAGAAAGCGACCTGGCCGAGGATCTCGCCGTCCTCTTCCGCCACCAGCGCCAACGTCAGCGCCCCGGCGGTCCGCAGCGCTTCGACGATCGCCGGCTCGCGCCCGTCGCTGTAGGGCCGGCCGCGGAAGGCGTCCTCGACCAGCTGCCGCACCACGGCGTCGTCCTTCGGCAACTGGTCCCTGATCAATCCGTCCTCCACCGCTCGACGAAGCCAGTATGGAGGAGTCGGACGGTTGAGCCCAGATTACGGCCCGGTGCGCTCGAAGCGCATGATCCAGTTGGTCTCCCAGCTCGCGCCGCCATCGGTCGAGAAGGCCTGCTCCCAGCGCGCCGAATGGCCGGTGATCTCCGACCAGATGAAGCGCACCCGGATCGGCGTGCCCTCCCAGACATCGTCGCCGAAGAAGGTGCCGACGCCGTTTTCGAAGCGGCCGCGCAGCGGCGCCTCGTCCATCTGCAGGGTGCGGCCGTCGAACCACCAAATCGACCACAGCTTCGATGCCGCGTCGAACAGGCGCAGCGTGGCGGCACGGTAGGTGCCGGCCGGCAGCTCCAGGATGTTGTCGTCGATCGTGCCCAGGCCGCCGATCAGCGCCCGCATCTCGGAGGCGCCGGCGAACTCGTCCCAATGCGTGTCGCCGGCCAGGCGGCGGCGCAGCCGGCGGTGCGACACCGACCAGCGGCCGAACAGCGGACCGAAATCGTCGCGGCCGTCGTTCGGCGAGTCGGGAACGCTGGGGTCGGTGCCGGGGGCGGGCTTGGCAAACAGCGCGGTCATCGGTCTCTCCCTCATGGAATGGCGATGCGACGGAGGATGCGGGCCGCCAGCTGACATCCAGTGTCAGGATTTTTTCGGCTATGCTCGAACCATGCGCGCCAACCGCCTGCTGTCGATCCTGCTGCTGCTGCAGTCCCGCGGCCGCCTGACCGCCCAGGCGCTGGCGGCCGAGTTCGAGGTGTCGGTGCGCACCGTCTATCGCGACATCGATGAGCTCTCGGCCGCCGGCGTGCCGGTCTATGCCGATCGCGGGCCGGGCGGCGGCTTCGCGCTGCTCGACGGCTACCGCACCCGGCTGACCGGGATGACCGCGGGCGAGGCTGAGACCCTGCTGCTGGCCGGGCTGCCCGGGCCGGCGGCGGATCTCGGCCTGGCCGAGCCGCTGGCGGCGGCGCGGCTGAAGCTGCTGGCGGCGGTGCCGCAGGCGGCGGGGGAGGGCGCGGCCCGGGTCGGCGACCGCTTCCACCTCGACCCGGTCGACTGGTACCGCCGGGCCGAGCCGCCCCTGTACCTGCCGGCGATCGCACGGGCGGTGTGGGGCCAGCGGCGGCTGGTGATCCGATACGAGAGCTGGTCGGCCACGGTGCGGCGGACGGTCGACCCGCTCGGCCTCGTGCTCAAGGCCGGCGCCTGGTACCTGATGGCGCGGATCGGCGACGGCATCCGCACCTACAAGGTGGCCAAGGTGCTGGACCTCGACGTGCTGCCGGACGGCTTCGACTATCCCGCCGGCTTCGACCTGGCGGGGCAGTGGCAGGAGTCGCTGCAGCGCTTCGCCAAGGAGCTGCGCCGGGCGGAGGCGGTGCTGCGCGTGTCGGCGGAGGCGCTGCCGCTGCTCGACCGGCTCGGTGCCGATGCGGTCGAGGCGGTGCAGCAGGCGGAGCCCGATGCCGAGGGCTGGCGGCGGGCGACGGTGCCGATCGAGGGCGTCGGCCATGCCGCAAGGCTGCTGCTCGGCTTCACCGACACCATCGAGGTGCTGGAGCCGCCGGAGCTGCGCCAGGCCCTGGCCGAGGGCGCGCGGCGGGTGATGCAGTTGTACGACAAGGAGCATTGACAATCCCGGCCGGCGGCCTACCGTCCGGCCGATGCCGCGCTGCCCGGACGGCCCGGCCCGCCAGCAAGAGAGATCACGATGGACAAGCGCGGCCTGCGGAAGGGGCTGACCAGCTACGGCGATGCCGGATTCTCGCTGTTCCTGCGCAAGGCCTTCATCAAGGCCATGGGCTATTCCGACGACGCGCTGGACCGGCCGATCATCGGCATCGTCGACACCGGCAGCGACTTCAACCCCTGCCACGGCAACGTGCCGCAGCTGGTCGAGGCGGTGAAGCGCGGGGTGATGCTGGCCGGCGGCATGCCGATGGCGTTCCCGACCATCTCGATCCACGAATCCTTCGCCCACCCGACCAGCATGTTCCTGCGCAACCTGATGGCGATGGACACGGAGGAGATGATCCGCGCCCAGCCGATGGATGCGGTGGTGCTGATCGGCGGCTGCGACAAGACCGTGCCGGCCCAGATCATGGCGGCGGCCAGCGCCGACAGGCCTGCGATCGTGCTGCCGACGGGGCCGATGGTGGTCGGCCACCACAAGGGCGAGGTGCTTGGCGCCTGCACCGATTGCCGCCGGCTGTGGGGCCGCTACCGCGCCGGCGAGATCGACGATGAGGAGATCGAGGCGGTGAACGGCCGGCTGGCGCCGTCGGTCGGCACCTGCATGGTGATGGGCACCGCCAGCACCATGGCGATCATCGCCGAGACGCTGGGCCTGTCGCTGCCCGGCGCCGCCGCCATCCCGGCGACCCATGCCGACCGTATCCGCTGCGCCGAGGCCACCGGCCAGGCGGCGGCGCGGATGGCGGTGACCGGCGGGCCGAAGCCGTCCGAGATCCTGGTCCCCGGCGCTTTCCGCAACGCCATGGTGGCGCTGCAGGCGGTCGGCGGGTCGACCAACGGGCTGGTCCACCTGGCCGCCATCGCCGGCCGGGTCGGCCAGCCGCTCGACTATGCCGAGTTCGACCGGATCGGGCGCGAGACGCCGGTGCTGATCGATCTCAAGCCGTCCGGCGCGCATTACATGGAGCATTTCCACCATGCCGGCGGCGTGCCGCATCTGCTGGCGGAGCTGCAGGATCTGTTGGACCTGACCGTGCCGACCGTGGCCGGCGGCACCTTGGCCGACACCCTGCCCAAGCCCGGCGAGTGGCGCGACGAAGCGGTGATCCGGCCGCGGTCGAACCCGCTGAAGGCTCAAGGAGCGATGGCGGTGCTGCAGGGCAACCTGTGCCCGCGCGGTGCGGTGATCAAGCAGTCGGCGGCGACGCCGGCGCTGCTGCAGCACACCGGCCGGGCGGTGGTGTTCGACTCGATCGAGGACATGGCGGCGCGGATCGACGATCCGGCGCTCGACGTCGCGGCCGACGACGTGCTGGTGCTGTGCAGCGCCGGGCCGAAGGGCGCGCCGGGCATGCCGGAGGCCGGCTACCTGCCGATCCCGCGCAAGCTGGCGCAGCAGGGGGTGAAGGACATGGTCCGCCTGTCCGACGCGCGGATGAGCGGCACCGCCTTCGGCACCATCGTGCTGCACATCACGCCGGAATCGGCGGATGGCGGGCCGCTGGCTCTGGTCCGCACCGGCGACCGCATCCGGCTCGACACCGCCGGGCGGCGGCTGGACCTGCTGGTCGAGGAGGCCGAGCTGGCGCGGCGGGCCGAAGCTGCGCCGCCGCCGAGGCCGGCGCCGGATCGCGGCTATGCCCGGCTGTTCCACGACAGCGTGCTGCAGGCCGATGAGGGCTGCGATTTCGACTTCCTGGTGCCCGGCCGAAAGGCCGGCTGAATGAAGGTGCCTGCCATGCCGAGACTGTCCGGCGTCATCGCCGCCGCCGCCACGCCGCTGCGCGACGACCTCTCCATCGACCATGCCAAGCTGGTGGCGCATTGCCGCTGGCTGCTCGGCGACGGCGGCTGCGACGCCGTCAACCTGCTCGGCACCACCGGCGAGGCGACCTCCTTCTCGGTCGACCAGCGCCTGGCGGCGATGCGGGCGGTGGCCGAGGCCGGCCTGCCGATGCACCGGTTCATGGTCGGCACCGGCGCCTCGGCGCTGGCGGATGCGGTGCGGCTGACCGCGGAGGCCAAGGCGCTGGGCTTCGCCGGGGCGCTGCTGCTGCCGCCCTTCTACTACAAGGGCATCGACGACGAGAGCCTGGTGGCCTACGTCGACACGGTGATCGAGCGGACGGGGGCGGAGGGCCTCTACCTCTATCACATCCCGCAGAACACCGGCGTGCCCTGGCCGATCGAGGTGGTGGCGACGTTGGCCGAGCGGCATCCGGGCACCCTGGCCGGGCTGAAGGATTCCTCCGGCGAGATCGCCTATTCGACCGAGCTGGCGAAGCGGGTGCCGGGCATCGCCGTGTTCCCGAGCTCCGAGGCGACGCTGGGCCTGGCCAGGGACCGGGGCTTCGCCGGCTGCATCTCGGCCACCACCAACGTCACCGGTCCCTTTGCGCGGATCGCCTGGCACCAGGCCGGCACGCCGGCGGCGGAGGCCGCGGTGGCGGCAGCCGGGGCGGTACGCGCGGCGCTCAGCACCGTCACTTTGGTGGCGGCGGTGAAGGACACGCTGGCCGAGATCCATGGCGACCCTTCCTGGCGCCGGCCGCACCCGCCGCTGCGCCCGCTGACCGAGGCCGAGCGTCGGACGTTGGGAGAGGCGCTGGCCAAGACCGAGTATCCGCGGCTGTTCGGACGGTAGGGAAGGGCGCTTCCGTTCCGGACCCGCTGCGCCGAACAATCATCCTCCCCCTCCCCTTGCGGGAGGGGGCAAGGGGGAGGGGGCTTTCGCAGCCCGGACCGGCGGGGCTTGTGCTTGATCCGGCCTCCAGCCAGGGCATTCGCGCGCGGACGCGCGCAGACCCCTCCCCCCAACCCCCTCCCGCAAGGGGAGGGGGAGAGTGGAAGGCTGGGCAGGCTTGGCAAATGTCGGCATCGCAGGTTGGTTCGCGGCAAGCGAACCCAACAATGGCACGGGGGCGAGATGTTGGGTTCGCCATGCGAACCCAACCTACGCGGTCGTGCCGACACGGCTTTCAACTGCTGTCCGGTTTCGACGGCTCCGGCGTGGGCCGGCCGGCGGCGGAGTCGTCCGGCGCCTGGGGCCAGGCCTCCGCGGGCTCGCGATCGGCGGTCTCCGGCGGCTCGGCGTCCGTCGCCTCGGCGCCATCCTCCCAGCCTTGCGGCACCCGGATCGGGTGCGGCGGCGAACGGCCGATCTTGCGGCAGACCTCGCGCATGAACTCCTCGGGCGACAGCGTGTCCAGCTGCTCGTCCAGGATCTCGTCCTCGACCAGATGCTCCCAGACCCAATTCCGCATGTACTCGAAATCCTCGGGCTGGGCGATCGCCTTGGCCACGGTGTCGGCGGCCTGCTGCCGCCGTTGCCGGCGGCGGTCCTGCTCGCCCGATTGCTTGCGCTTTTCCCGCCGCATCAGGTACTGGGCGCGGATCCGCTCGGTCATGGCGATCGACAGCCGCACCGACCGCGACAGCCGCGACTGCTTCAGGTCGAAATCGGGGACCGACTCCGACCCGGCCGGCGTCGCCTGCTGCTGCGTCGAGATCATCCGCTTGCTGAGCATGTCGATCGCGACCAGCTCGCGCAGCGTGTCCAGCGCCCACCCCGTCCACTTCATGTCGGGATCGGTCGGCTTGATCTCTTCGGAGTCGGATTGCGCCATGTCCATGGAACATATCATGAACATAAATCGCGATTGAGTCCAGTGCAGCGTCGGAAAATCAGGAAATCCGCGGCGTTCCGGCGTGGGCCTGCACGTCGCCGCCCGGCGCTGCGACCGGCCGGCTCCGACCCTTTGCGGCCATCCATGCTGAAAGACGGCTCTAGTCGGAGACTGTGGCATTGGGGTATGGTCTAGCGAGTGATTTTAACTTGTACCGCCGCATTGACGCAGATCGTCTTCCACGAAATCCAATTCAAGCGATACAATGGCAGCTCAAAAACTTATCGCCTCGGTAACATTTATCCTGTGGCTGGCTTTATCTGCTTATTCGTTCTATTTTTGGGGGCCGTATTACAGATTTTTCTTCAACGACCCGCTATATTACACGAGATCCGCGCTCTTTCGCATTACAATCATCACCCCGCAAGTCTGGATTGGATTGTATTTATCCGTATGGCTCATTTACGCCAAAAAATATCGTCTGTACGTCTGGCTTATTCTGATTTCTTTGTTGCTTGGCGGGCTATGGACGTTTTTGGTTTGGTACGCTGTCGAAAATAGCTAGTTGAACGGAGAAGAGCTGTAGGAGAGTCAAGCGCTACCTCGGCACCTGACAGCCATTTGAGCTTCCGCTTTCCGCCCTTTGCCGTCGCCGGACAATGCGCGCTGCTCTGGCTGACCAAGTATCCCGCAGCCTTTACGCCCGCTGACCGCGGCGTCTCCCGCTTCCCTCCCCGGAACGGTTCGTTGCGAATCATATAAGTGTCTGCTTATATGATTCGTATGACCGCGACCGAGATCTTCCAGGCCCTGGCCGACCCGACCCGCCGCGCCGTGTTCGAGCGCCTGGCGGATGGCGAGATGAGCGTGTCCGAGCTGAAGGCCGGCTTCGCCGTGTCGCAGCCGGCGATCTCGCAGCATCTGGCCGCCCTGCGCCGCGCCGGCCTGGTGGCGGAACGGCGCGAGGGCCGCTTCGCCTATTACCGGGCGGCGCCGGAAGGCCTGGCCCCGCTCGGCGACTGGATCGACCGCTACCGCGCCTTCTGGCCGGGACGGGTTGAGCGCCTCAAGACCCTGCTCGAGGACATGGATGATGAGTGATCCGAAGCCGCGGCCCGACCCCGCCGATGCCGTCGTCGTCGATTGCGACCTGGCCCACCCGCCGGAGAAGGTCTGGCGGGCGCTGACCGAGCCGAAGCTGCTCGGCGCCTGGCTGCTGCCGAACGACATCCGGGCCGAGGAAGGGCAGCGCTTCACCCTGCGCGACACGCCGGGTACCGGCGCGCCGATCGACTGCGAGGTGCTGGCGGCGGAGAAGCCCCGGCTGCTGCGCTACAGCTGGCGCGGCCGCGGCGAGGATGCCGATGGCAGGCCGCTCGACACCGTGGTGACCTTCACGCTCGACGGCACCGCGGCGGGCGGCACCCGTCTGCGCATCGTGCACAGTGGTTTCCGCATCGGCGCGCGGGCGACGGCTCTGTGGACCGGCACGCCCGCGCCACGCCGATCCGCCGGCCGGCGCCCGGCCACGGCATCGCGGATGATGGTTGCGACGGCCGGCAGGAGGCTGCGATGGGCGGCATGACCATGAGCCTGGTGCCGATGGTGGTGGAGCAGTCGGGCCGCGGCGAACGCGCCTTCGACATCTTCTCCCGCATGCTGCGCGACCGGATCATCTTCCTGAACGGCCCGATCGACGACGGCGTCTCGGCATTGGTCTGCGCCCAGCTGCTGTTCCTGGAATCGGAGGATCCGCGGCGCGAGATCGCGATGTACATCAACTCACCCGGCGGGGTGGTCAGCAGCGGCCTCGCGATCTACGACACGATGCAATACATCAAGAGCCCGGTGTCGACGGTGTGCATGGGCACGGCGGGGTCGATGGGCTCGTTCCTGCTGATGGCAGGCGCGCCTGGCCGCCGCATCGCCCTGCCGAACGCCAGGATCGTGCTGCACCAGCCGTCCGGCGGCTTCCAGGGCCAGGCCTCGGACATCGAGCGCCATGCCGAGGACATCCTCCGGCTGAAGCGCCAGGTGAACGAGATCTACGCCCGGCATTGCGGCCGGACCTATGAGGAGGTCGAGCGCACCCTCGACCGCGACCGCTTCATGACCGCCGAGGAAGCCAGGGCCTGGGGCATCGTCGATCATATCTATGCGCATCGGGAGGAGGCGGCTTGAGGCCGTAGGTTGAGTTCGCGCCAGCGAACCCAACATCCTTTCTCGGGCATCGAGAGCGTTGGGTTCGCGATGGACGAACCCAACCTACGCAGCCTCAAACGGGTTCCCGCGCCGCCGTCAGCACCCGGTCGATGAAGGCGTCGGCGGCGCCGAGGTGGCAGGCGGGGTCGCGCAGGGCGGGCCAGTCGATCGGAGCCTCGGACATCTCGGCCAGCAGGTCGAACAAATGGCGGCCGGTGACGGTGGCCTTGGTCGCCGCCTCCTTGACCAGGCGCTGGGCCTCGGGGCGCGGCATATGGGCGGCGAGGGCGAAGCTCGCCGCCTCGGCCAGCAAGAGGCCGTGCGAGGCCTCGAACTGGGCCGCCATCCGGGCCTTGTCGACGGTCAGGCTGCCGGCCACGGCCAAAGCATGGTTCAGCGCCGCGCCAGCGGCCACCGCCATCTGCGGCAGGGCCAGCCATTCGACCGGCCAGGCGGCGCCGTCGCGCTCATGCTCGTGCAGCATCGCCTGGTGGATCTGGCCGAGGAGGCCGGCGTTGAAGCGGGCCAGGGCGACCAGCGTCTCCGGCCCGACCGGGTTCGATTTCTGCGGCATGGTCGAGGACCCGCCGCCGGCGCCCGGCCGCACCTCCGCCACCTCGGTCTGGGCCAGGAGGATCAGGTCGCGGCCCAGCTTGCCCAGCGTGCCGGTGACCAGCGCCAGCCAGCCGGCGAATTCGGCGATGCCGTCGCGCTGGCTGTGCCAGGGCATCGGCGGCACGGCGAGATCGAGGATCTCGGCCAGCGCCGCCTCGACCTTGACGCCGTCCTCGCCCAGCGCGCCCAGGGTTCCGCTCGCCCCGCCGAAGGAGAGCACGAGCAGGCGGGGCTTCAGCTCATGCAGCCGGTCGCGGTCGCGCAGCAGCGGCGCCAGCCAGCCGGCGGCCTTGAGGCCGAAGCTGATCGGCGTCGCCTGCTGCGACCGGGTACGGCCCGGCATCACCGTGGCGCGATGGGCGTCGGCGAGGCCGGCCAGCGCCGCGACCAACGCGTCCAGCCGGCTTTCCAGGATCGCGATCACCCGGCGCAGCCGCAGCACGAGGCCGGTGTCGAGGATGTCCTGGCTGGTGGCGCCCCAATGCACCGCCTGCGCCGCCTCCTCGCCCGCCGACGCAGCGACGGCCTGGCGCAGCGCCGCGACCAGGGAGGGCACCGGCACGCCGTCCTCGGCCGTCTTCGCGGCCAGCGCCGCCGGGTCGGGGGTGAAGGCGCCGGCGGCGGCGACGATGGCGCTGGCGGAGGCGGGCGGGATCACGCCGCAGCGCGCCTCGGCCTCGGCCAGTGCCGCCTCGACCCGCAGCATCGCCCGCAGCGCCGCCTGGTCGCTGAACAGGGCGGCGGTCTCCGCGTCGGAGAGGAGCGGGCCGAAGAGGACGGAGTCGAAGGGCGAGACGGTCATGGCCTGCAGCGTGATCTGGATCGGGAGTCGCGTTGCCTCTCCCGCCTGGCGGGAGAGGTCGGGCGTCCGCAGGACGACCGGGTGAGGGTTGGCCCAGGCCTCGACAAAATCCCCTCACCCGGAGCCGCTTCGCGTCTCCGACCTCTCCCGCAAGCGGGAGAGGCAAAAACGTACTGTGCCGGTTCTTACACCGCTTCCAGCGCCAGGGCGATGCCCTGGCCGACGCCGATGCACATGGTGGCGAGGGCCCGCTTGCCGCCGCCGAGGCTCAGCTGCAGCGCGGCGGTGCCGGCGAGGCGGGCGCCGGACATGCCGAGGGGGTGGCCGAGGGCGATGGCGCCGCCATTCGGGTTCACCTGCGGCGCATCGTCCGGCAGGCCGAGGTCGCGGGTGACCGCGAGGGCCTGGGATGCGAAGGCCTCGTTCAGCTCGATCACGTCGAAATCGCCGATCGACACGCCGAGCCGCGCCAACAGCTTGCGGCTGGCGGGGGAGGGGCCGAAACCCATGATCCGCGGTTCGATGCCCGCCACGGCGCCGCCGAGCACCCGGGCGATCGGGGTCAGGCCGTGGCGCGCCGCCGCGGCCTCGGACGCCACGATCAGCGCCGCGGCGCCGTCATTGACGCCGGAGGCGTTGCCGGCGGTGACGGTGCCGCCCTTGCGGAACGGGGTGGGCAGGGCGGCCAGCTTGTCCAGCGAGGTCTGGCGCGGATGCTCGTCGCGGTCGACCACGATCGGTTCGGCCTTCCGCTGCGGGATGGTCACCGGCACGATCTCGCGCGCCAGTCGTCCATTCGCCTGTGCCGCTAGCGCCTTCTCCTGGCTGCGCAGGGCGAAGGCGTCCTGGTCGGCGCGGGTGACGCGGAACTGCTCGGCCACGTTCTCGCCGGTCTCCGGCATCGAATCCGTGCTGTACAGCGCCTCCATCCGCGGGTTGACGAAGCGCCAGCCGATGGTGGTGTCGTAGACCGCAGCCGCTCGGCTGAAGGCCGTTTCGGCCTTCGGCATGACGAAGGGCGCGCGCGACATGCTCTCGGCGCCGCCGGCCAGCATCAGCTCGGCCTCGCCGGCCTTGATGGCGCGGGCGGCGATGGTCACGGCGTCGAGGCCGGAGCCGCAGAGGCGGTTGATGGTCGAGCCCGGGATCCCGGATGGCAGACCGGCCAGCAGCAGGGCCATGCGGGCGAGGTTGCGGTTGTCCTCGCCGGCCTGGTTGGCGCAGCCGAGGATGACGTCGTCGACCGCCTCCCAATCGACCTTGCCGTGGCGCTCCATCAGCGCCTTGAGCGGGATGGCGGCGAGGTCGTCGGCACGGACCGCCGAGAGGGCGCCGGCATAGCGGCCGATCGGGGTGCGCAGATAGGCGCAGATATAGGCGTCGCGGCTCATGCGGCCTCTCCATGGGCGATGCGGGTGCGCTCCTTCAGGTCGCGCAGCGTCTTCAACTCGAGCGCCGAGGGCGGCGGCGTTTCCTCGAGATTGTCGGCGAAGCGGACGGTCCAGCCACAGGTCTCCTGCACTTGGCTGCGGGTCGCGCCCGGATGCAGCGAGACGACGGTGAACTCCTTGGTCACCGGGTCGGGGCGCCAGACCGCGAGGTCGGTGACCAAGAGGGTCGGGCCCTTGGTGGTGACGCCGCGGCGGGCGCGGTCGTCGCCGCCGGAGCCATGGCCGAGCGAGGTGAAGAAGTCGATCTTCTCGACCATGCCGCGCTTGTTCTGCTTCATGGTGATGAAGATCTCGCCGGAGGAGGTCGCGATCTCCGGCGCGCCGCCGCCGCCGGGCAGGCGGACCGACGGGTGGTGATAGTCGCCGATCACCGTGGTGTTGATGTTGCCGAAGCGGTCGAGCTGGGCGGCGCCGAGGAAGCCGATGGTGATCCGCCCGCCCTGCAGCCAGTAGCGGAACATCTCCGGCACCGACACGGTGGTGACGGCGGTGTCGCACAGCTCGCCGTCGCCGATCGACAGCGGCAGCACCTCCGGCGCGGTGCCGATGGTGCCGGATTCGTAGATCAGGGTGATGTCCGGGGCGTGGGTCAGTCGCGCAACGTTGCAGGCGGCCGACGGCGCGCCGATGCCGACGAAGCAGACATCGTCGTTGCGCAGCGCCCGGGCCGCCGCGATGGTCATCATCTCGTCGGGGGTGAAGGTCTCGGTCATCTCACACCGCCAAATCCTGGAACACACCACCACTGTCATGCCCGGGCTTGACCCGGGCATCCAGGGACTGCCGATGACGCACGGGGTGGCCCCTGGATTGCCGGGTCAAGCCCGGCAATGACAATAAGAGGAAAGGCCGGTTCATCACCCTCACGCCCTCCCGCTCAGCGGCGCCACCCGGCCGGCGAAGGCGTCGGGGTCGCTGTCGATCACGTTCTCTTTCATCCAGGCCAGGAAGGTCTCGCGGTCGGTCGCGATCCTGTCCCAGGCCAAATAGAAGGCGTTGTCGCGCGGATAATAGCCATGGGCGTAGGACGGGTGGGCGCCGCCCGGCACATGGACGATCGAGGTCACGGTCCAGCGGGGCAGCACGCAGGCATTGGGATGGATGCCGTCGAAATCCTCGACGATCTCCTCCACCGTCACCACCGACCGCTTCGCCGCCAGCACCGCCTCCTTCTGCACGCCGACGATGCCTTCGATCAGCACGTCGCCGCGGCGGTTGGCCTTCTGGGCGTGGATGAAGGACACGTCCGGGCGGATCGCCGGCACGGCGGCGAGGGTCTCGCCGGTGAAGGGGCAGGTGACCGATTTGATGTTCGGGTTCACCTCGGCCAGGCCGGCGCCGCGATAGCCGCGGAACACGGCGCAGGGCAGGCCGGCCGCCCCGGCCTCATAGGCATTGGCCATGGCGGCGTGGGAATGCTCCTCGATCTCGACCGGGTTCGGCCAGCCCTTCTCGATCGCGTCGCGCACCCGGCGCAGCAGGCCGACGCCGGGGTTGCCGGCATAGGAGAAGACAAGCTTGCGGGCGCAGCCCATGCCGACCATCTGGTCATAGACCAAATCGGGCGTCATCCGCACCAGGGTCAGGTTGCGCCGGCCCTGGCGGATCGCCTCATGCGCCGCGGCGTGCGGGATCAGATGGGTGAAGCCCTCGAAGGCCGCGGAGTCACCGTCCCGGAGGTTCTCGGCGACGGCCTCGGCCAGGGTCTGGAATTTTGCCATGGGTCAGATCTCGAAGAAGACGGTCTCGCCGTCGCCCTGCATGCGGATGTCGAAGCGGTAGCGGCCGGGGCCGTCGGCTTGGGCGATCAGCGTGCCGCGGCGGGCTTCGGGCACCGCGTTCAGCACCGGGTCCCCGGCATTGGCCGCCTCGTCCGGGAAGTAGATCCGGGTGTAGCAATGCACCAGCAGGCCGCGCATGAAGACGATGACGCTGAGATGCGGCGCCTGGCCCGGCCCCGGCGCGCCCGGCCGGATGGTGTCGAAGACGAAGCGCCGCTCCGGATCCGTGCCGGTGCCGCAGCGGCCGAAGCCGGTGAAGCCGTCATTGGCCGTGCGATCCGGCCCCGGGAACACGCCCTGGGAATCCGCCTGCCAGATCTCGATCAGCGCGTCCTCGACCGGCTGGCCGGCGCCGTCCAGCACCCGGCCGGTGATGCGGATGCGCTCGCCCGGCACGGCGTCGCCGGCGATGGTGCCGTCGGCGATCTGCGGGAAGTCGTAGCCGTATTGCCGCGGCGTCAGGCCGTAGGCGAAGAACGGGCCGACGGTCTGCGACCCGGTCTGGGGAAGCTTCGCCACGATCAGGCCTCCATCGGCGTCGCCAGGCGTCCGCGCAGCACGATGTCGAACTCGTATGCCAGCGCGACCTCCGGCTCGGTGAGGTCGAGGCTGAAGGCCGCGACCAGGCGTTCGCGCCCGGCGGGGTCGGGGATGCTGTTGAACATCGGGTCCAGCGTGTGCAGCGGGTCGCCGGGGAAGTACATCTGCGTCACCAGCCGGGTGGCGCAGGCCGGGCCGAACAGCGAGAAGTGGATGTGCTGCGGCCGCCAGGCGTTCGGGTGGTTGCGCCAGGGATAGGCGCCCGGCTTGATCGTCAGGAAGCGGTAGCGGCCCTCGGCATCGGTGACGCAGCGGCCGGCGCCCAGGAAGTTGGGGTCCAGCGGCGCGTCGTGCTGGTCGACCTTGTGGATGTAGCGGCCGGAGGCGTTGGCCTGCCACAGCTCGACCAGCGTGTCGGCCACCGGCCGCGCATCCTCGTCCAGCACCCGGCCGGTGACGATGATGCGCTCGCCCAGAGGCTCGCCATTGACCCGGCCGTTGCGGGTCAGGTCGGCTTCCTCCGGCGGGGCCGCGGGGAAGGTCGGGCCATGGTGCTCGGACAGCGCGCCGGAGAGCGGGATCAGCGTCTGTGAGGGCGCGCGCAGCACGGTCGAGCGGTAGCCCTCGTAGAGATGCGGCGGATGGATGCGCCAGTCGCGCGGCTGGAAGCTCAATTCTTGTCCTCCCCTGCAACGCCGTCGCTTTCGGCGAACACTTTCTTGGCGATGGCGAAGGCGGCGTTCGCGGCCGGCACGCCGGCATAGGCCGCGACATGCAGCAGCGCCTCGCGGATGTCCTCCGGCGTCGCGCCGGTGTTGGCGGTGGCGCGGATGTGCATCGCCAGCTCCTCATGATGGCCCAGCGCGGCCAGGAGGGCGATGGTCAGCATCGACCGCTCGCGATGGGTGAGGTGAGGCCGGCTCCACACCCCGCCCCAGGCGCCGCGGGTGATGAACTCCTGGAACGGCGCGTCGAATTCGGTGGTGCGGGCCTGGGCGCGGTCGACATGGGCGTCGCCCAGCACGGTGCGGCGCACCGCCATGCCCTGGTCGTGCTGCGGGTCAGCCATAACGGGCCTCCTCGATGAAGCCGCGGATCAGCCCGACCAGCAGCTCCGGCGCCTCGATGCAGGGGATGTGGGCGGCGCCCGGGATGTCCTGGTAGCGCGCGCCGGGGACCAGCGCGGCGAGCGACTGCACCAGCTCCGGCGTCGTCGCGATGTCCGCGGTGCCGCACAGGCACAGGGTCGGCACCGCCACGCCCCGGGCCGCCGCGGTCAGGTCGCCGTCGCGCAGGGCGGCGCAGGCACGGATGTAGCCGTCGGCCGGGGTGCGGCTGAGCATGTTGCGGGCGGCCGCGACCAGATCCGGCTGCCGGGCGCGAAAATCGGCGGAGAACCAGCGCTCCATCGTCGCCTCGGCGATGCTGGCGACGCCGCCGGCCTCGACCGCGACGATCCGCGCCTGCCAGGCCTCGGCCGTGCCGATCCTGTGGCCGGTGTCGCAGAGGACCAGCCGGCCGACCAGATCCGGCCGCAGCCGGGTGAGGCCGAGCGCGATCATGCCGCCGATCGACAGGCCGACGATGGTGGCCCGGCGGATGCCACTTGTGTCGAGCAGCGCCGCGAGATCGGCGGCATGGGCGTCGATGCTGTCGCCGCCCTCGCTGCCGGACAGGCCGTGGCCGCGCTTGTCGTAACGGAGGGTCCGGCAGTCCGGAAACTGCGGCACCACCGCATCCCAGATGCGGAAATCGGTGCCGACCGAGTTGATGAAGACCAGGGCAGGGGCGTTGCACGGGCCCCTGTCCTCGACATGCAGCACGATGCCGTTCGCCTTGACCGCGTCCATCCCTCGTCCCTGGTTCCGCCCGGGTGCCGTGCCGCACTGTGCGCGGCGGGCACGGTTATGTAAAATGAGGAATTCGCCGAGAAACATAACCGGACGATTATGGCGGACACTGCGCTGACGATCGAGCGGCGGATCAAGCTGCGCCACCTGCAATGCTTCCTCGAGGCGGTGCGGCTGCGCAGCGTGGTGGCGGCGGCCGATGCGCTGGGGATCAGCCAGCCGGCGGTGTCGAAGACCCTGCGCGAGCTGGAGGAGGCGCTGGGCGCGCCGCTGTTCGACCGCAGCCGCAAGGGCGTGGTGCTGACCCCGTTCGGCCGCACCTTCCTGCATCATGCCGGCACCAGCGTCACGGCGCTGCGCCAGGGCATCGAGAGCGTGGTGCGGGCGCGGGCGGCGGGGGAGGAGCTGCTGCGCGTCGGCGTGCTGCCGACCGTGGCCGGGCTGATGATGCCGGCGGCGCTGGAGCGGTTCCGCACCGCCTGCCCCGGCGTGGTGGTGCGGGTGGTGGACGGGCCGAACCAGATGCTGCTGGGCCAGCTGCGCGTCGGCGGGCTGGACCTCGTGCTCGGCCGGCTGGCGGAGCCGGAGCAGATGACCGGCCTCAGCTTCGAGCACCTGTATTCCGAGCGCATCGCCTTCGCCGTGCGGCCCGGCCATCCGCTGCTGTCGCGGCCGGCGGTGGCGATGCGCGATATCGGCGGCTTCCCGGTGATCGCGCCGCCGCCCGGCTCGGTGATCGGGCCGACGGTCGACAAGCTGCTGATCGCCGCCGGGGTGGGGGCACTGCCCGACCGGATCGAGAGCGTCTCGCCCACCTTCGGCCGGTCCTACACCCGCCGCACCGATGCGGTCTGGATCATCTCGCGCGGTGCCGTGGCCCAGGATGTGGCGGAGGGCGTGCTGGCCGAGCTGCCGATCGACGACGGCGATTCCACCGGCCCGGTCGGGCTGACCATGCGGGCCGAGGTGCCGCCGACCGATGCCGGCCGGATCTTCATGGCCATGGTGCGCGACGCCGCGCGGCAGGTGCGCGGCTCCTGAACGAGGACAATGATCCGGCCGGTCGCAGGGGGCACCCTGTGGTAGGCTCGTTCCGTTCGGAACAGGGTGCCGAACCCGTATGACGACAGGACGCCGCGCCTCGATCTCAGACAGGGAGACCGCCCATGGCCATGAGGCCCGACCCGACCTTCCACGCCTCGCCGAAGCTGGCGATGGAAGCGCCGCCCGAAGACTTCGCCTACACGCTGCTGCTCAGCCCGGACTTCTCGCAGCCCGACGCGCTGGCGGTGATCGACGTCAAGCCCGGATCGCCCAGCTACAGCCGGATCGTCCACACGGTGACGATGCCGGAGAAGGGCGACGAGTTCCATCATTTCGGCTGGAACGCCTGCTCCTCGTCCCTGTCGCCGCTGACCGGGCACGCCTTCCTGGAGCGGCGCTACCTGATCATCCCCGGCATCCGCTCGTCGCGGATCTATGTCGTGGACACCAAGCCCGACCCGACCCAGGCCAAGATCCACAAGGTGATCGAGCCGGAAGAGGTGTTCCGCAAGACCGGATACTCCCGGCCGCACACCGTGCATTGCGGGCCGGACGGCATCTATGTCTCGACCCTCGGCGGCGGCGGCAAGGATGGCACCGACGGCCCGCCCGGCATCTTCATCATGGATTGCGAGACCTTCGAGGTGCTGGGCCGCTGGGAGATCGACCGCGGGCCGCAGGAGCTGCATTACGATTTCTGGTGGAACCTGCCGCGCGACTACATGGTGAGCAGCGAATGGGGGCTGCCGCCGCAATTCGAGAACGGCATCGTGCCGGAGGACCTGCTGGGCAACAAATACGGCCACCGGGTGCATTTCTGGGACCTGCGGGCCCGGCGCAACGTCCAGACCATCGACCTCGGCGCCAACCACCAGATGGCGCTGGAGATCCGGCCGGCGCACGACCCGGCGAAGGAATACGGCTTCCTCGGCGTCGTGGTCGACACCACCAACCTGGAGGGGTCGATCTGGACCTGGTGGCGCGAGGGCGGCCGGTTCCACATCGAGAAGACGGCGACGATCCCGCCCGAGCCGGCGGAGGCAGACCGGCTGCCGCCGCTGTTGAAGGGCTTCGGGGCGGTGCCGCCGCTGGTGTCCGACATCGACCTGTCGCTCGACGACCGCTTCCTCTATGTCTCCTGCTGGGGCACCGGCGAGATGCGGCAATACGATGTCAGCGACCCGCGCAAGCCGAAGCTGTCCGGCTCGGTCCATATCGGCGGCATCGCCCGGCGTACGGCCCATCCGAACGGCAAGGCCTATACCGGCGGGCCGCAGATGGTCGAGATCAGCCGTGACGGCAAGCGGGTGTACTGGACCAACTCGCTGTACTCGACCTGGGACGACCAGTTCTATCCGGACGGCGTGCCGGGCGCCCAGGTGATGGCGCAGGCAGGGCCGAATGGCGGGCTGGAGCTGGCCAAGGATTACTGGGTCGAGTTCCCGGAGGGCTACCGGGCGCATCAGGTCCGGCTGCAGGGCGGCGACTGCTCGACCGATAGCTTCTGCTACCCCTCGGCCTGACCGATGCCGGAGGCGGCCGGCCTGTGGCTGGCGGTGGTGGCGAGCGGCCTCTATCACGGGATCAACCCGGGGATGGGCTGGCCGCTCGCCGTTTCCGCCGGGCTGATGGAGCGCAGCCCGCGCGCTTTGGTGGCGGCGCTGGGGCCGCTCACCATCGGCCATCTGCTGGCGATGGCGGTGGTGATCCTGCCCTTCGCCCTGCTGGTGACGCTGGTGGCGTGGCAGCAGCCGATCCGGATCGGCGCCAGCCTGCTGGTGATCGGCTTCGGCCTGTTCCGCCTGGTGAACCGGCGCCACCCACGGGCGCTGGCGCGGATCCGGCCGACCCAGCTGGGCCTGTGGTCCTTCGCGGTGGCGACGGCGCATGGCGCCGGGCTGATGCTGGTGCCGATCTATCTCGGCCTCTGCCGCGCGGCCGGTACCGACCAGGCGGCGGGGACGCTGATCGGCGGCGATCTCGGCATGGGCGTGCTGGTCGCCGCCGTCCACTCCGTCGCCATGGTCGCGGCCGGCGGCGCCTTCGCCTGGCTGGTCTACCGCACCCTCGGCCTCAAGGCGGTGGCGCGCAGCTGGTTCAATCTCGACATCGTCTGGGCCGGCAGCCTGATCCTGGTCGGCGGCCTGTCGCTGGCGCTGGCGCTGGACGGCGGGATGTAGCCGGACGTCCGGACCAAATGTGAAGACCCGCCCTGCGGGCGCGCAGCAGCGTTGCGCGACAAGCCCTTGCCCGGATTGCGGTCCTGGCCGAAGCTCATCCCGTTTCTCAATCATCCCCGCGGGGGCGGGCAGCGCTCGACCGGCACCACCGCCCAGGCGGCATGGCGCGGGCCGGGCCGTGCCGCGTTTAGGCGAGATCGCGATGTCGTTCGTCAGCAGGATCACCGGCACCGCGTCCGGCCGCGCCATGCCGGCGCCGGGCTTCGTCGAGTTCGTCGGCCTGATCGCCTTCATGATGGCGCTGATCTCGCTGTCGATCGACAACCTGCTGCCGGCCTTCGGCGCCATCCAGGCCGATCTCGGCATCGCCGACGCCAATTCGCTGCAATATGTGCTGACCGCCTACATGGCCGGCTTCGGCGTGATGCAGCTGGTCTACGGCCCGGTCTCAGACGTCATCGGCCGGCGGCCGACGCTGATGATCGGGCTGACCATCTACACCTTCGGCAGCATCCTGGCGATCGTCGCCCATGGCTTCGAATGGCTGCTGATCGCCCGGGTCGTGCAGGGCATGGGCGCCGCCGCGGCGCGCGTCCTGACCGTCACCATCGTCCGCGACCGCTACTCCGGCCGCGAGATGGCGCGGGTGATGTCGCTGACCATGATGGTGTTCATCATCGTGCCGATCCTCGCCCCGGCGATCGGCCAGGGCTTCCTGTTCCTGGGCGGCTGGCACGCGATCTTCGCCAGCATGCTGGTGCTGGCCTTGGTGCAGATCGTCTGGTTCAACCTGCGCATGCCGGAGACGCTGCATCCGGAATACCGCAAGCGCTTCTCGCCGTCGCAGATCGCCGGCGCCGCGCGGCGTTGCGTCACCACCCGGGTGTCGATCGGCTACGCCACCGCCATGGGGCTGATGATGGGCGCGCTGATGTCCTATCTCGGCTCGTCCCAGGCGATCTTCGAGACCGATGTCTACGCGCTGGGCACCTACTTCCCGATGGCCTTCGGGCTGATCGCGATGGTGATGGGCTTCGCCTCCTTCCTCAACTCGCGGCTGGTGCGCCGGCTGGGCATGCGGCGGCTGTCGCACACCGGCATCCTCGGCTTCGTCGCCGTCGGCGCGCTGCAGGTGATCTTCGCCTATGCCTTCGGCGGCAAGCCGCCCCTGGTCCTGTTCGGCGTGGTGCTGGCCGCCAACATGTTCCTGTTCAGCCTGACCGTGCCGAACTTCAACGCCATGGCGATGGAGCCGCTGGGCGACGTCGCCGGCACCGCCTCCTCGGTGTTCGGCAGCTACACCACCATCGTCAGCGCGATCCTCGGCGCCGTCGTCGGCCAGGCCTTCGACGGCACGGTGGTGCCGCTGGCCTTCGGCTATTTCGGCCTCGGCCTGCTGGCGCTAATGATGGTGCTGTGGACCGAGCGCGGCCGGCTGTTCGTGCCGCATCATCCCGACCCCGTCCGCTGAAACCAGGAGACCATGAGATGCGCCAGCAGACCTCGTTCCTGTTCGACCTCGACGGCACGCTGGTCGACAGCGTCTATCACCACGTCATGGCCTGGCGCGAGGCGCTGGACGCCGAAGGCATCGAGCTGTCGGTCTGGCGCATCCACCGCAAGATCGGCATGAGCGGCGGGCTGTTCACCAACATGCTGCTGCGCGAGACCGGCCTGGACATCAGCGACGAGCGGGTCGAGCGGCTGCGCCGCCGCCATGCCGAGGCCTATAATCGTCATTCGGAGCAGAGCGTGCCGCTGCCCGGCGCGCGTGAGCTGCTGGCCTGGCTGACCGAGGCCGGCATCCCCTGGGCGATCGCCACCAGCGGCCGGATGGAGACGGCGCGGCCGGTCTTGGAGCATCTCGGCGTCGATTTCGACAAGGTGCCGATCGTCACCCGCGACCTGGTGAAATACGCCAAGCCCGACCCCGACCTGTTCCTGGCCGCGGCCGAGAAGCTGGGCGTGCCGATCGAGCGCGCCCATGTCGTCGGCGACAGCGTCTGGGACATGCTGGCGGCGCAGCGGGCGCGGGCGCTGGGCATCGGCTTCCTGTCCGGCGGCTACGGCCAGGACGAGCTGGAGCGCGCCGGAGCCTACCGCGTCTTCGAGGACCCGGCCGACATGCTGCTGCATATCGACGAGGTCGGCGGCAGGCGCTGAGACCGCCACCGGCATTCCATCGCCCAGTTGAACCTTCTTAGTCTCCTCTCCCCTTGCGGGAGGGGGCAAAAAAAGGGGGCCGGGTTGCGGGTCGGCCCCCAAGTCTGCGGACCATCACGACTCCGGCCCGGGCGCCTCTGTACCGGCGAAGGGGGATCCCGACGCGACGCCGGGGGCTGGAGCCGCTGTTCCTGCGGTAACCATGGCGAGTAAAATCGTACTCGCTGTGCGCCCATCCCACCAAGCGAGCCTTCCGGCGCGTCCGGATCCCCGTTCATCGCATGCTCTTTCTCCGGAGGGCGGGTGGACCCCCTAGGAGATAAGTCGGAGGGGGTAGGGCGCGGGCGGCTGCATCCGCCAGCATGCGCCGCCCGCGACGTCCCCCGCTGCGATATGCTTCGCGATGCGCACACCGCGCGGCTTGTCGGGGAAGCCGAGATGGACGTCGCCAACCTGGTTCTTCCCGTGTTCGCGATCATCGTCACCGGCTGGCTGGCCGGCTGGTCCGGCTATGTCTCGCGGTCGCTGGCCGACGGGCTGGCGCATTTCGCCTACAACGTCGCGATGCCGGCGCTGCTGGTCGTCACCATCGCGCAGGAGCCGGCGCGCAACCTGCTGCAAGGGCGCTTTCTGCTGGCGTTCGGCGGCGGCTCCGCCCTGTGCTTCGCGCTGGTGTTCCTGGCGGTCCGCGTCCGGCGCGGCCTTGCCAGCAGCACGATCCACGGCATGGCCGCGGCGATGACCGACACCGGCTTCGTGGCGCTGCCGATCCTGCATTCGATCTACGGCCGGCCCGCCGTCCTGCCTGCCGCCATCGCCACCGTGTTCGTGGCGGGGGTGATGTTCCCCGCGGCCGTCATCCTGCTGGAAAGCGACGGGCGCGGTGGGCAGGGGCGGTCGGCGCGCCCGGCGGCCCTGGCGAAGCAGATCCTGCTCAACCCGATGGTGCTGTCCACCCTGGTCGGCCTGGCCGGGGCGGTCGCCGGCCTGCCGATCCCGGCCCCGGTCGCCGCCTATCTGACCATCTTCGCGGCGGCGCTGACGCCCTGCGCGCTGTTCGCCATCGGGCTCGGCCTGTCGGTCGCCGGGCCGCGCGCGAACCTCCGGACGTCCCTCATCCTCGCGGCCGTGAAGCTGGTGGTCATGCCGCTGATCGTCTACGGCCTGTGCCTGGCGACGGGCTTGAACCCGCTCTACACCATCGCCGCCGTCGTCTGCGCCGCCGTGCCGACCGCGAAGACGGTCTACATCCTGGCCGGCGAGTACAAGGTGGAGGAGCCGCGAGGAGGACATCCAGCACGACATGTACCGGCCGTATTACTACGACCGGGTGTCGGCCGGGCTGGACGCCGGCGGGTGGCCGGTGGCCTGGAACCATCGGATCGCCGGCTCCTCGGTGGTCGCGCGCTACATCCCGCCGCTGTTCAAGGACGGCTATGATTTCGATGCGGTGGAGTGCGCGGCCGAGCCGCCCTACGCCTTCGACAACATCCATGTCGACTATGTCCGGGTCGAGCCGCAGGGCGTGGCCACCGCCTTCTGGCGCGGCGTCGGGCCGGTGCACAACGTCTTCGTGGTCGAGAGCTTCCTCGACCAGCTGGCGGCGGCGGCGAAGCAGGGCCCGGTCGCCTACCGCAAGGCGTTGCTGGGCCACAATCCGCGGGCGCTCGGCGTGCTGAGCCTGGCGGCGGAGAAGGCGGGCTGGGGGACGAAGCTGCCGAAGGGGCAGGGCCGCGGCGTGTCGGTGCAGTTCGCCTTCGGCAGCCACCTGTCGCAGGTGGCGGAGGTCGAGGTGGCGGCGGACGGCTCGGTCAAGGTCCGCCGCATCGTCTGCGCCGTGGATTGCGGCCTGCCGGTCAACCCGGACACGATCGAGGCGCAGATCCAGGGCGGCACCCTGTTCGGCCTGACCGCGGCGCTGCACGGCGCCATCACCATCAAGGACGGCCGGGTCGAGCAGTCGAACTTCGAGACCTACCTGCCGATGCGGATCGACGAGGTGCCGGTGATCGAGACCCATCTGGTCAGGAGCGCCGAGGCGCCCGGCGGGCTGGGCGAGGCGGCGACCGCGATCGTCGCCCCGGCGGTCACCAACGCGATCTTCGCCGCCACCGGCAGGCGCATCCGCGCCCTGCCGATCGACCCCGGGCAGCTGAAGGCCTGACCGTCCGAAGCCGCAAAAAAAGGGCCGGCTTTCGGGCCGGCCCCAGGCTGCGGACCATCACGCCTCCTGCCCGGGCGCCTCAGCGCCGGCAGGGAGCGATCCCGACGTTATCCCGAGACACGGGGCCGTGCCTTATCTGGAGGGTGTCCAGCCGGCGAAGTCGCCGCTCTTTTTGCCGCCCGACTTCGCGATGGCCTCGGATGTCAGGCTTGTCGACAGCAGCATCGTCACCGCGGGCGGTGTAATCACAGCAAACCGCCCGCATTTCGACAGGAAGTCACGCCGGTTCTGATTTGACCTGTCCGGATCGTGGGATTCAGAGGGTTCGTTCATGTCTGCCGTTCCTGTGCAACGACTGTGCCTAGAATCGTATGCGTGGTGAGCCACCTCCGCCAAGAGAGCCTTTCCGACGCGTCCGAATCCCTCGTTCATCGCATGCCCATTCTCCAGAGGGTTGGACATGGCTCCTAGGAGATAAGTCGGAGGACGTAGGTGCCGTCGCCGGCAATCACCAACATGTGCCACCCGCGACACCGTCCGGCGCGATATGCTGCGCTGTGGGCGCGCATTGCGCCCGATCGGGGGAGCAGATCCAGATGGACGTCGCCAACCTGGTTCTTCCCGTGTTCGCGATCATCGTCACCGGCTGGCTGGCCGGATGGTCCGGCTATGTCTCGCGGTCGCTGGCCGACGGGCTGGTACATTTCGCCTACAACGTCGCGATGCCGGCGCTGCTGGTCGTCACCATCGCGCAGGAGCCGGCGCGCAACCTGCTGCAAGGGCGCTTCCTGCTGGCGTTCGGCGGCGGTTCCGTCCTGTGCTTCGCGCTGGTGTTCCTGGCCGTCCGCGCCGGGCAGGGACGGGGTCTCGCCAGCAGCACGATCCACGGCATGGCCGCGGCGATGACCAACACCGGCTTCGTGGCGCTGCCGATCCTGCATTCGATCTACGGCCAGCCCGCCGTCCTGCCCGCCGCCATCGCCACCGTGTTCGTGGCGGGGGTGATGTTCCCCGCCGCCGTCATCCTGCTGGAACGCGAGGCGCATGGCGGGCAGGGGGTGCGCCCGGCGGCCCTGGTGCGGCAGATCCTGCTCAACCCGATGGTGCTCTCCACCCTGATCGGCCTGGCCTGGGCGGTCGCCGGCCTGCCGATCCCGGCGCCGGTCGCGGCCTATCTGACCATCTTCGCGGCGGCGCTGACGCCCTGCGCGCTGTTCGCCATCGGGCTCGGCCTATCGGTCGCGGGGTTGCGCGCGAACCTCCGGACGTCCGTGCTGCTCGCGGCCGTGAAGCTGGTGGTCATGCCGCTGATCGTCTACGGCCTGTGCCTGGCGACGGGCTTGAGCCCGCTCTACACCATCGCCGCCGTCGTCTGCGCCGCCGTGCCGACGGCGAAGACGGTCTATATCCTGGCCGGCGCGTACAAGGTGGAGGAACCGCTGGTCGCCGCCACGGTCTCGATCACGACGCTGCTGTCGGTGCCGACGCTGCTGATCTGGCTCTATGCCCTGTCCGGACCGGCGGTGCGGGCGGGCTAGCCGCGCGGATGGATCAGGAGCCAGCGGCTCGGCTCCCGGTCCACGAACTCCTGCTCGACATGGCGCAGGACATGGCGCTGGCCGGCGAAGGGCACCATCCCGGCCGCCTCGTCGAAGCCGACCCAGCGGAACGCGCTGTGCTCGGCGTTCAGCCGCACCCCGGCGTCCGGCGCCGCGGTGCCGACGAAGACCGGCAGCAGGCTGATGGCGTCGCGGTCCGCCTCGTAGAACTGCTCGCAAATATCGGCGGAATACAGACGTTCGAGATCCAGCCCGGTCTCCTCCCGGGTCTCGCGCAGCGCCGCCTGCCAGGCCGTCTCCCCGGGTTCGATGGCGCCGGTGACCTGGCACCACTCCCCGGCCAGGGACCGGGTGCGGCGCAGCAGCAGCACCTCGGTGCCGGTCGCGGCGTGCCGGATGACGACGACGGAGACGGCAAAGCTCCGGATCGGGATCTGGTGCATGCGAGATCCTTTCATAACGCCTACCCCTCGCCGTCATTGCGAGGAGGCGAAGCCGACGAAGCAATCCAGGGGCCGGTGCGCGCCGGCCCCTGGATTGCTTCGCTGCGCTCGCAATGACGGTGTTTGGAATTCAGAATAGGTCTCGCATTCGGCTATCGGCACGTCATGAAAGCAGACAGGTCGAGGCTCTCCCGAAGCGTAGGGCAGGGCAAGGTCTTCCAGGACGAGATGACGCTGGACGAGATCCCGCTTTCACGGGAATGACGAGATTTTGGGGGCACCCAGGGGAACGGCGCGCGGACGCGCACAGTCCCTTCCTGCAGGGGGAAGGCTGCGTTGGTGAATGCTGAAGATCGGCAGACGGTGAGTGCGCCGGCGGCTTCATCCCGTGTCCGGCGGCTTGGGTTTGCGGCCGCGGGCGGCGCGAGGCGCGGGCGGATCGGACGGCGGAGGCTTTTCGTCATCCTCGTCGTCCCAGCCCGTCTCGTCCTCCGCATCCTCGCGCGCCATCTCCGCCTCGAACTCCATCGCCTCCTGCA
>Ga0102589_1000158_pt1 | contig 184296 bp, 160 predicted proteins | sample AraplaMF_Col_mLB_FD_76858 | JGI IMG/M metagenome (GOLD analysis project Ga0102589, IMG submission 76858) | Arabidopsis root microbial communities from the University of North Carolina, USA - plate scrape MF_Col_mLB | ecosystem: Host-associated > Plants > Roots > Endosphere | place: USA...
CATGGCCACGGGCCGTTCGGACTATCCGAACCAGGTCAACAACGTGCTGTGCTTCCCCTACATCTTCCGTGGCGCGCTGGACGTGGGCGCCACCACCATCACGCGCGGCATGGAAAAGGCGGCGGTGTACGCCATCGCCGGCCTGGCCGAGGAAGAACAGAACGAAATCGTCGCGGCGGCCTATGGCACCTACGACATTTCCTTCGGCGCCGATTACTTCATTCCCAAGCCTTTCGATCCGCGCCTGATCGTGCGCATCGCGCCGGCGGTGGCCAAGGCCGCCATGGAAGAAGGCGTGGCTACCCGTCCCCTGAACGACCTGGAAGCCTACGCCGACCAGTTGCAGCAGTTCGTGCACCACTCCGGCGCCTTCATGAAGCCCCTGTTCGCGGCCGCCAAGCAGTATGTGCGTGACGGCGGCAAGGCCCGCATCGTCTTCACCGAGGGCGAAGACGAGCGCGTGCTGCGCGCGGTGCAGGTGATCGTCGACGAGAAGCTGGCGCGCCCCATCCTGGTCGGCCGCCCCGCCGTGCTGCTGTCGCGTATCGAGAAATTCGGCCTGCGCCTGCGCCTGGGCCAGGACGTGGAAGTCACCAACCCCGAGTTCGACGAGCGCTTTCACCAATACTGGACGACGTACTGGGACCTGATGAACCGGCGCGGCGTCACCAAGGAAATGGCGCGCGTGGACATGCGCCGCCGCCTGACCCTGATCGGTTCGATGATGGTGCGCCTGGGCGATGCCGACGGCATGATCTGCGGCACCGTATTCGGCTACCACGACCATCTGCGCTTCATCGATGAAGTGATCGGCAAGAAGCCGGGCGCCAAGACCTACGCGGCCATGAACATCCTGTTGCTGGATGAGCGCACCGTGGCGCTGCTCGATACCCACGTCAACGAAAACCCCAGCGCCGAGCAGATCGCCGAATACACCATCGCGGCGGCCGAGGAAATGAAGCGCATGAACCTGCTGCCCAAGGTGGCGCTGCTGTCGCGTTCGAGCTATGGCTCGGGCAGCTCGGCCTCGGGGGAGAAGATGCGCGAAGCGCTGCGTTTGATTCGTGAGCAGGCGCCGGACCTGGAAATCGATGGCGAAATGCACGGCGACTGCGCCCTGGACGAGGCCCTGCGCCTGAAGGTGCTGCCGGACTCGCCGCTGAAGGGTTCGGCCAATCTGCTGGTCTGCCCCAATGTGGACGCCGGCAACATCGCCTACAACCTGTTGAAGACGGCCGCCGGCAGCAATGTCGCCGTGGGTCCCTTCCTGCTGGGTGTCAATGCGCCGGTGCAGATCCTGACGTCGAGCTCGACCGTGCGGCGGATCGTCAATATGGCGGCATTGACCGTGCTCAAGGCGAACAGCGAGCCGGCGTAATCACGTAATCACCCCTGGTCGGCGACCGCCTTGGCCGGCACCAGCAGCACCGGGCACGTGGCCAGGCGCAGGAAGGCCTCGGCGACGCTGCCCAGCATCATGCGTTGAAAACCGCGCCGGCCGTGCGTGCCCAGCACCACCAGGTCGGCGCCCTCTTCCTGCGCCGTATCCTGCAACTGCTGGGCGATGGTCGGGGAAATGCCTTCCTTGTCGACGTAGCGGGCCTGGCCGCGCACACCGGCGGCGGCCAGGCGTTCGTTGGCGGCGGCCACCACCTTGTTGGCCTCTTCCAGCATGGCGTCCCGGACAGGCGTGACGTCATAGACGGCGGTGGTGTAGTAGGCGCTGGAATACTCGATGACATAGACCGGCAGCACCTCGGCGTTTTCCTTGCTGCCCAGATGCAGGGCATGCTCGAAAGCGGCTTGGGCCACATCGCTGCCATCGAGGGCAACCAGAATTTTGCGATACATGAAAGACTCTCCTAGGGTCGACGTTGATGTAACCATGATCCGGCGCACGCCGTCTGGACGCCATGATCTGGGTCAATAACCCCCCGACCCGAACTGTACCCCCGTGCCCACGATTCAGGCTACCCGCCGCCGCGCTTGTTCCAGCGACACCCAGGGCGGCGGCCAGCGCCTCGCCCAGCAACGCGGCGAGCCGGACTCGCAGGCGCCACCCCGGCTGACGCCCGCGATTCACAGGCTGGCTACAAAACGGTTTCCGCCGGCGCAGGCGGCGCAACATGGGGAAGGATCATCTTGCCAGCTTCGAGCATGAGTTCCGCCTTGTTGATGCGGCCAATGGCGCCGCTGGCAAGCGCCAGGACCGGGCTGCCGGCTTGGCTACTGGATTCGCTGCCGGCCTGGTTACCAGATTCGCTGCTGGTTTGACCGGTGGTTTGACCGCCCTCGCTGCCTGCATCGCTGCTTTCGCTCGCGCCGAAGCCCAGCCTTTCCTTGTCGGCATCCACCTTTGCGCAGGCGCGGTACAAGGCTTCGGCGAAGTCCTCATACACGATGTACTCCTGCTTATCGACCAGCAGCTTGACCGATGCCAGGCTGGGCTTGAAGAACTCGATCATGTATCCGCCGTTCGAGAGCGAATGCTTGCCCAGCTTGTTCATCATCCACTTCACGTCCTTCGGATCCAGCAGTTGCACGGCCGGCACTAGCCAGGCCTCGAAGTCTTCACCGCCCCCGGACGCGGCATACGCTTCCATCAGGCTCTTGAAAGCGTCGAAGGTCTCGATAGGACGTTCGTCCCGCCGCGCTTTGACAATCCTGGCCAGGACGTCCCGCAACATGATATTCACGACGACCTTGTTCAAGGACTCGGCCGCCACTGCCCGTATTTGACTGGCTTGGCCCACGACAGTGCTATCGGAAGGCATGTCGAAGAACTTGCCGATCACGTAATGCCATACGCGCGTCCGCCACCGGCGCTGCTTGCCCGAGAGAACGAGTGGCCTGATGGGTTCGCCGAACAACAGCTTCCCGGCGTCTTGCAGTTGGCCCCGGCGCCCTGTCGCCAGCGCCGTTTCCATCTCTTTCCTCACGTACGCCCATGCGTAATCCGCGCCCTCGCTGCGCGCCAGCTGTTTGACGGCTGCGATCAGGGCACGCGTTTCGACGTCCAGCTTCCTGAACGTCGTTTTGGCGTCTTCGGGCAAGAACACGTTATGCACGACGCGATGAACCCCACTGGTCACATTCACGTGCCGCCGCAGTGCGCGCGCTTCCTGCAAGGCGCGGCCGCTCTTGAACGCTGACTTCACATGGAACCAGATTTCCCTGCTGACACGGCGGATTACGCCGCCACGGTGATAAACCAGCATTTCCCCCCGCCGCTCCGGGATCTTGCCCCATGTAGGGTAGGGCGAAAGCAGCATCTTCAGGGTCTGTTCTGTCGCGGCATCGGGCGCGGCGTCCACGTTGCCGCTGGCTGGACCCGCTTGGGCGGCTTGAGCAACCTGGCTCTCCTGCCCTGCCCTGCTGGTCTCGGCCTTGCTCACATCAGCGATCTTGGCAAGACTCAGTTGAACCGCCTGGGCATCAAACGGCACGACCGTGGCGGCAGAAATCTGTTGGGGCTGCGCGGCGGCGATCCGGCTCAAGTTTTCGAAGAACAGCCTTCCGAGCGCATATTGCGCATCCCCCGCCTCAAGGGGAGCCTCGGATCGCGCGACACTGACGGCGTGCCGGACGGCCGCTATCACCTCCCCGACCGCGCTCGCCACGTTTTCCTTTTGGATACCCGCGTCGCTCGCCCTCAGTGTTTCGGCGAGTGCGTGCGAAACGGCACTATCGCGGCTCGACAGCGCTTGCTTCTTCAACAATTTCCCCACCGCCAGCAGCGCCGCGATGGGCGGCTTTTTCGCACCGAGCATGCTCCTGGCTATCGTATCGGCCACCTCCGCCTGCGAGCAGGAGGTGCAATCGGGATCGGCGCCGAGCGCGACCCTTATGGGCAGTTGCATCCACTCCGGCGCGTGCTCCGCGATGACACGGGCGATATAGGCCTGCTCCGTCTCCCCGGCATGGTGCAGGCCACATCTATAGCCTTTGTACAGATCCACGAAGCTATCGGCGATGACAGGCAGGAGCGTCTTGTAATCCTCGCCATGCATCTGGATCAACAGACCCGCGTTGAACAGGGCTGCAACAGGCGCCTGTTGCAGCCGCAACTTCATTTGCTCCGTCGCGGCCTGATCCAGGTTGTTCAACAGGACTTCGACGTTGCGCTTGCGGTCCGCGCTGGCGCTGGAGTCCGCGCTGTCGTCGCTGTCACTGCTGTCGGCCGAGTACATGGCCTTGGCCTTCAGGCGAAAATCCGGCTCCTTGGCATAGAAGCGGATACGCCGAAGGTCATACAGGTGGGCATGCTTGAGCGCGTCGCGCAACGGTTGCACGTACATCAGGTCATTCGTGGGCAAGCCTGCATCTTCACAAGTGTTGATGAAAGCCCTCATGCGATCCGCGAAATCCTTCTCGATGGATTTACCTCCCGTCAGCGCGGTGACCCCGCCATGGGTCAAAGGATCCAATTTCTGCTGTGCGAATTCCTTGGCATGCGACATCGTTTGCTTCGCCTTGCGCATGCTCCGCTGCAACACTGAATTGGTTTGAACCTTCTCTTTCTTCACCACCTCGGTAAAAGCATCGCCCAGACAACCCACGAGAGCCCGGGCCTTCTTGCCGACCTTCCTCTCCTTCTTTTGCTGCTGTTTCGCGCGTGCCTTGTCGCCGCGGCCGTCAGACGCCCCAACCTCCGTAATGCTGGTGCCTGCGTGCGCGCGATGCAGGCTGAACCGGCCCGAGACTGATCGCTTGAAAGTCTTGAAGAGCCCGCTGGATGCGGAACTGCTCTTATCGTCCGGCACATCGATCGGCCTCTCGTGGAAGTCATCGTGCGTGTCGTTCACATAAATGTCATGATCATCATCGAAGGACACCCTTCCTTCTCCCGTGCCGTCCGCCAGGATAGAGCCTGCGGGCGAACCGGAAAATGAACCGGAAGATGACTTGCGGCGTGTCCCGTCAGCTTGTCCGCCAACGACAGCCTGCACGGTTACACCCGTGTCGACCGCGGCCGTGTCGACCACACCGGAGGCCGAGCGCTTCGACTTCTTCTGGCTGGACGCGGACAGCATTCCTTGGAACGTCGAGGAATGCTTGATCTTGACCAGCGTTCCCCTGAGCCCCTTCCTGGACTTTTTCCCGGCCGCCCGAGGCACGCATCCGTCGCTCGCCTGAAAGGACGCGCCGTCGCACTTGCCAGACGGCACCCATGACGGTTGCTGGGGTACCGTGGGCGAACTGTCGTGTATTTCCATGCCTAGCCTCTTCAATCTGCATGCACGATGCCAAGCAAGGCATCGCTGGATGTCTGCTCGGTTCACACGCACCGCCTGCTGGTTCCCCGCCGTTATGGGCGAGGCGAGAACAAAGATTGCATCTTGTTTAATCCTGCTTTCATCCTGGTTCCGAGCACACCGTGGCGGCATGTGCAGGTCAGCGGGCACCATAGAGGGAAGGACCGTCCATCGCACTGCGTAGCGCCTATCAGGGCAGCCTTGTTATTTTTATCAAAGCAGCGTTAAACCCATCTTCTCGACGACCTGGAAATGTTTTTCGGCCCCACTGCCGTCACTCGGAAAAGTACCAATAGCTTGTGGGAAATAACTGATAAAACCTGCTGCCCAGCGGCGATGCCAACGCCCGGGCGCGTCTTGGCGGGTACCCGCGCGTCAAGCGCTCCTGGTGCTGGCGGCCCTAGCTCCCAAAATGGCGGGCCTCCCCCGCCCACGCTACCTTTGAGCCACGTCAATATGCCGCCAGCCCCCCGCGCCTACGATCCAGGCTGGGATTTCATGATTGCAGGGGTTGCCCATGTTCAAACGCATCGCCGTGCACCTCGATGACGACGCCGCGTGCACGCGCCGCGTGCGGGCCGCGGCTCAGGTCGCCCGCGACCATGAGGCCGCCCTGGTCGGCATCTACACCAGCTACCTGCCGCCGCAGTACGCCTATGACGAAGGCATCGTCCCGGATGACGTCTACGCAGTGCTGCAGCGCCGCTTGACGGACAACCGCAAGGCGGCGCACGAACTATTGCAACGGGCGGCACGCGACGCCAACGTCCCGGTCCACTGGCGTGCGCCGGAAGGCTTGCCGGCGGAAGCGCTGGCCCGCCATGCCCGCAGCTGTGACCTGCTGGTGCTGGGCCAGTCCGGCGAAGACGACCCGGAGAGCGTGGTCACCCCCTACTTCACCGAATCCATCATCATGACCCTGGGTCGACCGGTGCTGATCATCCCTACTCAGGGTAATTTGCCACCACTCGGGCGCAACGTCATGTTCTGCTGGGACCAGGGCCGCGAGGCGGCGCGGGTGCTGGCCGATGCCGATCCGGTATTACGCCGCGCCAATGAGTTGCTGGTGCTGTCGGTGACCTCGCGTCCCGTCACGCCGACAGTGCGCGACGACCTGCACGATTACTTCGCCGCGCACGGGTATCCGCCGCCACAGCGGCTGATTCGCGACGGCCGCCAGAGCGACGTCGGCCGTCTCATCCTGGAATGTGCCGACGAACGGGGCAGCGACCTCGTCATCATGGGCGCCTATGGCCATCACCGCCTGCGCGAATGGGTCATGGGAGGCGCCTGCAGCGCCGTGCTGCGTGCCACCACGGTGCCGGTGCTGTTGTCGCACTGAAACCGTCCGTCCGATTGTGATCGCGGGCACGCCACCGGGGGTTGCAACGAAGGTCGCCCACGGCCTTTGCATCGGCGCCACATCGGCCCCGACGTATACTTTGACCACGGATTTTCGCTCTCCATCCCTCTGCCATGCCACCGGTCCTGCCGTCGCTGTTGCTCGCTCTAGCCTGTATTGCTTTCGGATACGCCCTTGCGCGGCTGCGGCAAGGCCTGGCTTCGCCGCGCAGTGAACGGCGTCCGCCCCCCGACGCCGTGGACCCGCCCGGCCTGGCCGCGCAGGCCAGCATGGCTGCCATGGCCACCGGGGCCGCCGAGGCCGCGGCACCCAGCACGCCCGCCAGCCCTGGCCCAAGCCGCACGCCCGCTCCTAGCGAAACGCGGCTCTACGGCATCATCCAATCGGCCATGGAGGCCATCATTACGGTCGATGCGTCCCAGACCATCATCATCTTCAACCCGGCCGCCGAGCGCATCTTCCTGTGCCCCGCCACCGAGGCCATCGGCACGTCGCTCAACCGCTTCATCCCGCGCCGTTTCCGCCACACGCACCCGCAGGACCTGGCCCGCTTCGGCCGCACCGGCGTGTCGGAGCGGCAAATGGGCGGCGATCGCAAGGTCACCGGCTTGCGCGCCAATGGCGAAGAGTTCCCGCTGGAGGCGTCCATCTCCCAATGGGAGGACGAGCACGGCAAGCTCTACACCGTGCAACTGCGCGACGTCACCGAGCGCGAACGGGCCAACCGCGAACTGGAAGCGTCACGCAATGAGCTGACGCGCCTGTCCACCGCCATCCAGAACATCCGCGAGGAAGAGAAAACCCATATCGCGCGCGAACTGCATGACGACCTGGGCCAGAGCCTGACAGCCATGAAGATGGGCCTGTCGCTCCTGGAAGGCATGCTGCCGGGCGATGCCACGGCGGCGCGCGCGCAGGCCGCGTCGCTGCACGCCTTGATCAACGCCACCGTGGGCTCGGTTCGGCGGATCGCCTCCAACTTGCGGCCTGTCATGTTGGATGACCTGGGACTTTTCGCGGCGGTCGAATGGTTGGCGCAGGACTTCAGCGAGCGCTACGCTATTGAGACGGATGTTCATATCGGCGACGAACAGATAGAGTTGGGCCATGAGCTCACGACCGCCGTATTTCGCATCGTCCAGGAAGCATTCACCAACACCGCGCGCCACGCCGGCGCAACCCGCATCACGCTGCGCCTGGAATGCGCCGGGCAGCAGTGCCGCATCGACATCCGCGACAACGGCGTCGGGACCACGCCAACGCAAATGGCCAAGGCGGAATCCTTCGGTCTATTGGGCATCCGCGAGCGCGTGCGGCTGCTAGGGGGCACCCTCGTCCTGCATAGCGAACCTGGACAAGGCTTCCACCTGGTGGCCACCCTCCCCATCACCACCGACATAGTCGAAGAAACATCATGACGCGCATCTTGCTGGCCGACGACCATACCCTGGTGCGGGAAGGCCTGAAACAGATCCTGGGCATGGCCGAGGGCTTGTCGGTCCAGGGCGAAGCGTCCAACGGCGCCGAGGCGTTGACACTGCTACGCCAGGGCAATTGGGACGTGCTGCTGCTGGACCTGTCCATGCCGGGCCGCAGCGGCGTCGAGCTGATCCGCCAGATCAAGGATGAATTCCCCCGCCTGCCCATCCTGGTGCTGACCATGCATGGCGAACAGCAGTACGCCGTGCGCGCGTTAAAGGCTGGCGCGTCCGGCTACCTGACCAAGGAAAGCGCCGCCGCGGAACTGGTGGCGGCGGTACGCAAGGTGGCCACGGGAGGCGTGTACCTGAACATGGACATCGCCGAGAAAATCGCACGCGACTTTTCGCCCATGGCCACCGCCCTGCCTCATCAGCAGCTGTCCGACCGCGAATACTCGGTTTTCCGCCATCTGGCCATGGGCCGCACCATCGGCGAGATCGCCGCCCTGCTTTGCATCAGCGGCAAGACCATCAGCACCTACAAGACTCGGGTCCAGCAGAAGATGCGGATCAACAACCAGGCGGAATTGATCCACTACGCCATCAAGCATCGCCTGTTGGACGAGCCCGGCGAGGGGTTTGATTAATCCACGCAGGCCAGCCTCAGCCGTTCGCCGCGGGCTGCCAGTGCCGGCGATACTTCACCCACATGAACACGGTGACGGTGATGCCGATGCCGGCGAACGCCATGGCCAGCGCCCAGAACGCCACGCCGTGACTGAGCACGTAGCCGGACACCATCAACCCGACGGGCAGGCCATAGACAGCCATGGAGCGCAGGCCGATCACGCTGCCGCGCAGGGACGGCGTGACATTGCCAAGCAGGAAGGCCGCCATGGGAATCATGCATAGATTCTGGGCCACGCCCGCCAGGTAGATGATGCCGAAGGCAAGCGGCAGCGATTCGGTGAGCGCGAAGCCGAGGATCAGGACATGCCAGACGATGCTGAAGCACAGCATCGTCTTGGCGGGATTCGGCAGCCGGATACGCGACAGGAGGATGGATGACGTGATGCTGCCGGTGGCCGTGATGGCGATCAACATGCCCAGGCCGAACTCGTCCATGCCGAAGCGCTCCTTGGCGACATAGGGCAGCAGCCCCGTCACGAAGGGGTAGGCGGAGAAGTTCACCAGAAAGGCCATGATCATCGTGGCGGTTTGCGCCGGCGCCCCTCGAACGGAACGCAGCGCCGCCTGGAACTGGCCGAATACGGTATTGCTATCCGCATGCCGGACCGGCCTGTCCATCCGCAAGCTCCAGGTGAAGAAAGCAGACGCCGCATAGAGGGCCACCACGATCACATAGGCCCAGGCCAGGCCCATGGTGGCCATCAGGGCCGCGCCCGTCAGCGCGCCGCCCATCCGCGCCAGATCCACGGTCATCCGCGACAGGCCGATGGCGGGCAGCATCAGGGATCTGGGCACGATGCCGCTAGTCACGACATTGCGCATGCCCATGTCCGAAGGCCGGATCAAGCCGCTGAGCGTGGCGAAGCCCAGGGCCAGCCAGGGCGTCAACCAGTGCATGTGCGCGAACAACAACAGCACGGCGGCCACCGTGGTGTAGAACAGGCGCATCGCCAGCATGGTATTGCGCTGGCCATGGCGATCGCTCAGCGCGCCCAGCAGCGGGGAGATCAGCGTGCCCAGGAATTGCAGCGAGGCGATGGCCGCCATCAATACCACCGAGCCCGTCTCGGTGAGCACATACCAGGCCAGGGCCAGCGTTTCTATCTCGAAAGCACAGGAGGTGCCCAGATCGGCGGCCCATTGCCTGCGGTAATTCGGGATGGCGAAGGGACGAACCGCCGGTTCGGATAAAGAAGGGGCAACCGCCGTCACGATACCCCCCGATCGTTCAATCGGGAAATATCGTCAGGGGCATATCCAAGAGCGCAGCTCGCCGTTCTTCTCACGCTTGTCTCCTCAAGCAGGACGGGACGTCAGCGGCCCTCGACGGCACGCGCCAGGGGGGACTTGCTCATTCTTTCCAGATATTGGGGGCCATCTTAACCAAACCTGGCTGTATTGCGCCACCACAAGGCGTAGCGCCAATATCGTATCGGCAAGGGCTGGGCACCTTCGGCATGAGCCGCGGCTGCCATCCTGGCCAGGCGGCCTGGCTAAGGTGCCCCGCCAGGCGGCCTGGCTCAAGGAGCCTGGGCCACTATCCGCCTGCCCTCAGGTGTTGTTGAACCGGGCCAGGAAGGATCGCGTCGCGGCTTGCGTCGGCGCGTCGATCACCTGCTCCGCCGGACCGGCCTCCACGACGACGCCGTCGCGCATGAAGATCACCTGGTCGGCGACCTCGCGCGCGAACGCAATCTCGTGGGTCACCAGGATCATGGTCATGCCGTCCTCCGCCAACGCCTTGATGACGGCCAGCACCTCGCCCACCAGTTCCGGATCCAGCGCCGAAGTGGCCTCATCGAACAGCATGACGTCCGGCCGCAGCGCCAGCGCGCGCGCGATCGCCACGCGCTGCTTCTGGCCGCCGGACAGCATGTCGGGATAGGCATCGGCCTTTTCCGCCAGGCCCACGCGCGTGAGCAATTCCATCGCCAGCTTGTGCGCCTGCGCCTTGGGAATCTTCTTCACCGTAACCGGCCCTTCCATGACGTTCTGCAAGGTAGTCATGTGCGGGAACAGGTTGAAGTGCTGAAACACCATGCCGGTGGTGGCGCGATAGCTGGCCAGGTCCTTCTCATGCATGCGCCGGCCATGGCCGCTGTCGAAGTCCATGCTGCGCTCGCCCACCCGGATCTTGCCGCCATCGGGCATGGTCAGCAGATTGATGCAGCGGAGCAGCGTCGACTTGCCGGACCCGGACGGGCCTATCATCGCCACCACGGTACCCCGCTCCACCTGTAGCGAAATATCCTTCAGCACTACATGCTCGCCAAAGCACTTGCTGAGACTCTTGATTTCAATCATCAGGTCGCTCATGACGCATTCCTGTCCTGTTTGGCCAGACGATTCTCGATGCGCTTGGACCATAGCGTGGCCGGGAACAGCACGATGAAATAGCAGATGGCGGTGATCGTATAGAGTTCCAGCGGCCGATACGAATCATGCGCGGCCGATTGCGCCTGATACAGCAGGTCCGGCACGGCGATGACGGACAGCAGCGACGTGTTCTTCAGCTGCATGATCGACTGGCTCATCAAAGGCGGCACCATGCGCCGGAAGGCCTGCGGCAGGATGATGCGCCGCATGACCTGCTTGGTGCGCATGCCCATGGCCAGGCCGGCTTCGGTCTGCCCCCAATCGACGCCCTGGATGCCCGCGCGCACGATCTCGGAATAGAACGCACCGCCGTACAGCGTGAGCGACAGCGCCGCCGCGGTCGTGGGTGTCATCTCGATGTTGGCCAGGACCGGCAGCGCGTAATAGAACCAGATCAGCTGGACCAGCACCGGCGTGCAGCGGAAGATTTCCACATAAGCGCGCAGGATGGCCTGGATGTACCACGGTGCACGCACCCGCCCGATACCGACGGCCAGTCCCACCGCCAGGCCTGCTACCACCACGATGACCGTGTACACCACGGTATAGGCCAGGCCGCTCAACAACAGCTTGTGGTAGACCCAGATCGAGCCAAAGTCCCACTGATACACAACCGCTCCTTGAAATTCCTGCAATGCTCGCTCGCTCCCCCGGGATGCCAGGGAAACGAGCGTTCCTACGTTTTAGAACGTGGCTTCCTTGGGGAACAATTTGGGATCGACACCCGCCAGCTTCTGCATGTTGTCGATGATGGTCTGCTTGATCATGCCCTTGGAGCGCTCGGCATTGAGCCACTGGTTGACGTACTCAGTGAAGGCCTGATCGGGCTCTTTCTGCACGCCGATGGAGGTGGGCGCGGTCGCGGCCGGCGTCGGGATCACCAGGTGGCCCAGCTGCGGCGACTTCGACAGCACGGTAACGGCCAACAGGATCACCAGCACCTGCGCGTCGACGCGCCCGGTCTGCAAGGCCAGCGTCGCATCACCCGAGGTCTCGAAGCGGTTCAGCTTCGCCTGCGTCAATGTCTGCGTGGCGAAGGTGTCCTGGTTCGAACCCTGGTCCACCGACAGGCGCACTTCCGGCTTGTTGACGTCATCCCAGGTCTTGGGATCGAAATTCTTCTTCGCGACCAGCGTGAACGTATTCTGGAACAGCGGATCGGTGAAACCGACCGTCTTCTTGCGTTGCTCGGTGGGCGCCAGGCCGAACATGCAATCGATCTTGTTCGATTGCAGATCCAGCACCGCGTTGCCCCACGTGGTGTCGATGGCTTGCAGCTTGACGCCCATGGATTCGGCCAGCTGGTTGGCGAAATCAACGCAGAAACCTTGCCATTGGCCGGTGGCCACCGACTTGACGTAGTACGGCGCAGCGCCCGCGATGAAGCCGGTGCGCAAGACCTTGGTGCGTTTGATGCGCGCCATGGTTGATTCATTCTGGGCAAAGGCCGGCATGGAAATCATGGAACCTAGGCCGAACGCGCAAGTGGCCGATACAAAACTTCTGCGTGTGATCACGGCAGTCTCCTGAGTACTGAACATTCGCCTGGAAGCGCTACAGACAACCCGCGCCCGCGGGGGCTGGGGGCTTGTCCACCGGGAGGAATTCTAATCGCGCATTTCCTCATCCTAGGGGAGGAGATTCATGATTCCGGCAGATTTTTGTGCATAGGCGACAGCGTAATGGGGCGAAAGTGGGGGACGCCTATTTCGTGCCGGGCATCAATGCGGGCAAACCCTGAAGCCGAATACCTGTCTTCGCCGTGTGATTCAGGCGGATTGCAGCCGGATGGCGTCGATGAACCAGCGCAGCATGCCCACCACGTCGAATACCGGCAGCCCGGTGGCGCGGCGGACCGCGGCGGCGAAAGGCGGCATATTGGTGCATTCGAAAACGATGGCGCCGACATCGGGATACTGGGCCACCAGGCTTTGCGCCGCCACGACCATCTCCAGCTCCAGGACGGAGAAATCGGCCTCCTCGGGCAGTGCGCGATCGGTGAATACGCGCCGAAAGAGACTTTCCTCGGGCATGCCGACCATGGGCGTGGTGACGTCCACGCCAACGGCGGCCAGGTGCGCGCCGGTCAGGGCTGCCTGATTGATGGTGAGTATGCCCACTCGCTTCCCGGCCGGCAGCATGCGTTGCACCGTCGGCACCTGCAACAGCGCGCTGGTGGCAACCGGCACGGACAGCCGGGCGCTCAATTCCTGTTGGAACAGGGCGAGAAAGCCGCAACTGGTGGTGATGCCGCGCACCCCCATGTCGATCAGTTCCTGGGCCGCATCGACGAAGGGGTCGAGCAGGCCCCGGCCCTGGTCCTCGATGACGCGCGCCGGCGTGGCCCCGCGCACGATCTTGAACTGCAATGGCACGGCCCAGGTCGCGGCGTTACCGATTTCACCCGGAAAGCGCGTGAAGCGGGTGTCGAGCATGAGGACGCCCAACGTAAGGCCATGGACAACCGGGCGGGAGAGTAAGGAATCGTGGGGCATGATGGGTGATATCGATAAGGGCGAATGTGCCGGGAGATTGCATAATGCGAACCTCAGCGAATTCTTCGTCGTAGGTCAGCTGACAGCCTACTTTGCGCTGGATACGCAGCGAAGGGACGCCGCGCTGCCAATCTGATGAAGTCGGCCGGATCGGCGTCGGCCAGATAAACCAAGCCATACTCATCTTGCTCGCGATAACGTTTGGCAACCATCCTGCCGCACACTTGCACATCAAGCTTCATAAGTCATCACCCCGCCGTTGCTCGGCAAGGATATCTTCAATCGTCCGGACATGCCCCTTCTTGACGGGTCTGAGGTCATAGCCTGCGGCTTCCAACAATCGCAACAACGCGGAAACGCTCATGTCACCCTTGGCAAGAGTTTCCATGCGGGCCACGGTCGTGCGGGCGACGCCGGCACGCTGAGCCAAGGCTTCCTGGCTCAGCTTGGCCTCCCGGCGTACGCTGCGCAGCATCTCGGCAACGTCGAATAGTGTAGTCACTGTAGCCCCTGGGCATCTAAAAGTCGGGAAAGCGCTTGAAATGTAGCCTGAAAGGCACTTTTTCACAGCCGGCCGAGCTGAGGACAATCAATTACCGATGGGTGGAGCTTGAATGGTCATCCATGCGTGGCGCTGCTGTTCGATGCGGCGTCCGCACACCCCTCCATACCCATCAAAGGAAACACCTATGTTTGCATAGGAAAGCGGTATTGGTCCCGTGCCCCTGTGCCTCCTACCATGGCATTCGCCGTGCGCAAGATCGTTACGGTGCACGCATTGCGAATGCCAAACGAAGCCGACTTCGTCCAGACACAAGGGGATCACCATGAAATACTTAGCCGCTCCGATGCTGGGTTGCGCCGCGCTGTGCGCCGCCCTGTTCGCCGCAGCACCCAGCCACGCCGACAGTGCCGATAACTGGCCAGACAAACCCGTGCGCATCATCGTGCCTTTCGCGGCCGGGGGATCCACCGATATCGTGGCGCGCAAGGTGGCCCAGCGCCTGGGCCAGCTGACGAACCAGCCTTTCGTGGTGGAAAACAAGCCGGGCGCGGGCGGGACGCTAGGGGCGGCCTACGCGAAATCGCTGCCGGCCGACGGCTACTCGCTGTTCCTGGGGACGGTAAGCACCCAATCCGTCGCGCCTTTCCTGTACAAGACGCTGCCCTACGACCCCTTGAAGGATTTCCGTGGCCTGGCGATGATCGCCTCCGTGCCCAACGTGGTCGTGGTCAACAAGAACCTGGGCATCCACGACCTCAAGCAAATGATTGCCGCCGCTCGCAAGAAACCCGGTGGCCTTACGTACGGCTCGAGCGGGCTGGGTTCGTCCAACCATCTGGCAACGGAAGCCTTGCGCGCCACCCTGGATATTCCGGCCACCCATGTTCCCTATCGAGGCTCGGGGCCAGCACTGACCGACACCATGGCCGGCCACGTCGACTTCATGTTGGACGTCGCATTGACTTCGATGGTCTACGTTGAACGTGGCGATGTGAACGCCGTAGCCGTGACGTCGAAGCAGCGGCTGGCCGCGCTACCCAATGTGCCGACCGTGGCGGAGCAAGGTTTTCCTGAATTTGAAGCAGTAGGTTGGTTCGGTTTGTTCGCTCCGGCACATACGCCAGACGCCCAGGTGCGCAAGATCGCCGACCTGGTGCGCAAGGTCGTCCTCGACAAGGACATGGTGGACTACTTCTCCGCGCAGGGCGCCACCGCCAGCGGCGTCACCCTTAAGGACTTCGACGAAGTGGTCGCGGCAGACCGTGCGCAATGGGGCAAGGTCGCCCAGATCGCAAAAATCCAGCCTGAATGAGCGTCAACCGTTCGTCGCTCGTGGTCAGGATGCCTACCCGTACCGCCGGATGTACGGTGACCTCGGCCAAGCCTTGCGACGCCAGCAGCAGCAACCAGGGATGGGATATGACAAAAGCCGGCTTTCTGACTCCGCTGGACCTGCAGGCCGTTTCCGCGGCACTGATGCGCCCCGAAATTCCGGGCGACCCGGATCCGCTGTTGCAAGCACTGGACCACATCGCCCAGCGTGAAATGGGGCACCGCCTGTTCACCGCTTTGCGCTACGACTTGGCCATGGGATTGGCGCACCGGATCTACAGCAGCGCACCGATGGTTTACGCGGCAAGCGGATCCAAGCAGATAGGCGATGCACCCGCATTGCGCGAAATGGTGGCGACCGGGAAGCCCCGGCTGGCACCCGACGCCGATGCGGTGCGTCGCGACTTCCTCGATGCCGATGCGATTTTCTCGCTCGGTTGCGCCAGCGTGTTGAACGTCCCCGTCCATGCTCACGGGCGTTTGCTGGGTCAGATCAACCTCTTGCACGACGCCGACCACTATCGGCCCGCGGACATTGAGTTCGGAACCTACCTCGCGGCATTGGCCGTACCAGCCTTCATGATCCACGCATAGGCACGCACGAAACGGCGCAAGCAACGCGCCGTTTCGTGCTGCCTTATCGGCGACCTCGGTTCGCTGAACTCAGTTCACGGTGCTCGGCTCTCTGAGCTCAATTCACCGTGCTCCGTTCGCGGTGCTCAGTTCGCCGTGATATGCGCGGCCTGGATCACGGTCTTGTAGCGTTCCAGTTCGCTCTTCGTGTAGTTACCCAGTTGCTCGGGTCCCATGAAGTCCGCCTCGGCGCCCTGCTCCGCCGCTTTCTTGCGGAACTCCTCGGTCTTCGTAATGCGTTCGATCTCGCCAGCCAGCTTGGTGACCACATCGGCGGGAGTATGGGCCGGCGCATACACGGCGAACCACGAGGACACGATCAGGTCGGGATACCCGGCCTCTGCCGCCGTGGGCACGTTCGGCAGGCTGGGCAAGCGCGTCTTGCCCGTCACCGCCAGCGCATTGAGCTTGCCCGCCGAGACCTGGCCCAAGAGCGGCGGCGGCGTGGTAATGGTCATGTCCACCGAACCGCCCAACAGATCCGCCAGCGCCGGGCCGGTGCCCTTGTAGGGAATATGCGTAATCTGCGTACCCGCCATCTGGTTCAACAGCTCGGTCGACACCTGCTGCAATGAACCATTGCCGGACGATGCGTAATTGAGCTTGCCGGGATTGGCTTTGGCGTAATCGACCAGCTCCTTCATCGAATGGATGGGCAGGGTCGAACGCACCACCACCAATTGCGGCGCCGAGATGACATTGGCAACAGGCGAGAAGTCCTTGATGGGATCTGCTGTCAGGGTCGGCGTCAGCGTGGGCGTGATGACCTGGAATCCCGAATACTGCAACAGCAGCGTGTAGCCGTCCGGCTTGGCCCGCGCCACCATCTGGGACGCAATGCCGCCCGAAGCGCCGGGCCGGTTTTCCACCACCACGGTCTGATGCAGCGCCTGGCCCAAAGGCTGGGCCAGCAGCCTTGCGGCGATATCCGTGGTCCCGCCCGGTGCGGCGGACACGATCAGGGTGATGGGGCGGTCGGGATAGCCAGCCGCCTGGGCCGCCGTGGCGACGGTAGCCAGCGATGCGACGGCGCATGCAGACGCCAGCAGGCGCATGCCCGCGAGATGAAACGGTTTCATTATTTGTCTCCTTGGTTTTATAGAAATGGGGCAACGATATGAAGCGATGAACTCCAGCGACGAAATCAGGACGCGGCCGGAAACCTCTCCGCCAGCCAAGCCGGCGCCGGATGCGTATGCAGGCGCGTCCCGGCGGCCAGCAGGGGATTGGGCAAGGCGCGCTGCACCAGCGCAGGCAGGCCACGCACGATATCCATCAGGGGGGTCAACGCAACGCCTGTGTCCACGCCCATGCACTCGAACATGTGCACGAGTTCCTCCGTGTTTACGTTGCCGCTGGCACCAGGCGCATAAGGACAGCCACCCAGCCCGCCCGCCGCCGCATCGAAACGCGTCACGCCGACCTGCCAGGCAGCCAAGGCATTGGCCAGGGCCATGCCGCGGGTGTTGTGCAGATGTATGGTCACCGGCACACCCGGCAATACCGTCTCCATCCGTTGGCACAGCTCCGCCACCTGCGTGGGATAAGCCATCCCCGTGGTATCGCACAGGGTAAAGCCGGTGGCGCCTGCCTCGGCCAGGCGCAGGGCCAGATCCAGCACCTGCGTCGGTGCCACATCGCCATCGAAAGGACAGCCGAAGGCGGTCGACAGCGACACATTGCAAGGCAAGGGCCCCTGCTCCGCCGCCGCGCGCAGAATGGACTTGAGTTCCGCCAGGGACTGCTCGCGCGTCATGCGCAAATTGGCGCGGTTGTGCGTCTCGCTGCTGGACATGACGAGATTCAACTCGTCGGTTCCCACTTCCAGCGCGCGTTCCAGGCCTCGTACATTGGGCACCAGCGCGGTATAGATCACGCCCGGCTTGCGGCGAATGCGCCGCATCACTTCCTGCGCATCGGCCAATGCCGGTATCGCCTTGGGCGACGTGAAGCTGGTCACTTCGATGCGCGCGAAGCCGCATTCCGACAAGGCGTCGACCAGGGCCACCTTGGCGTCCGTGTCCACCATGGCCTTCTCGATCTGCAGCCCGTCGCGCGGACCGACCTCGTTGACCTGTATGTAAGTCGATTTATAGGCCGCTCTGGATGCCGATTCAGATGCCGATCTGGATGCCGCTTCTTCCTGTGTCATGCAATCACCCCCGCTTCGCGCATGGCCGCGCGCTGCGCCGCCGTAATTCCCAAGGATTCCAATACCGCGTCGGTGTCCTCGCCCAGCGTCGGCGCGCGCCGGCGCACCGCTCCCGGGTTATCCGACAACAGCGGAAAGACGCCCGGCATATCGACCTGCAGGCCGCTGGCCGCATCGACCCGGGTAATCGCCTGGCGCGCCCGGTAATGATCGTCCTGGGCGATATCCGCCACCGAATAGATACGCCCCGCGGGCACGCCGGCCCCGCACACCACATCCAGCACCGCGCCGATGGTCCGTGTCGACGTCCAGGCGGCGATGGCAGCGTCGATCTCCTGCACCCGCGCCACGCGGCCGTCATTGCGCGCCAGCGCCGGATCCTGGCCCAGGTCGTCGCGGCCGATGCAGGACATCAGCCGCGTGAAGATGGCGTCGCCGTTGCCCGCGATGAGCACATAGCCATCGGTGCAGGGATAGGCATTGGACGGCGCAATACCCGGCAAGGCCGCGCCCGCCGGTTCACGCACCGCGCCGAACGCGCTGTATTCGGGCAGCAGGCTTTCGGTCAGATTGAACAGGCTTTCATAGAGGGCGGCATCGATCATCTGCCCCTGGCCGCCGCGCGCATCGCGGTGGTACAGCGCCAGTAGCACGCCCAAGGCGCCATGCAGGCCGGAAATGGTGTCGCCCAGCGACAAGCCGCCGCGCACGGGCGCACGCCCCGGTTCGCCATTCAGATAACGCAGGCCAGCCATGGCCTCGCCGATCGCGGCAAAACCCGGTTCGCGGCTCTTGGGTCCCGTCTGGCCATAACCGGAGATACGCAGCATGATCAAGCCGGGATTCAGCGCGTGCAGCGTCTCCCAGGACAAGCCCCATTTCTCCAGGGTGCCGGGACGGAAGTTCTCGATCAGCACATCGGCTTGCGCGGCCAGGGCACGGACGATTTCCTGCCCTTCGGCCTGGCGCAGATCCACGCATACCGATTCCTTGTTGCGCGACTGCGCCTCCCACCACACGGAAGTGCCTTCATGCAGCAGGCGCCATTTACGCAGGGGATCGCCCTGTCCGGGCGGCTCGATCTTGATGACGCGGGCGCCGAAGTCGGCCAAGGTCTTGGCGGCAAAGGGGCCGGCGATCAATTGGCCCAGCTCCAGCACGCGAATGCCGGAAAGAATCTGTTCCGCCATGAGGTCTCCTGCGCGGCTTGGCCGCGATTCTCGAATAATGGCGGGAGTGTGCGCCGGGACAGCGCGGCGCGGAATGGAAGATATGGGAAGAGGGCTTTCGCGAAACACGAAAGCTCGTCGCTGCGGTTAGCTCAACTCAGCTATCCGCCGACTGCAGATGCGCCAGCAGCAGGCGTGCCGCCAGCGTCAATGTCGCGGGTTCGCGTACGCCCAGCAGCAACGACCGCCGCGACCACGTATCGCGCAGGGGGATCAACGCCAGCTTCATGGACTGCGCATGCGGCTGTGCCGCCACGCGCGGCAGTATGCCGATACTGCCCGTTGCCGCCACCATCCGGCAGATGGCGTCGAAGCTGCGCACCTGGATGCGCAAGCGCATGCCACGCTGCATGCGCGCGCTTTCTTCCTGCAGGCGGCTGGCCAGCGAAGTCGCGGTGGGCAGGCCGACATAGTCGAAGTCCAGCGTCTCGGCAAACGACACCTGGCGCCGTTTGGCCAACGCATGATTGCGTGCCGTGACCAGTACCAGCTCATCGATGCGGTAGGCCGACGTCACCAGCCCCGCCGCGGGGGTGCGGTCGGCAAAGATGCCGATATCCGCGCGGCTTTCCGCGACAGCCGCCACCACGTCCGAGCTGTTCTGTTCTTCAAGGTCGATGCGAACGGCGGGATGCGCCGCCATGAACGCGGCCAGGTCTTCGGGCAGGAACTGCGTGATGGACGAGGTATTGGCGGCGATGCGCACCTGGCCACGGGCGCCATGGGCATAGTCCGACAGCGTCCCCGTCAATTGCTCGACCTCGCGCAAGACCCGCAAGGCGTGGGCCAGGCAGGCCTGTCCCGCATCCGTCAACTCCACCCCGGCGGCATTGCGGAACAACAGCGCAGTACCCAGCGCCGCTTCCAGATCCGAAATCCGCTTGCTGGCGGCGCCCACCGCCAGATGCTGTTGGCGCGCGCCCGCCGAGATACTGCCGTGCCGCGCCACCGCCACGAAGAGGGACAAGGTGACCAGATCGATGCGACCGAGGTTCATTACCGTGCCGACAGGAGCCCTCGCGATGCCAGATTGCGCATCAGCTGACCCAGGCCGAAGTTCCAGGGAGGTGCATTATCGCTATGGGTCACGACATTGCGCAAGGCGCCCAGTTTGGGCGACGCGATACTCACCGCATCGCCGACCTTGTGGGTGAAGCCGCCGCCCGGATGATCCCTGTCCTCGGTCGGGGCGAACAAGGTCCCCAGGAACAGCAGGAAGCCATCGGGATATTGATGGTTGCGATTGAGCGTCTGCGCCACCAGGTCCAGGGGGTCGCGGCTGATCTGCGCCATCGAGCTGGAACCACTCAACACGTAGCCCTCCGTGCCCTCGACACGCAGGGTCAGTTCGCAGCGGCGCACATCGTCCAGGCTGAACGTCTCGTCGAACAGACGTATGAAGGGGCCGATCGCGCACGAAGCGTTGTTGTCCTTGGCCTTGCTGAGGAGCAAGGCACTGCGCCCCTCGAAGTCGCGCAGGTTGACGTCATTGCCCAGCGTCGCGCCGACGATGGTGCCTTCCCGTGTCACGGCCAGCACGACTTCAGGTTCGGGATTGTTCCACTCCGATTTGGGATGGATGCCGATCTGACTGCCCGTGCCGACGGCGGACAGCACCGGCGCCTTGGTGAAGACCTCGGCGTCAGGACCGATGCCAACTTCCAGATATTGGGACCACAAACCTTGGGACAGCAGCACAGCCTTCAGCTGCGCCGCTTCGGACGACCCCGGTTTCACCGCGCGCAGATCCGTGCCGATCGCGTCGACCACGGTGCGCCGCACCCCTTCGGCGCGCGCCGGGTCACCCTTGGCCTGTTCCTCGATGACACGTTCGATCATGCTGGCCGCGAACGTCACTCCCGCCGCCTTGATGACCTGAAGGTCCGCTGGCGCAAGAAAATACGCCTGTGCCGGATCGGCATCCACGCGCGTATTCGCCAGCACGCTGGCGATGCTGCCGATATGCCGCCCCTCGGCGCGGCGCACGGCCTGCGCCGGGTCGGGCGCGTCGAGCAGATCGCTCAGGGTGGCGAACGTGGCGGACAGGTCGTATACGCCGCCGCCGCGCAGCACCACGGGCGACGGACCGCCGATCGTGCCAGGAATCCACGCCCTGCCTACCAGGGTGCCCGCGTCGCCGTCTGTCGGTAAGGTATTTTCAGGAGTCAGGATCTGCATGGTCGTCCGCTTGAGTGATTGAGTGAATGAAGTGCTTGAGAGAATGAAGTGAATGAATGAGTAAGAATTGGGATAAGGACCTCAAGTAAACCAGAGCATCCCGATAAAGCTCAATAAGGACATCCCAAGGATTGATATCATTTCGTTATCGCCGGTAGACGATCACCAGACAAGTACATATAAACCAGGCGCATCCGGAACCCCCTTCATGCCCCGCCCCATACCTCCGCTGAACCCGCTGCGCGCCTTCGAGGTCGCCGCTCGCCATCTCAGCTTCACCCGCGCGGCCGAGGAGCTATGCGTGACGCCGTCGGCCGTCAGCCACCAGATCAAGGTGCTGGAGGACAATCTGGGCATCCCATTATTTGTCCGCGACACCAAATCCCTGATCCTGACCAGCGCGGGCAAGGCGTATCTGCCAGGCGTCCAGGAAGCCTTCCGCCAATTGGTTCAGGCCACCTACCGTGTGCAGCGCGAGCGCCAGTCACAAGCGCTCAAGCTCAATCTGCCGCCGACCTTCGCGGTGAAGTGGCTGATCCCGCGCATGAAGCGCTTCGTCGCCCTGCATCCCGACATCGACCTGCGTGTATCGACTTCCAAGAACATGTCGGACTTCGAGCGCGACGATGTGGACATCGAAGTGCGCTACGGGCGCGGTGACTATCCCGGGCTGCATACCGAACTGTGCCTGCCCGTAGAAGTGACGCCGGTCTGCAGCCCCGCCCTCATCGCGGGCGCCGCCCCGCTGGTCCACGCCGACGACTTGCGCCACCACACGCTGCTGCACGATGACAGCACCTATGACGATGTCAGCAACCCGGACTGGGCCACCTGGCTCGAACGCGCGGGGGTGACTGGCGTCGACACCTCGCGCGGACCGTCGTTCTGGCCCAGCCACCTGGTGATCGATGCGGCGATAGATGGCCTGGGCGTGGCCCTGGCCAAACGCAACTGGGTCCGCCGCGATATCGCCGCCGGGCGATTGGTCGAACCTTTCCCGGACCTGGCGCTGACCATCGAGTTTTCCTACTATCTGGTCTATCCCGAAGAGCGCGCCGCCGACCCGCGTATCCAGGCCTTCGCCGCCTGGGTACGGGAAGAAGGCACAAGGGACGGCAGCGAGTAGCCCCTGCGCCCGCGTTGCACCAACACCGGAACCCACACCGGTACCAGCAGCCTCTATCCCTGCACGGCCGTGGCCGGCGTGGGAACCGCACCGAAAGCCCCCGCCTCACGCCAGCGTGCCATCTGTTCACCGGCGATTCCCAGTTCCTGGAAAACCTCTGCCGTGTGCTGTCCCAGCAAGGGCGCCGGACGCCGCACCTGCTGCGGGGTGCCGCTGAGCTTGACCGGAAAGCCCAGCGCCTTCACCCGCCCTTCCACCGGATGGTCGATCTCCATGACCATATGGCGTGCGCGTGCCTGCTCGGTATCCAGGGCTTCTTCGTAATCCAGGATGGGCGCGGCCGGAACGCCGGCGGCCAGCAGGCGTTCGACCCAGGTATCGGCCGGCGCGGCAGCCAGCGCGTCCTCGATCAAGGGGATCAACACGCTCCGGTTCTTCAGGCGCGCCACGTTGTCGACGAAGCGCGCATCCCGCGGCAAATCCGGGCGCCCGATGACCTCGCATAGCGCGTTCCACAATTTATTGTTCGCCGCGCCGATCACCATGTAGCGGTCCGCGGCGCGCACGGCCTGATAAGGCGCGCTCATGCGATTGGCGCTGCCCAGCGGCGCCGGCACCTGCCCCGTGCCCCAGAACTCCGCGCTTTCCCAGACCGACAGGCCCAGCGCCGTCTCATACAAAGACGCATCGATGTACTGCCCCAAGCCCGTCGTCGCGCGGCCGATGACCGCGCTCAGGATCGCATAGGCAGCGAACAGCGCCGCGCCCAGGTCGGCGAACGGCACGCTGGACTTCATGGGTGCGCCATCCGGTTCACCCATCACACTCATGGCGCCGCAGCTGGCCTGGGCGATCAAGTCCAGCCCGGGACGGCGCGACCAGGGTCCCGTCTGGCCGAAACCGGAGATGCTGGCGTAGACCAGGCGGGGATTGATGGCGTGCAAGGTCTCGAAGTCGATCTTCAGGCGCGCGGCCACGCCGGGACGATTGTTCTCGACCAGGATATCCGCCTGCCGCACCAACTCGTAGAACGCCTCGCGGCCCTCGGCATTCTTCAGATCGATCTCGACGCTGCGCTTGTTGCGATTGAGCGCCAGGAAGCCGCCGCTGTCGTCGCCCTTCAGGCGAAACCCCATGGCGCGGCGCGTCTGATCGCCGGTCCCCGGCGTTTCCACCTTGATGACGTCGGCGCCCATATCGCCGAGCAGCATGCAGCAATAGGGGCCGGCCATGATCTGGCTGACGTCCAATACGCGCAGATTGGCAAGGGGTAGCGTCATTGTGTAGTCCTTATGTCTTTCACGAAATCAGGTGGTGCGTGTATGGAGGGCGAAGGGGAGCAAGGGCTTGCGGGGAATGCCAGGGCTTGCAAACCCGGCAAGACCGCTAACGCGTCGCGGCACGGCAAGGCGGCAAGGCATGCCGACACCCCGTCACCGCCCGACAAAGGCGGGGCGCGTCTTGGCCAGGAACGCGCGGTAGCCGATGCCGAAGTCTTCGGTGTCGAAGCAGTCATACGCTTCATCCAGTTCCGCGTCGGTAAGCGGCCGCGGATCATCCAGACGTTGCACGAAGCGCTTGTGCCAGCGCGCGACCAGGGGCGCGCCCGCGGCGATGCGGCGCGCCGCCGCCAGACCCTCTTCATTGACCAGGGCATCGTCGACCACACGGTTGACCAGGCCCTTGCGCTGCGCCTCTTCCGCGCCGAAGACGCGGCCTTCAAGGACGATCTCCAAGGCCACCGCGCGCCCGGCCAGTGCCACCAGGCCGCCCAGTTCGCCATAAGACATCACCAGCCCAAGCCGGTTGATCGGCGCGCCGAAGCGGCTGGACGCACCGCAGATACGCATATCGCAGACAGCGGCCAACTCCAGGCCGCCGCCCACGCATGCGCCATGAATCACGGCCAGGGTCGGATGGCGGCTGCCGGCTACCGCCTGCATGGCGCGGTGCGTCACCCGGCCGTAAGCACGAGCCGCGTCCTTGTCGCGCCGCGTGCGGGGAAACTCCTCGATGTCGGCACCAGCCGAAAACGCCCGGTCGCCCGCGCCCCGCAGGACCACGCAGCGCACGTCGTCATCGGCGGACAGCCCGGCCATGGCGTCCGCCAGGCCCTGCCACATGGCCTCGTTCATGGCGTTCATTTTTTCGGGGCTGTTGAGAATGACGGTGGCAATGGCGCCATCGCGTTCAACGATGATGGGGTCGGACATGAGCTTCTCATTCTGGTGCCGGCATCGGACCTGGCTATCCGGATCCTGAACCATGCGGCGGAGGTTCAAAGTGTAGGAATGCCCCTCCCCTGGGCCAAGCGAGAAATATTGCGGCACCTTTCAAGAAAAACTATTGCGCCCCCTTCTTGCGCGCCCTTCTTGCGCCCCCTTTCTTGCGCGCCTTCCTGCGCTCCCTCTTGCGCCCTCCTCCCGTGTCTCCTCCTGTGACCTCCCCCTGTCCTGTGAGAAAAACTCAGCGTCGGTTCAAATATTTCAACGTTGCGAGCCGACCGCTGCTCTCCCTACACTTCCCCGCATCACTAACGCCGAGTCCACACGATGATGCGGCGCAAAAAGACAAGGAGACAGAGATGAACCGACGCCACGTCCTGAAGGCGGCTGCCGCCGCGGCCGTTCTGCCGTTCGCGGTGCGCGCCCAGGGTGCCGTGCCCAATCCCATGCGCCTGGTGGTCGGCTTCCCGCCCGGTGGCGGCACCGACATGGTCAGCCGCTTATTGGCGCAGAAACTGGGCGCGATGTGGAATATCTCCGTCGTCGTGGAGAACCGCGCCGGCGCCGCCGGCGTCATCGCGGCGGATTACGTCGTCAAGCAGGCACCCGATGGCGCCTGCCTGCTGATGACCAACTTCAGCAACCACGCCGTCGCGCCCAGCCTGTATCCCAAGCTAGGCTACGACGTCGACCGCGACTTCTCGCCCATCATGCTTGCCGGCATCTCGCCCAGCCTGCTGGTATGCCGCGCGGATCAGCCGGCGCGCACGCTGCCGGCCCTGGTCGAGCGCTGCCGTAAATCGCCGGGCACGGTCACCTTCGGGTCGGCCGGCCCCGGCTCGGTCCAGCATCTGGCGCTGGAGATGTTCAAGCTGCGTGCCGGCATCGATGCCTTGCACGTGCCTTATCGCGGATCGGGCGCCATGATGGCGGATCTGCTGGGTGGACAGATCGACTACAGCTTCGAGACCATGCCGTCGGCCACGCCTCAGGTCGCCAGCGGCAAGCTGATCGCCATCGCGCAGACGCGCCTGCGCCGCTCGCCCGCACAGCCGAACGTACCCACCGTTGCCGAACTGGGCTATCCCGGCTTCGACGCCAGCACCTGGTATGGCCTGGTGGGTCCGGCCGGCATGGATCCCGCGTTGGTGAAGCGCTTGAACACCGATCTCAACACGATCCTGACCCAGCCCGACGTGGTGGAAAAGATGAAGACCTATGGCGCCGAGGACGGCGGCGGCAGCGTCGAGCGCTTCGCGTCCTTCATCCAGGAAGAAAAGACCAAATGGGCCAAGGTCATCCGCGAGGCGCACGTCACCGTATGAGCAAGACCAGGATCACCTGCATCGAGGACCTGCGGGTCCTGGCTCGGCGCCGCGTGCCGAAAATGTTCTACGACTACGTCGACGTCGGTTCCTGGACGGAAGGTACCTACCGCGCCAACGAAGCGGATTTCCAGCGCATATTGCTGCGCCAACGCGTGGCGGTGGACGTGACCACGCGCAACACCAACGCGACCATGCTGGGCCGGACGGTGAGCATGCCGGTCGCCATCGCGCCCACCGGCCTGACGGGCATGATCCACGCGGACGGTGAAATCCTGGCCGCACGCGCCGCACAGCGTTTCGGCATCCCGTTCACGCTGTCGACGGTCAGCATCTGCTCCATCGAGGACATTGCACAGGCGACCGGCGGCCATCCCTTCTGGTTCCAGCTGTACATGATGCGGGACCGCCGCTTCGTCGAAAAACTGGTCCGCCGCGCGCACGAAGCCCGTTGCGACGCCCTGGTGCTGACGCTGGACCTGCCCATCAGCGGCCAGCGCCACAAGGACCTGAAGAACGGCCTGACCGCGCCACCGCGCCTGACCGTGGCGAACATGCTGAACATGGTGGGCAAGCCCGCGTGGTGCCTGCGCATGCTGGGCACCACCCGCCGCAGCTTCGGCAACATCGTCGGCCATGCCGAGGGCGTGGGCGACATGGCGTCGATGGCCGACTGGAGTTCACGCAATTACGATCCGTCCGTGACGTGGGACGACATCGCCTGGATCCGCAAGATCTGGGATCGCAAGCTTATCCTCAAAGGCATCCTGGATCCCGAGGATGCACGCAGGGCCCAGCACGTAGGCGCCGACGCCATCGTCGTGTCCAACCATGGCGGCCGCCAGCTGGACGGCGCGCCTTCCAGCATCCGCGCCCTGCCGGCCATCGCCGACGCCGTGGGGGCGCGCACGGAAGTCCATCTGGACAGCGGCGTGCGCAGCGGCCAGGACGTGCTCAAGGCCTTGGCCCTGGGCGCCCGGGGCGTCTACATCGGCCGCGCCATGCTTTACGGCTTGGGCGCCCTGGGTGAAGCCGGAGTCACCCAGGCCCTGGAAATCATCCACAAGGAACTGGACCTGACCATGGCTTTCTGCGGCCACACCGACATCGCGCGAGTAGATGCCGCTGTCCTGTTGCGCGACGCCGCACAATGGCCAGTGGCGCAGGCGGCTTGAATGTGAACCTGGGTCTTGGTCTGGGCTTGACCCTGAGACTGAGACTGGGCCTGAGCCGGGCACGCCAAGCACCGCGCCCGGTGTGCATGCGTACGCCCGTCTCAAGGGGCGGCGCGTACCAACGCCGCCGCGCGCCATGCGGTTCTATCCCATCGTCTTGATATGCACCGCCAGCCAGACTGTCGCTTCATCGGGCGACGTGTACGTGACCCAATGGTCGATGCCGCCGGGAATCAGCAAGTGGTCACCGGCGTGCAGCGTGTGCTCCTCATCGGCCATCAGCAGCCGGGCCGTGCCTGAGACGACCATCACCCATTCATCATGCGGCTGGCAATACGGCTGGTCCATGGGCGTGACGTTGCCGTGGGAAACGATACGTTCGATCGTAAGATCCGGGCGCGTGAGCAGCGCCTCGAAACTTTCCGCTTTGCGCTTGGCCAGCATTCTCACCCGCGGCGTCCATTCGGCCATGGAGTCCATGGGCACAACCGGCCGCGGCAGCCGCTGGAAATCGAAGCGCGCCAGGACCGGTGAAGTCAGGCCCGCCACATCGACGTTGTAGATCTGTTCAGGGGTAAAGAATTCGTCGAACGCCGCGCGGAAATGGCCGCGCGACTTCACCACCACGGTGCGCGCGGCAGCGATGTCCAGGCCGAACATCTCGAAGAACATGGGCTCGTGGCACTGATAGCGGTTGGACACCACCACTACCTTGATGCCGCCGATCCCTAGCAGCACCGACGACCCCAAGTCGAAACGGCAACCCTGCAATTGCCCACGGCGCCCTACGCCCTGGCCGTCGCGCAAGGCCAGCACCTCGGCCTGGGTCTCGAAGGCATCTGAATAAAGCGTGGTCTCATCCCGATTGAAACGCGCCGGGAAGGAGGCGCCAACGCCCAGGCGATGGGCCTCCGCGCACAAGGCTGCGTCGGTGATGACGCCGACGATCACGCCCTGCGCGTCCGCCGCCAGCAAGGCTTGCATCAGATAAGGCGTATTGCCGCGTCCGCCGCCGCCGGGATTGTCGGCGACGTCGGCCAGGCAGACAGCGGGCAGCCGCTCGTCATCCCCCGCGGCGCGCGCCATGGCCACGGCGCTCTCGACCGAAGTCAGTTCCGGCGTGAACGCCGCGCGGCCTTGCCACGCAGGCAGCGCCAGGTCCAGCGCGACCTGCTTCGCATAGGCCGGATCGTTGCGCGTGGTGACGATCACCGTCAGGCCGTTCTTCGGGGTATCGCCATAGACGAAACCCGCCACGCCGGAAATATTGATGATGCGGGGATCATCCAGCAGCGCTTCAGCCGCTGCGATCATGTCGGCATAAGGCCCCGTGCCGGGCGCCGTCAGCAGCTGCGTCGGCGGCGCACAGACGGGCATGCGGATATGCGCCACCGCAGGCTCCCCGCCCGCCATCAGCTCGCGCAGCACACGCGCCGCATCGGCGCCACGCTCGGCCATGTCGACGTGCGGATTGCGGCGATACGAAATCAGGGTGTCGACGCTATCGACCATGCGATCCGATACATTGGCGTGCAGGTCGACCGTGGCGACGACGGGTATCGCATCGCCCACGATACGGCGAACCATGGCGAAGACCTCGCCATCGGGATCGTCGGACTCGGTGGTGATGGCTGCGCCGTGCTCGCAGATATAGACAGCCTGCACGGGCAAGGCCGCGCGCAAGCCGGCCTCGAACACCGCCAGGGTGTCCGCGAAAAAGCCGTGCTCCACCGGACCGCCCGACTCCGCGTTGGCGAACAGGATGGGCACCGGCGTCCAGGCGCCGGCGCCATCCATGTCGCGCACGAAAGCCGGAATCTCTGGCGTCATGGCCGGCGCGTCGCTACGGGCGTCGGCCATCAGGGCGTCGCCGCGCAGGTAGGCCCTGGCGACGAAGTCCTCGCGCGTGGAGATCGGCGCGAAACGGTTCGATTCGATCGCAAAGCCCAATATGGCGATGCGCGGTCCGGTGGTGGAGGTCGGCATGATCAGTTCTGCTTCTCGATATGGGCAGCGGCGATCACGTCGGCCCACTTCTTCTGTTCGACGGCAACGAATTTCACGAAATCCGGCTGCGTGCCCGGCGTAGGCGTGGCAAAAGCCTTGGCCAGATCCGCTTTCACCGCATCCGATTTCATGACTTCTTCCAATACCGCGCTGGCGCGGTCGACAATGGCCTTGGGCGTCCCGGCCGGGAAAATCAAGCCGCCCCAGGCGCCGTTGTCATAACCCTTGAAACCGGATTCATCGATGGTGGGAATATCCGGAAACGCCGGTGCGCGCGTGATGCTGGTGATCGCCAACGCGCGCAGCTTGCCCGATTGCACCAGCGGCCAGGCGATGGGGGCATTGGTGACCGTGTAATCCAGCTGGCCGCCCACCAGATCCGTCAACGAAGCGGGGTCGCCGTTATAGGGCACGAAAGACGTATCGATATTGGCCATGCGCTTGAACAACTCTCCTCCCATATGCCCACTGCTGCCCAGATTGGAAGCGGCCCAGAACAGCTTGCCCGGTTTGGCCTTGGCGGCCGCGACCAGATCCGCGATCGATTTGTAAGGCGAGTCCGCCCGCACCACCACCAGATTGGGCAACGTAAACATGGGGCCGATCAAGGCGAAATCCTTGGCCGCATCGTAAGGAATCTGATTGAACAGCGAGGGATTGACCGCCAGCGTATTCAGATTGCCATAGCCCAGCGTGTAGCCGTCCGGCGCCGCGCGCTTGATCTGGCCCATCCCTATGGATCCCCCCGCGCCAGGGCGGTTTTCCACGACGAAGGACTGATGGGTGGCGCGTGCCAGATGCGTCGCCACCACCCGTGTCAGGACGTCCGCGCCGCCGCCCGCGGCGGACGGCACGATGACGGTTACCGGCCGGTCGGGCCAGGCCGCATCCGCGGCGTGGCCGCTCAGCGGTGCGAGCATCGCGGATGCCAGGATGGCGGCTGTGCCCAACTTGCAGCGGATCGCCCCGGTGTATTGTTTTCCGAACATTTTTACTACCCCTTGGAATGTTATTTAAATAAAGCCGGATTCAGTCGCCGGCGGCCTTGCCCAATTCCCCGTCGACCACGGATAGCCAATACGCGACGCCATAAGGAATCGCCTCGTCGTTGAAATCGTAGTTAGGCATATGCAGATTGCCGCCGCCATCGCCCTGACGGACGCCATTGCCGATGAACACGAAGGCGCCGGGGCGCTTCTGCATCAACCAGGAGAAGTCTTCACCGGCGGTCAGTCGCTGCATGTCGGCATTGACGCCGTCGTCCCCGACCACGCGCGCGGCCGCCGCCACCGCGGTCTGCGTCACCGCGGCATCGTTGATCACCGTCGCCGCATTCCACCAGCATTTGACTGTCGCGGTAGCGCCCTGGATGGCGGCATGGGCATGCGCCATTTCAGTGATGCGCCGTTCCAGCAGGGCCTGCACTTCCGCGCTGAAGGCGCGCATCGTGCCCGAGATATGCAATTTTGCCGGCATGACATTCATGGCCTGCGGATCGCCAGCCTGAATATGGCCCACGCTGATGATGGCGGTCTGGTCCGGCGGCACATTGCGCGACACGATGGTCTGCAGGCCCAGGACGAAATTCGCCTGCGCCACCGTCAGGTCGGACGCCAGATGCGGCGTCATCCCGCCGTGCCCGCCCGTGCCGGAAAACGTCACCTGCCATCGGCCGGAGGCGGACATGAACGCTTCGGGCCGCGTGCCGAACGTACCTACCGGCATGGTGGGATAGGAGTGCAGACCGAAAATCCGGTCGCACGGGAAGCGGGAAAAAAGATCAGCCTCCAGCATCGCCAGGGCGCCGCCCCGGCCCTCCTCCGCCGGTTGGAAAATCAAGTGTACGGTGCCGGCGAAGTCGGGGTCGCGTGAGAGCGCGCGCGCCGCGCCCAGCAGCATGGTCGTATGGCCATCATGGCCGCAGGCATGCATCACGCCTGCGTGCCGCGACGCGTGCGGCAGTGCGTTGGTTTCCGTCATGGCCAGGGCGTCCATGTCCGCGCGCAGGCCGATGGCGCGTGCGCGGCCGGTTTTACCGTCGCCGCGTTTGCCCACGATGGTCCCAACCACGCCAAGTTTGCCTACCCCGGTGACGGTTTCTATACCCCACTCACGCAGCTTCCCGGCCACCAGCTCGGCGGTGCGGGTTTCCTCGAAACCCAGCTCGGGGTGGGCGTGGATGTCGCGACGGATCGCGGTCAGCTCGTCGATGTCCAGCCGGGCACGTTGCAGATAATCGTTCATGTTTTTCGCCGGGGTCCGGTGGAGGTCTTCAAGGCTGACCGAATAATTCGGTCATGAACTGGGTCGATTTCAAGCCGGTGCCGGTCATGATGGCCACCGTGGTCTCGTTCGCTTGAATCGCGCCGCGTTCCATCAGGACATCGATGGCCGCGGCCGCCGATGCGCAGGTCGGTTCGACATACAAACCCATGGCCGCCATGGCGCGCACCGCTGCCCGTATCTGGTCCTCCGTCAGGGCCACGGTCTGGCCCTGGGTTTCGCGTATGGCTTGCAGGTTTTCCAGCAGACGCACAGGGCGCTTGATGGCGGTGCCTTCGGCTATCGTCGGAGAGACCGGGCGGTCGGTCAGCGTATCCACGCCGGCCGTGAAGCAGGCATCGATCGGCGAACAGTTCAAGGGCTGTGCCACGAAGATGCGCGGCAGCTTCTTGATCTGGCCGGCTGCCAGCAATTCCTTGAAGCCAATATGGCAACCCAATACATTGCTGCCCGCGCCGGTGGGAATGATCACGTTATCCGGCGCCGTGAAATTCAGGTCTTCCCAAATTTCGTAGGCCAGGGATTTGGTGCCCTGCAGAAAAAAGGGATGCCAGTTATGGCTGGCATAGAAAATCTGCTCGGATTGCCGGATGGCCTCGTATTCGGACTCTTCGCGCGGCCCCTCCACCAATTGGACCTCGGCACCGAAAGCACGTATCTGCGCCACCTTGGCGACAGGCGTATAGGCAGGCGCCAGGATTTTCACCTGCAGGCCCGCGGCCGCGCCCAATGCCGCGATGGCGGCGCCGCCATTACCCGAACTGTCTTCGAGTATCTGGGGCACGCCTTGCTGGCGCAGCCAGGACACCATGACGGCCGCGCCGCGATCCTTGAAACTGCTGGTGGGATTGAACCATTCCAGCTTGAAATAGGGACGCGCCTGGCCCCAGCTGCGCTGGATCAGCGGCGTACATCCTTCGCCCAGGCTGACAGCGTCGGCGATGGGCGCCGGCAAAGCCGCCTGATAGCGCCAGATGGAACGGCGCCGCGTCTCGATGTCATCGCGGCTGATGCCCGCGAGCGGTGACACCATCAAGGGGTGATGGTCGTCCGAACGCCACCGGATATCCGTCAAGGGATACGTCTTGCTGGTGCGCGGATCGATATAGACCGGTTTTTGAAACTGCGTCATCAATGCTTTTCCTGATTCAAGCTATTCAATGTGGCTGGTTCATCGAACCCAATTCATAGAGGCCAGACACCAAGCCCGCCATTAGGTCAAAACGATGGCCGACTACCACGGCCAACTGAGCGCCATGCCCCGACCAGACTGGCGGGCGCCATCGAAAATCATTTGCGCCACCACCAGGTCCTGCAAGGCCAGCCCCGTCATATCGAAAACTGTGATGGCGTCGGCCTCGCGCACATAGGGCTGCTCGCCCAGAATGACGGACCCGATTTCCGTCGCGTGGCATTCCTTGGCCCACTGCCCTTCGCCCACATTGGCGGACTGACGCGCGTCATCGACAAACAGGCGCGCTCGTTGCAGCAAGCCTTCCGGCAACTCACGCTTGCCTATGGTGTCCGCACCCACTGCGTTGACGTGCGTACCGGCCCGCACAGCCTCATTCGCAAACAGCGGCTTGCGGCTGGGCGTGGCCGTGATCACCAGATCGGCGGCAGCGACAGCCTGGTCGGCGTCCGTCGCGTGGTTGAGTCGGCAACGATCCCCGTAGCGGGTAGCGAAATCGCTTTCGAAATCCGGATCTCTCTCTCCGTTGACCGTCAGGTAGGACACCGAATTCAAGGAAGGACGTACCTGTAGCGCGTATTCCAGATGAATCCGCGCCTGCACGCCGGTGCCGAACAGGCACAGCCCTTTGACATCCTTGCGCGCGAACAGGTCGATGCCGATAGCGCCCGCGGCACCGGTACGCAAGGTGGTGACGTGATTGCCATCGAGCAGGCAGACCGGACGTCCGGTGGCCGGATCGAACAGCATGATGGTGGCCTGGTGTGCGCCTTTGCCGTAGGCGGTGTTGGCGGGCCAGAAGCCGGCCGCCTTGAAGCCCAGTACATTGTCCGGTGCGATGTCGCCGGCCTTGATGCCGAAAACGGCATTGCTCCCCACCGACTCGCGGATCATCGGAAACACGCGCCCCGTGCCGGCGCTATGTTGCACGAAGGCCTGCCGCACGGCGGCCATGGTGGCGTCCCGGTCCAGCAAGGCCAGCACGTCATGCGCGGGAATGAGAAGCAAGGTATCGGAAACGCTGGGATTTGCTGTCGCGGAAGGCATTTGGTCTCGTGATCTGGCCGGCATAGGCAGACATTCAGGGGGAAATTCAGGTAGACAATATATCCAGATCAAGATTTATTGTCTATGTATAAATGTCCAAGTTTGGGCCAAACAAGTCCGAATTCGGGTATTCCCGAGGAATTTCTGGATAAATTGTCCAGATTCGTGAAATTCGCGGGTATAGTGCGCCCATGCCAAATACATCCGACAAAATGTCCGACTCCCTGATGCTGAGCCAGTTGCGTACCATCGCGGAAGGACTGGGCAAAACATTCGCACCGTTCTGCGAAGTGGTGGTGCACGACCTCAGCCATCCGAAGAACGCGATCTACAGCATCGACAACAATCTCAGCGGACGCAGCGTCGGCCAGTCCGTGACCGAACTGGGCCTGGCTCGGATACAGGACCCGGACTACCCCGCCATCATCCCCAATTACGCCAACCAGTTCGCCGATGGCCGCCAGGTCAAGAGCACGTCCATCGGCATCAAGAATGCCGATGGCGAATATGTGGCGGCTTTGTGTTTGAACGTGGACCTGACGCTGTTCAACAGCTTCCAGGCCGCGCTCGCGCAGTTTTCTCAGGTGCAGACCGAAAGCGTGCAGGAAACGCTGGATGCCAGCCATTCAGACCGTATCCGCGAACAGGTCGATGCCTTCGCCGCCGCACGGGCCACCACCGCGCGCGCGTTGAAGCCCGCCGAACGCAAGCAGTTGGTCCAGGAGTTGAAGAAAGCCGGCTATCTGGATATTCGCCGCGGCATGGAAATCGCCGCCGCTCATATGGGCGTTTCCCGTGCAACGGTCTATAGCTACGTGCGCTAGAACAAGCAGAGCCGCGCGTACACGCAGCCCGGATCTTCATACACGCAGCCCGGATCTTCAACGCGGGGACGCCTGATCGGAGCAGCCTGCGTGGCGGCTCCGATCAAACCGGGCTGCAAGGTTCAATCACGCGCTTCAGTCCGCATCCCCGGTGGATCCAGAGGCGGCTCGGCCGGCAATTCCGCGGGCAGGTAATTCGGCAAGCGGCTGGCGGGAAAGATCGCCAGGATGGCAACCATCGCCATGATCAACAGCCCGATCTTCAAGGCCCGCAGCCGCGCTTCGGTGTTGACGCGCATGGCCTCCGACACCTGCTCCGGCGTGGCGGTCGTGCCTGCCAGGACATTCTGCAGACGGTCATTGCTGACGAAATTGATACTTTCCAGATCGATCTGCGCCTGCAGTGCCGGCGTCAGGATCGGCGTTTCCGTGATTCCCCGCATGACATTACCCGCCAGCAGGCCCACCAGCAATGCGCCCGCCACCGCGGTGCCGACGGCGTTGGCCAGGTTGTTCGTGGTCCCGCGCAAGGACCCGACATCGTTGGCCAGTTCCTTCGGCGATGCGCTGACCAGCACATTGAAGACCAGCGTCACCAACGCCCCCTGGCCGATGCCGAACGTCACCAGTCCGACCAGCACGGCGATTTCAGTCCAGTTGTTGCGCACCACGAACGCCAGCCAGCACAAGGCAATGGTGCAGATGATGAATCCGACCCGCCCTATCTGCCGTGGCGTGAATGTCTTGTAGAACCGCACAACCAGCATCGCGGAGAAGAACACCGACAGATTGAACGGCAGCATGGCGATGGCCGTCGCCATCGGCGTGCGCCCCTGCACGATCTGGATGTAGAGCGGAACGCTGAAATTCAGCATCGCCTCCAGCGCCACCACGGAAAACATGGCGACGACAGCCGCGCGTTCACTGGACGACGTGATGACTTCCAGCGCCAGCAAAGGCGTCTTGCCGGCTTTCGCGCGCCGCCGGGTCCACGCGACGAAAGACTGGCCCAGCACGATGCCCAGCACGATCATCACCGGTGCCGGTGACAAGCCGAACAAATCGAAGGGAGCGGCCACGCGAGCCTGTCCCAATCCCCATCGGTTCAGGTTGTTGAAGCCGAACGTGATGAGCAGGATGGCCGCCGCGGCCAGGATGATACCGACCACGTCGATATTCACCTCGGGGCGCCCACGGTCGGCTTTCAAGCGAAAACTGAGTACCAGGATGATGGCCGACAGCGCGATCAGAATGCCGAACACCGGCCGCCAGCCGATATACGTGCCCAGCACCCCGCCGATCAGGAACGCCGATACGCCTGCGCCCGCGCGGGCGGAGCCCAGGGCACCCACGGCAGTGGCCTGCTGCGTCCCGTGGTAATTCTCCGCGATCAAGGCGACCAGGGACGGCACCATGGCCGCGCCCGCCAGACCGCTCAAGGCCTGCGCGGTGATCATCGTCAAGGCGTTCGGACTGAGCGTCATCAGCACCTGCGCGGCGCCGAACACGATCACGGACAGGCGGAACACCACCACGGAGCCGAAGCGCTGATTCAGCTTGGCGCCCAGCATGACGAAGGCCGCCACCGACAGCGAATACATGACGATACCCGTGGCGATCGTGGTAGGCGGAACATTGAAGCTCTTCACCATGCCGCCCATCGCCACGGGTAGTGACGCGACGTTGAAGGACATCAGAATCTGGGCCAGGGCAATGGTGATCATCGGCACCCATGAAGCTTTTGCCTCCATGGAATACGCGGCCCCTGCAACTGTCGTCGACTGGCTTTGCATTGTTCACTCCTGCTGAATAGGCGTGCCTGGTGAACACCGAGATCCGCATCCGATATGCGAGAAGGCGCGCGCGGTTAACTCAACGTGTCAACCATGTTCCCGAAAAGGCTCGGAAACGAACATATCCATGCCGAGGCGTCGCGAAAGAAAGCGCGAAGCCAGTTGCCCCTTGACGCTATTACCGGCGCTGTCCAACAAGGGTCCGAAGGTACCCAGCCCGCTTTTGCCGGGAGACACGGTGACGATGCCGCCACCTATCCCGCTTTTACCGGGTAGTCCCACATCGCACAGCCAATCGCCGGAGGTCTCGTACATGCCGGCGGTCACCATCACTGCCAGTGTGTAATGGCACACCTCGTTGTCGACGACCCACTCTCCCGTCACCGGGTTGATGCCACCGTCGGCGAGCGTGGCGCCCATGACGGCAAGGTCTCTTGCATTGATATCCAGGCAGCATTGCCTGGTGTATAGATCCGTGGCGGTCTTTGCATCGCAACCCAGACGACCGTAGCCGAACAGGACGTTGGCAATGCCACGATTGCGGAAGTTGGTTGCTGATGCGGAGGCATAGACCTCCTCATTGACCGAGAGTTTTCTGCCCGCGAAGGTCGACAGCCCGTTGAGGATCAGCGCCCATTTTTCTTCGGCATTCGCGCCGGGTATCAGGCTGGTGGTCGCGATGGCGCCGGAATTCACCATCGGGTTCGTGCGCCCGTCCGGGGTGCGCTCGATGGCCGACAAGGAATTGAATGGCAAGCCGGTGCTGTTGACGCCAAGTTTTTCGCGGCAGGCCGCGGCGCCGATCGCCTGGCACACCAGGGCGAACACGAAAGGCTTGGAGATACTCATGATGGTGAATGCGTGATCCACGTCGCCCGCCGCATACACATGGCCATTGGTGCCGACCAGGCATACACCGAACAGGCCAGGGTCTACGCGCTCCAACGCGGGATAGACCGTCGAAACCGTCCCATCGGAATCGCTTCGAAACCGCGTATGCGCCTCGTGTACCAATAACTCGACGACATAAGGGTCTGGCAAATGGCCAGTTGAAACATAATCAGCCGTGTCTTGACCCAGATTCTTCGACATGGAGCCCCCAAGTCTGATCTACGGTAAGGATGCGAGGTAGTCGTACCTAAAGCTGATGACGCTATAGCTGATAACGCAAACGTGCCGCTGATGGTACGCCTGAATTTGCGAATGATCCATGGGAGTGTGGCGCGGGGCCAACCGGGCTGCTCTACAGTAGCAGTCCGGTTGGCGGTGATATACGCAGCGCTATACAGGCAGCGATATATAGGCAGCGATATATAGGCAGCGATGTATAGGCAGCGATATATAAGGCAGCCATATACGCGGCAGCGCGGCTCAGCCCAGCTCGGGCAACTGCACCGTCTTGGTCAGTTTCCTGCCGTCGCGGACGATCAGGAACTCCACTTTCTGGCCAGCGGCGGTTTTCAGCGCCTGCTCCATCGAGGGTCCGGTGACAGGTTGCCCGTTCATCGTCAGGATGACGTCGTCCGGCAGGACATCAGCCATGAAAGCCGGCGAGTCGTTGACGACCACCACGACGTGGACGCCTTTGTTGGTCTGCAACGTCTTGCGCTCGTTATCGTCCAATTCCCGCGTGTGTATGCCGAAGCCCGTCTTCTGTTTGACGAAATAGGCAGCGCCATATTGATAATGGTCATAAGTGACATTGACCAACCTGATTGCCGTCACGGTCGTGGTGGTCGTGGACTTGTCGCTGGCTTTGACCGAGCCCTTTGAACCTTTGACCTTTGAATCATTGACGGTCTCGGTCGTCGTCTCGCGGATCGGGACCCTGCGGGTTTCCGTCTCGGTTGTGCTGCCGGTGTACTGGGGGCTGAAAATGGCGACCAGATCCGCCTTCAGATCCCGGGCCTGATCAACGGCAAAACTTTCCCTGATGCTGCCATTCGTGGCGTGGAAACCCGATTCGCCCAGGAAGCCATAGCCACGCCGCATATAGGACGCCAGCAAGGCATCTTTTTGCTCCGGCGTCGTCAAGGGGGCGAGGCGCTCGATGATGGGGTCTTCAGGCGGCGGCGCGGCCCGGTTGGCCATGAGTTCGGCGACGTCCACCGCATTGGCCTGCTGGTAGTGGTCGGAATAGAAGTTCACGCACCCGGAAACGGACAGGACCATTCCCACGACGGACAAAACACGCACCAGCCGATCGACGTACATTTTTCCTCTCCCCAAAACGGTTGCCCTGGACCGCGTCGATACGCGCCGCCGTGTTTTCGTTTTCGTCGGAACGCGGATCGTGAATCGCGTAAGAGGATCTTAAGTATTTGTGCAGAAAGCGGACCCGCTTGAAACGGATTGAAGCCGCCATATTTTGGGGTGCATTTCTGGTGCTCGTTTTCTGGTTCGGACTCGGGTTCTGGTTCGGACTTGGCTCGGGTTCGGGTTCGGGTTCGGGTTCGGGTTCGGGTTCGGGTTCGGGTTCGCTTGCGGGTAGCGATTTCAGGGTAGTGATTTCATAAAGCCAAAAGCGGTGAGCGACCGAGGCTCTGCTATGGAGGGGAGCCCCGGCAGTCAGGCAGGTACGCAGCGCGCCCAGCAATTCGTTACAGGAATTCCAGCCTCATCCGCCGTTCCCCCGCAACCGTACGCAAAAAGACAAACTCCGTAACGAAATGCGTAGCGCCGGCCAGCTGGGGAGATTGTCCCCTTATCCGTCGCTCGGATAAGATCCCCGGGCATCTTCGCGGGCGCGCGGCGCAGGCCGTCGCAACACCGCCATGCCTCATGCGCCACAGCCGCGGCGCACTTCCCGAGAGACGGAACCCGACCCATGGCCAAGGACAACGCGCAAGGAAATCAAACCGCGCAAGACGGTCGCGAGATAGAAGTATTGGGCACTTGCCAGACCCAACCCAAGATGGACGCGCAGCACGACCACAACATCGCGCCAGCGCTGGTCTGGTCCTATGCGCAGGAAGAAGCGCTGGTCAGCGTGAGCGATCAGCATGACCACGACAAATGCTACCGCCTGCTGCCGGATGCCGAGGACCGCGCCCGCCGCATCGCGGCGCGCTACGCCGGCCTGTATTTTGACAGCGCCGCCAAATCGAATGGCAAGGTTCAGTTCTATTGGCCCGCCCTGGCCGCCTTCGTGGTGAAGGATATCGTGGAAGCGTACCGCTTCGACCGCGAGGAAGTGCTCGAAGGGGGTTGGTCCAACTTCTGGCGTACGTCCGCCGGGCCCGCCATGGTCTCGCACGGTTTATCGGGCGCGTCGCCGTATGCGCATGCCATGCGTGTCTATGTGGCATTGGCCAAGGGCAATCTGTGGCTGTACATGGACATCTATCCCTGGCTGTATTTCTTCCTGCGCTTCGGCATCAAACAGGATGGCACCCTGAATGAAGCCCGCCTGCGCAGCCATGTCGAGCAGCGCAATGCCACGGAATATCAGCAGCAGTCCCGCAAGGCAGTGGAGGATTTACCTTTTGGCCGCGCGTGGTTCGCCCGCCAGCAGGCTCGCCAGGCCAATGACCCCGTATACAAGCGTGCCGCGCAGTATTTTGAGACGCGGCCCGTCTGGTCCGGCGAGGATGGCGGGTACGGCTCATACACCGCCACGGCTTACCAGGCGCATAACTATGTGAAGGCGCACATCGCCAGCTATGACGGCGGCTACCATCTGCCGGTCGCGGCGAAGTGGCGATCCATGGAAGAACCGTTCTACGTCATGGAGGAGGAGCGCATCGAACTCACCCGCGTGGCGCAGGACAAAGCGGCGTTCGACCGCATGGACAAAGTCGCCAAATTCCCGACCACGAAAGAGATTCGCGAAACCTATGAGTTGCTGATCTCGGAGTTTCATGCCGGCCCGAAAATACGAGCATCCTTTCAACTCAACGAGTTGAAGATAATTGCCAAGCAAGAACAGCTAAATATTTTGCAGCCGCTAATCTATGACGACCAGAAGCTGAAGGAAACGATGGACATGAATCATCGTTTCGCTCGCGCCAGCGGGGGTGCCATGACGACCAAGTACCGAGTCATTTACAGTGCGGCTGCCACGACCGACGACCCGAATTTGCAAACCGTGTTCGATCCTCCATCCGGCCGCTTGAGTGGCGTGTGGGACGGCATCATGAACGATCAAAAAAGCCTTCCTAATCCTGATGACCGAATGAAATATGTCCGCGAGATCGCGAGGGACTTTCATTATCTGATGCGGTTCGAGCGGACGTACATGGAGGGGGAATTGAAGACAATCCAGGAGCGGGGCGGTGAAAAACATGCATAGACGCCACTTCCTGCGTGCTGGCACTCTTAGCGCGGGATTGTTTGCGCTGTCAGCCATTACCTCTTTCAAAGCCAAAGGCGCACAAATGTCCGATATCCGTTTTGACCTGGGCAAGAACATCGTCGAGACCGCCAAGCAGTCTGGGGTGCCCGCCTTCACCAGCAATAACGTCAACGGATTAATTTGGTACAGCATCAACAACATTCCACCTCAGGCGGAGGCCTTGTATACCCGGCCCGGTTACGAGATTCGGTGGCGGAATCTGTTTGCTTTCACGCTGCGGGCTGATCGCAAACTTTCCGACGATCTCCTCGTCCAGAACGTCACATTGCAGCATCGCGCCGACTTCAAAAGCCACGCAGAAGCCCAGGCCTTCGTCGAGCAGACCATCGCGCAGTTCTCGCAAGGGCGCTGGAAGCGCGCGTTTCCCGGCGACGTGGCGCGGCTGACCGGTAGGTCGTCAATTCTGGACGAGCAGGGCAAGATCAATAGCTACGCCGCCAGCCCGGATCCAGCCTATGCCATTTCGCTGGAAGACTGGACGGAATTGATGCGCCTGGGCGCACAGTGGTACTGGTCCGGCGACGGCATATTGGCCAAGCTGGATGTGTCGACAACGGGCGAAAAACGCGATGGCTCGCCTGACTACCAATTGGCCATCGATTTCGACATCGAAAAAATTCTGGACGAGGCGTTGGAGAAAGACGAAAAGTACAGGATGGAGTCACTCGCCAAGAATGGTGTCGACACCGCCAAGCTGATCAAGGAAGACAAGGAAAAGCAGGCGGCTCGCAAAAAGATCCTGGAAGAGAACGCGCTCAAGCGTGGCGACAAGGTGTTGGGCGGCTAACCCAAGGTGACGCCGCAACGCAGGCGACGGAGGCGGATAGCTTAACGGTACGCTGCCTTGCACATGCGCGCGATGATCTCCAAGATTAATGACGGCCCGCCCGCCAGCCTGCCATCAATGGGAAATGAATTGAGAACCATCCAGACGCGAGGTGGGGAAAAAATGCGTAGGCGCAGCTTCCTGCGCACCACAACCCTGGGTGCCGGACTTCTGGCCGTGTCCGGCGTCACCTACTTCAAGGCTAAAAGCGAACAGCTGTCTGGTATCCGTTTTAATCTGGGTAACAACATCGTCGAGACTGCCAGGCAGTCCGGCGTACCTGCCTTCACCAGCAATGACGTCAACGGCTTGATCTGGTACAGCATAAATAACATTCCACCTCAGGTGGAGGCCTTGTACACCAGGCCCGGTTACGAGATTCGATGGCGGGACCTGTTCGCCTTCACACTGCGAGCTGACCGCAAACGCTCCGAGGATCTGCTCGTCCAGAACATCACACTGCAGCATCGCGCCGACTTCAATGGCCACGCCGAGGCGCAGGCCTTTGTCATGCGGACCATCACGCAGTTCGCGCAAGGGCGCTGGAAGCGCGCGTTTCCCGGCGACGTGGCGCGGCTGACCGGCAGGTCATCTTTTCTGGATGAAAAAGGCCAAATCAACAGCTACGCCGCCAGCCCGGATCCTGCCTATGCCATGTCGCTTGAAGACTGGACGGGATTGATGCGCCTGGGCGCGCAATGGTACTGGTCTGGCGACGGCATATTAGCCAAGTTGGATGCGTCGGCTATAGGCGAAAAGCGCGACGGCTCGCCGATGTATCAATTGTCCATCGATTTCTACATCGAAAAGATTTGGGACGACGTGCTGGAAAAGGACCAACAGTACAAGATGAAGTCACTTGCGGAGAATGGGGTCGACACCGCCAAGCTGATCAAGGAAAACAAGGAAAAGCAGGCGGCCCGCAAGAAAATCTTGGAAGAGAACGCGATCAAGCGCGGCGACAAGGTGCTGGGGGGCTAGTCCAAGATGACGCTGCACCGCAGGCGACGGAGGCGGATGGCTTAACGGTACGCAGCGTTGCATATACCCGCGATCATCCCCAAGCTTAATGACAGCGCGCCCCCAGTTCGCCATCCATGGGAAGTGAATTGAAAACTATCCGGAAGCAAGGCGGGGAAAAAATGCGTAGACGTCGCTTCCTGCGCGCCACAACCCTCGGTGCCGGCCTCCTGGCCGTGTCCGGCGTCACCTATTTCAAAGCTAAGAGCGAACAGCTGGCCGATATCCGTTTCGACCTGGGCAAAAACATCGTCGAAACCGCAAGGCAGTCCGGCGTGCCCGTATTCAGCAGTAACAATGTCAACGGGTACATATCCTATAGCGTCAATGACATTCCGCCTCAAGTCACCGCGATGTATACCCAACCTGGGTATGAAGTTCAGTGGCAGCAGCTATTCGCCTTTACGCTGTACGCCGATAGGCGGCTGTCCGAGGACCTTCTCGTGGAGTCGGCGGTCCTGCAGCATCGAGCAGACTTCAAAACCCACGCCGAGGCCAAGGCCTTCGTTGAGCAGACCATCGCGCAATTCACGCGAGGGCGCTGGGCGCGCGCGTTCCGCGGCGAAGTGGCGCGGCTGACCGGCAGGTCGTCGTTGCTTGACGAGCACGGCAAAATCAATGGCCACGCCGCCAGTCCTGATCCTGCCTATGCCATGTCGCTAGAGGACTGGACGGAACTAGTGCACTCCGGCGCACGGTATTACTGGTCCGGCGACGGCATATTGGCAAAACTCAGCATCTGGACGATCGGCGAAAAACGCGACGGCTCGCCTGACTACCAATTGGCCATCGATTTCGACATCGAAAAAATTCTGAATGAGACGCTGGAGAAGGACGAACAGTACAGGATGGAGTCGCTCGCCAAGAATGGCGTCGACACCGCCAAGCTGATCAAGGAAAACAAGGAAAAGCAGGCGGCCCGCAAGAAGATCCTGGAAGAGAACGCGATCAAGCGTGGCGATAAGGTGCTGGGTAGATAGTCCACGCCAACATTGCAATCTGCCCGCGATAGCTAAGGCTGTCGCGGGCATTTTTATTTCAAAGCTGCGCGGATTGGGATGTTGCTGCGGCGGCAGTACTGCGCCGCAGTGGCAGTTGCGATGGCTGTGCTGTGCTGTGCTGTGCTGTGCTGTGCTGTGCTGTGCTGTGCTGTGCTGTGCTGTGCTGTGCTGTGCTGCGGCTGTTCTGTGCTGCGGCTATGGCCGCGGCACTGACCGGGGCCATGACAATGGCCACAGCTGTAGTAATAGCGCCTGCGGTTGAGCTGTGATCAGCCCCACACTCGATCTGAATTCTTGAACCGCTGCGCTAGTGACGCGCCTGTACCGAAACAAGAAATTTGAACCGCTGTGGATGGTATCCAACCAGCTTTTTCTACAGCCTTCGAATACTACCTAAGCACTAACTTCAGCCAACCCGATGATATCTCTTCTTAATTTCTTTGAATTCAGACAAAAGACGTATAAATTGCGTTTTTTTTCGCGGAAGCTCATCCGTTAACGCAGGCCAAAAAGTTGGGTAGCAACGCTCGCACAGCCATCGAGCAACGCTAGGACATCCAAATGTTGGCCGATATTTGGAGTATCCATTTTGCTGTTTGGCAAAAAGAAGTGGCTGAATACGACCATCGCGCTGAGCGCGTGCTACTGGACCGGCGCCATGGCCGCCGACCTTACCGTTTCAACGGGCGATACCCGGGTATTCGACGGATCGGCCAACTATCCCGGCGGGGTCGATGTCAATGGCGGCACGCTGGTCATCGGCGGCAACGGTGGCGGCGCGGGTGTCGCGCTGACCGGCAACGTCAATGCGAATTCGAGTGCCGTCATTTCAGGTTTCGGTTCGATCAATGGCGATCTCAATGTCACCGGCAACTCGCACGTCGCACCGGGTTATCCCGTCGGCACGCCGACCGGCGTGTCCAATGGCAATCTGGTGGTGAACGGCAATCTGTCGATGAACAATGCCGTGTTCGATTTCGAGACCGGCTACGCAGGGCTGCCCATCACGCAACCCGGCACCGGCGACAACATCACCGTCCGCAATGATGTCGCCCTCAACAACACGACGCTGAACGTGACGGTAAACACCCTGGGCGTCAACGCCGGCTACTACCGCATCCTGTCATACGGAGGCACCTTGAGCGGCAGCGGTCTGACGCTAGGCTCGGTAAGCGGCGACTCCGTGCCGGCAGCGACCATCCAGTCACTTACCGGCGACAAGCAGATCAACCTGATCCTGGGCCCGAGCACGACCAATCTGTGGAACGGCGACGGCCTGGCGTCGTCCACCCGCGCAGGCGGCGGCAGCGGCACCTGGAGCGCCGCCAGCACCAATTGGAATAGCCCCAGCAATGCCACGGGCGCCCTGCCCGACGGCGCGTACGCCATCTTCACCGGCGCCACGGGCGTCGTCACTGTCGATGGCGGCGCCGGCCCGGTGCGCGTGTCGGGTCTTCAGTTCGCCACCGACCGCTATCGCCTGCAAGGCGCGCCCATCACCTTGGCCGCCAACGGTGCCAACCCGCCCACCATCGTTGTCGGGGACGGCACGTACGCGTCCGGCCAGTTCGTCGATACCATCGATAACCCCTTGCAAGGCACCAGTGGCTTCGTCAAGACCGGCCCCGGATCGGTGATTCTCAACGCCGACAGCAGCGGCCTGAGCGGCCCCATCCTGATCGCCGACGGCGCACTGGAACTCAACGGCAAATTGAACGGCCCGGTCGACATCGGCCGCGAAGTGGTGCTGGCCGGGGTTGGCCAACTGGGCACCACAACCCTCTACCCCACTGCCGTGATCTCTCCAGGCAATGATGGGTCGCCTATCGGCACGCTGACGGTCAACGGCGACCTCTCCTTCGGCCAGGACGCCATCTATCGCGTGCACGCGGATCCCCTGAGCAGCGCGAGCGACCACATCCATGTGACGGGCATCGCGCACCTGGACGGTACCGTCGCACACGTAGGCCCCGACGGCAACTATGCGCCGCTCACGACCTACAACATCCTGACTGCGGACGGCGGCATACAGGGGCAGTTCACAGGCGCGTCCAGCGCGTATGCGTTTCTCACGCCCACGCTCACCTATGATCCGAAGAACGTATTCCTGACGCTTTCGCGTAACGGCGTGCCGATCGGCAGCGTCGGCAACACGGGCAACCAGGGCAGCGTGGGCGGGGCTTTGGATAATGAAGCGCCACCCGCGCCGGCGAACGGATCGGCGCCGAGCGGAGCTGCACCGAATGGGACTGCACCGAATGGGGCTGCACCGAATGGATCGGCACCGGCCGAAAATACCGCCTCGTCGGGTGCGAATGGATCGGCTCCGGCCGGAAGCGCTGCATCATTGGCTACAGCCGGACTGCCGACGACTGGAGCCGGCAGCGTGCTGGCCAATGCAGCGGCCAATGGCAGCAGCACTGGCGCCCGCCAGGTGGCGACGGCGATTCTCTCCATGACCCCGGGTGAGGCTCGCGCGGCCTTGAACATGCTTTCGGGCGAAGCCTACGCCAGCACTCCCAGCATCTTGCAAAGCCTTGGGGACACCGTGCGCACCGTCCCGTTATCTCACTTCCGTGGCAACCTCGATGCAGCAGCCGTTCCCGGACGCCCGACCGCGCAACTGGGTGCACCTTCCGCCGCTGCCCTGCCGCAAAGCGGTGCGCATCCGGTGTGGGCACAAGTAGTCGGCAACTGGCGCACATTCTCCAGCGATGGCAACGCATCGCGTGTGAGCCAGTCGGACGGCGGCCTGTTCGTCGGCGGCGACGGCGCGGTCGGTGGCGGTTGGCGCCTGGGCGGCGCGCTTGGCTATATCGGCAGCCACAGTTCGATCGCCAATGTCTCGTCTCGTACAGATGTCGACAGCTATACGGCGACCTTGTTCGGCGGACGGAATTTCTACGCCGGACCCGGCCATTTCCGCTTCACGGCGGGCACCGCCTATACCTGGCACGACATCAAGACGAAACGCGACGTGGCGGTGGGCAGCCTGAACCAGCAGCTCGATTCCTCCTATAGTGCGTCATCGACGCAAGTGTTCACCGAACTGGGCTACAGCCTGCCGATTGGCGACGCATACACCGTCGAGCCCTACGCCGGCGTGGCTTGGAATCAGCTGCGTACGCGCGGCTTCACCGAATCGGGCGGCGTGGCTGCCTTGCATGGCGGCGGACAAACCGACGATGTCACGAGCACCACATTGGGATTGCGCGGTGCGTGGCTGTTCGGAGCTGACAGCTCACCGGGCCGCTTGACCGCCTCGCTGGGCTGGCGCCACGCAATGGGTGATGTGAAGCCGACGCAGGCACTGGCTTTCGACGGTGGCACCACGTTCTCGGTAGCAGGCGTACCGATCGCGCGCGACGCCGCGGTGTTCGGACTGGGTGCGGAATTCACCATCGCACGCAATACGACAGCCGGCATTGCGTACGACGCGCAATTCGGCGGCGGCAACCGGCAGCAATCGGGTGTACTGAAGGTGGCCATGCGGTTCTAGCGTCCGGACGAGGCGTCGCCATTGCTCAGACTATGGGGATGTAGATATCGGTTTCCCACTGATCGAGCGGCGTCTCGGGAAACACGCTCAGGTAGTGGAAGAACAGCGGATGATCCCGCAGTTCTTCTCCGCTCGCGGGAAGCCAATCCCGATAAAAAGGATAGACGGTTTCACCGACGTGATCCGTCGATCCCATATGCCGCACGACCGCGCAGCGCCCACCCGGAATGACGATTTCGCGGACACCGTAGGCATTCGGCCTGACCGGCTCGTGAATCTCACCGCAGATGTCGAAGCGAAATTCCTCTGCCGGAGTCGTGTCCGGATTATTGCGCGGAATCCCGAACGTCCTGCTCGACGCAACGGGCGATTGACTGCTCTGCTTGCGCCATTCCACGAACTTGCGCACGCTCTCGTTGACGAGTCCCGTGGGACCGACGTGTTCGAGCGCGGCGACGCGCGTCGTGGCAAAGTCGACGATTTTTACCTGCATGGTGAACTTCCTTGAAAGATAGGGGACGACGAAAGTCGCGCTCCAGATCTGCCAATTCGGATGCTGCCGAAACGCGCTCGGCGCCATGCCGAACGCGCGCTTGAAAGCCCGGCTGAAGGCTTCGGGACTGTCGAAGCCCGCGTCGAGCGCGGCATCCATGACCGAGCAAAACCCGCGTGATGCCAGGCGATGCGCAGCCTTGCGCAAGCGCAATAACTGCACATAGCGCGCGACTGGCATCCCCACGTAGGCGGCAAACTGGCGATGAAAATGAAACTTCGAGAAGTTGGCGACGCGACTGAGCGCTTCCACCGACAAGGCGTCTTCCAGATGCGTTTCGATGTGCGCAAGCACGGCATCGAAGCGCTTCGTGTAAGCGCGAGTGGCGTCAACGGGATCTCGCATGGCCTGGATTCTCGAATTGTGCGACAGCGTCATCTTCGCCCACGAGCAAGCTATCGTGCCTAGCCGCGCTTGCTCAAATTTCGAAACGGTTTGCTCTATCCTCCCGCCCCGGTCTCCTACTTACTATGACATCTCCTGCATGTCGTTTTTCAGCTAAGAAAAAGCCCAGGGCACCGCAGTTTGTCGTTTTCCAGCTAAGAATCTTCGACTTTTGTCGTTTTCCAGCGAATTTTCCTTCCTCGATCTGGTTGATAACCATAGGAATTCGATTGATCAAAATTTTAAAGCGGACAGAATCAATCAACGGACCTCACAATGATCCGGCATAACAATATGTGGGACCGGCTGACCGTCGACGCGGTGCGCTAGGAGGACCGGTCACGCACACGATAAGACCGATAAGACAACGGACATAAGTCCGGACCACAACAAGGAGACAAGACCATGCAGACAACATGCACGTCGTGGCTGCGCGCGGGCGCACTGGCGCTTGGACTGACGGCGGTGGCCATCGCGCAGGCGGCTGGCACCTGGCCAGACCGGCCCGTACGCATCATCGTGCCTTATGCCGCAGGCGGGACTACGGATTTTTCCGCGCGCCTGGTTGCACAGAAGCTCGCGGAACAAACGGGCGGGTCCTTCGTCGTGGAAAACAAGGCCGGCGGCTCGGGCACCATCGGCGCCCTGCAGGTGGTGCGCAGCGCGCCGGACGGCGCCACGCTGCTGACCAACGACACGTCCTACGCGATGCTGCCGGCGTTGTTCGCGGATCTGCCGTGGGACCACGCCCATGACCTGGTGCCCGTGACGACGCTGGTACAGACGCCCGTGGTGCTGGTGGTTCCAGCCAACTCCCCCTTCAAGACGCTGGATGCCTTGCGAACCTATGCGCGCGAGCATCCGGGCAAGCTGAACTTCGGATCAGGCGGCGCAGGCAGTTCCACCCATCTGCAAGGCGCTTTGTTCAACAAGGACGCAGGCGTGGACATCACGCACGTGCCGTACAAGGGCGCGGGCGAGGCCATGCTGGGCCTGGTGTCCGGACAGGTGGACGTGTTGATCACGGCCGCGCCCACGGCGATGCCGCAGGTGGCCGGCCATCGGGCGCGCGCGTTGGCCGTCAGTGGCGCACATCGCCTGCCCGCATTGAACGATATACCCACCTTTGCCGAAGCTGGCCTGCCCGCCTTCAATGTAGTGAACTGGTTCGGCCTTTCCGCCCCCAAGGGCACGCCACCGCAGGTGATCCAGACCATCGCGTCCGATGTGCGCAAGGCGCTCGCGGACCCTGCGTTGAAAGCACGCCTGGCGGAGCAAGGCGCGGAACCGGGCGGCATCTCGCCGGAGGAGTTCGCGGCGCGCATCACAAAAGAAACCGCGGTCTGGTCCGATATCGCACGCAGCGCTGGCATCACGCCGCACTGATCGCAACGCCGACATTTTCGTATCCTGGCATTCGTTACCACGACGGCTCAAAAATCAACCTTGGAATCCCAAGATGTGGAACCTGAGTTTCAAACCTCCTGAGATCATCGACGCCACCATCCTGACGCGCCTGCCGGACCACTTCCGCCAGGCACAACGCACGGCATGGAGCGACGCCAACAAGCCGGGCCAGAAGCTGGACAGCTTCCTGGAGGGGCCGTCCTTCGACCGCGACGGCAACCTATGGGTCACCGACATTCCCAACGGCCGCATCTTCCGCATCGACACCGCGCTGAACTGGACTCTGGCCGCGCAATACGACGGTTGGCCCAACGGCAGCGCCTTCCATCGCGACGGCTCCCTTTGGATCGCCGACTACCGCCGCGGCATTCTGCGACTGGAGCCAGGCGCCGCTGCACCTGAAGCATTGCTGCCGCATCGGAACAGCGAGTCCTTCAAAGGCATCAACGATCTGACTTTCGATGCGCATGGCGCCTGCCTGTTCACCGACCAAGGCCAGACCGGCATGCAGGATCCGACCGGACATGTCTATCGACTCGGCACCGATAGCCGGCTCGAAGCATTGATCCGCAATGCACCCAGCCCGAACGGCCTGGCGCTGAGCGCCGACGGCAGCGCGCTGTATCTGGCGGTCACGCGCGCCAATGCCATCTGGCGCGCGCCGCTGCCCGCCACCGGCGGCGCCAACAAAGTCGGCCAGTTCCAGACTTTCTTCGGCACCAGCGGCCCGGACGGCCTGGCCGTCGACGTCAACAACGGCGTCGCGGTCGGCCACGCCAGCCTGCGCGGCGCATTCCTGCTCAACGCGCATGGCGAGATCACCCACTATGTGCGCAGCCCCGTCGGGGCGACGTTGACCAATCTGGCGTACCGGCCGGGCACCAACGAGCTGATCATGGTGGAGTCACAGACAGGCACCCTGTTGACCGCGCGCCTGCCACATGAAGGCCTGCCTTTGTACTCGCACGCTTGAGGCTGTCGCCGTGGCGATGGAGGACGGCAAGGCAAGGGCATAACCGCCGCGCGGCCACTTCCAGCAAACCGTCGACGGCGCCACCGCGACGCGCTACTTCAGCCGTTCATACGCGATCCGCGCGCCCTGTGCGATCAGGTCGTCATCCGCCTTGGCGCGAGGCGACGGGCTGGTCGTGTAGATCGCCATGACGATGGGCGGCCGCCCGGGTGGCCAGATGACGCCGATGTCATTCGCGCTGGCATAGTCGCCCGTGCCGGTCTTGTCGGCGACCTGCCAGCCGGCCGGCGTGGCGGCACGAATGCGCCGGTCACCCGTCTTGTTGCCTAGCATCCATACCTTCAGCTGCTGCCGGGCATTCACCGGCAACGCGTCGCCGAGCATCAGCGCGCGCAATAGCCGTCCCATGTCCGCCGGTGTGGACGTATCGCGCTCGTCACCGGGTATCGCGGTATTGAGTGCCGTCTCATAGCGATCCAGGCGGAAGGATTTATTGCCATGGCCGCGCGCGAACGCCGTAAGCGCCGCCGGCCCGCCCAGCAGACGCAGCAGCAGATTGCCTGCGGTGTTATCGCTGTATTGGATGGCCGCGGCGCAAAGCTCGGCGACGGTCATGCCGCTGGCGTCCGCATGCTGGCTGGTGACCGGCGAATAGGTGACGAGAGCGTCCCTGCCATATACGATGCGGCGGTCCAGCAGCCGGGCGGCGGGGCCTTCCCTGCCATTGCCTCCCCGCGGGACGGCGTCCTGCGCCAACACCGCCGCGGCCAGCACGGCCTTGAACGTACTGCAGACCGCGAAGCGCTCGTCCGCCCGGTACGCGAGCTCTTTGCCGCTGCCGGTGTCGACGGCGTAAATGCCCAGGCGCCGTTGATGCGCCTGTTCCAGCCGGACGTACTCGTCATCGATGGGGCGGGTTTGGGTGGCAGCGAATACTGGCCGGACAAGCATCAACGGCGCCGCGGCCGTCAATGCCAACATGCGCCGGCGGCTGAACCGCGTGGCTCTTGACCGGGCAAGACTTTCTTCCTTGTCATGCATCATCTGAAATATCCATTGCAATGGAAAAACCAGGGACGGCTTTCCGGACCGCCACTATCCGCCTGCGACGCCGTTCGCTCAAACGAGGATAATTGCCATCCTCCGATAGAAAAACTTATACATCCATCTCCCGTGCGACCTCACCTGCCCTTGAACGGCCTGCGCGCCTTCGAAGCGTCTGCCCGTAGTCTGAGCTTTACCCTGGCGGCTGAAGAGCTGAACGTGACCCAGGCCGCGGTCAGCCAGCAGGTACGCGCGCTGGAGGACCGCCTGGGCGCGCAATTATTCAAGCGCGTCCCACGTGGCCTCATGTTGACTGATGAAGGGCGCGCGCTGCTTCCCGTGCTTAGCGAGGCATTCGACCGTATCGCGTCGGTGTTGAAGCAATTCGATGGCGGGCGCTTGCGTGAAGTATTGGCGGTAGGCGTAGTAGGTACGTTCGCGGTGGGCTGGCTGCTACCGCGCCTGACGCGCTTCAGCGATACCAATCCCTTCGTCGAAATGCGGCTGTCGACTCACAACAATCTGGTCGACCTGACAGCCGAGGGCCTGGATTTCGCCATCCGCTTTGGCGCGGGCACCTGGTCCGGCATGGAGAGCACACAACTGCTGGATGCGCCGCTGGCCGTATTGTGCGCCCCGTCCATCGCGGCCCGCCTGGCCGCACCCGCGGACCTGACGCGTGAAACCTTGCTGCGTTCCTACCGTGAAGACGAATGGCATGCCTGGTTCGCGGCAGCGGGCGTGCAAGCGCTGAAATTGCATGGTCCGGTATTCGACTCGTCGAGATTGATGGTCGAGGCAGCCATGCAGGGTGTCGGCGTAGCGCTTGCGCCGGCCTGCATGTTCAGCAGTGAATTGCAGCGCGGTGCGCTGGTGCAGCCTTTCGAGACGCAGGTGGCGACGGGAAGCTATTGGCTGACGTGGCCAAAGTCGTGCGCCATGTCGCCCGGCATGCAGGCGTTCCATGATTGGGTTCTAGCGGAAGCCACCGCTGTCTAGAATTCCACCTCAAGTTCAGCTTCGACGATAGTGGTCAACTTTTCTCAAGGATCACAGCATTTCATTCAACGTGCGTGGCATGCAAGCCACTGACTTGCCAGAGATCCTGCGCGTGCAGACGGCCGCCCCATTACGTGTACCGCCGCGCCGGGACGCGGCGGACATTCAGCATTACGCCGCCAGTTCCCGCCGAATGATTTCCGCGCCTGCACTCAACGCATTCAGCTTGCCCCTTGCGACTTCCCGAGGCAGGGGCGCCATGCCGCAATTGGTGCAAGGATAAAGCTTGTCGGCATCCACGAATTTGAGCGCCTTCCGAAGCGTATTGGCCACTTCTTCCGGCGTCTCAACGGTGTTGCTTGCCACGTCGATGGCCCCCACCATCACCTTCTTGCCACGAATGAGTTCGATCAGATCGATCGGCACATGAGAGTTGTGGCATTCGAGCGAGATGATGTCGACATTCGACTTCTGCAGCTTGGGGAAAGACTCCTCATACTGGCGCCACTCCGACCCCAGCGTTTTCTTCCAATCCGTATTGGCTTTGATACCGTAGCCATAGCAGATATGCACGGCGGTTTCGCACTTGAGCCCTTCGATGGCCCGCTCCAGGGTCGCGACACCCCAATCATTCACTTCATCAAAGAACACATTGAATGCGGGTTCATCGAATTGGATGATGTCGACGCCGGCAGCTTCCAGTTCCCTGGCTTCTTGATTGAGGATCGTGGCGAATTCCCAGGCCAGCTTTTCGCGGCTCTTGTAGTGGGCGTCGTAGAGCGTGTCTATCATCGTCATGGGACCCGGCAAGGCCCATTTGATGGGCTGCCTGGTTTGCTGACGCAAGAACTTGGCGTCGTCGACAAACACCGGCTTCTGGCGGCTCACGGCGCCAACGACCGTCGGCACGCTCGCATCATAGCGATCACGGATTCGAACGGTTTCACGCTTTTCGAAATCGACGCCGCTGAGATGCTCGATGAACGTGGTGACGAAGTGCTGACGAGTCTGCTCGCCATCACTGACGATATCTATGCCTGCCTGCTGTTGTTCTTGCAGCGCCAGATTCAGGGCATCCTGCTTACCTTCGACCAATTCCTGGCCCTGCAATTTCCAAGGCGCCCAAAGTTTTTCGGGCGATGCAAGCCAGGAAGGCTTGGGCAGGCTGCCGGCGGTCGAAGTAGGCAACAATTTTTTCATGGCAAACGGTTCCGAGTGTCTTGGTTGATTAGAGTGAATAGCTGGCAGCCCATTGATCAAGCATGCTCTTGTACGGCTTGATGAAGTGCTCCTCTGTAAACTTCCCTTGCTTGACCGCCAACTGGCTGCGTTCCACCCGGTCATAGACAATTTGAGTCACCGAGTAATCCTGATTCTTCAGGCTCGGTTGATACAGCTTCCCCGCCGCTGAGTTGGCGTTGTAGATCTCGGGCCGGTAGATCCTTTGGAAGGTCTCCATCGTGCTGATGGTGCCGATGAGTTCGAGATTGGTGTAGTCGCCAAGCAGGTCGCCGAGGAAATAAAAAGCCAGAGGCGCGGCACTATCCGGCGGCATGAAATAGCGCACCTGCAAGCCCATTTTTCCGAAATATTGATCGGTCGAGGAAAGCTCGTTTTGCTGATACTCGACGCCCAATATGGGATGCTGATTCTCAGTCCGATGATAGGTCTTGCTGGTCGAGGCGCTTATGCAGATGACAGGCGGCTTGTTGAAGTGCTCTTTATAAACATCTGAATTTACGAAGTGCCTGAACAGCTTCCCATGCAAGTCGCCGAAGCCATCCGGAATGCTGAACGCGGATTTATTGTTGTTGTGCTCCGGCAGCAACACACTGAAGTCGTAATCGCGCACATAAGAGGAGAAGTTGTTCCCGACGATGCCATCGATGCGATTGTTCGTTTTTTTATCAACGATGGTTGTCTTCAATATTTCAATCAACGGGAAGACATCGGTGCCGCCTTGGGCACCAATACTCATCTCGGCGGAAATGATTTCAAGCTCGACGGAGTAACGATCGCCGTTGGGGTTGTCCCAATGCGCCAGGTTGTTGAAGCGATTGTCGATCATCCTGAGGGTGTTGCGCAGGTTTACCTGACGACTCTCGCCTCTGGCCAAGTTGGCAAAGTTGGTCGTGGCACGCGTGTTATCCGACGGGTGATAGTCTTCATCAAAAGAGATGCTCTTGATGCTGAATGTGAATGCTTTGTTCATGATGATTTATGCCTTGATTCTTGCGAATAAGTCCGGACTGATCTTCAACCCTGCGTCAGGCTGCGACCTCTTCCTCGGTGGTGGCGGATCTCGCATAGCACGTCAATTCGACCAAGGGCAGCGCCCGCTGCACCGCCAATGCGGCGCGCTGGATCAGTGCCTCGCCATGCAGGCGGTAGTCGACGAAATCCTTGTCGGTCGCGTAGACACCCACCGGCAATGTGCGTGCTTGGAAAAAGCTGAACAGCGGCCGCAGCTGGTGGTCGATCATCAAGGCATGGCGCTCGCTGCCGCCGGTGGCGGCCAACAGGACCGGCTTGTCGATCAACGCGTCCTGATGAATGAAGTCGAAGAAGTGCTTGAACAGTCCCGTGTAGGAACCGCGGTAGACCGGTGTTGCAACCACCAGGATGTCAGCCTGCTCCACTGCCTTGAGCTCCCGCTCCACGGCATCGGGCAATTGGGAGCGCCACACCGCGCCGGCAAATTGCGCCGCGAACTGACCCAGTTCGACCAGACGGTGCTCGCACGGGATTTCGTCGGCGATCAGGTGCAGCAGGTGTTGGGCCAGGGCTGCGGTCTTGGAGGGGCGTTGCAATCCGCCGGAAACGGCGACTAAACGGAGGGGGCGTGTCATCTTTACAGGAGCGATCTGGGCGGCGGGGGTCTGCGACTGGACGCGAATGCATGGTTCAACGGCGAAACTTGCTCCGGCACCCATGCAATCGAATGTCGTAACTGATGACCATTGCCGCTATAACGAACGCGAACGTACAAAAAGTACGGATGCTAGCGGTCGCAGACCTATGAAGTAAAATGGTTTTATTTCATAAATCCATGAATCTGGATCATCTGAATGCTTGAACGTATCCACCTCAGCATCGTCCAGCAGGTCGAGAAACAGGGGTCTTTGACGGCTGCCGCGGGCGTGCTGAACCTGACTCAGTCGGCCCTGAGCCACAGCATGAAGAAACTGGAGCAGCAACTGGGCACCGATATCTGGCTGCGCGAAGGGCGCAACCTGCGCCTGACGCAGGCCGGCCAATACCTGCTGGCCGTGGCGAACCGGGTGCTGCCCCAACTGGATCTGGCTGAAGAGCGCCTGGGCCAGTTCGCGCTGGGCGAGCGTGGCGCGCTGCGCATCGGCATGGAATGCCACCCTTGCTACCAGTGGCTGCTCAAAGTGGTATCGCCCTATCTAGCCGGGTGGCCCGACGTGGATGTGGACGTCAAGCAAAAGTTCCAGTTCGGCGGGATCGGCGCCCTGTTCGGCTACGAGATCGATCTGCTGGTCACGCCCGACCCGCTGTTCAAGCCTGGACTGAAGTTCGAACCCGTCTTCGACTACGAGCAGGTGCTGGTCGTGAACCGAGGCCATGCCCTGGCCTCGGCCGCCTATGTGCGGCCTCAGCAACTGACGCAGGAAGTGCTTATCAGCTACCCCGTGGACATCGAGCGCCTGGACATCTACAACCAGTTCCTGCTGCCGGCCGGTGTCACGCCCAAGCGCCACAAAGCGATCGAGACCACCGACATCATGGTGCAGATGGTGGCCAGCGGCCGCGGTGTGGCCGCCCTTCCGCGCTGGCTGGTCGAGGAATACGCGGACAAGATGGACGTAGTGCCGGTGCGGCTGGGCGCGCGCGGCATCGCCAAGCAGATCTTCCTTGGAGCACGGGAGGCGGACATCGCCATCGACTACGTGCGGGCCTTCATCGAACTGGCTCGGAACAGTCCGGAGAGCGATGTGACGTAGGAATTTGCCTACAAACGTAGTCCCGCACTGTCATCCTTTCGCGCTTGCCCCCGATAGCGCACTCCGGGCCAGGGGCCGACAATCTCGGCATCGACATTCCCTCTACCTGGAGTCCTCATGCAACCCCGTCCCGCGCCTCGCGCTCCGATCGCCATCGCCCAGTTGCCGGTCCTGCCGCGCCGGTCGGATGACATGTTGCGCAACCGGAGCGCCGCGCGCTGCACGACTTGCGCCCTGCAGCCGGCCTGCCTGGAGGCCGAATCCTGCGAGCAGATGCTGGCCGGTGGGACATCGCTGACTTCCGGCTGGCGCATGGTGCGCAAAGGCCAGCCGCTGTATCGCGCGGGCGACGAATTCGGCAATCTATACGCGGTGGTATCGGGGTCGCTGAAGACGGTGCTGTTTCATAGCGAAGGCCGCGAGCAGATCTGCGGCTTCCCCGGCGTCGGCGACCTGGTCGGCATGGACGGCATCGATACCGGACACCACGCGTGCGACGCGGTCGCGCTGGAAGACACCCAGGTGTGCGTGATTCCCTTCAATATGCTGGAACAACGCTGCCGCCAGGCCGCCAGCACGCAGCATCACCTGCTGCGCTTGATGAGCGCGGAAATCGTGCGCGAGCAGCGTTTCTTCATGCTGCTGGGGCGCATGTCCGCCGACGAAAGGCTGGCGTCGTTCCTGGTCGGCGTATCGAACAAACTGTCGGCGCGCGGATATTCCTCTTCCGAATTCCACTTGCGCATGACGCGTGAAGACATCGGCAACCACCTGGGCATGAAGCTGGAAACGGTCAGCCGCACCTTCTCCAAGTTCCAGGCGCAAGGGTGGATCAACGTTCGGCAGAAACACGTCGCACTGCGCGACGTAGAGGCGCTGCGGGCGTTGTCCTGCCAGTAAGCGCTGCCAAGGCGCCCGTTACGCCAGACCGACAGCCGCCCTTCACGCCTCGCTTGGTTACTTCACAGGAATTTTCACGGACGCGGGAACAGGAACGGCGGTGATACCGTTTTTGGGGCTGCCATCCACGACCCGGTCGGAATAAACCAGGTACACCAGGGCATTTCGCTTCGAATCGACCATGCGCACGACACGCAGATGCTTGAACAGGAAGGAAGCACGCTCCGTGAAAACTTCTTCCTGCGCGGGCACCGGCGACTTGAACTGGATGTCGCCCACTTGTCGGCATGCCACCGAGGCTTCGGCTTTGTCCTCGGCCACACCGAATGCGCCGGAGACGCCGCCCGTCTTGGCGCGCGACAGGTAGCAACTGACGCCCGCCACGCGGGGGTCGTCGAACACCTCCACCACGATCTTGTGATTCGGGCCGATGAGTTTGAACGCCGTGCTGACGTCGCCCACTTCTTCAGCATGGGCAGCACCCACACCAAGTAGCGCCGCGGCGGCGATGAAGAACAGTTTCTGGAACATATGCATATCCGGATCAGGGAATTTAAGGGCCGCCAGGCCGCCGATTTTGGTTCGGCTGGATCCCGGTCGCGAAGATAGTGTAGAATAGCGGGCTTGCTCCAATTCCATCCTGATTGACAGGGTCTCTGGCCCGATCTCCGATGCCCGCCCAAGGCGGAAGCGCGTCCCGGATGAGATCCTTGGAGCATATCGGGACTCTCTCCCGAACTGCTGGCGCAATGGCAGAGTGGTTATGCAGCGGATTGCAAATCCGTGTACGTCGGTTCGATTCCGGCTTGCGCCTCCAAATTCAAACGGCCCTCCATCGGAGGGCCGTTGCGCTTTGTGGGCCTGACCAGGATTCTGGTGCGGATGCCGGGGAAATTCGAGACGACGCAGAGTAAGGCTGCGTCATCCTGGTCTGCTCACCCGTTGCGGGCGCCTTCGTGGCTGCGCAGACTTCAGTAGGTCAAGGGGTACGGAACCCCGTTTTCATCGATCGACTCGATTCGATCCACAACAACATCAGAGGCGGACTTCGCATCACCCAGTTCCGCGAACGTGCAATCCGTCACTACTCGGAAAAAACGGCTCGATTCGGGATCACCTTCTCGCTGGATTTCGACATCAGCAATTGCCGGCACATCACCCGACTGAAACGCCCCGCTACACACAGTCCAACCATCGATTTCGCGTGTACCCATATCTTCTCCATTCGTTTACGTCAGCGAAGACTGTAGCACGCACCCCTGAAAACACGACTTCGCCGCAGCAGAGCAAAGGCAAGGCGTTGCAGCGTAGCGGTCAAGTGACTCCGCGGATGCCGGGCGGTGGCGGGTGCGCCTCCTCCGGCGGTATCGAAGTGCCGAGCACCCTGCTGAGGGGACGCAGGCATGTGTATGGTGGGCGAACCAGGCTGCCGTTCAGAGCCGGCTTCCCCGCAACAACTTCGCCAGCTCCGTCGCGGTCATGAAAGAGATATTGTTCTTCGCGGCATAGTCGCGCGCTGACGGAGAGATTTCGCCCAGCGCAATATAGATAGCTTCGCGCGCGCCGCGCTTTTCGCGGGCCGCTTGCAATTCACGCATGGGTTCGACGCCAGTGCGAGCGGCTTTCCAGCGCTTGGCACTGACCATCGCGACATGGCCATCCTTGCTCAACGCAAGGTCGGCACCATTGCCGTTCAGACGTTCGACCTGGCAGCCGTCGCGCTCGAATCCCGCCTGGATCGCAGCGGCAAACGCGGACCAGGGCATGATGGCGGCGGCGGCGGCAACGGTTTCCACCTGGCTGGCCGAAGGCGCGCGCATCTGCCGCCAACCAGCCACGACGGCAATGATCACGAAAGGGACGGAGCCGAATATGCCAACGGCCCAGTATGTCTTGGGCAAGGCTGCTATCGCGCCGACGATAAATAACAGCGTAATGCCCGCGCTCATCCACCACGGCGAACGCAGCAGCACGCCGAAGGCCGAATCATGGAAACGCGCGACCTTGAAGCGAGGGAATTTCATGTCGCGGCGGCCTCGCGCACGATAATGCGCACGTTGCCACAGGTCACCACCTGGCCTGCCCGGATCTTCGCCGTCTTGCGCGTTTCCACAGCGCCATCCACGCTGACCATGCCGTCCGCCACCATGGCCTTGGCCGAGCCGCCGCTGTCGCTGATACCCGTGACTTTCAACAGGTGATTGACTTCAATATAAGGAGCGCCAGGCGCGAGATCGAATTCTATGGTTTGCATGGAGGCGGAAAAAGGAGCCAGGACCGAAGGCCGCGCGGCAGGCAACACAAGCCGCGCGAGAATGAAGGCGTAGTTTACGCGCGCCATGACCGCCTACCATTGTCGGCTTGTCGGCTTGTCGGCTTGTCGGCTTGTCGGCTTGTCGGCTTGTCGGCTTGTCGGCTTGTCGGCTGTCGGCTTGTCGGCTGTCGGCTGCTGCGGGATGGCTGGGCGGCTGAGAGCTGAGGGACTGGGGACTGGAGGACTGGGGACTGAGTCACCGGCAATGGTAAAACAGGCAAATCCTTCGCCATTCATTCCACCGCATGCCCGCTTCTTCCCCGCCCTCCTCCGCCCCCATCCTCTATTCCTTCCGGCGCTGCCCGTACGCCATGCGTGCCCGGCTGGCGCTGGCGGTGAGCGGAATAGCCTGTGAGCTGCGCGAAGTGGTGCTGCGCGACAAGCCCGCGGAATTGTTGAAAGCATCCCCCAAAGGCACAGTCCCGGTCCTCGTCCTGCCGAATGGGGACGTCATAGACCAGAGCCTGGACATCATGCGCTGGGCGCTGCTGCAACATGACCCGGCGCAATGGCTGCAACCAGAATGTGACACGCCGGCCGCCATGGAAGCGCTGATCGCGCGGTGCGACCGCGAGTTCAAAGCCGACCTGGATCGTTATAAATATCCAGATCGCTATCCAGGCACGGATCCACTGGCGCACCGGCAGGCGGGCGCCATCTATTTGGCGCAGTTGGAAACACGCCTGTCGGCCACACCTGCTCCTTCCTCTCTCCTCTCCTCTTATTTATTCGGATCCAAAGCCACCTTGGCCGACATGGCCATCGCCCCCTTCGTACGCCAATTCGCCTACACGGACGCAGAGTGGTTCCGCGCCCAACCTTGGCCGGCGCTGATTCGCTGGCTGGACACCTTCACTGACAGTGCGCGTTTCAAACTGGTGATGGAGAAAACAGCTTCCTGGATACCAGCCACCGCCGGTGTGCGCTTCCCCCCAAATTAATACGCCCGGGATTTTTTGGATCGCATCGGCGTCAGTATCGGCACTAAGGCCCGTGCAGCCATGGCTGCCATGACTGCCATGCGAGGCACGCAAAAGCCCTCTACTTCTCCGGCTTCAAGATCTCCCGCCACTGCCGGGTCTGCTCGGCAATGCCGCGCGCGACATCCTTGGACGGCTCCCCGCCCGGCTCGGCACTGATGGTCTGCAGCCCCTTCTGCATATCCGGTGATTTCAACGCTGCCACGACACCTTGATAGAGCCGCGCCTGCACATCGGCCGGCGTGCCGGTTGGAGCCATCAGCGCATACCAGGTCTTGAAGCTGTATTCAGGCATATGCGCCGCTTCCCCGATGGATGGCAAACCAGGAAAGAACGCGCTGGGCTTGCTGCTGCTCACCGCCAGCGCCTTGACGCTATGCGCGCGCACCGGTCCGATTACGATTCCGCTGGGCGGCATCGCTACTTGCAGCCGTCCGCCCAGCAGATCGGTCAACATGGGTTCATCGCCCTTGTAGGGCACGTGCTCCATCTTGATGCCTGCGTCGCGCGCGAACAGCTCCATCGACAGGTGATCCGTACTGCCTATCCCGGCTGACCCGAAATTGATCTGGCCAGGATGAGCCTTGGCATACTGGATCAGCTCGGGCACGGAGTTGACGGGGAAACTGGAATTGGCGATCAGGACATGCGGCAGCGAAGCCACCGTCGTGATGGGCACGAAATCCTTGACGAAATCGTAGGTCAACGAGTCGTAGATGGACGGCGCGATGGTATGCGCCGTCGTCGCCAGGAACAGGGTGTATCCGTCCGGTTTGGCGCGAGCGACATAGGCAGCGCCCAACGTCCCGCCTGCCCCTGCGCGGTTATCCACAACCACCGTCTGATTGAGCTGCTTGCCCAGTGTCGAGGCCAGCAGCCGCCCGATCATGTCCGTCGAACCGCCCGGAGGAAAGGGCACGACCAGTGTGATCGGTCTATCCCCAGGCCAGGCCGCCTGAACGGCAAAACCATAGGACGCACACAGGCAGGCAGCCACGCCCACCGTCAACCCACGCAGGATCTTCATCTTGTCTCGCTCCGCCGTCTGGCTTTTTTATCGTGTCCGCGGACAGGCCCGCGTACGTCTCATCGCCGCAACGAGCGGGGGCTCGGCAGGGCATGATGGCGCTCTGGCAGTATTGGCGCCGAGGAGAGGGAGAACAATTTCCTTGCAGTAATACGCTCATAACAGCCGCGAATGAATCGAAGAAGACGAGGCGGCTGGCAGACCGCAAAAAGAAAAACGGCGCTGGTTCCGTTGCAACCAGCGCCGTCCTCATCCATCGACCCGCCCCAGTGGAGCATCGCCGCCCATCATCCATCAAGCCAGATCAATCGGACCGATGTTGACCTTCCTGCCTGCCGCCTCCGGGTCCTCTTCGTCCTTCGGTTCCGCTTGATCGGCGGGTATTACATCGGGATCCTCCGGCAGCGGATCGGGCCTCATGCCAGGGACGATCGGATCAGTACCTAATACATCCGGATTGTCGGGATTGCGATTCTGCGTAGCCATAAAGTTCTCCATGACGCCGCCACGAGCGGCGGTTGGTACCTGGCTACGCAAAGGAGGTGCCCGATATCGTGGCACCGGCTTCACGGACCGGCCGCGGCGTCACTGACCCGTCCGCCCCCAGCCATTCAACCCTATTCGCTCTTGCGCGCCATGGCGTAATTCCGTTTCATCCAGAATCGCTCGCGCTTATGCTCTTCGTCGAAATGGCTGGCCGACGGTTTCAGCAGATCGCTGCGCGTAATCAGCCCCAGCAGACGCAAACTGCTCAGGTCCTCGACCACGACAACACGTTCCAGCCCACGCGATGCCAGGCGCGTGGCAACCTGGCGGCAGGTTTCCTGCGGTAGCGCAAGGGCCAGGTCGCGTGGCTCCAGGGCATCGCCGACCGGTCGCTCCAACCCATCCAACCCAACCCGATCCTGGATGGCCAGCATGGCCGCGCGGTCGACCACGCCCACTACGGCCCCGTCCGCTACCACCGGATAGGCCCGCCACTGCTGAGTCGCGCCAAAAGGCCCTGCCATGACGTCGCGCACGCTCATCGTGGCGTCGATCGCCACCGGATCAACCGTCATGACTTCATCGACATGATGGCGTTCCAGCGGATCCACGCCGTATTCACGAAAGATATGATGGCCGCGACGCGCGATCTTCTCGGTCATGATGGAACGGCGCATCGTCACGGCGACAAAACCATGGGCCGCCAGCGTCGCCGCCAGCAGCGGCAGGAAAGCATTGGCGTCATGTGTCACGCCAAAGGCGAACACGATGGCCGTCAGCGGCGCACCCAGGGTGGCGCCCAGCGTGGCGGCCATGCAGACCAGGGGCCACAGCGTCGGATCACCGCCAGGCAGGATGGGGCTGAGCACGACGCCCAGTCCCGCGCCCAGCATCAGCAGAGGAGCCAGCACCCCGCCCGACGTGCCCGAACCCAAGGCCACGACCCACATCACGGCCTTTACCGCCAATAGCGCCAGCGCCACCTGCATCGCAATGTGCTGATGCAGCAGGTCATCGATGACGTCATAGCCCACGCCCAGCGCGCGCGGCTCCAACAGGCCGCCAATGCCGATCACCACACCGGCCAGCGCGGGCCACCACATCCAATGCACCCGCAGGCGAGCAAAAGTATCCTCGGTCTTGTACAGCGCCAGCGACAATCCGGCCGCCAGCGCACCCGACAGCAAACCCGCCATCAGGCAGGACAGCAGCGCCGTGGCACTGGGCATGGCGGTCTGCATGGCGAACAAGGGCTCGGAACCAAAGATCAGGATACGGGCGAAGCCCGCCACGGCGCAGGCCAGCGCCACCGGCAGCAGGCTGCGAGGACGCCATTCGAACAACAGCAGTTCAACCGCCAGCAGCACGGCTGCCACCGGCGTACCGAACACCGCGGTCATGCCGGCCGTGGCGCCCGCGACCAGCAAGGTCTTGCGTTCGGCGGCCGTCAACGATACGCACTGGCCGATCAGAGACCCCAGCGCGCCACCGGTCATGATGATGGGCCCTTCCGCCCCGAACGGCCCGCCGCTACCGATGGCCACGCCCGACGACAAGGGCTTGAGCACCGCCACCTTCAGCGACATGCGGCTCTTGCCGAACAGGATCGCCTCGATGGCTTCGGGAATGCCGTGGCCACGGATTTTCTCGGAACCGAAGCGCGCCATCAGGCCGACGATGAGACCGCCGACCACCGGTATCAGCACCACCCAGCCGCCCAGATGATTCAAGGCAGGCGAACGCTCGGCAAAGGAAAAGGTGCCGTAGAAGAATAGATTGGTGCAAAGATGAATCAGGCCCAGCAGGACAAAAGCCGCGCCGGTGGCCAACAGTCCGATCAGCACCGCCAGCCCCATCATCAGAGGAAGCCTGGTGTTGACGGCAAAATCACGTTTATGAGTATGGTGTTTCATGAGGGGTCAGCGATTGCGCATCAAAGATCGCGCTCCAGGAATCGCGCTTTAGAGGTTGAGTTCCGGCACCGAGAACGTGCCAGCCAGGGATTTGAGTTCAGCGCGATGCAGCGCCGCCAATTGAACCAGCAGGCGTTCGCCCGCTTCCAGCAGATGCACTTCGACCTGGCGCCGGTCATGCTCGGCCGGCCGTCGTTCCACCAGTTTGTGCCCTTCGCAACGGGTAACCAGCGCCACCACGCCGTGGTGTTGCGCCTGCAGGCGTTCGGCCAGTTCGCCCACCGTCGCCCATTCGCGCCCCGGAAATCCCTTGATGTGCAGCAGCAGAAGATATTGCAGCGGCGTAATACCCGCGTCCTGCGCCGCACGCTCGGAAAAGCGTTCGAAGCGGCGCATTTGATAGCGGAATTCGGACAACTGTTCGAAGTCGGCTTTACGAAGTTTTGACGCGGCGGGCGTACTGGGGCTAGCGGTGGAGTCGGATGTCACGGGCATGGATGAGGCGATTTCGGGCAAGCAAGGAATATATCACAACGTGATATAAATTCGCCAACCGCCAAGTGTCCCCTGTCTTACCGGACGGAATCAGGATGCGCCCCGTAAACGCCGCCTGCCGATGCCGCGCACCGACAGCCCGTCCCTTCAGCGCCAATCCTCGCGCTGCAGCAGATAAACCTGCGGCACCAGCACCACCCGCACGCTGCCATCCGGCATGCTCACGGGATACTCGACCAGCCAGACCATATTTTTTTTGACTTTCAGCATCTGTTCCCGCGTCAACGCGGCACCCAGCGTCAGACCGTGCCTGAGCGCGAAATCCGTACCGGCGGTCAGGAGGTCCCGATATTGACTCTGCAGGCTCAAATGCCCTGACATTACCGGTTTGCCGGCCAGGGCCTGTACCTGGGTTGCCACGATGCGTTGCTCATAAGCGCCATCACCCAGGCGCCGCACATTGCCCTCGTTGGTAATAAACGCGGCTTGAGTCGACGCCGGCAGGAAAAGCGTCAAATGTTCGGCGCGGCACGAAGACGGCGACGCCACGTCCTGAGCCGTGACCGGCTCGCGTGCCGCCACACCTTGCACACCCAAGTCTTTCTCTCCGCCTGCTCGCGGCGTCCCCGCGTGCGGCAAGGCCAGCAGATAGTCGCTGCTCAGGGAATAGCGGACCGCCTCGTCGCGGGCCGTGCTGGTCACGACATACACAGCTTCCAGTGAATGCTGCACCACATAACGCGGATGCGTGGGCGCAACGACCGACAACTTCGAGGTGTACACCGCCGTCCCATCCGGCAAATCCACACGGACCACCCGCACCTGCCTGGGCATCGGGGGCGGGCGTGCCGTCGAGCCGCCGCCGGGCGTGGTCCAGGGCGTCCCATCCAGTGGCAGTGGCTGCGCAGGCCAGATGGCATACGCCTGGGCGGTCACGATCACCGCCCCCACAAATACCCAACACACATGCTTCATGCCCCACTCCTCAACGCCTACCGCAAGCGCAATGAGTGGCATTAAGGAACAAGGATGTTCCTTAAAGAGTGTGACCAGAGTATCCACATCAGTGAAATGAACATAAAAACGGCGCATCCAATGCGCCGTCCGAGCCCCCTGTTGGGACACCTTGTTGGAGTCCCCCGTTTGAGCGTCCTGCCTGAGCGTCCTGCCTGAGCGTCCTGTTTGTGCGTCCTGTTTGTGCCCCCCGATTCGAGCGCCCCGTTTCAGGTAGACGTGCGCGCTAGCGCGTGCCCGCCCCGCCCAGGATCACGGTGTACTGCGAAGACAATACCCCGCCGTTGCCATGCGCCAGGGCAATCTCCGCATCCTTCACCTGGCGCGCGCCGCATTCGCCACGCAACTGGCGCACGGCCTCTATCAGCAGGAACAATCCATACATGCCGGGGTGGCAGTAGGACAATCCGCCGCCGTTGGTGTTGACGGGCAATCCGCCACCCGGCGCGATATGGCCACCGCTGACGAAAGCGCCGCCTTCCCCCTTGGCGCAGAAGCCCAGATCCTCCAGAAACAAAATCGTGTTGATCGTAAAGGCATCGTAAACGCCGACCACATCCACCTCGCGCGGACCGATACCAGCCTGCGCATAGGCAAGCGCGCCGGCACGGCCCGCGCCCGTCTGTACCAGATCCGGCATATTGGAGATCGACTGGTGCGTGGTCACATGCCCCGATCCCAATAGATGCACGGCGGCTTTGCGCAGTCCACGCGCCCGCTGCGCCGAGGTGATCACCAGCGCTCCACCGCCATCGCTCACCAGGCAGCAATCGCGGATAGTCAGGGGATAGCTGACCATCCGCGACGCCAGCACCTCCTGCACGGTCAAGGGCTTTTTCTCCCAGGCCACGGGATTGAGCAAGGCCCACTGCCGCGCGGCGACCGCGACTTGCGCCAGTTGCTCGCGCGTGGTGCCGAATTGGTGCATATGCCGCGCAGCAGCCAGTGCGTAGGCCGTCGGCGGCATGAAAGGCTTGAAGGGCGCTTCGTAGGGATTGCGCTCACCCGGACTGGTGTTCTTGCGTCCCAGCGAACGCTGTGTGCTGCCATAGGCGACCACGGCCACCTGGCACACGCCCGCCTCGACCGCTTGCACGGCGCGCGTCAGATGCCCCATGAAGGACGAGCCGCCGGTGGACGTCGAATCGATATGAGCTTCGGGAAGCCGCAGATATTCCGCCAAGGCCAGTCCGGCCATGCGGCTTTGCGTGGTGGCGCAGAACAAGCCATCGACATCGCGCAAGGACAGGCCGCAATCGGCCAGCGCTCGCTGTACGCCTTGCGCCATCAGATCGATGGGAGAAAATCCCGAGCCGACTTCGCCCAGGTCCGATTCAGCCACGCCGACGATGGCGGCGCGGCTATGTTGCAGGGATGCCGTCATTTCATTCCGCCGGGGTCGATTCAGCTGGGGTAAATACAGGATAGGGATCGTCGTCTTCGGCGTCCGGCGCGTGCACCTGGAAACGCACGCGCAGGCCGATGGCGACGTCGGCCGCCGGCAAGCCTTCGACGCGGCTCATCAAACGAAAGCCTTCGTCGCAGTCGATCAACGCGACGTTGTAGGGATCGCCTTTGCGCGGGTAGACGACCGACGTGCTGTACACCGTCCCCAAGCCGCTGCTGATGCGCCAGTCCAGGCAGTCTTCGCCGGTATGAGGACACAGGACCCGGGGGAAGAACACGGCCTTGCCAGCCCTGCGGCTGTATTGATAAGCCAGGCGCCCCTCGCGCAGATGTTCGACGTAGACGGAGTACGGGGACTGCCCACCCGTCGGGATCGACGCGGCCTGGTTCTGGGTCTGGCCCTGGCCTTGGCCTGGCGCCGTCATGACTGCCCCTCTTTCGCGTACATCACCGACATCGTCTCCGCCACCATCGCCGGTCTGTCCACGCCTTCGATCTCGATGCGATTGGCGAAGGTCAGGCGCGCGCCTCCCTCTATCGGGTCGTAGGCCTGCAGCGTGCGATGCAGGCGGATGCGCGCGCCGCACTGCACCGGCGCGGTGAAGCGAACCTTGTTGGAGCCGTAGTTGATGCCGCGCGAGCGTTGCCGTACCCGGCAGATCCTCGCGCCCAGGAAGGTGATCAAGGACAGCGTCAACAGGCCGTGCGCGATGGTCCTGCCCTGCGGCAGTTCGCGCCGGGCCCGCTCCACGTCGACGTGAATCCAGTTGTCGTCGCCCGTGACCTGGGCAAAGGCATCGATGCGCGCCTGGTCGATCTCCAGCCATTCGCTGGTTCCCAGCAATTGGCCTACATAGCGTTGCAAGTCATACGGTGTGTCCACTTCCAGCATGATGCTCCTCCTTATTCGTTCATCAGCGTCAGCAAGCGTTCGCGTACCAGGCTGTCGGCCTGGGCCACGATGCGCGCCACCAGCTCCGCGCAGGTCGGCACGTCGTCGATCAGGCCTTGCACCATGCCCACGGTCCAGATGCCCTCTTCGACATCGCCTTCTTCGTACACGCGACGGCCCTTGCCGCCCGCCACCTTGGGCCCGATCTCCGCGATACCCAAACCGGCCTGCTCCATCTCGACCACGCCGCGCGCCAACGCGGTACGCGCCACGCGGCTGCTGTTGCGCAAGCTGCGCAGGATCAGGATGGTGTCGGCTTCGCTATTGGCGACGATGGTCTGCTTGATGTTGTCGTGCACCGGCGACTCCCGCGTACACATGAAACGGGTGCCCATATTGATGCCCTCCGCGCCCAGCGCCAGCGCGGCCACCAGGCCACGGGCGTCGCCAAAGCCACCAGAGGCGATCACCGGAATGTCGACCTGCGCCACCGTGGCGGGAATCAGGATCAAGCCGGGAATGTCGTCCTCACCGACGTGGCCCGCGCATTCGAAGCCGTCGATACTGACCGCATCGACGCCGATCTGCTCGGCCTTGCGCGCGTGGCGCGCCGTGGTGCACTTGTGGATGACCTTGATGCCGGCCGCCTTGAAAGCCGGCATGTGCGCGACTGGATTGTTGCCGGCCGTCTCGACGATCTTGACGCCGCTGTCGATGATCACGTCGCGGTAGGCGTCATAAGGCACGGGCTTGAGCGTGGGCAGTATCGTCAGATTGACCGCGAAAGGCCGGTCGGTCATCGAGCGCACGCGTTCGATCTCCTTGGCCAGGTCTTCCGGCGTCGGCTGGGTCAGTGCGGTCAGCACCCCCAATGCGCCGGCATTGGACACCGCGGCCACGAGTTCCGCGCGCGCGACCCATTGCATGCCGCCTTGTACGATGGGGTGCTCGATCCCGAGCAATCGGGTAATCGCGGTCTTCAACGGCCGCCTCCTTGATGATGTTGAGCGGAACCGTACGGCCCGCAATCAGGCGCCAGCGTCAGCCGGGCGCCGGTCACCGCTTGCAATGCGGCGAAGTCCATGCCTTCCAGCAGGCGGCTGACCACCAGCCCCGCCGGCGTCACGTCGATCACCGCCAGATCGGTATAGATACGATCCACGCAACCCGCGGCGGTCAGCGGATAGGTGCAGCGGTCCAGAATGCGCGGCTCGCCGGACTTCTGCACATGCTCCATCAACACCCAAACCTGAGCCGCGCCCGCGGCCAGGTCCATGGCGCCGCCCACGCCGGGAATCTGACCCTCGGCGTCCGTCGTCCAGTTGGCCAGGTCGCCGTTGGCCGCCACCTGAAAAGCGCCCAGGCAGGCGATGTCGATGTGGCCGCCGCGCACCATCAAAAAGGAATCGCTATGGCTGAAAACCGACGCGCCCGGCAGCAAGGTGACGAACTGCTTGCCCGCATTGAGCACGTCCGGATCTTCATCCCCCGCTTGCGGCGCGGGGCCCAGGCCCAGCAGACCCTGCTCGCTGTGCAGCAGCAGTTCGCGTCCGGCCGGCACGTAGTCGGCGATCAGCGTCGGCACGCCTATGCCCAGGTTGACGCAGCTGCCTTCCGGAATATCATGGGCGGCCACGCGCGCCATGTCCTGTCGGCTGAGGCCTCTGCGGATGCCCGCGGCGGTGGCAGTCTTGCCAGCATCGGCGACAGCCTTGCCAACATCTTTCACGGGGTCTGTCTTCATGGCCGTACCTCCACCAGACGGTCGATGAAATTGGCGGGCGTCACGATGTGCTCGGGATCGAGCGCGCCCAGTTCGACGACCTCGCTGACCTGCGCGATGGCCAGCTTGGCCGCGCCGGCCATGACGGGATTGTTGATGCGGGCACCGCGGTGATAGACCAGATTGCCCCAGCGATCACCCCGCAGCGCCTTGATCAATGCCGCGTCACCGCGCAAGGGTTTTTCGAAAACGTATTCCTGGCCATCGATGACGCGGGTTTCCTTGCCCTGCGCCAGCCGGGTGCCGGCGCCGGTGCGGGTGAAGAAACCACCTATGCCGGCAGCGCCGGCGCGGATGCGTTCGGCCAGCGTCCCCTGCGGCACCAGCTCCAGCTCTATCTTGCCGGCGGCGTACAGTTCGTCGAAGATGGTCTTGCCTTGCAGGCCGCGCGGAAAGGAGCACACCATCTTGCGGATGCGTCCCGCGCGCATCAAGTCGCCGACGATATCCTGGCCGATGGTGGCGTTGTTGGCCACGATGGTGAGATCGCGCACGCCCAGCGCCAGCACGCCCTCGATGAGTTCGGCCGGCCGGCCCGAGGTGCCGAATCCCCCCACCAGCAGCACGTCGCCGTCCTTGATGCCGGCCACCGCCTCGGCGATGGACTTCATGCGTTTGTCTATCATCGTTCAGTCCAGGTCGTGGCCCTTCATGTCGGCATTGCGGCGGGCGCGCCGCGCCAGGTCCAGCAGCACGGGACCGATGCGTTCGGGGTCATCCACGGGCTCGGCCTCCGGCCCGCGATGCCAGCCTTCCATGGCGGACAGATGGCCGCCGCCCACTTCGAACACGCGACCGGTCACTTCGGCGCTGGCGGCGCTGGCCAGCCAGACCACCACGGGGGCGATCCAGCGCGGATGCCGCGCGGCGATTTCTTCCGGTGTGCGTTCACGCAGGTTTTCCGTCATGCGGGTTTGCGCATGCGGAGAGATGGCATTGACGGTCACGCCATAGCGCTTCAGCTCGCGCGCCGCGATGACGGTCAGGGCGGCGATGCCGGCCTTGGCCGCGCCGTAATTGGTCTGGCCGATGTTGCCGTACAGGCCGGATGAAGACGAGGTATTGATGATGCGCGCGTCAACCGGTGCGCCGGTGAGCTTCTGCAAGGCGCGCCAATGGACGGCGGCATGGTGCGCGGTCGCGAACGTGCCTTTCAGGTGCACGTTGATGACGGCGTCCCATTCGCTTTCTTCCATGTTGACCAGCATCCGGTCGCGCAGGATGCCGGCGTTGTTGACCAGGGCATGCAGGGCGCCGTAGTGGGCGACGGTGCTTTCAATCATCTGGCGAGCGCCGTTCCAGTCCGCCACGTCATCGCCGTTGGCGATGGCGTCACCGCCGGCGGCGCGGATCTCGTCGACCACGGACTGCGCCGCCGACAGGTCCTGGCCGATGCCGTCACGCGATACGCCCAGGTCGTTGACCACTACCTTGGCGCCATGTGCCGCCAGTTGCAGCGCGTATTCGCGGCCGATGCCGCGGCCGGCACCCGTCACGATGACGACCCGGCCTTCACATAACTTGCTCATTGCTTCCTCCAGATTGGTTTTGTTCGGTGGTACTTGTTTTCTGCGCTTTCTCTGCACGCTGCGCGTCGTGCTTGTTTGCTGCGTATGTTCGCGGCGCCTGGTTGCGGCACCTGTTTGCTGCGCCGGCTTGCGGCGTCTGTTCGCGGCGCCTAAGAGCTTGTTCTCCGCCGCTCAAGAGAAACGCGGCGGGCGTTTCTCCACGAAGGCGGCGGCGGCCTCGCGGTGATCCGGCGTTTCCGTGCAGCGGGCGTGGCGCCAGCATTCGCGGTCGAGCATGTCGGGCAGCCCCAAGTGCGCGGCATCGTTCAGATTGGCCTTGATATGCGCGATGGCGGTCCGCGGGCCGGTGGCCAGGCGCTGGGCGATCCCCATGACCTCCGCTTCCAACGCTTCCGGCCGGAGCACTGCGGTCAGCAATCCCAGGTCCAGCGCCGCCTGGGCATCGAGCATGGGCGACAGCAGGTAAAGCTCGCGCGCCTTGGCCATGCCGACCAGGCGTGGCAGGAAATAATGACCGCCGAAATCCCCTGACAGTCCGACATTGACGAAGCCCGTACGCAAGCGCGCAGTGTCATCCGCATAGCGCAGATCGCAAGCCAGGGCCAGACTCAAACCCGCTCCCACCGCCGGCCCGCGCATCATCGCGATCGTCGGTTTCGGCATCGTGTGCAGCAACTCGCAGATTTCCGTGCGACGCCGCAAGCCCGCCATCTTCTGCTCGAAGGACAAGGCCGATGTGGCCGCCATGCGCGCGACATCGCCGCCGGCGCAGAAGGCATTACCCGCACCCGTCAGGACTACCGCGCCGACGCCCTCATCGTCGGCGGCCGTGCGCAGCGCCGCCAGCAGCGCGGCATACAAAGCGGGACTCAACGCATTGCGGCGCTGTGGGCGATTCAAGGTCAGGACCAGCAGCCGCCCTTCCTGCCTTTGCAGCAAATCCTGGCTGGCTTCCGTACCATCGCCCCCGATCGAAAGGGGCACCGCGGTGGCCCGCGTGTCGGACTGATTCACATTGTCTCCTTGGCCTGTCGTCTCTTTGCGCTCTATATCCAAGATCATTCACTTCGCTGCGCGGAGGTAGTCCGTACGTATGCAGCAAACCGTTCCTGCATCCGGCAACGCCAAATGGCGATGGCAAGCAGGGTGATGGCGCGAAGAAGCTTCCTGCCTTTTTTTATCCTAGGGGAAGACGATGATTGCGTGCACGAGGGAGGCCCATTTATACGTCCACATATCGAGATACTGGCCGTCCGGTCACTGCCAGCTTCAGGTATTCCGGCTACAAATCACACCTGGGCCGGCCGCAAGCCACGTCCAACATATAGAAGAAGTAGAACAAGCGCATCGCCACGCGTGCGGCGCGGAGACGAAATCATGAGTCCCAGCATTCCCACTCCCTCGGCCAGCGCGGCCGCCGGCACCCAGACCCTGCATCGCGCGGTGTCCCTGCTGCGCCTGATCACCGCCAACAACCGCAGCGGCAGCCGCCTGGTGGACCTGTACCGCCGCACCGGCCTGGAACGTCCCACGGCGCATCGCATTCTGCAAGGCATGATCGCCGAACAGTTGATTCGCCAGGACAGCCGCAGCAAGCGCTATTACCTGGGTTCACTGCTCTACGAAATGGGCTTGGCCGCCGCGCCCAAACTGGCTTTGCGCGACATCTGCCATCCCTACCTGGAGACCCTGGCGGAGCAGACCGGGGACACCGTCTTCATGACCGTGCGATCCGGTTTCGACGGCGTCTGCGTGGCGCGCGCGGACGGTGCATTCCCCATCAAGATGTTCGTGCTGGACGTGGGCCGGCATCGCCCGCTGAACGTCGGCGCGGGCGGCTTGGCAGTACTCAGCGCCTTGCCCGATGACGAGATCCAGCGCATCTGCCGCGTCAATGTGGCGCGTACGCAGCGCAAGAATCCCCGCTTCACCGACGCCCAGCTGCGCGCCAGCATCGCCGCCACGCGCCGGCGCGGTTACGCCACCAACAAGGTCATGGACAATCCGCCGGTGCATTCGGTCGGCCTGGTGGTCCGCTATCCGGACGGCACGCCGGCCGCCGGCATCAGCGTCTCGACCCTGGCCTCGCGCCTGGGCAAGGATCGCCTGGAGATGGTCGTGCGCTGCCTGGGCGACGCGGTGGAATCGATCGAAGCCGACCTGCGCCGGCATCTGGCCAGTAATTCCACCACGCCCGCCTGCGCGGTCGCGGAGCCAACAGCCTGAGCGCGGGGCCATGACGTCGAGAGGGCAGCGCGGCCAGTTGCCGGCCCGGCAGATCGAAGTCCAACCCAAGCCCAACCCAAGTCCAACTTATGGACTTGAATTTGGTACCTGCCTGCGCCCACGCCGTTCGCGAGCGGCCTTAAGTCCTTAGACTTTTTTCGAGTCCCGCAGCCGCCACGGCAATGGCCGCCACGGCGCCGGACCTTATACCCACAAGAAGATGCCGCCCCAAACGCGGTGGAGGACGACAATGACATCCCTGATTTCTCGACGCTGGGCCTTCATGGCCCGTATGGTTCGTGGCGCTCGTATGGTTCCTGTGGATCATATGGCTGGTAAGGCTTCGATCGCTCCCTTGGCCCGCATGGCTCGTATCGCGGCCATGGCCTCGGGCGTGGCCCTGACCTTCTGCGCCGCCGCCGCGCAGGCCGACTACCCGGATCACCCCATCCAGGCCGTCTCGCCTTATGCCGCCGGCGGCGCCAACGACTTCCTTACCCGCCTGATGGCGCAGCACATGGGTACGGCACTCAAGACCACCATCGTGGTCGAGAACAAGGCCGGTGCCAACGGCATCGTCGGCGCCGGTTTCGTCGCCAAGGCGGCACCGGACGGCTACACCCTGCTTATGGGCAACAGCGCTACCCACGGCACCAATCCGACGCTGTACAAGCAGATGTCCTACGACCCCGACCGCGACTTCGCGCCGGTGGGCATGGTGGCGTCCGTACCCATCGTGCTGGCCATCAACGCCAATTTGGGCGTCAACACCATCCCCGAGCTGCTGGCCTACGCCAAGTCCCATCCCGGCAAGCTGGCCTTCGGCAGCAGCGGCGTGGGCGGCACCGGCCATCTGTGCGGCGAGGCCTTCAAGGCGGAGACCGGGCTGGACATGGTGCACGTACCCTACAAGGGCGACGCGCCGGCCGTGGCCGATGCCATGGGAGGGCAAGTGCCGATGGCCTTCGTCGGCGTCGCGTCGGCGGCACCGCTGCTGGCGTCGGGCAAGATCAAGATCCTGGCCGTGGCCAGCGCCCATCGCTCGGGTTCGCTGCCGAATGTGCCGACCATGGCCGAGGCCGGCTACAAGGACATCCAGTTCGCCCAGTGGTATGCCCTGGTCACGCGCGCCGGCACACCCGCGCCGGTCATCGCCAAGCTGAACGAAGCCACCAAGGTGGTATTGGCACAGGCCGATGTGAAGAAAAGCCTGGCCACGCAGGGCGCCGATCCGGAATATATGACACCGGACCAGTTGCGCGACTTCTATCAATCGGAGATCAAGCGCTTCGCGGAGATCATCACGCGCCTGGGCATCAAGGCAGAATAGATCGCACAGATCCAGCGCAAGGGCGGGGTCGCACCTCTGGTCGGCTCCAATAGCGTCGCGCTGGGCCGGGCACAGGCGAATAGACCAGATACAACTGGCATCAAGGCGCAGCGTAATGCGCGCAGCAGCGTGAATAGAATGTCCGTTCCCGCCGCAAGAGCGCATCGTCGACTTGGCCGCCACGGTCGCATATGGGTTTCGCAGGCCCGTCGCGGCCTTTCACGAGGGGTGCTCGGCCTGTCCTGCCTTCATCCAATGAAACTGAGTTCACTGCTGGGTTCACTGCATCATTCCGCTTTGCTCCTGGCCTTCGCAGCCGCCCCTGCCCTGGCTCAAGAGGCCAGTCCTTCTTCCGAAGGACCACGGTTCGGCCAATGGCAAACGCGAGCCCTGGCCGGTGAGGGCAAGGAAGTGGTGCGTGCCGCCACTTGGAGCGCCAGCAACAAGACCATGATTTCGTACGACTTCTACGTCGACGATTGCCGTGGCGTGAGCTTCAGCATGTATTGGGTCCGTGCGGCCCCGGCCGATCACGACCTGTATTTGCAGCACGTCGCCACGACGCTGCAAGTGGACGACCATCCGGTGGTGCCCTTTCTGAGCACTTATCAACTCACGAAAGGCGAAATCGCTGCAGTCCTTACCCTGGCCGAGATCGATGACTTCACCGCTGCGGTGAATCAGATGGAGCAAGGCCGGGCGCTGCAAGTGCGCGTCCCTTGGGACGTGGACACGGGCGCCAACGACATCCTGGAAGATTACCCACTGGCCGGCTTCGCCGATGCACTGGCCTGGTCGCGCAAGACATGCTGGGACATCGCGGACCAACGGATGGCCGGCAAGACCCGCGGCGCCCAGCCCCTACCCTGAGCGCTTGTTGCGCGCGGTGCTTTCAAGCCGGCTTAGCAGCCCGCCCGACGGCAGTGGCGCAAGGCGCGCCAGCCTTTGCCCGAGGCGCAGCATCCGTACCGGGCGCGGACTTGTCGGGGGGTCACCCGCCGGCGGCTGGGCGGGAGGCGGGTCGCCTTCGGGCGGGGGCGTTTCATCAGGATCCGGCGGCGGGCTTTGCGGACCACCCGGGGACGGCACGCCGGGATCGGTGGCGGGTGGCTCGGGCGTGATCTGAGCGTAGTGGAAGAAAGGTTGAGGAGAGGCGGGCAGCAGCAGGCTCATCATGATGGCGGGAATCCGGTCGGCAACGTCGAAGGCCCCGGCTGAGCAAGTGCCATGCCACTGCGCCTGCGCGGCGCGACGCCTTGCCACGCCACGCCACGCCTTGCCTTGCCACGCCTTGCCTTGCCTTGCCAGTGCCCGAGCCCGCACCTACGTCTATATCCGTACCGGCGCCCGTGCCATTTCCTCCGCCCGTGCCAGTACACACACCTATCCCTATAATCCACCGATGACCGATACCGCCGCCCCCCTGCGCCTGACGACAGGCCCCGCCACGCTCGAACTGCTGCCCGCGCTGGGCGGCACGATTCTTCGATATGACTGGCATGGCGTGCCGGTCCTGCGTCCCACCGAAGGGATCCCAACGCAATCGCGGGTGACGGCCTGCTATCCCCTGGCCCCCTATTCCAACCGCATCGCCGACGCGCGGCTGACCTTCGACGGCGAGTCCTGGCCCATCCCGCGCACCGCGGACAACCACCCGCTGCCTATCCACGGCATTACCTGGCAACGCCCCTGGTCGGTGACCCACCAAGACGCGACCCACGTGATCATGGAACAACACTACGAGGTTGCGGACGGCGACACGGCAACCGGCCAGCCATCCCCCGTTGATGCAGCGGGTAAAGGGGCAGAGGACCAAAGGGCTGAGGGCAAAGGGGCAGAGGACCAAGTGGCAGACAAAGTGGCGGCGAAGTCGGCCGCCCCAGGCTCCCTCCCCACTACCCCTTGGCCCTTCCCTTTCCACGCGACGCAATCCTTCGAACTCAGCGACGATGCCCTGCGCATCACCCTGACCTTGCGCAATACCGGCACCACCGACCAACCGGCCGGCCTGGGCTGGCACCCTTATTTCCCCCGCACACCGCAAACCCGCGTGCGCGCCCAGGTCAGCCATATGTGGATCAACGACGACCAGAGCCTGCCGCAGGACCTGATCGATACCGGCGGTGCCGTGGACGATGGCCTGCCGGTAACCCAAGTCGACCTGGACAATGTCTTCAACGGCTTCGCCGGCTCGGCCAGCGTCGCGTGGCCGGAACGCGGCATGGCCGTGGATCTGCAAGCCCATGCCCCCCTGACCCATCTGGTGATCTTCACCCCGCCGGGCAAGCCGCACATCGCGGTGGAGCCGGTCAGCAATATGACCGATGCCTTCAACCGCTACGCCCAGGACGCAGCGCCCGAACTGACCGAAATCGCACCCGGCGTGCGCCAGGACCGTGCCACCGGTACGCTGATCCTGGCCCCCGGTGCCCAGGCGACCGCGACCCTGACCCTGCGGCCGCGCCGGCTGCGCTGACCCGGCGGACGCCTGGCATGGACGACGCCGTACTCGCCGCGATCCAGCGCTGGCCCGACGTGCCGGCCGTTTCCGGCTGGCTGTCGCTGGACCAGCGGGGCCGCTGGCGCCTGCATCCCAAAGGCGATGCCGACCAGGGAGCGCCGGGCGAGAGCATCAGCAGCCCCGCCATACTGGCTTTCATCGACCGCAACTATGCGCGTGATGACGACGGCCGCTGGTTCTTCCAGAATGGTCCACAACGCGTGTATGTGCGGCTGGACGCCGCGCCCTACATCTTGCGGGTAAGCGAGGACGGCCGCGGCCTGCAGACCCATACGGGGCTGGCGATACGCCGCATCTCCGCCTGGTGGCTGGACGAGGACGGCCGGCTTTATGCCGACACCGATGTCGGCCCGGGCATGCTGGACGGCCGCGACATGCCGCGCGTGCTGGACGCGCTGTTCCTGGCCGACGGCAAGCCTGCCCTGGAAAGCCTGGCGGCCCTGCCGCTCCACGCCAGGCTGGAAGTGTCTTACCGGCCTGGACTTGCCACGCCGGCGCCCTCGACCGACGCCGATGCCGCTGATGTGGCCGATACCGCTGACGCCGCCGATGCCGCCGATGCCGCCGATCCCGCTGGTGTAGCTGAGACCGCCGATGCCAACGAGGCCTCCGATATGGCTGCCCTCACCCACGCCACCCGCGCCCATATCGCCCAGGCGCTGGGCTACGCCACGGGCCGCTGACCGGCGCCCGCCCAAGCCCAAGCCACAAGGACATCATGGACACGCATAGCGCGATGCGCACTTTCGCCAAGGTGGTCGAGCTGGGCTCGTTCGCCGCGGCGGCCGCCAAGCTGGACCAGGCCCGCTCGGCGGTCACGCGCCAGGTCGCTTTCCTTGAACAGCGCTATGGCGTGCGCCTGCTCAACCGCACTACGCGCAAGCTGGGGCTGACCGATGCCGGCCAGGCCTTCTATGACCGCATCCGTCCCATCCTGACCGATCTGGACGATCTGGAGCAAGCGCTGCAAGCCGAAGATCGCCGGCCTAGCGGCCGCCTGCGCGTGGCCGCGCCCGTCTCGTTCGGGGTACGCCACCTGGGCCCGGCCATCGCCGACTACATCGCCACCTACCCGGACGTATTCATCGACCTGGACCTGAACGACCGCGTCGTGGACCTGGTGGAAGAAGGCTACGACGTGGCCGTGCGCATCGGCAGCCTGCCGGACTCCACGCTGGTGGCGCGGCCGCTGGCGACGCAAGCATTGAAGGTGTGCGCATCGCCGGCCTACCTGGCGGCCCATGGCGAACCCCGCCATCCGGACGATCTGAAACGCCACCGCTGCCTGCAATATGCCTATTCGCGCACCGGCAATGAATGGCGCTTCGAAAAAGACGGCCAGTCGTTCGCCGTGCGGGTGCCCACGTCCCTGCGCGCCAACAATGGCGACATCCTGCGCACGGCCGCGGTGGCCGGCCACGGCATCGTCCTGCAACCAGGCTTCCTGGTCGACATCGACATCGCCGCCGGGCGCCTGGTGCCGCTGCTGAGCGACTACAGCAATTCGCCCATCACCATGTACGCCGTCTACCCGCACCGGCGCTACCTGACCGCCAAAGTGCGCACCTTCGTCGCCTTCCTGGAAGCCCGCTTCAGCGCCGGCGCCGTAACCGCCGTCGGAGAATGACGCACCGCGATGCACGCCAACCGTTAGAATCGCCACCATGAGTGCAAAGCCCATCACCTATTTCCCTGCCCCGCGCCTCGCGCACTACTGTAGCCAATGCGGCACGCCCATCGTCCGGCGTGTCCCGGAGGGCGACAACCGCGAACGCGATGTCTGCGACAACTGCGGCGCCATCCACTACCAGAATCCGCGGGTGGTGGTGGGCACCGTCCCCGTATGGGAAGGCCGCATCCTGCTGTGCCGTCGCGCCATCGAGCCGCGCTACGACACCTGGACGCTGCCGGCGGGCTTCATGGAACTGGGCGAAACCACCGCGCAAGGCGCGATGCGCGAAACCCTGGAGGAATCCGGGGCGCGCGTGAAACTGGGCGGCATCTTCACCATCGTCGATGTGCCGCAGGTGGACCAGGTGCACATCTACCATCTGGCCCAGGCCCTGGGCCCCGAACTCGATCCCGGCCCCGAAAGCCTGGAGGCACGCTACTTCGACGAGGCCGAAATCCCCTGGGATGACCTGTCCTTCCGTACCGTGGTGACGACGCTGCGGCATTACCTGGAAGATCGCCGGCGCGGCGTGTTCGAGCCGCACTATTACTCTCTCGATACCCCGCATTGAAGCTGCCCTGGCTGGAACCCGATACCCCCCTGCCGCCCGCCGAGTTCGCGCTGCGCGACCCGGACGGCCTGCTGGCGGCGGGCGCCGACCTGTCGGTGCAACGCCTGCAGGAGGCGTATGGCAAGGGCATCTTCCCCTGGTATTCCGAAGGCGAGCCGGTGCTCTGGTGGAGTCCCGATCCGCGCATGGTGCTGGCCTGCGCCGACTTCGTCGAATCCCACTCCCTGGCCAAGCGCCTGCGCCGCATGGCGCGCGAGGAAGGCACGCCCGCGGCGACCATCGAAGTGCGCGTCGATACCGCCTTCGAGCAGGTGCTGCTGGCTTGCGCCGCACCGCGCGGGCAGCAGAACGCCACCTGGATCACACCGGAAATGCAGGATGCCTACCTGGCGTGGCATCGCGCGGGCGGTGCCCACAGCATTGAAACCTGGATCGATGGGCGCCTGTGCGCCGGCCTGTACGGCATCAGCCTGGGCGGCATGTTCTTCGGTGAGTCGATGTTCACGCACGTCACCGACGGCTCGAAAATCGCGCTGGCCCATCTGGTGCGCTTCCTGGTCCGCCATGGCGTGCCCTGGATCGACTGCCAGCAGCAGACGCGCCACCTGGCCAGCCTGGGGGCACAGCCCATCCCGCGCGCCCGCTTTGTCGACGAAGTGCAACAGTTGGTCAGGCGGACGCCTCCCCCTTGGCGCCCCGGACGGCTCGATACGCTGGGCCGACTGCATCCTCAGCCGGTGCCGGCGGCCGATCCGATTTAGGCGTTATCATGTCCGCACGCAGCCGGCCACGGATACCACGACAGGCCGGCGACAGCCGCAGCGCACATGAGCCAGCTCAAGGAACTTCCGTTTTCCACTCTGCAGTTCTATGCGACAGCGCCTTACCCGTGCAGTTATCTGCCCGGACGCCAGGCCCGCTCGCAGGTGGCTGCGCCTGGGCATCTGATCAACGCTGGCACCTATTCGCAACTGGTCGAACAGGGTTTTCGCCGTAGCGGCCTGTTCACCTACAGGCCCCAATGCGACGGCTGCCACGCCTGCATCCCCGTCCGGATCGACACCCAGCAGTTCGCGCCCAATCGCAGCCAACGGCGCGCCTGGCGCGACCATGGCAATCTGCAATCCTTCGTTGCCGAGCTGGCCTGGTCGCCGGAACACTATTCCCTGTACACCCGCTATCAGCAGGGCCGTCATCCCGGCGGCGGCATGGACGAGGACAGCCGCACCCAATACGCCCAATTCCTGCTGACCAGCCGCGTCAATACCCGGCTGGTGGAGTTCCGCACGCCCGACGGCCAGCTGGCGATGGTATCGATCATCGACGTGCTGGACGAGGGCCTGTCGTCCGTCTACACCTTCTACGATCCCGCCATCCCGGGCAGCCTGGGCACATACAGCATCCTGTGGCAGATCGAGCAATGCCGCACCCTGGACCTGCCATGGCTTTATCTGGGCTACTGGATCGAGGCCAGCCGCAAGATGGCCTACAAGGCAAACTTCCAGCCGGCCGAGCTGCTGGTCAACGGCCTTTGGCAGCCGGCGCGGGAAGATGGGCCGGCCCCGCGGCCGTAAGTAGCCAAAGACCCCCGCTCTGCCTCTACAATTCGCCCCCATGTCTATCCTCTTTCAAGCCTACCCCCTGGCCCGCGCGGCGCTGTTCGCCATGGACGCGGAAACCGCGCATGAAGTGACCCTGAAGTCGCTGCAGCGCGCTTACAATTGCGGCGCCACGCGCTCGCTGTTGCATGCCGCGCCGATGGCGCCTACCGATCTGATGGGGCTGCGCCTGCGCAATCCTGTCGGCCTGGCCGCCGGCCTGGACAAGAACGGCGCCTACGTGGACGCGCTGGGTAACCTGGGATTCGGTTTCATCGAAGTCGGCACGGTGACGCCGCGCGCTCAGCCGGGCAATCCCAAGCCGCGCATGTTCCGCCTGCCGCGCGCCGAAGCGCTGATCAACCGGCTGGGGTTCAACAACCAGGGGTTGGAAGCGTTCATCGCCAACGTCACGCGTAGCCAATGGCGTGCGCAGGGCGGCATCCTGGGCCTGAACATCGGCAAGAACGCCGACACGCCCATCGAGCGCGCCGCGGAGGATTACCTGATCGGGCTGTCGGGCGTGTATCCCCATGCCGATTATGTGACGGTGAATATCTCGTCGCCCAATACCAAGAACCTGCGCGCCCTGCAAAGCAGCGACGAGCTGGGCGACCTGCTCGCGCAATTGCAGGAGCGCCGCAAGCAGTTGGCCGACACGCACGGCCGCCACGTGCCGCTGGCGGTGAAGATCGCGCCGGACCTGACCACCGAACAGATCGACGCCATTGCGGACACGCTGCCGCGCTACGGCGTGGATGGTGTCATCGCCACCAACACGACGCTATCGCGCGAAGCGGTGGCCACGCTGCCGCACGCGCAAGAAGCCGGCGGCCTGTCAGGCCCGCCGGTGCATGAATTGTCCCTGGCGGTCATATCCCGGCTGCGCGAGCGCATGGGCAAGGACTACGCCATCATCGGCGTGGGCGGCATCGTCTCCGGCCGCCACGCACGGGAAAAGATGGCCGCGGGGGCCAATGCCATCCAGGTGTATACCGGCTTGATCTACAAGGGCCCGGCCCTGGTGCGCGAATGCGTCCAGGCGGTGGCCACCGGCGCCAGGTGACGATGCCCGTGGCCACGCGCGGAACATTGCCCCATCCTTGAGACCGAAGAGTGCAGGCGTGGCCCCGCTAGCGCAGACAAAAAAAGGGGCCGCCCTAGGGCGGCCCAATTTCCAGCTCTGCTCAAACTCTACAAAGCATACCCCTGCTTGAGCGTCCGGCCAAGCGCGCCGCTGGCGCACCCGGTCCCGGCATCACTCAAGCCGCGGCGCTAGCGCGACGGCTACGGGGCGAGGCGACTTTATTGGCGGCGTCGGCGGCATCCGAAGCAGCCTTGAAAGTCGCGTTGGCGGCGGCATTCAGGTTCGACTCGGCGACTTCGGCAGCCTGCTTGGCAGCCTTGGTCATCGAATCATAGGCGCTGGTGGCGGTGGCCAGCGAGGACTTGATCAGGGCAACAGCGCCTTCCGAACCGGTCGGGGCATTCTTGGACCACTGATCGATGGCTTCCGAGATCTGCACTTGGCCTTCGGCGATCTGCTCTTCACCCAGCTTGACCAGTTCGGTCTGCACGCCGGTGACGATGTCGTAGACATGCTTGCCGTAGGCCAGGGCCTTTTCAGCGCCCGGTTGCACCAGATTGGTCGAGAAAGCAACGGCTTCCTGCGCGTCCTTGACGTCGCTGGCTTGTTGCGAACGCAGGGCCACCTCGTCCAAGCTGGCCTTGACGACCTTCAGGTTCAGGTCGATCAGCTTTTCAAAACCGGAAAACAGCGCGGTTTGAGCCGCGATGAAGGTGTTGATTTGCGCTTTCTGGCGGGCCAGGACTTGTTGCGGAATGGCGGTCATTTACGAATCTCCTGTGTGGGACACCCGGGTCCCTAATGGTGTAGCCGTCCGTCTGAAGCGGTGCGCATGGCGCAAATTCTCAAACAAAACAACTACTTGGGTACTCTGTAGCCATCAAGGGGTGGCACCCCGTTACCCTCGCCCTGCTACCGGCGGAGCCGTCTGCTGCACTGCACAATTCACATTGTAGGCGCGTTCAATTTGATGTCAAGCGCATTTGGTGCGTCGCAACAAAAGAAACATTATGGCGGTGTGGGTTAGGCCCGGCAAGCGCCCTCAGCCTACGCCAGGTTTGTTACGGTTCTGATGCAACATGGGGAAACACCTGGGATGACGCCGTTGCCTTTCTTACTTAGACTGCGACCGAGTACCTAACAATAAACAGCGATCAAGGCAGGCGTGCACCACCGACCAGTGTTCGGAAATGCCCGACCCGCTTGCAGCGAATAACGAAATACACCCTGAGGAGACGTCAATGGTTTTTCGTGCCCGTCCGGTTTCCGCGCTACTCGCGGCAGCTACTTTCTGTTGCATGGCTGGTGCGGCGCAGGCCGCCTATCCGGATCACGTCGTCAACATGGTTGTTCCATTCGCCGCCGGCGGCCCCACGGATAACGTGGCGCGCTCCCTGGCCGAAGCCATGCGCCCCACGCTCGGTCAGACGGTGATCGTGGAAAACAAGGGTGGTGCGGGCGGCACCATCGGCACGACCTACGTAGCGCGCGCTGAAGCGGACGGCTACACCGTGCTGCTGATGCACGTCGGTTTTTCCACCGCGCCGTCGCTGTACAAGAATCCCGGCTATGACGCGCTGAAGAGCTTCGAGCCCATCGGCTTGGTCGTCGACGTGCCGATGACGGTCATCGCGCGCGACAACTTTCCGCCCAACACCATCCAGGAACTGGCCAAATACGTCAAGGACAACAAGGACAGCGTGACGCTGGCCAATGCCGGCATCGGCGCCGCCAGCCATCTGTGCGGCACCATGCTCAGCGAAGCCTTCGGCGTGCAGCTGTTGACCGTGCCCTACAAGGGCACCGCGCCGGCGATGAACGACTTGCTGGGCAAACAGGTCGACCTGATGTGCGACCAGACCACCAACACCACGCAGCAGATCGCCGGCAAGAAGGTCAAGGCCTATGCCGTGACCAGCCTGCAGCGCGTGCCGACCCTGGCCAACATCCCCACCATGAACGAGTCCGGCTACAAGGGCTTCGAAGTGGGTATCTGGCATGGCATGTGGGTACCGAAGGGCACGCCCAAGCCGGTGGTCGACAAGCTGGTGCAAAGCCTGCAAGCCGCGGTCAACGATCCCAAGTTCCAGGAACGCATGGGTGGCCTGGGCGCCGTGGTCCTGACCAAGGAAGCCAATCCGAAGTCGCTGGAAGACAAGGTCAAGCAACAGGTGCCGCAATGGGCGGAACTGTTCAAGAAAGCGGGTGTAGAAAAACAATAAGCCCGATCGATCGGCCCCTCACCGGGCCGAAGTGGAAAGCCCGGCTTGCCGGGCTTTTTTTTCGTCCTGGTTCGACGGCCGCGGCCTGGCTACAGCAAGGACAAGATCGTGCCGCTGGCATTTTTTGCGGCGGCATCGTGGCCCGACGATGCCATCGCCGTCCTGCACGGACAGCGCGTGGACGCGCTATGCGGCCTGCGCGCCATTGGGCGCCAATGCCATGTCGGCGGCATCGGAGGTCGGGGCCTCGAAACCCAGCGATTCGGAGATCTGCACCGCGGTGTCCCGCAGCCGCTGTATCCATTCGTCCTGCAGACGCTCGGCCGGCGCGGAGATCGACAGGCCGGCGACCAGCTTGCCCGTGTCGTCATGGATCCCGGCGGCAATGCAGCGCACGCCCAGTTCCAATTCCTCGTTGTCACGCGCATAGCCGTGACGACGCACCAGCGCCAGCTCGCGTTCCAGCTGATCCAGTTCGGTCAGGCTGTTTCGGGTGTGGCCCGCCAACCCCGTGCGCAGCGCGTAGGCGCGCACTTGGCGCGTATCGATGGTGGACAGGAACAGCTTGCCGGTAGAGGTCAGGTGCAAGGGCGCTCGGCCACCGATGGCGCGTACCACCTGCATGCCGGAGCGCTCGCTCCAGGCGCGATCGATATAGACGATTTCATCACCCTGCTGCACGGACAGATTGACGGTCTGCCCTGTCAGGCGATGCAGGGCGCGCATGGGCGACAGCGCGGCCTCACGCACATTCAGCCGACCCTTGACCAGGGAACCCAGTTCCAGCAGCCGCATGCCCAATTGGTAGACACCGTTGTCCACGCGCTCGACATAACGTCCGACGACCAGGTCGTTGAGAATGCGATGCGCGGTGGACGCATGCAGTCCGGTCGTCGCCGCCAGTTCCTTCAGGCTTACCGGTTCCGGTTGAGCGGCCAGGGCATCGAGCAGGCACATGGCCCGCTCCAGTACCTGGATGGCAATGGTGGTATGGACGCCCGCCACGGGCGCCGTCCCGGTGCTATCAGTCAAAGAACGCCTCATGGAATCCACACTCTTCTCACGCAGGGATCACCGCAAAGGGATTTTGCGGCGTCGCAGCATTTTTATGGTTCCCGTATTGTGAAATACGAATGAGGTTTTGACAACCGCTCAATCCGGGGCCGTCATGTGTCCCCCAAGGCGCAAGGCCTCGTCGCGCAGGTAGGAAAGGGCCTCAGCCGCCGCGGCCGGCTCGCCTTTCACGCCCAGTTCGATGTGGGGACGCTTGCCGCCCTCGCCCACGCTGGGCAGGCTGAAGGCGCGGACTTGTGGCCAGCGCGTCTGCACGGTCTCCATTGCGGGGGTGATGCGCGATTCGGGCAGGCCATAGACCAGGAAGGAATGCTCCGCATGGCTGACTTGATGGTGCAGGTCGCGATAGCGATGATCCAAGGTCCATTCGAGCATGGGCCAGGCCATGACCGGGAATCCAGGGACGAAGGTGTGGTCGCGGATGAAGAAGCCGGGGATGCGGTTGTACGGATTGGGCACGATTTCACTGCCGACGGGAAAAACCCCCATCTGCAGGCGCTGCTGGTTTTCCGGTGTGCTCATGTCGGCGCTGCCACGGCCTTCCGCGGCCATGTCGGCGCAGCGCAGGGCGATCTGCTCGGCAGCGTCGGGATGCAGCGCCAGAGGCAGGTCCAGCGCCGCCGCGGCGGCCTGGCGGGTGTGGTCGTCCGGCGTGCCGCCGATACCGCCGCAGGACAGGACGATGTCGCCGGTGGCGAAGCTGTGCCGGTACGCGGCCACCAGATCGTCACGCTCGTCGGACAGGATCTGCGCCCAGGCCAGCTTCAGGCCGCGCGCCGACAGCAGCTCGACCACTTTGGAAAAATGCTTGTCCTGCCGGCGTCCGGAAAGGATTTCATCGCCGACGATGATCAGGCCGATACGCCGCGCGTTTGCTGTCGCCATGGTTGTTCCCTGAAATGAAAGCCGTTTGCACCATTCACGGTGCCGCGTCGATTACCGTTTCCTGCCGCAACCGGTGCAGCGCGTCCAGCCCGTAATGCGCGAACACCAGCGCGGAGAACACCGGCAGGAACACCCAGGCCGGCGGCAGCAGGTTGATCAGCGCGCAAATGAAACCCAATGACCAGAAGCCCAGATTGTGACGGCGCAGCAGCAGGCGGCGTTCCGTCGGCGTGGCATGTTCGACGATGGCGTCGATACGCATCATCCGTGAAAACGCGAAGGCCCACCAGAAGATGTGCAGCAGCAGCGCCATCGGCGGCACCAGCCACAAGGGCAAGGTCAGCACCCAGCCCACCGCGAAGGCCACGCTGACCCACAGGGCATTCCACACGCTCACGGCGGTGGCATGGCGGCCCTGGCGGTCGACCGTCTTGTATTCCCGTGCGCTGACATGGCGCAGCACCAGCGGCATGACGAAAATCGCCGCGATCGCCAACCCCAGGATGCCGGACACCGGCAGCAGGATGGCCGCGGCCAGCACGGGCACCAGGTAGATCTTGAGCGAGAACAGGCCGACGCTGATCATCCAGTTGTCGACGCTGTTGATCACATTCCATTGCGACGCCTCGTCGCGCAGCCATTCGGTCAGGGGCGCCCAGCCGAACCACAGCAGCAGGATCCCGCCGGCAAGGGCGATAAGGAAAGGCAGCAGAATCGCGAACAGCATGGTGGGATGGCACTGCGACACCGCGGCGCGCTTGAACGCGCGGCCCACTCCGGCGATGCCGGCGCTGGGCACGGATGCGGGTACGCCTGGGCTGGCGGGCATGGGAGTCAAGGGTCGGTTCATAATGCCTTGGACGTGGAAGAAATGCGGGAAACGCGGGGAAAACAGGGGAACGCCACGCGGGACGAAAAACGTGGAAACCCGCGGCCGCCCCTGCGAGGACGCCCGCGGGAAGTCCCGCGGAAGATCGCGGGTATGATAGGCCAAGCTTCGAACCCTTGCCGACATGTCCGTTCCCTCGACTTCCACCGCTCCCCTGCCCGTCCCGGCCAGCCTGGCCTTCGAACCGGACGATCCCTTTCTGAATGAACGGCTGCTGCAGGCCGATGCCGGCCTGGTCGCATGCTTCTGTGCCGCCTGGTGCGACACCTGCCGGGAGTACCGGCCCAAGCTGGATGAACTGGCGGCGCAATGGCCGCAATTCGCCTTCGCGTGGATCGATATCGAGGATCACGCCGACCTGCTCGGCGACGAGGACGTGGAAAACTTCCCCACGATTCTGGTCCAGATCGGCGGCCGTAGTGTTTTCTACGGCCCCATGCTGCCGCATATCGGCCATCTGGAACGGCTGCTGGGCACATTGGACGCCAGCAGCCCCACGGTGGCTACCCAACTGCCCGACGTAAGCGCGATGCTGGGTCGTTGATCCCGGGGATCAGGCGCCGTCGCTTATGACGGCGTTCACTACGGCTTTTTAGCCGGCTTTCAAGACGGCTTGCGGCTGCCGCCCAACAACACGGCCACTTTGCGCTTGGGCGCGGCGGCGCGTCCTTCGTCGCCGGCTTCGGGCCTGGCGGCGTCGGCCTGCAAGGCCGCGGGGCTGGGCTCATACGGACGCAGGAAGAAATCGTCCACCGGCGGGCGTGACGGTGCATCGTTGTAGCGGCGCCGGCCGGCGGAAGCACGATTGTCACGGTCCTCGCCACGGTCACGGCCGTCGCGGCCGTCGCGGCTGCCTCGGCGTTCACGGCTGCCGGTTTCCGGCTCGCCGCCCCGCCCGTGGCTGCGCGCCAGCAAGTCGGCGGGCACTTCGAGCTGACCACGCGGCACCTGGCGCTTGATCAGTTTTTCGATGTCCAGCAGCAGCCTTTCTTCGCTGGGCGTGAACAGGGCGATGGCTTCGCCCGACGCGCCCGCGCGGCCCGTACGGCCGATGCGGTGCACATAGTCTTCGGCGTTGTACGGCAAGTCGTAATTGATCACGCAAGGCACGCCCGCCACGTCCAGGCCGCGCGCGGCCACGTCGGTGGCTACCAGCACTTCCAGCTCGCCGGCCTTGAAGGCTTCCAGCGCCTTCATGCGATCGGCCTGGCTCTTGTCGCCGTGGATCGATTCGGCGCGCACGCCGTCTTTTTCCAGCTGGCGCGCCAGGCGCGCGGTACCGATCTTGGTGTTGGAGAACACGATGACCTGGCTCAGGTTGCGCGATTTCACCAGATGCACCACGGCCGCGCGCTTGCCTTCCGAGGTCATCGGATAGGCGATCTGCGTCACCGTGTCGGCGGTGGCATTGCGCCCGGCCACTTCGATTTCCACCGGATTGTTCTGGAAGGAACGCGCCAGCTTGCGGATTTCATTGCTGAACGTGGCCGAGAACAGCAGGTTCTGGCGCTGTTGCGGCAGCAAACGGATGATGCGTTCGAGATCCGGCAGGAAACCCATGTCCAGCATGCGGTCCGCCTCGTCGAGCACCAGTACGCCGACCTGACCCAGGTTGACGTTTTTCTGCTCGACGTGATCGAGCAGGCGGCCAGGCGTGGCCACCAGCACTTCGCAGCCGTTGCGCAACGCTTCTTTCTGCGGACCGATGTCGACGCCACCGAACACCACGGCCGCGCGCAACGGGGTGCGCGCGCAGTAGCGCTTGACGTTCTCGAACACCTGGTCGGCCAACTCGCGCGTGGGCGTGAGCATCAAGGCCCGCACCGGATGGCGCGCGGGCGAGGCGCTGGAATTGGACAGCGGCATCAAGCGATGCAGGATGGGCAGCGTGAAAGCGGCCGTCTTGCCGGTGCCGGTCTGCGCGGCGCCCATGACGTCGCGGCCGGACACGATCACCGGAAGCGCCTCGGCCTGGATGGGCGTGGGCGTGGTGTAGCCGGTGTCGGCAATGGACTGCAGCAAAGAGGGATGCAGCCCAAAGTCCGCGAACGTGAGCGCGGGCGTGGCAATGTCTGCCGGCGTAGGCGCGGCGGTGGAGGAGGTTTCTGTCATTAGGGGATAGGCGATACCGGGCCACGTGCAAGGCACGAAACTGGCGAAAAGTCAGGCCCGGATTGCTGTGGAATGCGTAATTTTAGCGCAGGTAGCCATTTTCGCCGCTATCGGGGCTTTTTGGGACGCTTCATGCCCGTCCCGCCTAACCCACGATCCAGCGCAGGCCCCATAGGGCCAGCATGCCGCTGATGATCACCAGAACCGCGCTGCGCGTACGCAGGAAGACCAGCAGCGCCACCAATGCGGCCAGCAGGCGGATGTCGAAACGAGGCCCCTCGCCCGGCGTCCAGGGCAGGATCTCCGGCACGATGATGGCCGTCAGCGCCGCCACCGGCGCGAACCGCAGCGCCCGGCGCAGGCTGTCCGGCAGCGGCAGGTAATCCCCGAACACGGCGAAACCAGCCCGTGTCACCAGGCTGCAGACCGTCAGCAACCCGATCGCGGCGTAGACGTACAGTTCTTCGGCGGACAGCCCCAGCCCCAAGTCCGGCATCATGCCCTCCTGCGCAAATGGCGCTCGGCCAGCATGCCCGCGGCCACGCCGACGATCACCGCCAGGGCCAGGCCCAGGCGCAGCGGCAGCACCTGGCCGCACCAGGCCACCACGCCGGCGGCCAGCATGGCCACCAGCATCGGCCGGGCGCCCGCCAGGGGGATGGTCACCGCCAACAGCGCCAGCACGGCGGCGAAATCCAGCGACCAGTTGGCCGGCACCACGGTGCCCAGGTATATCCCCAAGATCGACGCGCTTTGCCAGGAAAACCAGCCCGGGGCGATGCAGCCGATGAAAAACCACAGCTGCTCGCGCGTTCCTCGTTCGGACGCCTCGCCGTAACGGGGCATGAACAGGACGAAACCCATGTCGGTCGTGAAGTAGCCCAACGCCATGCGGCGCGGCCAGGTCAGATGGCGGATATAGGGGTGCAGGGCCGCGCCGAAGATGATGAAGCGCAGATTGACCACGCAGCCGGCGGCGAAGATCAGCCACAGCGGCGCGCCGGTGGCGATAAGCGGCAGCGAAGTCAGTTGGGCCGAGCCGGCGTATAGCAGCAGCGTCATGGCCAGCGCCATGGACTCGGTCAGCCCGGCCTTGACCATGGCCACCCCCGTCACCAGGCCCCAGGTCGCGGTGGCGATCAGCGACGGCAACACCGCGCGCATGCCTTCCTGCATGGCAGCCAAACGCTCCTGTCGGATCAGCGCGATGTCAGGATCGGAAAACGCCGGTTCTGAGGACAACGGGTTACCTGTGGCAGCAGGAATCCGGCCTGTGCCGGATCAGATCAAGATGGTGCAAGGACGCGGGATGCGTGCACCGGAACAGGGCGTATTGTAGCCGCGTCGCTTGATACAATACGACCCATTCTTTGTGGAGAGCGACCATGTCGATGGCGGACCGCGACGGTTTCATCTGGTATGACGGCAAGCTGGTGCCCTGGCGTGATGCCACCACCCACGTACTGACCCACTCCCTGCACTACGGCCTGTCGGTCTTCGAAGGCGTACGCGCCTACAAGACGGACGAAGGCACCGCCATCTTCCGCCTCAAGGAACATACGCGCCGCCTGTTCAACTCGGCGCACATCTATCAGATCCCCATGCCGTTCGACCAGGCCACGGTGGAGGCCGCGCAGTGCGAAGTCGTGCGCGCCAACAACCTGGAATCCTGCTATCTGCGGCCGCTGGTCTTCTACGGCGCGGAAAAAATGGGGGTTTCGCCCAAGGGCGCCAAGGTGCACGTGGCCATCGCGGCCTGGCCCTGGGGCGCCTACCTGGGCGAAGAAGCCCTGGCCCAGGGCATCCGAGTCAAGATTTCGTCGTTCGCGCGCCAGCATGTGAACGTGACCATGCCGCGTGCCAAGGTCGCCACCACTTACGCCAACTCGATCATCGCCAACGCCGAAGCCTTGCAGGACGGCTACGACGAAGCCCTGCTGCTGGACACCGAAGGCTTCGTGGCGGAAGGCGCCGGCGAGAACGTCTTCATCGTGCGCGATGGCGTGCTGTGCGAACCGGAAATCGCTTCGGCGCTGACCGGCATCACCCGTTCGACCATCCACGCGTTGGCCGCCGACCTGGGCATTCCCATACGCACCAGCCGCCTGACGCGCGATGACATCTATATTGCCGACGAAGCGTTCTTCACCGGTACCGCCGCCGAAGTCACGCCCATACGCGAGGTCGACAACCGCACGATAGGCAATGGCCGCCGCGGTCCCATCACCGAGCGCCTGCAGAAGGCCTTCTTCGACGTCGTCCAGGGGCGCGATCCCAGGCACAAGGACTGGCTGACCAAGATTTGACCGGCAGGCCGCAAGCCGGCCGCCAATTTTTCAGCGGGCGCGCAGCCGCGCCCCTCAACCGTTTGCTTTCATTCATTCAGGAATCATCATGACCGCCGCCGCAACCGCCCGCCAGCACGAAACCATCGAGGTTGGTGCGGAAGACCTGCCCGTCTTCTGTCCCGGTCCCAAGGCACCGCTGTGGAGCATGCACCCGCGCGTCTTCCTTGACGTTGCCCACACCGGTAGCGCCCGCTGTCCGTATTGCGGTGCTGAATACCGGGTCAAGCCCGGTACGGTGCTCACTGGCCACGGCCACTGATCGCGCAGCGCCGGACGACGCGCGCCGCGCGCCCCGCGGCCCATTGTTTTGGATAGCCCATGTTCGCCACGCCCGACGAAGCTGAACACGCCTTCTACGAAGCCCTGGAACAGGGCGATCCCGTGCGCATGATGCAGGTGTGGTCGGACGATGAAGATATCGTCGTCATCCACCCCGGCGGTTTGCGCGTGGTCGGCCATAGCGCCGTACAGGAGACCTGGCACCAGATCCTGTCCGCCGGGCCGGTGCGGGTGCGGCCGCTGCGGCCGCTCGTCCTGCTGAGCATGATGAGCGCCGTCCACGTACTGATCGAGCAGGTGGCCACATCGGCAAATCCCAATGCGCCGTTCGCCAACTGCTACGTGACGAACATTTATCACAAGGGTCCCACCGGTTGGCGCATGGTCATGCACCACGCTTCGCCGGCGCCCGCGGAGGCCGGCGTGCTCGACCTGCACGACGTCCCCGACATGCTGCACTAGACGAACGGACGCGCATTGGCACACGCTCGCCTGGATACCACGCCCTGCCCTGTCCCTGCCTGGCTGCCCGACGGCCACAGCCAGACGATCTACGCCGCCACGCTGGCGCAATACCACCGTATCGCCTTCGTGCGTGAGCGGGTGGAGACGCCCGACGGCGACTTCGTCGATATCGACTGGACAGGGCCGGGGCTATTCCCCCACAAGTCCCCTGACAATCAGGGCAATATCGCCACGCCCGCGGTGGCCAGCACACCGACGGCCGCGGCGCGCTGGATCAACGATGCCGACTGGGCATCGCTGCCGCAGACCGAAGGCACGCCGGCCCTGGTGCTGTTCCACGGCCTGGAAGGCGGCAGCATGAGCCGCTACGCCCAATCGGTTTCGCACCACTTCCGCGCGCGGGGTTGGATCGTCGCCATCGCGCACTTCCGTGGTTGCTCGGGGGTACCCAATCGCCTGGCGCGTGCGTACTACTCGGGCGACTCGGACGAGGTCGGCTTCATGCTGAATAGCGTACGCGCCCGGGTGCCGCATGCGCGCTGGCATGCCGTGGGAGTCTCGCTGGGTGGCAATGCCTTGCTCAAGTATGTCGGCGAACAGCAGGAGCAAGTGGCCTGGCTGGGCGCCTGCGCGGGCATTTCAGTGCCGCTGGATCTGGTGGCCGGCGGCAACAGCCTGTCGAAGGGTTTCATCAACCGCCGCATCTACAGCGCCTATTTCCTGCGCACCATGAAGCACAAAGTGCTGGAGAAGGCGCGGCGCTTTCCGGGCTCCATCGACGTGATGCGGATCGCCCACGCGCGCGACTTGCGCGATTTCGATGACGCCTATACCGCGCCCATGCATGGCTTTCGCAATGCCCTGGATTATTGGACGCGGGCGTCGAGCAAGCCCTGGCTGGCCAGTGTCACGGTACCGACCCTGGTGCTGAATGCACGCAATGATCCTTTCTTTCCTGAACCGGCCTTGCCGGGCCCGGCGGATTGCTCGGCCGCGGTGCTGCTGCACCAGCCGGCCACCGGCGGCCATGCCGGCTTTCCGACTGGCGCCTTTCCGGGCCATCTGGGATGGCTGCCGCAGCGGCTGGGACGTTTCTTCGAAACGGGGTTATAAGTACCCCCCCTACCGCGCGGAGCGCGGCCCCCCCAGGGGGGCGACACCAGCGGACCGGGGGACCCGGCTCCGCGGTGTCCCCGATCTCTCGGTTCTTTTGCGGGCTTGACGCGGTTAGGTGGGGTTGACTCGGCTGGATGGGCTTGAGGTTGCGTGCGCCTTCGCGCTCGGCGCTCATGCGCGGAGCGCGGCGGGGCTCAGCTCTTGAAGCGTTGCAGCAGCCGGCGCTGCTCTTCCAGGCTGTCACGGACTTCCTTGATCTGCACGTCGATCTGCGACTGCTCGTAGAAATCGCGCGAGATGTCGCGCGCCTGGCGCAGTTGCGCTTCGGCCGCGGGCAAGGCGCCGACGGCGATGTAGTAGCGCGCCATTTCGCGCCGCGCCCCCACTCGGTCACCGGTGCTTTCTTCGCTCTGCGCCAGCATTTGATAGAAGGCCGGCTCGTCCTCGCCCCACTGCTTGATGCGGTCGCGCAGGAAGGCCTGGGCCGCCTCATGACGGCCGGCATTCTGCAAGGCCTGCACATAAGCCATGCTGATGGCATAGCGATCCGGATATTTCTTCAACGCCGCTTCGGCCAGCGCCAGCGCGCGCGGCACATCCTTCTGCGCGAAAGCCAGGTCGATGGCCAGCTTGGCCAGTTCAGGCGAGGTACGGCCATCGGCGCTGGCCAGCTCCAGGTTCTTGCCGGCGGCGGCCAGATTGCCCCGCTGCAGCTCGCCATAGGCCAGGCCATAGTAGGCCGCCGACTGGCGCAGGCCCGTCGCCGTGCGCGATTCGTCCTGCAACTGCTGCGAGGCGCTGCGCAAGCTCAGCGCGTCCCGGCCCTGCATGACCCGCATCTTGGCGCGCAGGTACCAATAATCGTCGCTGTCCACATGGCGCACGGCCGGTATGTTGCGCACGCGGTTCTGGATATCCGACATCCGCTCGATGGACAAAGGATGGGTCGACGCCCACGCGCCCCCGCCCGTGCCTTCGTTCAAGCGGGACGCATTCATCAAACGGGCGAACATGCGCGACATGCCGGCGGGATCGAAACCCGCGCCGGTCAGCATCTGGAAACCGGCACGGTCCGCCTCGCGTTCCGCGTCGCGCGAGAATCCCAATTGGCGATCGATGGCGGCGGCCTGGCCGAAAGCGGCCACGCCCATCGCCAGGTTGCCCCCGCCACCGGCCAGGGCCGCCAGCAGCGCGGCCGCGACGGAGGCCAGCGCAATGGCGCCGTTCTGGTTTTGCTGAGTCATGCCGCGGGCGATGTGGCGTTGCACGACGTGGCCGATTTCGTGGGCCAGCACCGAAGCCAGTTCCGATTCGCTATCCGTGGCAACGATCAGGCCGGTGTTCACGCCGATGTAGCCGCCAGGCATGGCAAATGCATTGATCTCGGGATCACGCACGCCGAACAGTTCGATCTCCGGGACGGTGCCCGGGGAATATTGCGCAAGTTTGCGCCCCAATCCAGTCAGATACTGGTTCAGCTCGGCGTCATTGATATACGTGGGATCACGCCGGCCTTCCGCCATGATGGCTTGGCCCAGCTTCTTTTCGACGTAAGGAGAAAGGTCCGCGGATGACGCCGCGCCCATCGATGGCAGCCCGACGGGTTGAGCACGGACGGCCGTGGTCGCGCTCACCGCGACTGATGCACTAAGCAACAGGATTAACGGCTTGCATACCCAACGAAGTGGCAATGTCTTATCCCAGCGTTTCATGCGATTATCATAGTCGAGCCAATCAATATACCGCTTTCCTTTAACAGATCGGATTATCACTTCGAGGTTCCAATGCGCCCTATCAGAAAAGCCGTGTTTCCCGTTGCAGGGATGGGCACCCGTTTCCTGCCGGCAACCAAGGCGATGCCCAAGGAAATGCTGCCGGTTGTCGACAAACCCCTGATCCAATACGCCGTTGAGGAAGCGGTCGCAGCAGGCATCACGGACTTGATTTTTGTGACCGGGCGAAACAAGCGCGCCATCGAAGATCACTTCGATTCCGCCCCTGAACTCGAATCCGATCTGGAAAAAAAGGGCAAGGTCGAGCTGTTGAACATGGTGCGAGGCATTCTGCCCGCCGGCGTCAATTGCATCTACATCCGCCAGTCAGCGCCTTTGGGCCTGGGCCACGCCGTGCTGACGGCCGCCCCTGCCGTAGGCAACGAACCCTTCGTCGTGGTGCTGGCCGATGACTTGATCGATGCCGACACGCCCGTGCTCAAGCAGTTGGTCAATACCGCCATCAAGTACGACGGCAGCGTGTTGGGCGTGCAGGACGTGCCGCGCGAAGAAACCAAGAAATACGGGATCGTGGCCGCCACCCGGGTGGATGACCGCACCGAACGCGTCACCCACATCGTCGAAAAGCCCGAGCCGGCCGAAGCGCCTTCGACCCTGGCCGTGGTGGGCCGGTATGTGCTGGAAGCGGAAATCTTCGACCACCTGCGCTCGACCAAGATGGGCGCCGGCAACGAGATCCAGCTGACCGACGGCATCGCTTCGCTGATGCGCGAACGCGCGGTATTCGCGCATCGCTACGAAGGCACCCGCTATGACTGCGGCAACAAGTCCGGCATGTTCCAGGCTACCGTCGCGCTCGGCCGCAAGTACCATGGCCTGACGCCGGACAAAGAGTAAGTACGGGGCTGAGAAGCTTCAACGCTTTGTAGCCTTGGGCAAGCTGAAGCCACCAGGGCTCTGAACTCGGACCATGAAGGCCACGGCCTTCATGGTCCAGCAGCAGCAAGATCACGCGCCCGCTGGGCGCGTTGTCTTTTTCCCCGCCTGCGTAGGGCGGCGTTGACGCTGCGGCAGGCGATGCTTGCCGGACAGGCGCATCAAGGTGCCCAGCGCGACCAGCAAACCGACCACCTCGACCAGCGCGGCGGGGATCCACATGGTCAGGCCACCTATGCTCTGGTCCATCAGGGCCGGCATGGCGATGGCGCGGCCGCACAATTCGAACAAGGGATAGAGGTCGCGCTCGGTCAAGGCGATATAGGCCCCCGCCACCATCTGCGGCGCCATCGTGAAGATGGGCGACAGCACGCGCCCGCCCGGCGACATGGCCGCCGGAGGACTGGGACGGCGATCCAGCACCAGGTTCCAGTAGAGGAAGCCGCTCACCACCACGGACCAGTTCATCAGGCGATATAGGCGCCAGTCGAGCATGGAATAGAACTGCACCGTCGGCAGCAGCCATACCAGGACCAGGAACACGAACAGGACGGGAATCAGGTATTTGTTGGTGAGGATGCCGATGAGCAGGCGCCCGGTCGCGCCTTCGTTGAAGCGGCGCAAGGCGGTGCGCCAGGCCAGCGGCAAGCCGGCACGCATGGCTGACCCGGGAAAGGCACCCATCAACAGCAAGGGACCCAGGTGATGCAGCACCAGGTGCTGCGCCCTGTGGATGAAGAACATCCGCTCCGCGTAGTAATCCAGGCGGGTATGCATGGACAGGTAAAGCAGGATCCAGCCGGTCCAGAACAAGGCCTTGCGGGCGCCGGTGACGCGATGGGTGCGTCCGCCGCGCACGAACAGAATCGCGGCGGCCAGGAACAGAGCCACCAACGTGGGGGAGAACTCCCAGGGCACCAGCCAATCCAGCCAGTCCAGCGATTCCATGACGATCCTTGCCGATCGGGAAACGAACGGCCGTCCGGATTCGACGCACCGTCGCCGGGGCGCGACAAGCACCCCGCGGAGGGGTGATTGTAGACCGGGCGCCGTTGCGTCGGGCGCCGTTGCGTCGGGTGCCGGTGCGCTGGGCGCCATCGCATCGAGCGCCATCGCCTCGGGCGCCGGTGCGTTGGGCGCCATCGCGCCACGCGCCACGCGCCGGTGCCTCGGCCGCGTTGCCTTTAAAAGCTGTGTTGCATGCCCGCCATCACACGGGTGGTGTGCGACCCGTCCGGATCGAATTGATTGTCCAGCGTGTAGTGCGAGGCATAACCCACGAAGCCGTACAGACGGGTGCGTGGCGAAAGCTCGTGGATATAACCGACCGTGCCCAGCTGCGCATTGCGCGCACGGCGTCCATCGTCCCAGGTCCACGACGGCCGCATGGGCGACCACTGCAGCACGATGCTGTCCTTGCCCACCGGCACGGTCACGCCCAGGAACCAGGCATCCGCGTGGCCGCCGTTGGCAAAGGCGCGCGGCCCCACCGCCACGCCCAGGTCGTCCGGATCGCTCCCGTTCAGGCCGACGTAGCCATGGCTTTGCCGCGTCCAGCCCACCGCCACCTTGGCGACCTCGAAGTCGTAGGCCAGGCCCAACTGCACCGCGCGCGGCTGCGCTTGGGTATTGACGGTATTGGCCAGCCGCATCTGATCCCAGGTGGCCACGGCCAGCCATGGTCCCTGCTCGTATTTGAGACCGGCACTGAAAGCCCGGCTGTTGGCGCTGGTCGCGTAGCCGTCCGGCTTCGCCGCGTCGAAGGAATAGCCCAGGCCCAGCGTCCATCCGGCAACGGATGGCGACACGTAGTTCACCAGATTGTCGAACTGGAAATTGTCCGAGGCCTTGAACGTGGCGCCCAGGCCCATCTCCTTCCAGCCCGCCTGCTCCAGTTCATTGCCGAAGGTCTGCCCGATGGTGTATTGCCGGCCGAAGGTCAGGCGCCCGTAGTCGTCATGGGCGAAGCCCACCCAGGACTGGTAGTTGAACAGGCGGCCGTCCTGGTCGTCGATCTGGCCATTGGTGGGGTTGAAGCCGGTTTCCAGCTGGAACAGCGCGCGCCAGCCCGAACCCAGATCGTCCTGACCGCGCAATCCCCAGACGGAATCCGCCAACCCGCCGTTGATCAGGCCGTTGCGCGTGCCGGTCCCCGACACGTGCGTACTGCCCACACCCAGATCGATGAGGCCATACAGGGTCACCGCGGACCCCTCGTCGGCGAGGGCGGCCTGGGCGAGGACAAAAAAAACCGCTCCGCAGAAAAGCGGAGCGATGGATCGACAGGACGTCAGGCTGAAGAACTGCGACAGTCGGGCGTTGAACAAGGGGCGGCTCCGTAAGCGGCGCCGACTCGCATGCGTATCAAGCGACGGCGCTACGTTGGTCTCCGAAACGAACGGAACATATCGCAGGATTGTCGCTTAGTTGCCTGGCCTGTGACATGAGAACATTCCGCATATTTGGCGGGCAATTCACCGTAATGCAGGCCGAGGCCATGGTCTTGTCGTGCCCTTGGTCCACTTGCATCTGAGCCACGCTCAGGCCGGCCGCCTTGAAGTCCAGGCAGATCTGCTTGCGCACGGCGCCGAGTGCCTCGCGCGCACAGACCACGGTCAACCTTGAACTCGCGCGCCTGCCAGCCAACGCCGCCGGCCGATCGACACCGGCACGCCGAAGAAACAAGTCGAATATACGCATGATGACCTCCTCGCACGAGCGGGACGGCATACGTCAACAACCGGCCTGGCCAGCCTGGTGAATGTCACGCGCGCAAGACGATACTTGCGAGTGAGACCACAGGCGGGCAAGGCGGAAATTCAGGCGGGATGGCGCGGGGAGGAAATCTTCGCGAGAAGAAGATTCATGACACGCAAACAAACTGCGCGCGATCTCGCGAAAAAATCTGGAAATCAGAAGTGCTGATTTTCAGACACCGCACCCTGCAAGACAGGGCGCGGCAGAGGTGTTCTGCGTAAACCTTGTCAGGCAGCGACGCCGACACTAGGTCGACTACTACTGTCGCCGGAATCGGTATTCACGTAGCAACCCCTGGATATGAAGAAGCCACGAGTGTACTCGGGTTTGCCCTGATGAACAAGACAAAAGAGGGCGTAAATGCTTGAAAAAACAAGGTCCTACAACGGGTGACATGATGCACGGTGAATGCGGATCGGCCGCTGGCCGACAGGATGAGGGCCTGTTTGGGGGCTGCGCTCCGAACGCCCCCAAAGCCCAGTTACGGGAGCACGCCCGCGCCGCGCCCTGAGCAGGCATCGCCGAGCCTGCGTCAAACGTGCAGATGCCAACCCACATAGCCGGCGAACAGTGCGTACAGGCCACCCACCGCCGACAAGGCCCGCAGGTCCATGGTCTCGCGGCGGAAGCGCAGCCACAGCAGGCCGATCGACAGCATGGTGAACAGGCCGGCGACGATCAGCGTTTCGTCCAGCAGCCATGGCGTCATCATGATCCCCATGGCGCTGGGTATCGTTGCCTGGATCATCATGGCGCCGGAAATATTGGCCAAGGCCAGCCGTTCCTTGCCCTGCCGCACCCAGATCAGCGCATTCATGATCTCCGGCAGCTCGGTGGCCACGGGCGCCAACAGCAATGCCGCCACGTGCGGCGTCAGGCCCAGCATCAAGCCGATGTCCTCGATCTGCATCACGAACACGCGCGACGCGCCGGCGATCACCGCCAGGGCCAGCAAGGTCTGCACGCAGGCCCAGCCCAGGCTGGGACGGGCATGGCGTGGCCGCAGCTTGAGTGGCTCCAGGTCCTCGGCGGCGGCGGATTCGTCATCGGCCAGCAACTCACGCCGCACATACAGGCCATAGGCCGCCAGGAAGGCCAAGCCCAACCAGGGCTTCCAGGCGAACGCCACCAGGCCGATGCCCAGTTTGAAGATGAAGATGCCCATGAACCAGCCTTGATCGCGAGCCAGCTTGCGCTGGTCCGCGTTCATACAGGTCACGCATTCGGCCGCGGGCTGGCGCCGGCGCTGCCGCATCAGGCCCAGGCCGACCACCGCGTAGGCCACGGTGGCCAGCACCAAAGGACCGCCCATGGCGGCGCCGACGCCGATATCCTTGTGTTCGGGCGTGCCGCCGAAGGCCACCGCCATGAAGGTCACGGCGCTTTCAGGCAAGGCCGTGCCGAAGGCCGCCAGCACGGTGCCGACGGCAGTGGTGCCAAGGTTCAGGCGCTGCCCGATCCACTCGACACCATTGACGAAATATTCACAGGCCAGGTAGATGACGGCCGCGGAGGCAAAAAACAGCAGAAACGTGGACAACATGGAAAAACAACAGCCGGACGAGCGGATTACCTGAGGCGCGACGACGCGGCTCGCCCGGCTGGGTAGCGCGTCGTGGCCAAAGGTCTCGCCTGGCTGGGCCGGCCGCCGAGGGAGGAAATCCCATGACGGATGGCTGCCGTTTACGCCATGGGGTCCTGGACCACCAAGTATGTTGACGCAAACTCCTTGGGGCCAAGGATGGCTACTCCCCAATGAACACGGCGCGGATTGTATCAGCGCGATGTGACACATCCATGGAAAAAAGCAGATAAAGTTAGCTCCACTCCTTTTCAGCGTCCTCGCACGCCCACGACAATGAGCCTACCTCCCGTCGATATCACGCCCCACATCGAGCGGCGCCAGCGCCTGCAGGACTACATGCGGTCGCTCGGCGGCGGCATCGCCGTGCTGTCGACCGCGGCGGAAGCCGTGCGCAGCCGCGACTCGGAATTCCCCTATCGCTTCGACAGCGACTTTTTCTACCTGACCGGATTCACCGAGCCGGACGCGTGGCTGGTGGTGCTCGCGGGCGAGCGCGACGCCAGCATCCTGTTCTGCCGCGAACGCCACGAGGAACAGGAAACCTGGACCGGGCACCGCTACGGCCCCGATGCCGCCGCGGCACGTTTCGGCTTCGATGAAGCCTATGCCGTGGAGCGCCTGGATGACCTGCTGCCGGCCCTGCTGGTGAATCAGGCGGCGCTATTCGCGCCATTGCAGGCGCCCGGCCCTTTGGGTGAACGGCTGGCGCGGGCGCTGGAGGCGGCCCGCCAACAGGCGCGCGGGAAGCAGCAGCCGCCTGTGCGGCAGATCGACCCGCGGCCGCGCCTGGCCGATATGCGTTTGGTCAAGGACCCCACGGAAATCGCCCTGATGCGCCGTGCCGCCCGCATTTCCGCCGGCGCCCATGCGCGCGCCATGCGGCATGTGCGGCCCGGCATGCATGAATATGAGATCGAGGCGGAACTGCTGCATGAATTCCGCCGCCACGGCGCGCAATCGGTCGCCTACAACAGCATCGTGGCCGCCGGCGCCAACGCCTGCACGCTGCACTATCCCGCCGGCGACGCCGTCCTGCGCGACGGCCAACTGCTGCTGATCGACGCCGGCTGCGAATACGACGGCTACGCGGCGGACATCACCCGCACCTTTCCCGTCAATGGCCGCTACAGCGGACCTCAGCGTGCGCTCTACGACTTGACGGTAGCGGCCCAGGACGCGGCCTGCGCCGTCATCCAGCCGGGCGCCAGCTTCAATGACAGCCACGAGGCCGCGGTGCGCGTGCTGGCGCAGGGCATGATCGACGAAGGCTTGTTGCAGGGCTCGCTGGACGGGGTGCTCGAAAGCAAGGCCTATAACCGCTTCTATATGCATCGCACCGGCCATTGGCTGGGCCTGGATGTGCATGATGTCGGCGACTACCGTCAGGCCGGCGACGTGGACAGCGGCGCGGAACGGCCCTGGCGCGTATTGGAGCGCGGCATGATTCTTACCGTCGAACCGGGCATCTATGTGCGCGGCGCCAGTGACGTGCCGGAAGAATTCTGGGATATCGGCATCCGCACGGAAGACGATGCACTGGTCACGCACGAGGGCTGCGAGCTCATCACGCGCGGCGTGCCGGTGCATGCCGGGGAGATCGAAGCCCTGATGCGGGAATGATGCGGGGGGCTGGACATGCCCATCTCGGGCATGAAGACTACGACACGCGCTACAGCACGTAGCCGTCCAGCCATCCCATGGCGGACCATAGGTACACCACCACCATGGCGATGCCGAACATGGAGCAGATCGCGCCGACCAGGGTGGCAAAGATGGCGAGCAGCACTTCAGGCCAGCCGGTGCGGGTCAAGCGGCCAAGCCCCGGGTTATAGGCCTGGTCGAATTTTTCGTCGCTGCGCAGACAGAACACGACGCTTTCGATGAAGCCGTCGATCATGGGAATGAACAGCAGGAAGAAGGCCGGATTGTCGTACCACACCGGGAACAGGCGGGTCGCGGCCAGACAGATCACCGCATAGCCCGTCACCCAGGCCGCGCCGCGCCGGCCCAGATACCACCAGTGCGCGCCCAGGAATCCCAGCGCCAAGGCCAGGGAGGCGGCAACCACCTTGGTACGTGGACGTGGCGTGGGTGCGCGAAGGGCAATCTCGTCGGTCATGATCGGCTGCGTGTCTACGGTGTCGACGGAGTGTAGAGCCGCGGCGCTAGAATCGCCACATGAGCAAACCCGATTTTTCCGTCGCCGTTCTCGGTGCAGGCCCCGTGGGCTGCGCGCTGGCATTGATGCTGGCGCGTTATGCCCCCGATCCGTCATCCATCCTGCTGGTGCGCAACGCACCGTCCACGCCGCTTGCCTCGGCCCAGGAGGCAGCGCCTGGCAATGCGCCAGCGGCAGGCACCAGGTCTACAGCAGGAACGACGTCGGTTTCCACGCCAGGAAGCCTGACCGCCGCGGGCCTGACGCCCTCCCCGGCATCGGTAATAGCGCCCATCCCGTCGACCGCCAGCGCGCCTCTGGCCGCGCCCGCGGTCCCTGCCACGCCGGCGGGCGGCGCACCAGCCGCGGCGCCGCCCGAGGCCGATGCCCGTGTCCTGGCGATGAATCACGGCAGCCGCGTGCTGCTGGAATCACTGGGCGCCTGGCCGCGCACCGCTGCCGACATCCGCACGATCCACGTCTCGCAGCGCGGGCGCCTGGGCCGCACGCTGATTCAACATAGCGACTTCGGCGTCCCGCAATTGGGCGCCGTCGCCGCGTACCCCGTGCTGCATGCCGCGCTGATGCGCCGCGTCGAACAGGCAGGCATCACCCTCCGCGCCCTGCCCGACGCCCGCATGACCAGCCAGGATGCCGAGGGCGCGACCCTGACGGCCGCCGATGGCACCGTCCTGCGTTGCGCAGTGGCGGTACGGTCGGACGGCGCTGGCGCCGACGACATCCGCCGCGAGTATGGCCAGCATGCGGTGCTGGCCACGGTGCGTGCCTCCCTGCCCCGCGACGGCTGGGCCTTCGAGCGTTTCACACGGGAAGGTCCGCTGGCCCTGCTGCCGCATCCCGCCGCGCCCGATACCTATGCCGTGGTCTGGTGCTGCGCGCCCGAACGCGCCCGCGCCCTGGCGGCGCTGGATCAAGTGGCGTTTTCAGGGGCGTTGACCGAAGCCTTCGGCGACCGGCTGGGAACGCTGGCCTGCTTCGCGCCACGCCATGTGTTCCCGCTGTTTCTCAGCGCGCGCCGGTCCCTGGTGGATGGCCGCGCCGTCGCCGTGGGCAATGCCGCGCAGACCTTGCATCCGGTGGCAGGCCAGGGCTTGAATCTTGGCCTGCGCGATGCGGCTCGCCTGTCTCAGTCACTGGCGCCATGGCTGGCCCGTCCTGCCTGCGCGCCCACCGAAGCCCTGGCCGGCTTTGCCCGCGCCCGGCGCGACGACCGCTGGCTGACGGCCGGCCTGACCGACCTCATGCCGCGGGCGTTTTCCACCGGCGTGGCGGCACTGGAACATGCCGGCGGCCTGGCGCTCTTGAGCCTGGACCTGTTACAGCCGCTGCGCGCCCCGTTGGCGCGGCACCTGTTGCAAGGCCTGCGGGCCTGATAAGTCTGCCGACGCGGACTTGGGTCCTGGCCCGAAGCCCTGGCTCCTGGAGTCCGAGTCCGAGTCCGGGCCGGGGCGGGGCGGGCTGCAGGGCCGAGCTGCGCGGGCCGGCCCTGGCCGAAGCTGGGGCCGAGCAAGGGGGCGACGCCATTCCCCTCGACACGTCGCGCCCGCACAACTGCGATGGCCTTCCATGGCGACCGTTTAGCCTACTTTGACGCCATTCAATATGGGGCCGGATCGGGCCGGGTAAAATCCCCGCCCATGCGTATCGGCCCCTGGACTCTCCCCAACAATGTGCTGGTCGCGCCCATGGCGGGCGTGACGGACCGGCCATTCCGTCAGCTCTGCAAGAAGCTGGGGGCGGGCTATGCCGTGTCGGAAATGGCCGCCAGCAATCCCCGCCTGTGGGACAGCGTCAAGACCTCGCGCCGCTTGAACCACGAGGGCGAGATCGCGCCCGTGTCGGTGCAGATCGCCGGCGCCGACCCCGCCATGATGGCCGAGGCCGCCGTTTTCAATGCCGCCAAGGGCGCGCGCATCATCGACATCAATATGGGCTGTCCGGTCAAGAAGGTCTGCAATGTCGCGTCCGGCTCGGCGCTGCTGCGCCATGAAGACCTGATCGCCCGCATCCTCGACGCCGTGGTGCAGGCCTGCCGCCCGCTGGACGTGCCGGTGACGCTGAAGACCCGCACCGGCTGGGACCGCGAACACCGCAATGCCTTGCGCATCGCGCGCCTGGCGCAGGACAGCGGCATCGCCGCCCTGACGCTGCACGGCCGCACCCGCGCCGACATGTACACCGGCCAGGCCGAATACGACACCATCCGCGAAGTCAAGGCCGCCATCGCCATTCCGGTAATCGCCAATGGCGACATCGACAGTCCCGAGAAAGCCCGGCGCGTTCTGGACTACACTGGCGCCGACGCCGTCATGGTCGGCCGCGCGGCTCAGGGCCGTCCGTGGATTTTCCGCGAGATTGACTACTACCTTCGTACGGGGGATAAACTGCCGCCCCCGACCTACGGCGAAATGCGCGACCTGCTGCTGGAACACCTCGACGACCATTACCGGTTCTACGGGGAACACACCGGCGTACGCACGGCGCGCAAGCACATTGGATGGTATATCGACGGCCTGCCTGGCGCCGATGACTTCCGCGCTCACATGAACCAAATCGACGGCACCGGCGCGCAGGCAAGCGCCGTGGCCAACTGGTTCGATCATTTCGCCCGCGACGACCGGCCCAGCGAAGCCGCCGTCGAGCAAGCCTTGCTGGCGGCCTGATCGAACCCTTTATCCCGCCGTTTCACATAAACAAAAAAAGTTGTGCATGATGAGTAAAAAAGATGTCCTGGAAGAATGCGTGCGCGCCAGTCTGGAGCGCTACTTCGAAGACCTGGGCGATTCCGAGCCCCATGACATGTGGGAAATGGTGATGCGCTGCGTCGAACGCCCGGTCCTCGAAGTCGCGCTGGAACGCGCCGGCGGCAATCAGTCGCGCGCATCCGAAATGCTGGGCATCACGCGCAATACGCTGCGCAAGAAACTGCTTGCGCATAACATCCAGGTCTGAAACGCTTTCCCACCATCCTTGAAACGGATCCGCCGCGGCCTGCCGCGCGCCCTGCCCGCCCATGAAAATCGAAACCGCCCTGCTTTCGGTCTCTGACAAGACCGGTATTGTTGAATTCGCCCGTGCCCTGGCCACGCGTGGCGTGCGCCTGCTGTCCACCGGCGGCACCGCGAAGCTGCTGGCCGAAGCCGGCCTGACCGTGACCGAAGTAGCGGCGCACACCGGCTCGCCGGAAATCCTCGACGGCCGCGTCAAGACGCTGCATCCGAAGATCCACGGCGGCCTGCTGGCCCGCCGCGACAGCGCCGAGCACCTGGACACCATCGCCAAGCACGGCATCGACCGCATCGACATGCTGGTGGTCAATCTTTACCCCTTCCGCGAAACCGTGGCCAAGGCCGACTGTACGTTCGCCGACGCGGTGGAAAACATCGACATCGGTGGACCGGCGATGCTGCGCGCGGCCGCCAAGAACCACGGCACCGAAGCCGGCGGCGTGACGGTGGTGATCGATCCCGCCGACTACCCGCGCGTGCTGGCCGAGCTGGATGCCAATGGCACTACGTCCTACGCACTGCGCCTGAACCTGGCCACCAAGGTCTACGCCCACACGGCTTCCTACGACGGCGCCATCGCCGCCTATCTGAGCAGCCTGACCGAGGCCGCGCCGGAACAGGACGCCACGCCGGCGCGCAAGGAATGGCCTGACACCCTGACCATCCAGATCAAGCAGGAACAGGCCCTGCGCTACGGCGAAAATCCGCACCAGACCGCGGCCTTCTACGTCGATCCGCAGCGCCAGCCCGGCCTGCTGGGCAACTACCGCCAGTTGCAGGGCAAGGAACTGTCCTACAACAACATCGCCGATGCCGATGCCGCATGGGAATGCGTGCGCAGCTTCGACAGCGCCGCATGCGTCATCGTCAAGCATGCGAACCCCTGCGGCGTGGCCGTGGCGGCGCATGCGCTGGATGCCTATCGCCAGGCGTTCAAGACCGACCCGACCTCGGCCTTCGGCGGCATCATCGCCTTCAACCGCCCGGTCGACCTGGCCACCGCCGAAGCCGTCAGCGAACAATTCATGGAAGTGCTGCTGGCCCCCGCCTATGACGGCGCGGCGTTGGCGCATCTGGCCAAGAAGAAGAACGTGCGCGTACTGGAAGTACCCACCGGCGTCAGCCAGAACGCCTTCGACGTCAAGCGCGTGGGTGGTGGCTGGCTGGTGCAGTCGCCCGACACCGGCAGCCTGACCATGGCGGACCTGAAGGTCGTCACCAGGAAGCAGCCCACCGAACAGCAATTGAAGGATCTGCTGTTCGCATGGAAGGTGGCCAAGTTCGTCAAGTCCAACGCCATCGTCTTCTGCGCCGACGGCATGACCCTGGGCGTCGGCGCCGGCCAGATGAGCCGCATCGACTCCGCGCGCATCGCCTCGATCAAGGCCGAAAACGCCGGCCTGTCACTGCAGGGTTCCGCCGTGGCATCGGATGCCTTCTTCCCCTTCCGCGATGGCCTGGACGTCGTCGTGGCGGCGGGCGCCGGCTGCGTCATCCAGCCCGGTGGCAGCGTGCGTGACGACGAAGTCATCGCCGCCGCGGACGAACACGGCATCGCCATGGTGCTGACCGGCATGCGTCACTTCCGCCACTGATGCGCATCCTCGGCGTCGATCCCGGCCTGCGCCGCACTGGCTTTGGCGTTATCGACTCCGATGGCGCGCGCCTGCGCTATGTCGCCAGCGGCACCATCGTCGTGCCGCCGGCCGACGCGCTGGCGCAGCGCCTGAAGGTCATTCTGGACAACCTGCGCGAAGTGGTGCGGGACACGCGGCCCGACGTGGCCGCGCTGGAAATCGTCTTTCTCAATACCAATCCCACCTCCACCCTGCTGCTGGGCCAGGCACGCGGCGCCGCGCTGTGCGCGCTGGCCGACTGCGGCCTGGACGTGCACGAATACACCGCCCTGCAGATCAAGAAGTCGGTGGTCGGCACCGGCCGCGCCGCCAAGGAGCAGGTGCAGGCGATGGTGCAGCATCTACTGGCGCTCGATGGCTTGCCGGCACCGGACTCCGCCGATGCGCTGGCCTGCGCCATTTCCCACGCCCACGTTGGTCCGCTGGCGGATCGGCTCTTACTGATGAGCAAGAAGACCAAGGGCGGCCGCATGCGTTTACGCGGTGGGCGGCTGACCGTCTGAACTCGCTGCGGCGCGCGGCGCCTGCATAAGGTGCCTGCTCTTCAATACATTATGTCCGGCAGCCAATCGCGGCGCCCTCGATCGAATCAGGATCGTGGGTGGTGCCTGCGCGTCATCCACCTTTTGGCCAGGACATGATCTCAGTGGCAAAGCGGGATGGATTTCCAAGACTTGCAACGACAATCCAGGTATCCTCTGGTCACTTTCGCGCACCGTGGGCAGACGCGCGATCAAAGTGATGGACCCAGCCTCGATCGCTCGCTTCCGCTTTCAGCCCGCCAGCAAACCGTGCGCAGCACACCAATCTATTCATCAGACCTTCTTGGAGCCCGTTGTGAGCGAATCCGGCACTATCTCCGCCGTCATCCACGAAAACCAGAAAGACATTCTCAAGGAATGGCTGGATCTGCAGATTTCCGACTCGAACAGCAAAGGTCTGATCAAGGAAACGGAGCTGCGCGCCCAATCCAATAATTTCCTCGGTTCCTTTGCCGCCGCCACGGGCGATGGCATGGACGGCAAGCTCTCCGGCTCGAACTGGGATGAAGTGCGCGCGTTCCTGGCCACATTGTCACGCAACCGCGCCCTGCAGGGCTTCTCGCCGTCGGAAACGGCGACGTTCGTGCTGTCGCTGAAGCAACCCATCCTGAACACCCTGCGCAAAGCGTTCGGCAAGGACTCCACCCGGCTGGCCGACGAGTTCTGGAACCTGACCGTGGCCCTGGACTCACTGGGCCTGTACACCATCGAGCAATACCAGAAGGGCCGTGAACAGGTGATCCAGCGCCAGCAACAGGAGCTGCTGGACCTGTCCACGCCGGTGGTGCAACTATGGCAAGGCATCCTGGCGTTGCCGCTGATCGGCACCCTGGACAGCGAACGTACCCAGACCGTCATGGAAAGCCTGCTGGAAGGCATCGTCGAACAGGAAGCCACCATCGCCATCATCGACATCACCGGTGTGCCGACCGTGGACACGCTGGTCGCCCAGCATTTGCTGAAGACCGTCGCCGCCGCCCGCCTGATGGGCGCGGAGTGCATCATCAGCGGTATCCGTCCGCAAATCGCCCAAACCATCGTGCATCTGGGCGTGGAGCTGGGTGACGTCGTCACCAAGTCCACCCTGGCCGAGGCGCTGCGGATGGCCCTGCGCAAGCGCAACCTGGTGATTACCTCGGCGGTGGGAGCCAAGGGCTAAGCGCATGGACCGTATCCCCATCCTCCGTCTGCAGGACTACCTGCTGGTGACCATCCAGGTCGAATTGCACGACCAGTTGGCCGTCACCCTGCAGGATGACCTGACGATGACGCTGTCGCGCACGCATGCGCGCGGCGTGCTGATCGACATATCCGCCCTAGAGATCGTCGACTCATTCATCGGCCGCACGTTGGCGCACATCGCGTCGATGGCACGCGTCATGGACGCCAACACGGTCGTGGTAGGCATGCGGCCGGCGGTCGCCATCACCTTGGTCGAACTGGGCATGACGCTCAGCGGCATCAATACCGCGCTGAACGTCGACAAGGGCATGGAACTGCTGCGTACCCTCGGATTGGACGGCGAAGGCTCCCAGACGGATGACGCTTGATGACCGCCCCCAGGCAAGCCACCCTGGAGCTGAGCAGCCAGGATCAGCTGGCGATTGCTCGACGCACGGTGCAGGAGTGGGCCACGGCCTTGGGCTTCGGTACGCTGGATCGCACCAAGCTCGTCACCGCGGCCAGTGAGATAGGCCGCAATACGTTGGTGCATGGTGGCGGTGGCCGGATGACCATCGAGGAAGTCACCAACGACAACTACCAGCAGGGCCTGCGCCTGGTCTTCGAGGATCAAGGCCCCGGCATCCCGGACATCGACCGGGCCCTGACGGATGGCTACACCACGGCCAAAAGCATGGGTCTGGGCTTCGGCGGCGCCAAGCGCCTGGTCAACGAATTCAATGTCCGCTCCGCGCCCGGACAAGGCACTACCGTTACGCTGATTCAATGGAAACGCCGCTAGTCGTCAATGACCCCACTCAAGTGGCGGAGGCGCGGCGACATGCCGCGCTCGTCGCTCAATTGCATGGCTTTTCGGAGGAGCTGGGCGCCAAGGCCGCGCTCATCGTCACCGAGGCAGCCACCAACCTCATCAAGTATGGTGGCGGCGGCACCATTCTGACCCGGCCCTATGCCGAGATCGACCATACCGGCATAGAGATACTCGCGCTGGATCGCGGTCCAGGCATGAGCCATCTCGATATCAGCACGCTGGACGGCCACTCCACCAGCGGCAGCCTGGGCCTGGGATTGGGCGGCATTGGTCGCGTTTCGTCCTTCCATGAAATTTATACGGGTGAATCGTTAGGCACCGCCATCCTTGCCCGTCTGCGCAGCGACCAGGCCGTGGAACCCGCTGGACGGCCGCGCCAATGGCTCACCGCCGGTGGCATATCCACCCCCAAGACCGGCCAGGAATCCTGCGGCGATGCCTACGCCACGCGTTGGGTCAGCGGCGCGCTATGGGTAACAGTGGTGGACGGCCTGGGTCACGGCCCGCAGGCGGCGCGTGCCGCGCAGGAAGCCTTGCGCGTGTTCGAAACAGCCGACGCCGACGCCACGCCATACAGCGTCATCCGCGCGGCGCATACCGCGCTGAAAGCGAGCCGGGGCGCCGTGATGGCGGTGGCGGTGATCCGGCCGGTGCTGGGCAGCTTCGAGTTCGCCGGTGTCGGTAATATTTCCACGGCCTTGATCACGCCGGATGGCTTGCGCCGCCTGCCTTCCACCGATGGCACAGTGGGCTACAGCGTCCGCACCATTCGGGAACAGTCCTATCCCTGGCAGCCGGGATCAATCCTTGCTTTGAGCACGGACGGTCTGTCCACTCGCTGGAATCTGGCCGGGCACCCCGGTTTGCAGCGGCGTAATGCGGCGCTCATCGCCGGTGTGCTGCATCGCGACTTTTCCCGCGGCAACGACGACGCCACCATTGTGGTCGTGAAGGACGAACAGGCATGATGCATAGATTGCTGGCGGCGCGCATTGAGAACGATCAGGCCTTGGTCCGTGTACGTGATCGTACGCGTCAGGTCGGCGACGTGTTTGGCCTGGATAATCTGCAGCGCACCCGCCTGATCACCGCGGTGTCCGAAATCGCCCGCAACGCGGTGCAGCATGCGGACGGCGGCCGGATCGAATTTTTCTTCCGCGAGGAAGGTGAAAGCGCCCCGCAGGCCCTCATCGTCCGTATCAGCGACGACGGCCCCGGCATGAACGTGGCCGGCCTGCCGCTCGATGGGCAGCGCTCCGACGGCAAGACCATGCTTGGCATCGCAGGCAGCCGGCGTCTGGTGGATCATTTTGATATCGAGTCAACCCCCGGCAAGGGCACCCGGGTTGAAATGGCAATGCAGCGCGGCAGCACGCAGCCCATCATTGGGCGCGCGGAATTGGCGCCCTTGATAGAACAGATGGCGCGCCGCAAATCGCAAACGCCGGTCGAGGAGCTGGAACAGCAAAACCGCGAAATGCTGCTCACGCTGGAAGAGCTGCGGTTACGCCAGACGGAGCTGGAGAAGGCTGACGAGCGCAAGGATGAATTCCTGGCCATGTTGGCCCACGAGTTGCGCAACCCCCTGTCGGCAATCGGCACGGCAATGGAATTGCTCAAGCGCAAACGCAATGCCAGCGAGGCCGATTTCCAACGCCTGGGCGACCTGGTGACGCGCCAGACCGCGCAGTTGACGCGTCTGGTCAATGATCTGCTGGATGTCTCGCGCGTAACACGTGGCAAGATCGATCTGACGCTGGCGCCCGTGCTGCTGACGGATCTGATCGCCCATGCGCTGGAAACCACGCACGGCGCCATCACCGCCAAGCATCACACGGTGGACTACACGCCGCCGGCCGAGGACATCTGGATCTTCGCGGACAACCTGCGCTTTCGCCAGATACTCGGCAATCTGCTGCACAATGCCGCGCGCTATACACCCGAACACGGGCGCATCGTCATCCGCATCGCGCGCGAAGGCCAACGGGTTGCGCTGACGGTGGCCGACAACGGTATCGGTATCGATGCCGCCATGCTGCCGCGCGTATTCGACCTGTTCGCCCAGGCCGATAACAGCCTAGGCCGCCAGGATACCGGCCTGGGCATAGGGTTGACGCTGGTGCAGCGGCTGCTGAAATTGCAGCACGGCAGCGTCGAAGTCCACAGCGAAGGTTTGGGCAAGGGCAGCCGTTTTACCGTGTATATGCCGCTGATCGAACCCGATGCCGTGGCCCATACGCCGCAGGTCGAACAAGCGCACGCCGCGACGCAGCAGCCGCCGCCACAGCAGGCGTCCGGCTCGCGCATACTCCTCATCGACGATAACGTCGACGCGGTGCACACCTTGCGCCAGTTGCTGGAGGACGCGGGCCACGTCGTGGCCGAAGCGCATACCGGCGAACGGGGACTGGCGGTGGCGGAAGTGTTCACACCCAATGTAGTGGTGATCGACATCGGCCTGCCGGGTATCGACGGCTTTCAGGTGGCACAGGAGATCCGCGCGCAGCCGGCGACTGCCGCCAGCCTGCTGGTGGCCTTGTCCGGCTATACATCGGATTCCATGCGGCAGCGCGGCCGCGATGCCGGTTTCGATCGTTACCTGACAAAACCCGCGGACATCGATGTGCTGGAAGGAATGATCCGGGATCGTTGAGATCCCCCGTTCCCATTGTCGATGTCCGCTGCGTGGTACGCGGATGGCCCGTGCCTGGATGCCTGGATGCCTGGATAGCCCGAGCGGCCAGGATGACCGCCCCCGGCAACGGTAGAATGCTCGACTGATTCCGGCTCGCTTCCGCGGCCGTCCCTACTCTCTCTTTGCGTGCACCCGCATCATGATCGGAAGACTTACCGGGACCCTGGTGGAAAAAACACCACCGACGATCTGCATCGACGTCAACGGCGTCGGCTATGAGGTTGACGTGCCCATGAGCACGCTGTACAGCCTGCCTGAACTGGGCGCCCGCGTCAGCCTGCACATTCATCTGACCGTGCGCGAGGACGCGCACCTGCTGTATGGCTTCGCCACGCCTGCCGAACGCGTCACGTTCCGCCAGTTGATCAAGGTCAGCGGCATCGGTGCGCGCATCGCGCTGGCGGTGCTGTCGGGCATGTCGGTCGCGGACCTGGCGCAGGCCGTCACGCTGCAGGAATCAGGCCGCTTGACCCGGGTGCCGGGTATCGGCAAAAAAACCGCCGAGCGGCTGCTGCTGGAACTGCGCGGCAAGCTGGGCGCCGACCTGGGCGCCAGCGCGCAGGCCGTGCCGGACAGCCAGTCCGATATTCTCAACGCCTTGCTGGCGCTGGGCTATTCGGAAAAGGAATCGCTATCCGCGCTCAAAGGCCTGCCTGCGGGCGTGGACGTGTCGGAAGGCATACGCCAAGCGCTGAAGGCGCTGGCGAGATAAGGCTTAGAAATACACGCCAAGACCGCGTCCCAGATACCCGGGCACCACGGCATCCATCGATGCCGGCACCACGCCCAGCTCGGGCGCCATCGGCCCCGATGCCACGTTGTCGACGCGCAGGCTATCCAGATTATCCGGCGACATCAGCGGAGTACCCGGCAGCATGGCGAGCATGCTGGCCTGCAGGCGCCCCAGGCCGTCGGGCATGCGGCACACCAATCGCGGATGGCCGCTCCAGCGCGCACACAAACCAGCCACTTCTTCCAGGGTGTATACCTGTGGGCCCGCCAGCTCGTAGGTCTTGCCCGCCGCTTGCGAGGTGCCCAGCATGGCGACGATGGCGGCCGCCACGTCCTGTACGTGCACGGGTTGCAGCCGCGCTTGCGCCCCGGCCAGGGGCAGCACCGGGAAACGGCGCGCCAGCCGCGCGAACAGATTGGTGAAATTGTCGTCGGCGCCGAAGATGACGGAAGGCCGCACCAGCGTCCAGGGTGGATCCACAGCTGGCTGGGCCTGGGGCTGGATACCCGGCCGGGTATGGGGCTGCTCAGCTGGCTGAAAACCCGGAGCAACGGCCTCGCCCTGCGCCTGGACATCCGCCCAGACCTGGCGCACCGCCGCTTCTCCATCGCCCTTGGAACGCAGATACATGCTGGGGCCGGCGCTGTCGGCGCCCAAGGCGCTCATCTGCACGAAGCGCCGCACGCCGTGGCGCCGGCAGCTGGCGGCGACACGCTGCGGCAGCGTGACGTGGGCGCGGGCGAATGCCGCGCCGTAAGGCTTGCCGCGGTCGCCATGCAATATCCCGATCAGATTCACCACGGCATCGCACCCCTGCACCAGGCGATCCAGCGAGGCGTCGTCGTGGATGTCGGCCTGGAACAGCGTGACCGTGGGCAGCACCAGCAAATCGCGGCCGTGCGCATAGCCGCGCGTGGGTACCCGCAACGCATGGCCGGCCTTGGCCAACGCGGCCGCCAGATGACGGCCCACAAAACCTGTACCGCCCAGAATCAGGATACGCATCATCGCTCCGCCAGTAGGTGTAGAGAGGTTCAGCCAAATTCAAAAGCTAACGCGGCAATGGTCATTCGCATATCAGCCGGATGAGCAAGGCAAGTGCCCGGTCCGGCGGCGCCGGCCTCACCGCCAGGCCGCGGCGCAATCAGCCGAGGCGATCATGCAAGACAATCAGGCAAGACAATCATGCGGGGCGGACGGGCAGGTCAATCAAGGCGGGCCAATCAGCTTGCCAGAAATTCTCCGTACGCCTTCAGGTCGACGTTGCCCCCGCTGATGATGACGCCGACGCGAGCGCCGGCCACCGGGCGCACCTTTTGCAACACGGCGGCGGCGGCCAGGCAGCCGGTGGGTTCAACCACCATCTTCATGCGTTCGGCGAAGAATTTCATGGTCGTCACCAACTGGGCATCGCTGACCGTGAGGATATCTTTCACCTTGTCCTGGATGATGGGGAACGTCAAGTCGCCCAGATAGGTCGTCAAGGCGCCGTCGGCGATCGACTTGGGCGTGGGGATCGCGACGATCTTGCCCGCGCGCAGGGACTGCTGGCCATCGTTGCCGGCCTCCGGCTCGACACCGAAAACCTGGCAGGACGGGCTCAAGGCAGCCGCGGACAACGCCGAACCGGCCAGCAGGCCGCCGCCGCCCAGGCACACGAACAGATAGTCCAGTTCGCCGACTTCCTCGAACAATTCCTTGGCGGCCGTGCCCTGGCCGCTGATCACGTCGGCATGGTCATAGGGCGGGATCAGCGTGGCGCCGGTTTCGGCCTGCATCCGCTTGGCCACGGCCGCGCGGTCTTCCTTGTAGCGGTCATAGGTCACGACCGTGCCGCCGTAGCCCTCGGTGGCGGCGCGCTTGGCCGCCGGCGCGTCCAGCGGCATGATGATGGTGGCCTTCACGCCTTGCAGCTTGGACGCCAGTGCGATCGCCTGGGCGTGATTGCCGGAAGAAAACGTCAACACACCCTTGGCGCGCTGTTCGGGCGTCAACCTGGCGATGGCGTTGTAGCCGCCGCGGAATTTGAACGCGCCCATGCGCTGATAGTTCTCGGCCTTGAAGAACACCTTGGCTCCGGCGATGGCGTCGGCGGTCGTGGACGTCAACACCGGCGTGCGGTGGGCGACTCCCTGCAGCCGCTCGCTGGCGGCAACGACGTCATCGAAAGTGGGCAAAGCGGTCGACATGGCGATTTCCTGGATAGTGGACGCGTGGACAAGCGCGGCGGGTGGCGCAAGGACACGGCATGATAGTCCACCCCGGGCGTCTCCGAAACAGTCCACCCAAGGCTTGCAGGCCGGCGGCGGGAAGTCTGGGCAAAGCCCCTGCTTTCCTGTCCCCGGGTGGTACGATTGGACGGCTTTTCCAACTGCCCGAACCATGGCCATCCAGTCCGATTCCCTCAGCTCCCGTCCCGACGCCGCCCGCCTGGTCGCGCCGCAACCCGTTTCGCCCAACGAAGAGTCGGTCGAACGGGCCTTGCGGCCCAAGATTCTGCAGGACTACGTAGGTCAGGCGCGCGCGCGCGAACAGCTGGAAATCTTCATTGCCGCCGCCCGCCAGCGCAACGAGTCGCTCGACCACGTGCTGCTGTTCGGTCCGCCCGGGCTGGGCAAGACCACGCTGGCGCACATCATCGCGCATGAGATGGGCGTGCAGTTGCGCCAGACCTCGGGCCCCGTGCTCGAACGCCCGGGCGATCTGGCGGCGCTGCTGACCAATCTGGAAAAGAACGACGTCCTGTTCATCGATGAAATCCATCGCCTGTCGCCGGTGGTGGAGGAAATCCTCTACCCCGCGCTGGAAGACTTCCAGATCGACATCCTGATCGGCGAAGGCCCGGCCGCGCGCAGCGTCAAGCTGGACCTGCAACCTTTCACGCTGGTGGGCGCCACCACGCGCGCCGGCATGCTGACCAATCCGCTGCGCGATCGCTTCGGCATCGTGTCGCGGCTGGAGTTCTACAACGCCGAGGATCTGGCCCGCATCGTCACGCGCAGCGCGTCGTTGCTGCAGGCCACCATCACGGCGGACGGCGCCAATGAAGTGGCCCGCCGCGCGCGCGGCACGCCGCGTATCGCCAACCGGCTGTTGCGCCGCGTGCGCGACTACGCGGAGGTGAAAGCCAAAGGCGTCATCGACGGCACGGTGGCGAGCAGCGCCCTGGCCATGCTGGAGGTGGACCCGCAGGGCCTGGACCTGATGGACCGCAAGCTGCTCGAAGCCATCGTGCACAAGTTCGACGGCGGCCCCGTGGGGGTCGACAGCCTGGCCGCCGCGATCGGCGAGGAACGCGACACCATCGAGGATGTGATCGAGCCGTATCTGATCCAGCACGGTTATCTGCAACGCACGCCGCGCGGGCGCATGGCCACGCAGACCACCTGGCGGCATCTGGGATTGACGCCACCCGCGGGGACCTCGGCGGCCTCCGGCGATCTGTTTTGATGACGTAGATGGGGTGGCGGCAGAGGATTAAATGGGTCCCCAAAGGGGGACCTATTTTTTTGCGGCTCTTGTTTGGGGCCCATTTTTGGAGTCCTATTTTTCTGGGTGCGCTTATGACGTGATTTAGACGGACGTATACGCGCCCCCACGTCCAAACAATTTGGGCCACCCCTTGGGGTGGCCCAAATATTTTCTTGCGCCGGCGCAGCCGTACGACCAAGGCCAGCTTTACCCGTGGTGCGCCGCAACTCGTTCCAGGATGTCTTCCCCGTACGCTTCCAGCTTACGGGCACCCACGCCGCTGATGTGACCCAAGGCCTCCAGCGAGTCGGGTTCCGACAGCGCGATCTCGCGCAAGGTGGCATCGTGGAAGATGACATAAGCGGGCACACCGTGCTCACGCGCCACTTCGCCGCGCCAGGCGCGCAGATCCTCGAACAGGCCTTGCGCGGACGCCGGCAGCTCGACCGCCTGGGGCTTGGCCCGTGTCCCACGCGCCGCCTTCGCCGCCTTGGGCGACTCACGCCGCAGCATCAACTGGTACTCACCTTTGAGCACGCCCCGACTGCCTTCCGTGAGCGCCAGCGTGCCGAAGCCGTCATGATCGACCTGCAACAAGCCCTTGGCCAATAACTGCCGCAACACACCGCGCCAGGCCGATTCCGACAAATCCGCGCCGACGCCGAACACGGTCAGGCTGTCATGGCCGTATTGCGCCACGCGATCGGTGGATTTACCGCGCAGGATGTCGATGATGTGGCCGGCGCCGTAGCGTTGGCCGCGCTCCTTGGCCAAGCGATACACGGCGGACAAGACCTTCTGCGCCGCCACCGTGCCGTCCCAGGCTTCGGGCGGCTCAAGGCAGACATCGCAATTGCCGCAGGCGGTGATGGTCTGGCCGAAATAGTTCAGCAGGCGCACACGCCGGCATTCGACGGTTTCGCACAAGCCCAGCATGGCATCCAGATGCTGGCCCAGGCGGCGCTTGAAGGTTTCATCCCCCTGCGACTCGTCGATCATGCGGCGCTGCTGCACCACGTCCTGCAAGCCATAGGCCAGCCAGGCCGATGCGGGCAAGCCGTCGCGGCCGCCCCGGCCCGTTTCCTGGTAATAGCCTTCCACCGATTTAGGCAGGTCGATGTGCGCGACGAAGCGCACATCGGGCTTGTCGATGCCCATGCCGAAGGCGATGGTGGCAACCATGACGATGCCGTCCTCGCGCAGGAAGCGCGCCTGGTTTTCCGCGCGCACCTGCGGGCTGAGGCCGGCGTGATACGGCAAGGCGTTAATGCCTTGATTGCTGAGGAAATCCGCGGTTTCCTCCACGCGGGCGCGCGACAGCGCATAGACCACGCCGGCGTCGCCCATATGTTCGGCGCGAATGAACTCCAGCAATTGCTTGCGCACCTCGTTCTTTTCGACGATGCGGTAGCGGATGTTGGGACGGTCGAAACTGGCGACGAAATGCTCGGCCTCGTCCAGCTTCAAGCGCTGGGCGATTTCGGTACGCGTATGGTCGGTGGCGGTGGCCGTCAGCGCGATGCGGGGCACATTGGGCCAGCGTTCGTGCAGCAGCGACAGCCCCATGTATTCCGGACGGAAGTCGTGGCCCCATTGGGACACGCAGTGCGCCTCGTCGATGGCGAACAGCGCGATGCGGCCCCGATCGAGCAATTCCTGGCAGCGATCGGTGAGCAGGCGCTCCGGCGCGACGTACAGCAGATCGAGTTCGCCGTTGACGAAAGCCTGTTCGACCTCGCGCGCCTCGCGCCAGTCCTGGGTCGAATTCAGGAAGGCCGCGCGTACGCCCAATTCGGTCAGCGCATCGACCTGGTCCTGCATCAACGCGATCAGCGGCGACACCACGACGCCGGTGCCCTCACGCACCAGCGAAGGAACCTGATAACAGAGCGACTTGCCGCCGCCGGTAGGCATGAGCACCAGCGCATCGCCGCCGTCGATCACGTGATCGACGATGGCCTGCTGGTCGCCGCGAAACGATTCATAGCCGAACACGCGCCGCAGCACTTCCAGAGCGCGCGGGTCAGACATGGGAAAAAGCCGGGAGCATCATGGGGGGCATTCTAATGGATGCCGGGAACGATGGTTTCCCTGCGCCGCAAGAATGTCCCTTGCCTGGCCCTGGCGGAAGCGTCGCGCTGCCGTCAACGTCCCAGCGGCAGGGACAGGTTCATGTTGACGGCGTAGTCGCCGGTGATGACATCGCGGTCGGCGCCGACGGCCAGGCGGACGTTGGGCGCCAGCAGCATGCTCTGAGACAGGCCGAAGTGGCGCTCGGCCAGAATGCCGTCGGCTTCGCGGACACCATAATAAGTGCCGGTGAGCGTGCCCCAACTTCCCATGGGCAGGCCGGCGGACAAGGTGTTGCGCGACTGCCGGGTGTCGATGGGACCGCTGGAGTACGTCGAGAGATCGTTGTAGCCGGCCTGGGTCTGCTCGTTGGCATAACCCAGCGTGACGCCGGACCACACATCGACCTTGTAGCCGAGCCGATAGCGCCAGCTCTCCGTCTCGTTGTAGCGACTCTGCAAGGCGCCGGCGTTCACCGTACCCCACTGCCCGACCGAATAAGTGGAGCCCACGCCGCTCGCGCTCATGGCGCGGGCGCTCTGGGCCTGGCCTTCGACTGTCCAGTCCTTGGTTACGCCATAACGCAACGCACTGCTGCCGGCCGCCGAACCATAGTTGATGCCGCCCTGGGTGGCCGACGTGTCGGTGTAGTCCAGATGGCCGAACATGGACGAATAGCCCAGCTTGCCCTCTGCCACGGGCGCATCGGCGGCGGCCGTCAGGTTGGAAAAGCCGAAGCCGCCTATGGTGGCGGCACTGCCCCAGGCGGGGGTATAGGTCGACTGCGATCCCAGTGACAAGGAGGGGCCGTCGACGGTGCGGTAGGTCAGGCTGCGATCGCCCTCTTCCATGCCACCGACCGTGGAAATACCGGCGAACCAGCGTTTGGGGGCACCCAGCGGCCGCGCCCATTTGACCTTGGTGGGCGTGCCGGGAGCGGGCGGCACGTAGTTCAAGGAATAATCAGGGTCTTGCGCGACCATCAGGTCGTCGGACAGCTTGCCGGCTTCGTCCACGGCGGCGGTACGGCATTGCACCGCGCTGGCGATCGGGGCCGCCGCCGTGTCGGCCGGCTTGGCGGCCAGGCCCGGGTCGGGCCGGCCCAGCACCGCCGCCAAGGGGTCGTCCGCGAGGCCGGCCGCGGGGTCGGCGGCCGCCGTCGGCTGCGCTGAGACGGCACCGGCCGTTGTGGACGTTGCGGTTGCTCCCGATGGTATAGATGCACCCGATTCCGGCGTTCCGGATGCCCCGGGCGTACCAGGCGCCACCGTAATCCGTCCGGTCCCATCCGCCGTTCCATTGACAGTTGCGTTCACCGATTCCGTGGTCGCGTCAGTCCCAGGCGCGCACGGCGGCAGCTCCGCCGTCAGCATTACCGAGCTACCGACATGGACCGGCAAGGGTTGGGCGGGCGCAAGGTTGCCGATATTGGCCGCGGCATAGCGCGGCGCCGTGTCCGCGGCAAGAGCGGGCGGGACTGAACCGCCGGCCAGGACCAAGCCGCCGGCCAGGCAAGCCAGCCGCGTGCGCCGAAAACGGACAGATGCGTACGCAGGGAGGGACATAGTGGATGTTACGAGCGGCAATGGAATAACAGCAGCACAGCAAAAGGGCGCGGCAGCGCTGAGGTGAAGGTGGGATTTTAGGCTGCCTATTGCACTGCGGAAATGTCTGTTCGTCGAATGTCAGAAACAAACCATAACTGTGTCGCCATCCCACCACCATAATGGCCGCCCGCCACTGCCAACCGGCAAACGCGCAGCGCCGGTGGGGCTGGGGCTGGGGCTGAGCCTGAGCCGGGGAACCCCACCCAGGGCCCGCCCGGGATTGCCACCGTGCCCGGGTGGCAATCCGGTTGCGGACGGCTGCCGGCCCGATGCGGCGCAAAGCGGGGAAGGCCAAGGCGCCGATCAGCGTATATTTCAATCGATTTCCTGCCCCTTGCATGCGCGACGGGACCATAACAATATGAGCGCCATGGATACGTCTACCCCTCACACCAAGCTGCTGGTCGTCGACGACGACCCTGCCCTGCGCCAATTGCTGGCCGATTATCTGAACCGGCACGGTTACGACACCCTGCTGGCGCCGGATGCCAGCGACCTGGCCGCGCGGATCGCGCGCTACGCACCCGACCTGCTGGTGCTGGATCGCATGATGCCCGGCGGCGACGGCGCCGACGCCTGTCGCCGCTTGCGCGAGCAGGGGGAAGACATCCCGGTGATCCTGCTGACCGCCCGTGACGAAGCAGTCGACCGCATCATCGGCCTGGAGGCCGGCGCCGACGATTACCTGGGCAAGCCCTTCGACCCGCGCGAACTGCTCGCGCGCATCGAGGCGGTGCTGCGCCGCAAGCGCGGCCCCTCGGCCCTGACGCGCGACGCGCCGGTGACCTTCGGCCCCTTCACCTTCGACCCATCCACCCGCCAGCTGCTGCGCGAGGAAACCGTGGTGAAGCTGACGGGCGGCGAGATCAACCTGCTCGAAGCCCTGGTGCGCAACGCCGGCAAGCCCTTGTCGCGCGAACGACTGCTGGCCCTGGCGCGCGACGACGATGCCGGCGAACGCAACGACCGCGCCATCGACATCGCCGTCTTGCGCCTGCGCCGCGCCATCGAGGATGACCCCAAGCAACCGCGCTGGATCCAGACCGTATGGGGCATCGGTTATCGTTTCTCGCCCTGACCTGGACGGCTTCGAGGCCTGAGATCTGAAGCCTGTCCGTCCCGTCGACCCTCTGAGGAATATGTCTTTTTCGATCCGCAAGCTGCTGCCCCGCTCCCTGCGCGCGCGCCTGGCGCTGCTGGTGCTCGGCTGCGTGCTGCTGGCACAGGCCTCCACCCTGGTGATCGGCGCCCATTACCGCGACCGCTATCTCGAAGACGTGGCGCTGGACTACATCGCCACCACCATACGTACCCTGCGGGCGGCACTGTCGGAAATCCCCACGGAAGACCGCTCGGACTTCGTGCGCGATGCATCGCAGGGCCAATGGCATCTGTGGGCGCGCACCTTGCCGGCCGAGGCGCAGATACAGCGCTTCAACTGGGGCGGGCTGCCGCCGCCCCCTCCCCCGGAGGCGAATCCGCAGAACATGCCCAACGCCAATAGCCTGCCCGGCACCGGCGGCAACGGCGGACCAGAACGCGGCGGCCCGGGCGGCATCAATAATCTGGGCGGGCAAAGCGGACCGAGCGGACCGAGTGGACCAAGTGGACCAAGCGGGCAAAACGCACAAAGCGGGCAAGGCGGACAGGGCGAATTCAGCGCATCCAGCGCATCCAACGGATCGAACCGACCCAACGGCCCCAGCGGCACCCAAGGCCCTCGCCCAGGCGCGGACGACCGAGGCGGCGGCCGCGACCGCTTCCACGATCGCCGCGGCGGCCCCGAGCGCGGCGGCCCCGAAGATGATCCCCGCAAGGATCTGCGTGAACTCGTGCGCCAGCTCAACCGGCGCTTGAACGACGGCACCCGTGTGGCCTTGTCGCGCGGCCCGACACCCGAAGTCTTCATTTCCCTGGCCAACAATCCCAGCAGCGAAGATGCGCCGCGCTTGCGTGAATGGCTGGTCATTCCCGTCGATCGCCTCGATCCGCCCGCCCCCACGCCCTTGATCGTGGCCTGGCTGGGCGGCCTGGGCGTGGTGCTGCTGCTGGCGGCCGGTTTTTCCTGGACCATCACCCGCCCCATCACGCGCCTGGCCCATGCCGCCGACCAATTGGCGGCCGGGCAGCCGCAACGCGTGCAGCCGTCCGGACCGCATGAAACCCGCGTGCTGGGCGAACGCTTCAACGCCATGCTGGACGCCCTGGCCGAATCGGAATCGGTGCGCCGCACCTTGCTGGCCGGCCTGCCGCACGATCTGAAAGGGCCTTTGTCGCGCATGTGGCTGCGCATCGAAATGGCCGACGATCCCGTGCTGAAGGACGGCCTGCGCAAGGACCTGCAGGATATGCAGCACATGGTCGACCAGTTCATCGGCTTCGTGCGCGGCACCGATCCCGCCGGGTATCGCTATGCACCCATCCCCTTCGCGGAATGGGTGGTCGAGCGGGTCCACAACTGGGAAGGCGCCGGTTCGCCGGTGCATCTGACCATGGCGCCGGACACCGCCATGACGCTGCAAGGCGATGCGGTGGCGTTGGCGCGGCTGCTGGACAACCTGATCAGCAATGCCTTGCACCACGGCGCGCCGCCGGTCGAAGTGAGTTTGGCGGCACGCGCAGGCCAGGCCATCCTGACGGTCGCGGACCATGGTCCGGGGATTCCGGCGGAACGCCGCGCGGAAGCCTTGCGCCCCTTCGCCCGCTTGGACGATGCCCGCACCCGCTCCGGCAATGTGGGCTTGGGCCTGGCCTTGGCCGACGCCATCACGCGCGCCCACGGTGGGCAACTGACGCTGGGCGCCGCGCCCTGGGGCGGCCTTAGCGTGGAAATCGCCCTGCCCTTGCAGGCGGCTTGATAGTATCAACGGCTTGCCGGCGCACTGACTGCGCCGGCACCGAGCATGCACGCCTAACGATCACCGCCCGGCAAAGCCAGCTTCGGCGGCTTCTCCTTGCCGAACACCGAGCGGTACGCCAGGATGTTGAACACCAGGATCAGCGGGATCGCCACCACGGCGCCCGCCAGCACCAGACGCAAGGATCCAGGCGCGGCGGCGCCGTCCCAGATCGTCATATCGTCCAGGATCAGATAAGGGAACAGGCTGTAGGCCAGGCCGCCCATCATCAGCAGGAACAGGCACACGCACAGCACGAAAGGCACCCAGCTGAAGCGTTCCGCCCGCGTCGGCAGGCGCGCCAGGACCATCTCGGTCATCACGAAGCCCAGCAGCATCGCGCCCCAGGTGGAAACCGCGGGCCCCAGGTGGGCCAGATTGCTCCACTTGTAGAAGATGCCGGCATTGGCCAGCCCCAGCGTGACGGCGATGGCGACCATGCCGGCGGCGGTCCAGCGGATGGCGTGGCGCGCCCAGTTCACGGCGCGCCGCTGCAAGTCGCCCTCGACCCGCATCACCAGCCATGTCGATCCCAGCAGCACATAACCCGCCACCGCGCACAGGCCGACGAACATGGAAAAGAAGGTATAGCCCGGCAGCCCCTGATAATTCGTGGCAATACGCCCCAGCACCATGCCCTGGCCGAACGCCGTCATCAAGGACCCGGTCCAGAAGGCGAACAGCCAGCGCGGCTTGTGCTCGTTGCGGGCGCGGAAACGGAATTCGAACGACACGCTGCGCAGCACGGCCCCCAGCAGCATCAGGGTCAGAGGCGTGTAAAGCTGCCCCAACACCACGCCCCAGGCGAAAGGAAAGGCCGCGGCAAACAGCCCGACGCCCAACAGCAGCCAGAACTCATTGGCATCGCGCCAGGGACTGAGCAGCGTCATCATGCGGCCGCGCTCCGACGCCGGTGCCAATTGCAGCAGGATGCCGACGCCCAGATCGAAGCCGTCGAGCACGGTCCCGGCCACGATCAGCACGAAGAGCATGGCCATGAAAGCCAGGGGCATCCAGAAACCGGGATCGTCCGGACTCAAACCCAGCGATGCGGCCAGTGAAGTAAAAGCGGCGATCATGCGGCGGCCCTGGCGAATTTGCGCACAGGCACCACCCCGTAGCGCGCGGCATGGAAAAGCATGCTGACGAAGGCCCACAGCAGCAGGCCGTAAAGCGCGATGTAGCCTACGGTGCCATACATCAGGCCGCGCCCGGTAGCCGCCCCCAGCACCTCGGTCTGCGTGACGGCGCCGTTGACGATGAAAGGTTGCAAGCCGGCAAAGGTCAGCACCCACCCCGACAGCAGCACGATGGCGCCGGAAAACGTCAGCGCGCTAAGCACGCGCAACCATCCGCGCGACAGCACTGAAGGATCGAGCCCGCGCTTGCGCAAGCGCAGCAGGGTGGCCCAGGCAGCCAGGAACATCAGCGCGCTCATGATCACCATGACCCGCAAGGACCAGAAGGTGAGCGCCACCGGCGGCTGCATGCCGGAAAAATTCTCCAGCGCCAGCAGCTTGCCGTTGACGTTGCGGCCCAGCCAGTTCTCGGCGGCGCCGTGGATGGACACGCTGGCCAGATTGCTGCTGGTTTCGGCATCGGGCCAGGCGAACAGCACCAGGTCGGGGCTATCGCTGTCGTGCCAGAAACCGGCCGCGGCGGCAGCCTTGGCCGGCTGGTAATGGGCGATCATGTGGGCCGCCTTCAGGCCCGCCGGCGCCAGCGCGACGATGGCCAGGCACGCGATCACCAGCGCCGCGCGAAAACCCAGGCGTTCGCCGTCATCCAGCGGCCGCCGCAAGGCCTGCCAGGCGGTGATGCCCATGATCATGAAGCAGACGGTCAGCGCGGCGAGCAGCAGGTTGATGCCCACGGTGAGCTTCAGCGAAGGATTGATCAACACCGCCATCCAGTCGAATACCTGATAGCGTCCGTCCAGCGCCACGGCGCCATCGGGGGTCTGCATCCACGACACCAGCGCCAGCACCCAGAAGACGGCGACCAGTTGTCCCAGCGCCACCATGAAGACCGACAGCGTGTGGACGGCCTCGGGGACGCGGCGCTGTCCGAACAGCATGACGCCAAGGAAACAGGACTTGAGCGCGAATACCGACAGAACCGCGAAACCCAGCAGCGGCCCGGCGACGTTGCCAATGCGGTCCATCAAGCCGGACCAGATGGTGCCGAGCTGCACCAGCACCGGTACGGCGGCGGCCAGGGCCAGCACGAAAGCCAGGGCGAAGATACGCACCCAGAACCGATAGGCGGCGGTCCAGCCGGGATTACCGCTAAAACGCGCCTTCAGCTTGAAGAACAACAATAGCCAGGAAAGGGCCAGGCCCAGCGCCACGAAAAACGCCAGGAAGCCGAGGCAGACCGTGAATTGCACCCGGCCCAGAAGTAAAGGGGGAAGAATCATGATGCGCGCTAGTGTAGAGCGACTTGCCGTAATCGGTACGTAAAGGACCGGTTTCTACTGGTTTCACGGTCCGGGAACCCGGCGCGGGCGGCTTCTACGTCCCGACCGGGAGCGCGGGCCGGGACGGGGCGCAGGTGGCGGACAAAGTCCGATTTCCGCCTCTCGGAACGCCCTTTTGCCGGCCGAACCGACCTTGCCGGCGCGGACGTGGCAAAATCGTCCCTTTACCGCTGCCCCGACGTAACAGCATGACGACCGCCCCGACGACTCCCGCCGCTCCGAATTTCCTGCGCCACATCATTGAAGCCGACCTCAAGGCAGACCGCTTCCAGACCAAGCGCTGGGCCGGCGTGCCCGGGCCGGCCAGCGTGCAGGCTGGCGGCCAGCCGGATCCGGCGCGCATCCGCACCCGCTTCCCGCCCGAGCCCAATGGCTATCTGCACATCGGCCATGCCAAGAGCATCTGTTTGAATTTCGGCCTGGCGCGTGACTACGGTGGCACCTGCCACCTGCGTTTCGACGACACCAATCCGGAAAAGGAAGACCAGGAGTACGTCGACGCCATCATCGACGCGGTGCGCTGGCTGGGCTTCGACTGGAAGGCCGCCGACGGCGCCGAGCAGCTGTATTTCGCCAGCGACTACTTCGACTACATGTACGACTTTGCCCAGGCCTTGATCAAGGCCGGCCACGCGTACGTCGACCAGCAGAGCGCCGAGGAAATCCGTGCCAACCGCGGCACGCTCACGGAACCCGGCAACAATTCGCGCTGGCGCGACCGGCCCGCGCAGGAGTCGCTGGATCTGCTGGCGGAAATGCGCGACGGCAAGCATCCGGACGGCAGCCTGGTGCTGCGCGCCCGCATCGACATGGCCTCGCCCAACATCAATCTGCGCGACCCGGTCCTGTATCGCGTGCGCCATGCCGTCCATCACCGCACCGGCGACAAGTGGTGCATCTATCCCATGTACAGCTGGGCCCATCCGGTGGAAGACGCGCTGGAAGGCATTACGCACAGCATCTGTACGCTGGAATTCGAGGATCAACGTCCCTTCTACGATTGGACGCTGACGCGCCTGGCCGAACTGGGCAAGTTGGCCCAGCCGCTGCCGCATCAATATGAATTCGCCCGCCTGAACATCAGCTACATCGTCACCAGCAAGCGCAAGCTGCTGCAACTGGTGCGCGAAGGCTATGTCGACGGCTGGGACGACCCGCGCATGCCCACGCTGTTCGGCATGCGCCGGCGCGGCTATCCCGCGTCGGCCATCCGGCTGTTCTGCGACCGCACCGGCGTTTCGAAATCGGATTCGCGCATCGACTACAGCTTGCTGGAGGCCGCGGTGCGCGACGAGCTGGATCCCGTGGCGCCGCGTTCGGTGGCCGTGCTGCAACCGCTCAAGCTGGTCATCACCAATTACCCCGAAGGCCAGGTGGAAACCTGCACGGCGCCGCGCAATCCGCACGATCCGTCGCAAGGGCTGCGCGAATTCCCCTTGACGCGTGAACTGTGGATCGAACAGGACGACTTCCGCGAAGAGCCGCCGAAGAAGTATTTCCGCCTGTTCCCCGGCAACCTGGTACGCCTGAAGTACGGCTACGTGGTGCGCTGCACGGGCTGCGTCAAGGACGCCGACGGCAATGTGGTGGAAGTGCATGCCGAATACCTGCCGGAAACGCGCAGCGGCACGCCGGGCGCGGACAGCGTCAAGGTCAAGGGCAACATCACGTGGATCAGCGCAGCGCATGCCGTTTCCGCGCAGATCCAGCTGTATGACCGCCTGTTCGCCGATCCTCACCCGGACGGGGGCGACAAGGACTTCCTGGCCGCCCTGAATCCCGACTCACGCCGCACGGTGCAAGGCTGGATCGAACCTGGTACCGACCTGGCCTCCGGCGCCACCTGGCAGTTCGAACGCCTGGGCTATTTCGTGGCGGACAGCCGTACGTCCACGCCGCAAGCCCCCGTGCTTAATCGCGTGGTGACGCTGAAGGATTCCTGGGGCCAGGGTTGAGGCGAGGAGTTAAAGGTCGGGCTCAAGGGCCAGGCTTGAAGGCCGGGCTTGAAGGTCGAGGTTTGAAAGCCGCGGTCTCAGGCCGAGGTTGAAGACCGCGGTTTCAGGCCAAGGTCATGGGCCTATCAAGGCCCCGGATCATCGTCATCCGGGTCATCCAGGGGCGGCGCTACCGTGCCACGGCGCGGCAACAGCCCGCCCTTTTCCGCATCCGCCAAGGGCCGGCGGCGTTCCAACGAGGGCGCCGGCGGGTCGGACCGCGCGTGCGCGTCGGGATCAGGCTCGGGCAGCGCGCTGGCTTCATCGTCATAGCCTTTTTCGCGAGCGCGCAGATCTTCTTCTTCCTGGCCGCTGAGGCCCGTTGGACGCTGCGGGGTATTGGGATGAGACATGTTGGACTCCTCACGGTGAGTGCTTAAGAGGCATCTCCAACAATAAACGAATGGAACCCTATCCATCCAAAGATTACGTAGCTTATCGCAATACGTAGCTCATCCTTACCCGCGATTACCGAACGCTTCTTCAGCTCCTTCATGTTCGGGCCTTCACAAAACGCTAGCCACTTTCGAAAGGGAATCATGCCCGTCAATGCTATTGCGTCGCCGTCCGTTTCTGCTTTCCCCCAGGGCGCCACGCCCGCGTCCCCCGAGGATCACGACTGGAATGTGCTCGCCGCCACGGCGCCCGCCGTTGCTTGCGCCGAGGCCGCCGTGGCACCGCCGCGAGTCGCGCGATCCACCTCCCCCCGCGCACTGCCGCTCGTGGCCATGCTGCAGGGCGTTCCGCGCAATATCGACGACTTCAGCGCAGCGCTCAAGGCAAAACTCGATACCGTAGTCCAGTCCTTGCGCGAGGACTGCCGCGCGCTCATCGATATCACCGCGTTCAGCCCGTTCGGGCCGGCGGCAGCGCTGCGTGCGCGAGCGGTCAGCAACTATCTGACGCAACACGGCATCGAAGCGGTGCGCATCGGCATCAACCGCAAGGACGAGCCAAGATTCTATGTTTCTTACGGCAACATGGCGACTGGCATAGTCAGGATCAGCAAGATCCCGGTGGACGGTGAACCCTGTCCATCGGCGACCAGTTCGGGCGGGTAATACAACGCATCGTGGATATCGGGTCCCGCGTGGCCGCGCGCAAATATGCGCAAACTATTCGATGACCGAGGGGGGCCTCGGTTATCATTCCTCGCTATTCCGCAACCGGAGTCCGTCGCCCGGGCTCCACCGAAATGAATAGCGCAACCCTAGCCCTAGACTTCAAGAGCGCCACGCTGTATGCCGTGCGCGTCGTCCTGCACAATGCCGATCTGGCGCAACTGACCGCTGCGCTGGACAAGCGCATGGCCGACGCCGGCAGCTTCTTCGAAAACGAGCCCGTCGTCATCGACGCCAGCCGCGTGGACACCCCCGTGGACTGGACCGCGCTGGTGGCCGCCTTGCGTGAGCACAAACTGCCGCCCATCGGCGTGGTGGCCGAAGGCGACAATCTGCGCGCCGCGCTGGCCGCCGGCTTGGCCGCCGTCGAATTGTCCACCCCGCCGGCGCGCGCGCCGCAGCAGGCCGACACCGGCGGCGCGCCACCGCCCATGCCCACCCAACCCGCGGCCGACATGGTGGCGGCATCCGAACCCACCGCCACGCCCGCCGAAGCCGAGACCGCCGCCAAGGTGATCAGCGGCACCGGCACGTCCTTGGCAAGCCAGGGTAGCGCCGTCGGCAAGGCCGCCGATGAAGGCACATCCCCGGCCGAGGTGGCCAAGGATCAAGGCGCAGAGGACGGCAAAGATAGCGAGAACGGCAGCGGCAGTGGCAAAGGTGGCGGCAAAGACAGCGGCAGCCGGCGCGACGGCAAGCATGCCGAAGACGCGGCCAAGCGCAATGGCAACGGCAACGGCAAAAACGCAAATGGCGGCAACGGCAACGGTGGCGGCGGCGGCCTGCCCGCCGCGCCGGCGCGCCAGCCTATCCCGGAGCGTGCCGCACGCAGCACCACGTCGGCTAACGCGCCGACCGCGGCTGACCCGCAATCGTCGTCGGCGCTGGTCATCACGCGGCCGCTACGTTCCGGCCAGCGTGTCTATGCGCGCCATTCGGACCTGGTGGTGATCGGCATGGTCAGCCAGGGGGCCGAAGTGATCGCCGACGGCAATGTGCACGTCTACGGCCCCCTGCGCGGCAAGGCCATGGCCGGCGCGCGCGGTGATACGACGGCCCGTATTTTCACGACGCACCTGGATGCCGAACTGCTGGCCGTGGCCGGCGTCTATCGTGTGGTCGAAGACAAACTGGATGCCACACTGCATGGGAAACCGGCGCTGATACGGCTGGAAGGCGATACCCTGCGACTGGAGGCCTTGAAATCCTAGCTGGCCTCAGGCGCCGGTCCAGCGCGCATTAACCGATCCATATAACTTGTAAGAAGCATGTATTACCAGCAAGGTAGGCGGCTTTTTGCATTACGATACTGCGATTTGTTCCGAACATAAGGGCTATTGAGTCATGACGCGTATAGTTGTGGTCACTTCCGGCAAGGGCGGGGTAGGCAAGACGACCACCAGCGCCAGCTTTTCATCCGGGCTTGCCATGCGCGGGCACAAAACCGCGGTGATCGACTTCGACGTCGGCCTACGTAATCTGGATCTGATCATGGGCTGCGAACGCCGCGTGGTCTATGACTTCGTCAACGTCATTCAGGGCGAGGCTTCGTTGAAGCAGGCCTTGATCAAGGACAAGCAGCTCGACAACCTGTTCGTCCTGCCCGCCTCGCAGACGCGCGACAAAGATGCGCTGACGCAGGAAGGCGTGGGCAAGGTGATCGACGACCTGAAGGAAATGGGCTTCGACTACGTCGTTTGCGACTCGCCCGCCGGCATCGAGACCGGCGCGCTGATGGCGGCCTATTTCGCCGACGACGCCCTGGTGGTCACCAACCCGGAAGTTTCGTCGGTGCGCGACTCCGACCGCATCCTTGGCATTCTGGCGGCCAAATCGCGCCGTGCGGTGCAAGGTGATGAGCCGGTGAAGGAATACCTGCTGCTGACCCGCTACAACCCCAAGCGGGTTTCCGACGGCGAAATGCTGTCACTGCGCGATATCGAAGACATCTTGCGCATCAAGCTGATCGGCGTCGTTCCTGAATCGGAATCGGTGCTGCAGGCTTCGAACCAGGGCCTGCCCGCCATCCACTTGAATGGATCCGATGTGTCCGAGGCCTACAAGGACGTCGTGGCGCGCTACTTGGGCGAAGAAAAAGAGCTGCGTTTCACCGAATACAGCAAGCCCGGCTTCCTCAAGCGCATTTTCGGAGGAAAGTAAGCAATGTCCCTGTTGTCGTTTCTGCTCGGTCAAAAGAAAAACACGGCAAGCGTTGCAAAGGAACGTTTGCAGATCATCCTGGCCCATGAACGGTCCGGCCGTGATGGCTCGCCTGACTATCTTCCGCAATTGCAGAAGGAGCTGATCGCTGTCATTTCCAAGTACGTGAAGATCAATCCAGACGACATCAAGGTGAACCTGGAGCGCCAGGACACCCTGGAGATCCTGGAAGTGAAGATCGAAATGCCGCAACCCTGACAAGGGCGCTTTCGCGGACCGGGGCATCCGGTTCCGCGGAGTCCGCGATCGGTCGTCCGGGTTTCGTCGTTGATGTGCTTGCTCGCGCGCGATTGTCAAACAGACTGCCAGACAGATCGCCAAACAAAAAGGCCCCATGGGGCCTTTTTGTTTGCCTGCGGCCATGCCGCAGCGCTGCGGGTCGAGGATGTCGCGGCGAGCTGTCGCTTGCGTCATTGCGCCACTTAACGCGTCAATGCCGCCGCGGCCAACCCCTATGCTGCCGCGGCCTGCTTATTTGCCAACCTGATTGCCGATCACACCACCGATGGCGGCACCGCCCACGGTCCCCAGAACGCCACCGTTGGTGATCACAGCGCCCGCGACGCCGCCGACACCCGCGCCCGTAACGGTTGCTTTCTGCCTATGGCTCATGCCATCCCAGGTGGAGCAGCCGGTCATGGTGAACGCCAACAGCGCGAGTGCGCAGGCTTTACGTATGCGGGTAGCTTTGATTGCAGGTTTCATGATGGTTCTCCTAAGCCCAGGGCGAGCGGCGCGCGAGACGTGAATTCGAAGCGAATCAGCGGCCCCCTGCGGTACGACGGTTGACGACGTGTTCAGCATTACGCAAGCCCGGGACCCGGGCTGTGAGGATTGCTGCAAGCTTGTGTCAATTGGTAGACAGCATGCGGTGCAAGCTCATGGCCGCGCCCGCTCTGCTGTCGCCCACGGTGCCAACACTGACGTTAGGTAACAGTCAGCCGTAACTTCAGCAACATAAATCTCAGCTCTGATCCGCGGCCTGGCCGTTGGCTGCTTCCAAGCGCGGGACGATGAAGTCCATGAAGGCGCGGGTCTTGGCCGGCATGATGCGCGATGGAAATACCGCATAGAGCGGCATGGGGGCGGCCGACCATTCGGGCAGCACGCGGCGCAAGGAGTGATCGCGCGAGATGCGGCCCTGGGTGGCGGCGTAGACAGGCAGGGGCGCGATACCCATGCCCAGGCTGACGAAGTCGCTCAGCAGGCCCATATTATTGGCCGTGACGCGGCCTTCGACGACGATGCGTTCCTGCGTGCCGTCACGCGTCAGCAACCACGTGGAGGCGGTTTCATTGGCATACCCGCGCAGGCATTCATGGGCGCGCAGGTCGGCCGGGGTCGTGGGTTCACCGTGGCGCGCCACGTATTCATCCGACGCATAGAGATGCCGCGTCAGCGATATCAGCTCGCGCACCTCCATGCCGTTATTGGGCGTGCTGGGTTCGCCCAGGCGCAACATCACATCGAAGGGCGCGGCATGCGGGTCGGCGGCGCGCAGGCTCAGGTCCAGCTCGCATTCCAGTTCCGGGTACAGGTCGGTGAATTCCTGCAGCGAATCCGACAGCAGCAGCAAGGCCAGGCTGTCCGGCATGCTGACGATGAGCTTGCCCTGGGGCTGGCTGGCGATGGACACCAGTTGCTCGTGGGCGAAGCGGGCTTCGTCCACCAGGCTCTGGCAGCGTTCGAAATAGACCTGGCCGGCGTCGGTCAGGTCCAGCCGCCGCGTATTGCGATTGAGCAGCCGCATGCCCACGGCCTTTTCCAATTCGCTGATGCGGCGCGACAGCGTCGACGTAGGCATGTCGAGGGCGCGCGCGGCAAGGCTGAAGCTCTTGCGGCGGGCCACTTCGACGAACAAGGCGATGTCGTTCAGTTGAACGTTGGCGGCGTCCATGCGCGGTCCGGAAAATTGATCACGCATTCTACTGCGGCTGGGGATCGCTGGCGGAAGACCGCGGGCGGGGTGTTGATGAAGATTTTTCCATGGGGGTGCCCCCATAGCCCCTATTTTGGGCTAGCGCCCCAGTGGCCAAGGCGGAATGGGGCGCGAGCAGCGCCGCCAGGCGAACGACCCGGCGCCAGCGCGCCTAGCCTTGCGCCAGCAAGGCCGAATGCGCACGCCTCCGCCTTACGCGGCGCCGCTATCGCTATCGCACTGTGCCGGTATACGCCGCCAGCAAGGCGGGATGCGCGCGCACCTCCGCCGGCGTGCCGCGTACCGTGATCGCGCCCCCATCCATGACCAGGACCTGGTCGGCCAGCATCATGACGAATTCGCGGTCGTGATCGGCCAGCAGGATGCTCATGCCGCCGGCGCGCAGCTTGCCCAGCAAAGCCGCCAGGCATTGTTTCTCTTCGGCCCGCAAGCCCGCCGTCGGCTCGTCCAGCAGCAGCAGGCAGGGATCGGCCGCCAGGGCGCGCGCGATTTCCAGCAGGCGCTGACGGCCGGGTGGCAAGCTGGCGGCCGGGCGATGCAGGCAATCGCCCAGGCCCACCCTTTCCAACTGGCGCGTGGTCTCGGCGAGCAGGCGCGCTTCCTCGCGCCGGTCGGCATGCAAGGCGCAAGCAGCGATACCATGCGTCCCGCGCAGATGCGCGCCCAGCGCGGCGTTGTCCAGCACACTGCGCTCACCCAGCAAACTGACCTGTTGAAAGCAGCGGCTCATTCCCTGCGCGGCCAGGCGCCGTGCACCGCGGCCGGTCACCCGGTCGCCCATGAATGAAATCGCGCCGGTGGTCGGCTTGTCGATGCCGGACAGCAGGTCGAGCAGCGTGCTCTTGCCCGCCCCAGGAGGACCGATCAGCGCCAGGATGTTGCCGGCTTCGATGGCAAGGCTGATCTCGCGATTGGCCTGCCTCGCCCCAAACCGGCGCGTCACGCGCACGGCCTCCAGGATGATGTCGCCGCGCGGGGACAAGGGACGGCGTGGCAGCGGTTCCGCCGCCATATTCACCTTGCCCGCCTCGCGCAGCAGCGGCAGGCGGCGCGTCAGCATCGGCCACAAGCCATCGCGCCAGCGCAGCAGCACCACCAAGGCGACCAGGGCCAGCAGAATGATCTCCAGGCCGCCGTAGCCGATATAGCCGCCGTACCCGCCCATGCCTCCCACGCCGCCGGCACCGGTGAGAACAACCGCGCTGCCGGCGGCGCCCGCGCTACTCACGCCGCCATTGCTCGCAGCAAACCCCGCAACGCCCTTCAGCCCCAGCAAACCCTGCAGCCCGGGCAAAGCTGGCAAGAAGTCATATAGCCATTGCCCTACCCCGGTAAAGATGCCCGCGCCCAGCAACGCGCCCCATACATGCGCGGAGCCGCCAACGATCGTCATGATCAGATAATCCAGGCCCGCCCGCAAACCAAATGGCGTGGGATCGATGTGGCGCTGCAGATGCGCATACATCCAGCCCGCGATGCAAGCCTGGCCAGCCGCGATGAGCACGATCACGATGCGCAACCCGCGGCTGTCCACACCCATCGATTCCGCCATGGCGCGGCCGCCGCGCAGTGCCCGCATGGCCCGTCCCTGCCGTGAATCAAGCAGATTGCGCTGCACCCACAGAACCAGCAGCAGCACTGCCCAGATCAGGTAATACATGCGGCTGGACGTATCCAGCGGCACGCCCGCGACCGCGATGGGCGGGATGCCGCCGATGCCGTCCGGCCCCCCCATCTCGCCGAAGATATAAGGCAGCACCACCGCCCATGCGATGCTGCACATGGCCAGATAAGGGCTGGGCAGAAACATCGTGAGCAAGCTCAGCAGACCCGCCAGCAACAGGGTAAGCAGCAAGCCGGCCCCCAGCGCCAGCCAGGGCGATCCCCCCAGCCAGGCCAGTCCGCCGGGCAGCCCCCCTGCCTGCACCGTCAGCATTGCAGTGACGTAGGCACCGACCCCGACGAAGGCGGCCTGTGCCAGGCTGATCAGCCCACCGATGCCGGTGAGCAGGACCACGCCCAGCGCAACCAGCGCCGCCAGGCCGATGTGGTCCAGCAGCAGCACGTAGTGAGCGGGCACCAGCGCAGGCGTGATGATCAGCAATCCCAGCGCCGCGAACAGCAGATAACGCGGCCTCACCGCCGACTTTCTGGCGGCGGCGAGGACTTTCACGGCAGGCGTTTCCAGGTGCCGTCGCGCACCACGATGAGTTCGCGGCCACGCGCGTCGAAGCCGCTATGATCCTGCGGCGTCATGTTGTACACACCCTGGGTCCCGACCAGGTCATGGGTCTGCTCCAAGGCATCGCGCAAGGCGCCACGGAATGCCGGCGTGCCCGGCTTGCCGGCGCGCTCGGCTTGCGGCACCGCGTGCTGCAGCAGCAGGCCCGCATCGTAGACATTGGCGCCGAAGGTGGCGGGCATGGTCTGGTAGCGTTGTTCGTAAGCGGCAATGTAGCGTTGCGCCACTGATTTGGAGGGATGCGAGTCGGGGATTTCCGGCAACACCAGCATCAGGCTGGCGGCCAGCACCGTGCCTTCCACTTTCTTGCCGCCCAGCTTGAGGAAATCGGGCAAGGCGGCGCCATGGGTTTGATAAAACCGCCCCTTGTAGCCTTTGTCCACCAGGGTGACCTGAGGCAGCACGGCGGCCGCGCCGGTGGCCGCGACCAGCACGGCGTCGGGCCGCGCGGCCAGCACTTTCAGGGCCTGGCCGGTGACCGAACCGTCGTTGCGCTGATAGCGCTCCTGCGCCACGACGCGCAGCCCGTGGTCCGCCGCCAGCGCACTGAACACCTTGAACCAATTTTCGCCATAGGCGTCGCCCAGGCCGATAAAGCCCACTGTCTTGACGCCGTTGGCCACCATGTGGCCGACCAGGGCCTGCGCGATGATGTCGTCGTTCTGCGTGGTCTTGAAAACCCATTTTTTCTGTGCGTCCATCGGCTGGACCACGGCCGCCGAGCCTACTGGCGCCAGCAAGGGCACACCGGCCTCGGCGGCGAAGGGAATCATCGCCAGGGTGTTGGGCGTGCCGGGCGGTCCGATGATGGCGTCGACGTGCTGCTCATCGATCAGCTTGTGCACGGCGGCCACCGATTGCGCGGGGTCGCTGGCGTCGTCCAGGGTGATGTAGTCCACCGTCAGATCGCCCAGCCTGGCCGGCAGCAGCGCAACGGTGTTTTTCTGCGGAATGCCCACCATGGCCGTGGGACCGGTGGATGAAGTGATCACACCCACTTTCATCTGGGCGTGCGCGGGACTGGCGGTCAGCAAGGCGGCGGCCAACAGCGTGCCGACGGTTCTCAACAGCATGGGGGAAGACTCCGGGAAAGGGACTGATCGAAGCGCGCCACGTCGGCCTCGTCCACGCGACGAGAAGCGACGAAAGGCGGTCCTGAGCAAATGACGAATGCTAGTGGCGATGGGCGCCGTCGCCGGCGCCGCTCTTTTCACCCTCGTCGTCATCGTCATCATCCTCGTCGTCATCATCCAACGCGGACAGGTCTTCATCCGTCAGGTCGAAGGGCAGCACGTCGGCCAAGGTATCGGACCAGGCGGCTTCCTCGCCATCCTGATCCAGCTTCACGAAACGCTCGCCCTCGGTCAAGGTGATCTGCACGGCCCATAGGTAGAGACAGTCGTAGACGTCCTCTTCGGTCTGGTCCAGGCCGCCGCGGTTGCCCAGCAGGCGCGAACCCGGCCCGCCCATCTGCACGCGGATGGGGTCTTCGCCATCCGGGGGCGCGCTCTCTTCCAGGGGAATGCCGAAAGTGACCCATTCCAGGCCCTCTTCAGTGGTGTCGACTTCAGCCAATACGGGCTTGCCAAGATAAGCGCTCAGGGCATCGGCGGTCTTGGCCAGCATGTCCAGCTCCAAGGTCTTGAAGCGTGAAACGGAAGCTGGGGGTGTGGCTGAGGCGGACATAGCGATGATTCCTGGTAAATCTGCGTGACGAAACCGCCCGTTTGGCGGAGTCACAGCATGGGGAACAAGCATAACGAAAGTCGCTTGCAAGCAATATCGTCTTATTGTCGTCCTCCCAGGGTGAAGAGTGCAAACGCAGCGGTCGCGCAGGCTGGCTACAATCGGGGTTTGACTCTCATCACGACCCTACCTCCATGGCCCAATACGTCTACACCATGAATCGCGTGGGCAAGATCGTGCCGCCCAAGCGGCAGATCCTGCGCGATATTTCGCTGTCGTTTTTCCCCGGCGCCAAAATCGGCGTGCTTGGCCTGAATGGGTCCGGTAAATCGACCCTGCTGAAGATCATGGCTGGCGTCGACAAGGAAATCGAAGGCGAAGCCGTGCCCATGCCCGGCCTGAACGTCGGTTACCTGCCGCAGGAACCGCAGCTCAATCCCGAGCACACCGTGCGCGAAGCGGTCGAAGAAGGCCTGGGCGCGGTGGTCAACGCCCGCAAGCGTCTGGATGAGGTCTACGCGGCCTATGCCGAACCGGATGCGGACTTCGACAAGCTGGCCGCCGAGCAGGCCGAACTGGAAGCCATCATCGCCGCGGCCGCTTCCAGCGGCGCGGACGACATAGAGCACCAGATGGAAATCGCCGCCGATGCGCTGCGCCTGCCGCCCTGGGACGCCAAGGTCGACAAGCTGTCCGGGGGTGAGAAGCGCCGCGTGGCCTTGTGCCGTCTGCTGCTGTCCAAGCCCGACATGCTGCTGCTGGACGAGCCGACCAACCACTTGGATGCGGAAAGCGTCGAATGGCTGGAGCACTTCCTGCAGAAATTCCCCGGCACCGTGGTGGGCGTGACCCACGATCGCTACTTCCTCGACAACGCCGCCGAGTGGATCCTGGAACTGGACCGCGGCTATGGCATTCCCTGGAAGGGCAACTACAGCTCGTGGCTGGAGCAGAAGGAAGACCGCCTGAAGCAGGAAGAGTCGTCCGAATCGGCACGCCAGAAGACCATCAAGAAAGAACTGGAATGGGTACGCCAGAATCCCAAGGGACGCCAGGCCAAGGCCAAGGCGCGTATGGCCCGTTTCGAGGAACTGTCTTCGTACGAGTACCAGAAGCGCAATGAAACCCAGGAAATCTTCATCCCCGTGGGCGAGCGCCTGGGCAATGAAGTCATCGAATTCAAGAACGTCAGCAAGGCCTACGGCGATCGCTTGCTGATCAACGATCTGAGCTTCCGCGTTCCGCCGGGCGCCATCGTCGGCATCATCGGTCCCAACGGGGCGGGCAAGTCGACGCTGTTCCGCATGATCGCCGGCCGCGAGCAACCGGATTCGGGCGAAGTGGTGGTGGGCCAGACGGTGAAGCTGGCGTATGTCGACCAGTCACGCGACGCGCTGGAAGACGGCAAGACCGTGTTCGATGCGGTGGCCGACGGCGCCGACATCCTGACGGTGGGCAAGTTCGAGATGGGCTCGCGTGCTTATCTGGGCCGCTTCAACTTCAAGGGTGGCGACCAGAACAAGGTGGTCGGCCAGTTGTCGGGCGGTGAACGCGGCCGTCTGCACATGGCCAAGACGCTCATCGCCGGCGGCAACGTCCTGCTGCTGGACGAACCGTCCAACGACCTCGACGTCGAAACCTTGCGCGCGCTGGAAGATGCGTTGCTGGAATTCCCTGGCTGCGTGCTGGTGATCAGCCACGATCGCTGGTTCCTGGATCGTATCGCCACGCACATCCTGGCCTTCGAAGGCGATTCGGAAGTGGTGTTCTTCGACGGCAACTACCAGGAGTATGAAGAAGACAAGAAGCGCCGCCTGGGCGAAGAAGGCGCCAAGCCCAAGCGCTTGCGCTACAAGGCCCTGAAGTAAAGACAGACCCGGTAAAGACAAACCGGGTAAAGACCGGTCCGGCCGCAGCGCGACAGCGGCGGCCGGGCGCTTCAGGTAAAAAAAATGCCCGAATCACATTCGGGCATTTTTTCTGGATGGAACCAGGCGGTATTACACGCGCTTGATCTTTTCCAGCATCTTGAACACGCCCTTGGGCGAGTTGACGAACAGGCGCTTGAAGGCCTTGCCCAGGCAGCGGCGTTCGAGGGTGTTACGGCGGGTGCGTTTGCGTTCAGCCATGATGATTCTCCGGTCAGCGATGGTCCACTGACGGACACATCAAGGTAGCGAGCACATGAAGTGCGGAAAAAGCCCGCGCAACGGCTGGAAGGACCCCAGGCTGGCGGCAACTCTGGAAAACCCGGCATTCTACCTGGAATTTCGCGAAGCTGCCTGGCAGGTAGCCGTCCCCGTTTTGAATCTCCTAGGCGCCCGCCAGCAACGCCCGCACCGCATCGGGCCGCGGCAGCGGCTCAACCGCGCCATAGCCCTGCGTGGACAAGGCAGCCGCCGCATTGGCGTAGCGCACCGCATCAGCCCACTCATCCCCCTGGGCGCGGCGTGCCAGCAGGCAGCCCGCGAAGCAATCGCCCGCGCCGGTGGCGTCCACCGACGCGACCCGCAGGCCGACGATGGCGCGGCGATTCTCACCGTCGTCCAGCACCGCGCCGGACTTGCCCAGCTTCAGTACCACCACGCCCCGCGCGCCAGCCGCGCGGATCCAGTCCAGCGTGCGGGTGGGATCCTCATGGCCGGTAAGGTGCTTCATATCGTCCATGCTGGGCAGGAACACGTCCGTCAGGCCGATGGCTTCGCGCAATATGGCGCGCGCCCGGTCCACGGGCCACAGGCGCAGCCGCAAATTCGAATCCAGGCACACCTGGGTGCCGGCCGCGCGCGCCTGCGCGATCGCGGCGAACACCGTGTCGCAGGCGCTGGCGCTGATGGCCAGGCTGATGCCCGACACATGCAGGAAGCGCGCGCGCTGCACCAACCCATGCGCCAGGTCCTCCGGCTGCATGCGGCTGGCCGCGGAATCCCGTCGCATATAGCTGAACACATGCCCTTCCGAACCGTGCTGCACGAAATACAGTCCAGTGTGCGCCTGCGCATCGACCAGCACACCGCTGGTGTCCACCTGCTCCGCGCGCCACAACGCCAGCAACTGCTCGCCGAAAGCGTCGGCGCCGACCCGCGTCAGATACGCACAGCGCGCACCCTGGCGTGCCGCGGCGATCACGGCATTGGAGGTGTCGCCGCCAAAGCCCTGCAGGAATTCCGGCTGCCCGGGTCGCGTCTGGTTGAACTCCAGCAAGGGTTCGCCCAGTGCGACGATATCGAAGTCAGCCATGGGCAGCCTCGCGGGTGCGCTGGATCTGCGTGACCAGCGCGGCCGTATCGCGCGCTTCGAAAGCCGCCTTGTCGTACAGATTGCCGCCGATGCCGACCAGGCTGGCACCGGCCTTGAAATACGCGCCCATGTTCTGCGCGGTGACGCCGCCCGTGGGGCAGAACACGCTGTCGGGAAACACCGACTTCAATGCCGCCAGATGGCCCGCCCCCCCCGTCTCGGCGGGAAACACCTTGACCACGTCGGCGCCGGCGCGGCGCGCCTGCACGACCTCGGTGGGCGTGAATGCGCCCGACAGGCAGAGCGCATCCGCGGCATGGGCCAGCGGCACCAGCTCCGGCAGCACGGCGGGCGATACCAGGAAATCGACGCCGGCGACCAGCGCATCGCGCGCCTGGCCTTCTTCCAGCACCGTGCCCAGGCCCAGCAGCAGCGCGGCGCCGTGCTTGTCGCGCAAGGCGCGCACCAGGTCGATAACGCCGGGAATGGTCCAGGTCAGTTCCAGCGTGGTGCAGCCGGCGGCGATCGCCACCTCGGCCGCATACGCCGCGGTGGCGGCATCGCCATAGCGCAACACGGGCACCACGCGGGCCGCCAGCAGGGTGGCGAGTTTGCGTTGGCGGATATCCAGGGAGGCGTCGCTCATAAGTCCTCGGAAAGCAGTAGATGTGGATGAAAGCCGTCGTGACGGCCAGGTTATGGATTCAAGGACAGCGCCAGCCGGCGCCGCGCCATATCGCGCAAGCGCAGCAACGGCGCGACATAACGCGCGGCCGGCACGCCCTGCTGGCGATAGCCCAAGGTGCTGACACTGACGCAAGCCAAGGGCCGCCCATCGGGTCCGGCAATGGCTACGCCGTAGCACACGATGCCACGTTCGTTTTCCTCGTTGTCCACGGCGTAGCCTTGCTCGCGGATACGGGCCAGCTCTTCACGCAGCGCCAGTGGCCGGGTGATGGTGTTGGGCATGCAAGGTGTCAGCACCAAGGCATCGATCAAGGCATCACTTGTGGAAAGCGGCAATGCCGCCATATACGCCTTGCCCGCCGCGCTGCAGTGCAAGGCCAGGCGCCCGCCCACTCGCGATGCCATGCGCACCGGCCCCTGGCTTTCCAGCTTGTCGATATAGATCATTTCTTGGCCGGCCGGCACCGACAGATGCACGGTCTCGCTGGTTTCGTCGCGCAGTGCGCGCAGGTCATCCGCCAGGGCGCTGCGCAGATCCAGTTGGGACCACGCACGGCTGGCCAGCTGGATCAGCCGCGGACCCAGGCGGTAGCGCCCGGGCACGCCGGCTGCAACCGGTGCCTCGGCCAACATGCCCTGCTCGACCAAGGCGGCGACGATGCGGTAGACGGTGGGACGGGGATACCCGCTCAGACGCACCAGATCGGCCATGGCCGGCGCGGCGGAGGCGTCGGCCACCACCTGCAGCACCGTCATGAATTTTGCAAAGGCGGCGGTTCCGGCCACGCCCGGTTTGTCCGCGGGACGCGGTTCGTCCGACGTATCCGGTTGGTCCAATCTGTTCGATCTGCCGAGGTTGTCCACAATATGGTCATCGTTTCCACAATATAGTCGCGATTATTCCACAGCCATGGCGGCCGTCCTACTTCCTTTGGGTCTTCGACTCACCTGCATGGGAAAAGAGGTGGGCCTGACGGCCCACCTCTTGCGCTTAAGGGGGGACGACGGCAACCGCTTCCCCATTGGGCGCTCCGGCGGAGCAATGAATGGAAATAGCAGTTCCTTTGAGTGCCCGCTAGACAATTTGTTGAATACCCACGCCGGCGACCCCGGCGCCGGCTACCCCTCTTGACGCACAGGCTACGATTACAGGATGACTTCCGAAATTCGCATCGTTGGCGCACGCCAGAACAACCTTAAAAACCTGGACGTAACTTTCGCCACCGGCGAATTCGTCGTCGTTACCGGCGTCTCGGGCTCGGGCAAAAGCTCCCTGGCCTTCGACACGCTGTATGCCGAAGGGCAGCGGCGCTACGTCGAAACCTTCTCCCCCTATGCGCGTCAATTCCTCGACCGCATGGACAAACCCCAGGTCGACCGGATCGAAGGCATTCTTCCCGCCATCGCCATCGACCAGACCAATCCCGTGCGCAGTTCGCGCAGCACCGTCGGCACGATGACGGAGCTGAACGACCACCTGAAGCTGCTGTTCGCGCGCGGCGCGCGCCTGTCCTGCCGCGGCTGTGGCCGGCCGGTGCGGCGCGATACCCCCGACTCCATCCGCCAGTCGCTGGCCGAACGCACCGTCGAAGCGGGCGATCCGCGCCTGGTGGTGACCTTCCCCATCAAGGTGCCGGCCAACTTCACCGAGGACGAGGTGCGCGGTTTCCTGGAACAACAGGGCTATACCCGCGTTCACACACAGGAAGGCGAGGCGCCCGCGACGGTCAATGATCCCGGCGCGGAGTCCAGGAAGGACACCGCCAGGAAACCCTCCGCGAAAAAGGGCAAGGAGGGCAAGGACGGCACCGTGGCGCAGCGCGTGCTGCACGTGGTGCAGGACCGCTTCCGTTTTTCCAGCGCCGAAACCGATCGCGTGATGGAAGCCCTGGACACCGCGCTGCGCATGGGCGCCGGCCACGTCGCCGTGCACGTGCTGGATGACGAAGGCCGCGACGCCCAGGTCTGGAAGTACAGCGACCGCCTGCACTGCGCCGATTGCGACATCGAATACGCCGACCCGCTGCCCAGCTCCTTTTCCTTCAACTCGCCGCTGGGTGCCTGCGAATCCTGCCGTGGCTTCGGCCGCGTCATCGGCATCGACTTCGGCCTGGTCATTCCGGACGAAAACAAGACCCTGCTGGAAGGCGCCATCAAGCCCTGGCAGACGGCCAGCTACAAGGAATGCCAGGACGATCTGCAGAAGTACGCGCCGCGCGCGGGCGTGCCCCTGTCCGTGCCGTGGAAGACCATGACGCCGCAGCAGCAGGAATGGGTGCTGCATGGTGATCCCGACTTCAAGGGCGGCAGCCAGGCCTGGAAAAACCAATGGTATGGCGTGCAGCGCTTCTTCGCCTGGCTCGAAACCAAGGCCTACAAGATGCACGTGCGCGTATTGCTGTCGAAGTACCGCAGCTACACGCCCTGCCCCACCTGCCACGGTTCGCGCCTGAAAGCCGATGCGCTGCTGTGGCGCGTCGGCACCAAGGAAGAAGCCGATGCCGTCATGCCGGCGGAAGACGGCCGCTATCGCCGCTTCAAGCCGGTCCAGGCCAACTGGTCCGACGACCTGCTGTATCTGCTGGATGGCCTGTCCATCCACGACGTGATGCTGCTGCCCATCGAAAGGGTGCGCGTCTTCTTCGACAGCCTGCGCTATCACGGCGTGCTCGACGCCGCCACGGATCTGTTGCTGACAGAGGTGCGCGCGCGCCTGAAATTCCTGTGCGACGTAGGCCTGGGCTACCTGACGCTGGACCGCCAGAGCCGCACGCTGTCCGGTGGCGAAGTGCAGCGTATCAACCTGACGACCGCGCTGGGCACGTCCCTGGTCAACACGCTGTTCGTCCTGGATGAGCCGTCCATCGGCCTGCACCCGCGCGACATGCATCGCGTGGTGGAGGTCATGCATCGCCTGCGCGATGCGGGCAATACCCTGGTGGTGGTTGAGCATGACCCGCAGGTCATGATCGCCGCCGACCGCGTGCTGGACGTCGGCCCCGGCCCCGGTGAACGGGGCGGCAATATCGTCTTCGACGGTACGCCCGCGCAACTGCGCGCCGCGCCCACGCTGACCGGCGATTACCTGGGCGGCCGCCTGCGCGTGGAAGCGCCGCGCCCCATGCCGGTGGCGGCCAACACGCCGCGCCTGCTGCTGGAAGGCGTCAATGCGCACAACCTGAAGAACGTCTCGGTGGAAATCCCGCTGGGCCGCCTGGTGTGCGTCACCGGCGTGTCCGGCTCCGGCAAATCGACGCTGGTGCAGGACGTGCTGTATCCGGCCCTGCTCAAGTTAAAAGGCAAGCCGTCCGAAGCGCCGGGCGCTTTCGGGCGCCTGCTGGGCGGCGAACAGATCGCCGACGTGGTGCTGGTGGACCAGACGCAGATCGGCAAGACCGCGCGCTCCAATCCAGCCAGCTATGTCGGCGCCTTCGATGCCATCCGCAAACTGTTCGCGCAGGCACCGCTGTCGAAAGAGCGCGCCTACACGGCGGGCACCTTCAGCTTCAATAGCGGCGAAGGCCGCTGCCCGGTCTGCGGCGGCACCGGCTTCGAACACGTGGAAATGCAATTCCTGTCCGACGTCTACCTGCGTTGCCCGGACTGCGACGGCAAGCGTTTCCGGCCGGAAGTGCTGCAGGTGCGCGTCGAACATCTGGGCAAGAGCGCGTCCATCGACGAAGTGCTGGCGATGACGGTGAGCGAGGCCTTGGAATTCTTCAAGGGTTTGCGCGATGTCCAGACCGGCCTGGCCCCCTTGGCCGACGTGGGCCTGGAATACGTGCGCCTGGGCCAACCCGTGCCGACGCTGTCGGGCGGTGAAGCCCAGCGCCTGAAGCTGGCCGGCCATCTGGCCGAAGCCGCACGCAGCGGCATCTCCACCGCCAAGGTCGCCAAGAAAGGCAGCCTGTTCCTGTTCGACGAGCCGACCACCGGCCTGCACTTCGATGATGTCGCGCGCCTGATGCGCGCGTTCCGCAAGCTGCTGGCGGCGGGACACACCCTGTTGGTCATCGAGCACAACCTGGACGTGATCCGTGCGGCCGACTGGCTGCTGGATCTGGGGCCTGAAGGCGGCGACGCCGGTGGCCTGCTGGTAGGCTACGGCACGCCGCAAGACCTGATGGACAACCCGGCCTCGCACACGGGTGCCGCGTTGCGCGAGTACGAACACGCCATCTTGCCGACGGCAGCGGTGCAGGCCAGCCAGGCGGCTCGGGGGGACGAATACCTTGATGGCGATAGTGATGACCAGGGCAATGGCAGCAGCAACGTGGGCGCCAGTGTCAACGGCACATCGTTGCCGGCCACCCTGCGCCGCCAGGCGCCGCTGTCCATCGAGATCCGCAACGCCCGCGAGCACAATCTGAAGAACATCAGCGTGGAGATCCCGCGCGACAAGTTCACCGTGATCACGGGGGTGTCCGGCTCCGGCAAGTCCACCCTGGCCTTCGACATCCTGTTCAACGAAGGCCAGCGGCGCTATCTGGAATCGCTCAATGCGTACGCGCGCGCCATCGTGCAGCCGGCCGGCAAGCCCGATGTCGACGCCATCTTCGGCATTCCGCCGACGGTGGCCATCGCCCAGCGCACCAGCCGCGGCGGCCTGAAGTCCACGGTCGCCACGATGACGGAGATCCATCACTTCCTGCGCCTGCTGTACGTCAAACTGGGCGTGCAGTATTCGCCGGACTACAACGTTCCCGTCGAACCGCAGACCCCGGACCAGATCGTCGCCCGCATCCTGCGCGAACGCAGCGGCCAGCACATCGGCGTGCTGGCGCCGCTGGTCACCGCGCGCAAGGGTTTCTATACGGACCTGGCCAAATGGGCCGGCGGCAAAGGCCATACGCATCTGCGCGTGGACGGCGTCTTCACGCCCGTCAGCCCGTGGCCGCGCCTGGACCGCTACAAGGAACACACCATCGAACTGCCGGTGGCCGACGTGCTGGTCGATCCCGCCAACGAGGGTGCCCTGCGCGCCGCCGTGCGCAGCGCGCTCGACTACGGCCAAGGCACGCTCAGCGTGCTGTGGCCGCTGGACACCCTGCGCAGCGATCCCAATGCCGTGCTGGAACAGGCGCACTTCTCCACCAAGCGCACCTGCCCCATCAGCGGTGTCAGCTTCCCCGAGCTGGATCCGCGCATGTTCTCCTACAACTCCAAGCACGGCTGGTGCCCGACCTGCTTCGGCGCGGGCGTGGTGATGCCCGATCTGGACGAAGAGCAGACCGGCGAGGAAGCAGGCCTGATCGAACGCTATGCCGGCGAAGCCATGGTGTGCCCGACCTGCCACGGCCAACGCTTGAATCGCGTGGCCCTGCACGTGCGCTGGCGCGACCGCTCCATCGCGCAGCTGGCCGCCCTGTCGGTGAACGACGCGCATACCTTCTTCACCGGACTGGTGGTCAAGGGCCGTGAAGCGGAAATCGCGCGCGACATCCTGGCGGAAATCCGCAGCCGCCTGAATTTCATGAAGGAAGTGGGCCTGGACTACCTGCAGCTGGATCGCGCGGCCCCGACGCTGTCCGGCGGCGAGGCGCAGCGCATCCGCCTGGCCGCGCAACTGGGCTCCAATATGCAGGGCGTGTGCTACATCCTGGATGAACCCACCATCGGCCTGCATCCGCGCGACAACCGCATCCTGCTGGACGCGCTGGGCCGCCTGGAAGGCAATGGCAATACGCTGGTGGTGGTCGAGCATGACGACGACACCATCCGCCGTGCCGCCCACATCATCGACATCGGCCCCGGCGCCGGCGTGCGGGGCGGCGAAGTGGTGGCCCAGGGCACGGCGCAAGACCTGATGAAGAACGAACGCTCGGTGACGGGACGCTATCTGGCGAATCCGTTGCAGCATCCGCTGCAGGGCCGCCGCGCCATCGAGAAAGACACCGCCTTCGTGGAGGTGCGCAATGCCCATCTGCATAATCTGCACAACGTCAATGCGCGCTTCCCCATCGGCCGCCTGAGCGTGGTGACGGGCGTATCGGGGTCGGGCAAGTCCACCCTGGCGCGCGAGGTGTTGCTGGACAACCTGCTGCAGGCGGTATCGCAAGGGTCGGCGCCCAAGTGGCACGGCTGCACCGACATCAAGGGTTGGGAAGCGCTGGACCGCGTGCTGGAAGTGGACCAGACGCCCATCGGCAAGACGCCGCGATCCTGCCCCGGCACCTATATCGGCTTCTGGGACGACGTGCGCAAGCAGTTCGCCGAGACCAAGGAAGCGCGCATGCGCGGCTGGTCCTCGGCGCGTTTCTCGTTCAACACCGGCGATGGCCGCTGCCCGATCTGCGAAGGCCAGGGCATGCGCACCATCGAAATGAACTTCCTGCCGGACGTGAAAGTGCCTTGCGATGCGTGCAATGGCGCGCGCTTCAACGTCGACACGCTGTCGGTACAGATGCGCGGCAAGCATGCCGGCGAAGTCCTGTCCATGGAAGTGGACGATGCGCTGGAGTACTTCGCCGCCCATCCCAAGGTGCGCCGTCCTTTGCAGCTGATGCAGGACGTGGGCCTGGGTTACCTGACGCTGGGCCAGCCCTCGCCGACGCTGTCCGGCGGCGAGGCCCAGCGCATCAAGCTGGTGTCGGAGCTGTCCAAGGCCAGGCTGACCGATGGTGTCATCACCACCGGCCGCGCGTCGCGCATTCCGCACACGCTGTACGTGCTGGACGAGCCGACGGTGGGCCTGTCCATGGCTGATGTCGAAAAGCTGATCCACGTGCTGCATCGCCTGGTGGAGGCGGGCAATACCGTGGTGGTGATCGAACACAATCTGGACGTGATCGCCGAAGCCGACTGGCTGCTCGACATGGGTCCGGAAGGCGGCAGCGGTGGGGGCCAGTTGGTGGCCCAGGGGACGCCGGAAGACGTCATGGCCCTGCGCGAAAAGTCACACACCGGCCAGGTGCTGGCGGAGTTCCTGCGACAATAGATGCCTGTCCTTCTGATCCGCGCCCCTGGCCGGCTGCTCATGTTCCCTATCCATACAGCCGACCAGGCGTTCCGACCCCGCAATGTATTGCCGTTTTGAAGACCGCCTGCGTGACCAGGCACTGGAGCTGGTAGGTTTCTGCCGGCGTATCGAAGCCCGTACGCCGCAGGAAGTGCCGGCGGCGCTGGCGGCCATCGAGGCCGCCCGGCGCGATGGCCACTGGGTGGCGCTGATGCTGGACTTCGAGCTGGGGGAGTGGCTCTTGCCCGAGGTCATGGGCGAGCCTGGCCGCAGCGCCATAGGCCGGGCGATCCAGCGCTGCACCAGTGCCGACGACAGGCCGGCGCAACCGCGCCAGCGCCCTCGTTTGCGGGCATTGGTGTTCGAGGGCGTGGTGCGCGGCCAGCCGTGGCCGAAGCCTGACGATGCGGGCAGCCGCATCCTGGACGTACAGCCACGCACGCCGCACGACCACTACCTGGCTCAGGTCGAAGCCATCCGTGCGGGCATCGGCCGTGGAGAGTACTACCAGGTCAATTACACCCAGCCGCTGGACCTGCGCGTGCAAGGCGATCCACGCGAGCTGTTCGCGCGCATCGCCGCGGCCAATCCGGTCGCGCATGCCGCGTATATCGAGGACGGCACCCAAAGCATCCTGTCGTTTTCTCCCGAACTGTTCGTGGCCCGCGCGGGCGCGACGCTGACCACCCGGCCGATGAAGGGCACGGCGCCGCGCGACGCGGATCCGGAACGGGACGAAGCCCTGGGCCGCGAACTGCAAGCCAGCCCCAAGAATCGCGCCGAAAACCTGATGATCGTCGACCTGCTGCGCAACGACCTGGGCCGCCTGGCCGAGCCGGGGTCGGTGAAGGTGGAGGCGCTGTTCACGCTGGAACGCTACCCTTCGGTCTGGACCATGACGTCGACTGTCAGCGCGCGGGCGCCCGATGCCACGCTGGGCGAGGTGCTGACTGCCTTGTTCCCCTGCGGATCGGTGACCGGCGCGCCCAAGATCGCCGCCATCAAGCAGATCCGCCGTGCTGAAACCACGCCGCGCGGGCTATATTGCGGCAGCATAGGCTGGTTGGCGCCGGACGGCGATTTCTCCCTGAACGTGGCGATACGCACCTTGGTCCTGGACACCGACGGCCATGGCATCTACGGCGCGGGCGGCGGCATCGTTTTCGATTCCGATGCGGAATCGGAATGGCAGGAATGCCTGTGGAAAGCGCGCATCCTGGCGAGCTGATGGGTGGCGGCGGAGCCATGGGCTGCGGGCCATGGGCTTGGGCTTGGGCTTGGGCTGCGACAAGCGCTTGCCAGCGCTCGTTGACGGACCCGCCGGAGCAGCAAAACACGGATCATGGCAAGCGAGCCAGCTTGGCCAGCGGGACACGGATAAAAGGATTTCCTGGCGATGACCAATAGTCGACTTCCCTCCCATCGGCTTTCTTCTCCTCGGCCCTCTTCCGATCAGCCCTCGTTGATCGAAACCATGCGTGTCGAAGCCGATGGGCGGATACTGCTGCTGGACCGGCATATGAGCCGCCTGCGGAATTCCTGCGCGGCGCTGGACCGGCCCTTCCACGGCGATGCCATCCGCGAACAGGTGCTGACCGCCGCCGGCCTGTCACGTACGCCGGGCGCGCAGCGCGTGCGCCTGCTGGTCGACGGGCTGGGCCAGGCCACGGTACAGGCCACGCCGCTGCCCGATCTGCCGCCTTTGCCGGCCGTGCGCATCTGGTCCACCCGGCTCGATTCGCGTGAGCCTTATCTGCGCCACAAGACGACGCGCCGGCATTGGTACGACGCGCCGACTGCGTGGCTGGCTGACAACCCGGCGTTCTTCGATGTGCTGTTGAGTAATGAAAAGGGCGAGCTGTGCGAAGGCAGCCGCAGCAACGTCTATCTGCAACTGGGCGGCAAATGGTTCACGCCGCCTGTCGACTGCGGCTGCCTGCCCGGCGTGCAACGCACCGAGCTGCTCGAACGCGGCTGGGTGGAAGAACGCCTGCTCTACGAAGACGATTTCCCGCGCGCACGTGGAGTGCGCTTGTCCAATGCGCTGCGCGGCTGGTTCGACGTGGACTGGATCCGTACGCCGCCCGAGGATAAAGGCTAACGCGAAACAGGCGCCGGCCTGCCCGCTAAGGACCGGCGGCCCTTTTCTCCACGCGCTTTCTCAACCGCTTCCTCAGCCCCGCTCCAGGGCGAAGACCAGCGTATCCAGCCAGGTCAATCCGCGCGCGGCGAACTTGGGTTCCTTGTCCAGCATGGCGCGCCGGTCCAGCTGCCGCACTTGCGTGTGGCCTGCATACAGAGCCTGCACCTGGGCATCGCCGACAGCGAAAGGCGGACCGGGCATCTTGTCCTGCTCATAGTCCAGCGTGATCAACAGCCCGCGCGCACCCGCCGCCAGGCCAGCGTAGACATGCTGCACGTAACGCTCGCGCATGCCCGTCGGCAACGCGATCAAGGCCGCGCGGTCATACACGGCCGCGCAGCCCGCCAGCGTGGCGGCATCCAGCGCGAAGATGTCGCCACACAGGATCTCGATATTGCCGGCGCGATAGACGTCACCCGCGGCGGTGGCATGCACGCTGGGCGCCAGGCCGTTCTCGGCGAAGAACTGCGCCACCGCCAGCGGCGACAGCTCCACACCCAGCACCGGATGCCCCTGCTGTGCCAGCCAGACCATGTCCAGCGTCTTGCCGCACAGCGGCACCAGCACCCGCGCGCCCGGCGCCACGCCCAGCGTCGGCCAATACTTGGGCAACAGCGGCGTGACCCGTTCCTGATGAAACCCGGTGACGCCTTCGCTCCACCGGTCCAGCCAGAATTGCGCTTCCATAATGATCTACTCCTCCTCCGTCCACTCCACCTGCACACCCAGGCTGCGCAGGTTCTCGACGAAGTGCGGATGCGCGCGCCGGATAGGCGTGGCATTGCGGATTTCCGAGCGGCCTTCGATGCTGGCCGCCACCATGAACAGCGCGATGGCGACACGAATGATGTAGGGGCTTTCCACCACCGCCGGCCCCATGGGGGCGCCGCCGCCGAACGTGATCAATCGATGCGGATCGGAAAGAAACACGTGCGCACCGAACTTGGACAACTCCGTGGTCCAGCCCAGCGCACCGTCGTAGACCTTGTTCCAGAACATGGCGTTGCCTTGCGCGCGCACGCCCAGCGCGATGAAGATCGGCAGCAAATCCACCGGCACGTAAGGCCAGGGCGCGGCTTCCACCTTCGTCAGCACATTGCTGGTGAAAGGCACCTGCACCTTCAAGGGCCCGGCCACCGACGCCCGCGACCAACCGTCCTCGTGCGAAATCTGCACACCGAACTTGGCGAAGGTGCGATCGATCAGCGGGAAGTTGCCGGGCACGCTGTTGCGCACCACCACGTCGCCGCCGGTGATCGCGCCCAACGCCAGGAAGGTGGTGATTTCGTGGAAGTCTTCCTCGAAACGAAACTCGCCGCCGCGCAGTACCGTGCCGCCGCGCACCGACAGGCGCGACGTGCCCAGGCCTTCGATATGCGCGCCCATCATGGTCATGAAGCGGCAGAATTCCTGCACGTGCGGTTCCGACGCCGCGTTGTTCAGCGTGGACAGGCCATCGGCCGCCACCGCGCACAGCACGAAGTTTTCCGTCGTGGTCACCGACGCATAATCCAGCCAGTGATCGATGGGCTTGAGGCTGCCCGCGCGATGCACCAGCAGCGAACCATCCTGGCGTTCGATGCTGCCGCCGAAACGCTGGAACACGTCGACGTGCGGATCGATTTCGCGCACGCCCAGCGTGCAGCCCTTGACGTTGTCCTCCAGACGCGCCACGCCGAAGCGCGCCAACAACGGCGGCACCAGCATGATGGACGACCGCATTTCCTCGGGCAGATGATGGTGCGCGGGATCGAACACCGTATCGCGATGGCACAGGTCCAGCGTGCGGGTCGCGGGATCCAGCGCCACCTGGCTGCCCAGCGTGCGGAAGATCTCCAGGATCTTGCGCACGTCGGTGATGTCCGGCACGCCATGCAGGCGCAGCGGTTCAGAAGTCAGCAGCGTGGCGCACAGGATGGGGAGTACAGCGTTCTTGTTGGCCGAGGGCGTGATGCGACCGCGCAAAGGCGTGCCGCCGTGGACGATGAGATTGGACATGGAACGTGTCTAAATGAAACGGGCGAATGAACGGCCGCCCGGGCTACTTCCGCTGCGCGTACTGCATGGACTGCTCGTACTGCTCGTACTGTTCGCGTTGCCCGGGGCCGATGGTAGTGGCAGCAGTTTACTCGCCTCGCGCCGCTCAGGCAGATGCCAGGATGCGCCGCAGTGCACGGTCGGCCGCCGCCATGCCCATGGCCGCCGTCACCGTCACCACGGATCCATAACCGGCGCAGGACAAGCCTTGCGGCGCCGCGCCCGGCTCCACCTGCGCGCCCATGTCGTCTTCGGCCTCACCGGCTTGCAGCCATGCTGCCGGCAATATCGGCGGCTGGGCGAACCACAGCGCTTCCACCTGCATCTTGGGCACGCGCTTGCGCACCTTGCCGGCCTGGTCCGCGGCCTTGGGATAAGCGTGTTCGCGCCGCAGCTTGTTGCGCAGCTTGGCCAATAAAGCGTCGTTGAGCGACGTCGATAAATCGCCGGCGCGCAGGGCCAGGGGATCGGTCTTGCCACCGGCGCCGCCGCACACCAGCAGCGGGCAGCCCAGCTTGCGGGCCTGCAACACCATGGCGATCTTGGCGGCGACCTGGTCGGTGCAGTCGATGATCATGGCGTAGGGGCCGGCCAGCACCTCACCCACGTTATCCGGCGTGACGAAATCATCCACGCAATGCACCACGCATTGCGGGTTGATCCCGGCGATGCGGTCGGCCATGGCCTGGATCTTCGCCGCGCCCAGCGTGTCGGTGAGCGCGTGGATCTGGCGGTTGACGTTGGATTCGGCGATATGGTCCAGGTCGATCAGCGTCAGCGCGCCGACGCCGCAGCGCGCCAGCGCTTCGGCGGTCCAGGAACCCACGCCACCCAGCCCGGCCACCGCCACATGGGCGGCGCGCAGCCGTTGCGGCGCCTCGGGACCGTAGAGGCGGGCCAGGCCGCCGAAACGACGTTCGGCGTCGATGTCGCAGGAAGGAAGAGTGCTGGTCATGGTGGCGCGATTTTCTCACGCCGCGCCTCAAGGCCGTCAACAGGCCTCAGTTCAATTCCAGCTTGTACCCCACGCCGTAGATCGAGCGGATCAGGTCATGGCCCGGCATCACGGCGTCGAACTTGCGCCGCAGGTTCTTGATGTGGCTATCCACCGTGCGGTCGGTCACCACGCGGTGATCGGCGTACAAGTGATTCAGCAGGTGCTCGCGCGACAGGATATTGCCATCGGCCGCGGCCAGCGCTTGCAGCAGGCGGAACTCCACCGGCGTCAGCGACAGCAGTTGGCCATCCAGCTTGGCCGAATGATGCTCCGGGCGGATTTCCAGCAGCGACTGCGCCGGCAAGCCGTTGTTCTTGGCATTGGCCCGGCGCAGGATGGCCTTGACGCGCGCCACCATCTCGCGCGGACTGAAGGGCTTGCAGATATAGTCGTCGGCGCCCATTTCCAGACCGATCAAGCGGTCGATTTCCTCGACGCGCGCCGTCAGCATGATGACGGGTACATCGCTGAACGTCCGCAATTCGCGGCAGACTTCCAGGCCGTCGCGGCCGGGCAGCATCAAGTCCAGCAGCACCAGTTCGGGCTTCTTGGCACGGATGGCGGCCAAGGCCTCCCGGCCGTCGGCGATGTGCTCGGTCTCGAAATGAGCGGCTTGCAGATAGTCGGTGACCAGGGAGGCCAGCTTGGGTTCGTCTTCTACGATAAGGATCATGGTATTCCCGCGAGTTCTATGTGATTGGCCCCTTCGGCCAGGGGAATTTCGATACGTACAGCCAGCCCGCCCAGTGGCGAAGGCATGGCCTTGATGCTGCCGCGGTGTGATTCAACGATGCGTTGGCAGATTGCCAGGCCCAGGCCCGCGCCCCCGCTTTCGCGGCTGCGCGAAGCGTCGACGCGATACAGCCGGTCGAACAGGCGCGGCAGGTGCTGCGCCGGCACGCCTGGCGCCGAGTCCTGGCAAACGACTACCAACTGACGCCCTTCCGTGCGCACATCGAGCTGGACGCGGCCGCCAGGATCGGTGTAACGCAGGGCGTTTTCCAACAAGTTATTCATCAGCTGCATCAAGCGCTGGCGATCCCCTTCGATGGTCGCGCCGGGTTCGGCCACGGTGGCTTCGATGCTCAAGCCACGCGCCCGCATGCGATCGTGGAAGGCGTCGGCGGCCATGGCAGCGATTTCACCCATGTCCACCGGCTCCATGCGATAGGACAACGCGCCCACGTCCGCCAGGGAAAGATCGTAGAGGTCGTCGATCAGCTTGCTCAACAGCCCCACTTCCGACTGCAGCGACGCCAGCGCCGCCGGTGAAAACTTGCGCACGCCGTCCTGCAGGGCTTCCAGTTCGCCGCGCAACACGGCCAGGGGCGTGCGCAATTCGTGCGATATATCGGCCATCATCTCGCGCCGCAAGGCCTCCGTGCGTTCCAGGGCAAAGGCCAGGCGGTTGAAGTCCTGGCCCAGGCGCCCCAGCTCGTCGGCCGAGGTCACGTTCACACGCGTCGAGTAATCGCCCGCCGACAGCTTGTGCGTGGCCCGCGCCAGCCGCCGCACCGGCGCCAGGAAAACCCGCGCCAGCAGAATACTGACCAAGGCGGCCAACAGGGCGGACAGCGTGCCGATGACCCAGGTCGCCTCCGACTGCTCGCGCTGGAACCGTTGATCCGACTCGTTCGGCATGCGGTCCGGGAAGGGCGTGACCAGCCAGCCCACCGTCATGCCGTTCACACTGATTGCATGGCGCGGGGCACTGGGCACGGGATTGCCGCCGGCGACCACGCGCAATTGCGCATCCAGCAGGGTAAAGGGCGGCGCCAGGAAATCGTGCCCGCGCGGCGGACCGCCCATGACGTCGTCGGGTCCACCGCCCGGTTCGTAAGTGTCCCTGTCGTCGCCATGCCCACCCGGCGGTGCGTCCCGTCCGGCGCCGCGCCCCCGCGGTCCCGGCCCTTGCCCGGGGGGCGGCCACAGGAAGGAGCCGAAATCCGGCGGCAGCTCGAAGGGACCGCGTCCGCGATACGAACGCTGCCCCATGCCTTCGTCCGGCGGCGGCAGGGTCAATAGATGGTTCCACAGCGAATCATTGCCGCGCAAGGCATCCCAGTCACCGTCATCGCGGTAGACGTCCGCCAGGGTTTGGCGCAAACGTTCGATGCGGCGGCCTTCGCGTTCCTTGACGTAGGAGAAGAAATGTCGCTCGAAGTTCCAGCGTACAGCCGCCCCCATAGCCAGGGTGACGATCAGGCAGGTGGCCAAGATGGCCAGGAACAGTTTGAAGGTGATGCCTAGTTTCATGGCGAGTGGAGGTGCCGCACACGCGGCTGGATCGGCCATTGCCGCTGGCATGTTAACCAGGGCTGGCAAGTGATGGCGTTATTTTGCGTTGGGTTTCATAAAATCTACGCATTAGCTTTCATTCCGCTCACAGCTGGCCCACACACGTAGCCAAGCGATACGAACAATTGCAGCCAACTGAATGGAGAATCGGCGAACTTAGGCGACAAAGAGTGAAAAGACCTTGACAAGCCTGGTTGTTATCGTACTTTTTTGCTGCGCTGCAACTCGACATAACAGGGAGTACGGCACAAAATAGCGACAAATAACGCCGTGTCAGCCACTCCATTGCCCCCCTCTGATGAAGCCGCAGCACCCGCCATATCCGGTGCGGCGCTCCTGTGCATCATCAATATGCTGAATCACGTGGCCCTGACCGGGGGCCGCGTTACGGTTTCGCTGAGTGCCCTGCACCTGGGCATGTCCACCTTCAAGGTGGGCGCACTTATCGCCGTTTTCGCCATACTTCCCATGCTTTTCTCCGTAAAAGTCGGAAGATGGGTGGATCGTGTAGGTATCGCCAAGCCCATGGCCTGCGGCACGGGACTCCTGATCTGCGGCACGGTAGCCCCAGCCCTGGTGCCCACCCAGATCACCCTGCTGCTGGCCTCCAGCTGTATCGGCATCGGCTTCATGCTGCATCAGGTGGCCACGCAAAATATCCTGGGCATGGCGCCACATCGCACCCGCCTGCGTAACTTCTCCTGGATGTCGCTGGCCTTGGGCGCGTCCGGCTTCAGTGGGCCGCTGTTCGGCGGCATCGCCATCGACCACATGGGCAATGATGCGGCCTTTGCTCTGCTGTCGCTAGGTCCCATTACCGCCGCGGCCGGCCTGTATTACATGCGTGACCAGTTGCGCAGCGTGCGGCCTGGCGCCGCCGGCGACGTCGCCAGGCGCAATATCCGCGAACTGATCGCATTACCCGCCCTTCGTCGCATTCTTTTCGTCAATACGATCCTGTCGGGCGCCTGGGACAGCCATTTGTTCATCGTCCCCATTTTCGGGGTGTCGATTGGCCTGTCCGGCACGACAATCGGCATCATATTGGCCTCATTCGCGGCGGCAACTTTCGTTATTCGCCTGCTTCTGCCTCTCATCCAGCGTCGCGTAACTTCCTGGACGCTGATCCGTATGGCGATGGGAACCGCTGCGGCCGATTTCATGATTTACCCGCTGTTCACCGACGTTGCATTCCTGATCGGCCTTTCTTTCGCCCTGGGGCTGGCCCTGGGCGTCAGCCAGCCCAGCATCCTGGCCTTGCTGCATCAACACTCCCCGCCGGGCCGAGCCGCCGAAACCGTGGGGCTGCGCATGGCCTTGATTAACGGTTCTCAGGTATCTCTCCCATTGACCTTCGGCGCACTGGGTGCGGTAATCGGGGTTGCGCCGCTGTTCTGGGCCTATGCCTTGGCCTTGATGGCCGGCGGCTGGCTCAATCGCAATCCACCCGCGGAGGCGGAACGTTAAGCCGCGGCGCCACCTGCTACTGCACTAAGTGAACCCGCGTGAAACTTGCAACACCCTCCTGCCCCCTCCCCTCCGATTTCCGTCTGTGGACGCCAGATGAACGCCAAGCCTCGCTCGACGCCGCGCTAAGCGACTGGCGCGAAGGCGAAGACGTCTGGGTCTTCGGCTATGGCTCCCTGATCTGGCGGCCGGAATTCGATTTCCTGGAAAGACGCAAAGCTACCCTGCGCGGCCACCATCGGGCGCTGTGCCTATGGTCGCGGGTCAATCGTGGCACGCCGGAGACGCCCGGGCTGGTATTCGGCCTGGATCGCGGCGGTTCCTGCCAGGGGATGGTCTACCGCCTGCACGGCCAGGCGGTGCGGGAACGCTTCACCGCCCTGTGGCAGCGCGAAATGTCGACCGGGTCCTATCTGCCGCGGTGGTTGAACTGCGCCACCGACGACGGCCCGGTGCGGGCACTGGTTTTCATCATGAATCGCGCCAGCCCCGCTTATATCGCGGCCCTGCCGGATGAGGACGTCCTGGCCATCGTACGCCGCGCCAGCGGTAAATACGGCCCGTGCACCGAATACGTCACGCAGACGGCCTATGCCCTGAAGGACGCGGGCATCCACGATTTCAAGCTGCAGCGCCTGGCGCGGTTGCTGGAACAGGCGGCGGACCCGCTGCCTGAGTCCTGAGTCCTGAGTCCTGAGTCCTGAGTCCTGAGTCCTGAGTCCTGAGTCCTGAGTCCTGAGCGGACAGTTTGACCGTCTTTTACCGACGCCCTGACGGAGCGCAAATCCAGCGCAAATCGACGTAAAACCACGCTCAAAGCCGACAGAGGGGCAACGGCGGTACACTGAGTGCGTTTCTTTTGCATCGCGGCACACCCGGCGCCGCGTCCGCCATCATGAGCCTTGCCGATCTGCGCCAAATCTACGACAAGCACGAGCTGCTGGAGTCCCAGGCAGCCGCGTCGCCCTTCGATCAATTCGCCGCCTGGTTCGACGAAGCGCTGGCGGCCGAAGTCCCCGAGCCCAATGCCATGACCCTGGCCACCGTGGACACCACGGGCCAGCCGTCCGCGCGCATCGTGCTGGTCAAGGGCGCGGACGAACGGGGCTTTGTGTTCTACACCAATTACGAGTCGCGCAAGGGCCATGACCTTGCCGAGAACCAGCGCGCCAGCCTGTTGTTCTTCTGGCAGCCGCTGGAGCGGCAGATCCGCATCGAAGGCCACGTCGAGAAAGTAAGCGCCGAGGAATCGGATGCCTATTACAGGAGCCGCCCGCTGGGTTCGCGCATCGGCGCCTGGGCTTCGCACCAGAGCCAGCCTGTCACCCGCGAGGCCTTGGAAGCGACCACCCGCGAATTCGAGCAGCGCTACGGCGAAACGCCGCCGCGGCCGCCGCACTGGGGCGGCTACCGGGTGGTGCCGGCCCGCTTCGAGTTCTGGCAGGGCCGGCCTTCGCGGCTGCATGACCGCCTGGTATATGAACTAAATGCCAAGCAATGGCTACTCAGCCGTATCTCGCCCTGATTCCGGATTCTCGCGCTCGTGAGCGCCTTACTGCAGCATGCCAGCATCCCCGCCTGATTTCGACGCTCCGTTTTTCCGTACCGCTCTGGGCCGTTTCGCCACTGGCGTGACCGTTGTCACGGCCATGAGCGACGATGGCCAGCCCATAGGGATGACCGTCAGCTCGTTCAACTCGGTTTCGCTGAACCCGCCCCTGGTCCTGTGGAGCTTGTCGCGCGATTCCTCGTCGCTGGCGGCGCTGCAGCGTTGCCAGCGCTACGTCATCAACGTCCTGTCCGCCGACCAGTTGGCCTTGGCCAAGCGTTTTGCCAGCGGCAGCGCACCCGAGCGCTATGCCGGCGTGCATACCGAACGCGCGCCGGGCGGCACCTTGATGCTGGGCAGCGAATGCGCGGCCTGGTTCGAATGCCACAACCGCAGCCGCTATGAAGAAGGCGACCACGTCATCATGGTGGGTGAAGTCGAGCATTGCGGCCATAGTGGCGCACTGCCGCTGGTCTATCATGCGGGCGGTTTCGACCTGACGCCACAGCCGGAACAGATGCGATGACTGCTGGCATGGTTTTCACCAGTGTAGCCATGGCCTGACTATCCATCCGACCACAGCCGCCCAACCGCAGCCGCCCTGCCCACCGCCCCCACAGACGCTTCCCCCTTTGATCGCCATGCAGCATAACGACTACATCCTGACCCTTTCCTGCCCGGATCGCACCGGCATCGTCTATCGCGTCAGCGGCCTGCTGTTCGAGCTGGGATGCAACATCCTGGATTCGCAGCAGTTCGGCGACGACGAGACGGGTCGTTTCTTCCTGCGGGTGCATTTCGACTTGCCGCCCGCCACCAGCGCCGAGGCCCTGCGCGCACGCTTCGACGTTCTGGCGCAGGACTTCGGCATGGATATGCAGTTGCACGACGCGCGCCGCAAGGAACGCCTGTTGATCATGGTGAGCAAGCAGGGCCATTGCTTGAACGACCTGTTGTTCCGGGTCAAGAGTGGCCAGCTGCACGCGGAAATCGCGGCCATCGTGTCCAATCACAACGACTATGCCGGACTGGCGGCATCGTATGGCGTGCCCTTCCATCATCTGCCGGTCAGTGGCGACAACAAGGCGGAGCAGGAGCGGCAGGTGCTCGAACTGGTGGAGCGCGAGGGCGTGGACCTGGTGGTCCTGGCGCGCTATATGCAGATCCTGTCTTCGGACATGTGCCGAGCGCTATCCGGCCGCGCCATCAATATCCACCACAGCTTCCTGCCCAGTTTCAAGGGCGCGCGGCCCTATCACCAGGCGCATCAGCGCGGCGTGAAGATCATCGGCGCCACGGCGCACTACGTGACGGCGGACCTGGACGAAGGTCCCATCATCGAGCAGGACATCGAGCGCGTGGACCACACCATGACCGCCCAGGACCTGACCCAGGTCGGCAGCGATGTGGAGTCGCTGGTGCTGTCACGCGCGGTGCGCAGCCACATCGAGCATCGCATTCTGCTGAACGGCGCCCGTACCGTCGTGTTCCGCTAGGACAAAAGAAAGCCCCGCCTGGTTGAGGGGGGGCTCAGGCGGGGCTTGGTACTACAACCACGCTACTGCCGCGGCTGCGTATCGGTACTGCGTACTACGGTACTGCGTACTTCGGTATTGAGTGCTGCGGTACTACGTACTTCCGAGTTGCGTACTGCTTTACTGCCTACTTCTGTACTACGTACTTCCCGGTACTCCACGCGCGTCGGGGGGCTGACACGCGTTTACTACACCAGTAGCGCGGCGCCGAACGCACTCATCCAGCGCCGCGTGGTCGATATTCAAACACCTTCGAACGGCACGTTATCAGTGTCACCGAAAGCGATGGCACCGGGCGTCTTCGCCACGTCGGCAGCGACTTGGGCGCGCGACACGTTCGAATCGGCTTGGGCAGCGAACGGGACGTTATCCACGTCGCCGAAGGCAACCAGGCCTTCATTCTTGGCTTGCTGCAGTTCGGCTTGAATCTGCGCGCGGCTGGTCGAGCTATCGGCTTGGCCGTAGGTACCTTGGAAAGGCACGTTATCGATGTCACCACGGGGGGTACCGGCTTGGGCGGCACCGATCAGGGCAAACGAAACAATCAGCGAGGTAGCGATGGTCTTCATGGCAGTTCTCCAGTCCTTGAGGGTGGGAGCAGACCTGGCCGGGTAATTCCGGGAGGTCTGTTGCTGTTCCCGATGACTGAATTCTGCGCTTTCAAGCTCTAGGGATAAACCCTAGGCTATCGAAATGACTATTCCATATATCGCGCTAATTCATCCGTTTTTCTTATATCGGCGATAGCCCTTCCCTAAGGGCTGGCGGAAACTATAAAAACAAGGCCCCGGCGCTGCAGGGCAGCGCCGGGGCTGGATCTAGCCTGGGACGCCGGGCTCGGGACACCCCGCCCCGGAGCATCGAGCTGAAATGCCCAGCTCAGAGCGTCGAGCTCAGACGCGTCGAATTCTAAGCGTCGAATTCACAGCGTCGAATTCTAAGCGTCCAGTTCAATGCGTGAGGATCTTGGACAGGAACTGCTGGGCGCGCGGTGAGCGGGCTTCCAGATTGCCGAAGAACTCTTCCTTCGGGCAGTCTTCCACGATGTGGCCGCCCACGTCCATGAAGACGACGCGATTCGCCACCTTGCGGGCGAATCCCATTTCGTGGGTGACGACCATCATGGTCATGCCTTCACGCGCCAGGTCCACCATCACATCCAGCACCTCGTTGACCATTTCCGGATCCAGCGCCGAAGTCGGCTCATCGAACAGCATGGCGATGGGATCCATCGCCAGCGCCCGCGCAATCGCCACCCGCTGCTGCTGCCCGCCGGACAACTGCCCCGGGAACTTGTCCTTGTGCGAGGCCAGGCCCACTCGGTCCAGCAGCTTCAGCGCGCGCGCCTGTGCCTCTTCCTTGCCGCGCCCCAGCACCTTCATCTGGGCCAGCGTCAGGTTCTCCGTCACGGTCAGGTGGGGAAACAGTTCGAAGTGCTGGAACACCATCCCAACCCGGGAGCGCAGCTTGGGCAGATTCGTCTTCGCATCCCCCACCGACGTCCCGTCGACGATGATCTCGCCTTTCTGGAACGGCTCCAGCGCATTCACCGTCTTGATCAGCGTCGACTTGCCCGACCCTGACGGCCCGCAGACCACCACGACCTCGCCCTTGGCGACCGATGTCGTGCAGTCATTGAGCACCTGGAAATCGCCATACCACTTGCTGACATTCTTGATTTCTATCATTGCTTATACCCTTGGGGTCGCCCGCCTTAGCGGATGATGGCCATGCGTTGCTGCAGGCGTCGCACCAGACGCGACGCCACGAAGCAGATTACGAAATACACCGCCGCGGCGAACAGATACATCTCCACCAGACGGCCGTCGCGCTGCGCCACCTTGGCGGCCGCGCCCATGAAGTCGGTCAAGGACAACACGTATACCAGCGACGTATCCTGGAACAACACGATCGTCTGCGTCAGCAGCACCGGCATCATGTTGCGGAAGGCCTGCGGCAGGATCACATTACCCATTACCTGGAAGTAATTCAGACCAAGTGCCTGCCCGGCGGCCACTTGTCCGCGCGAAATGGACTGGATACCGGCCCGCATGATCTCGCAATAGTAAGCCGCTTCGAACAAGGTAAACGTGATCAAGGCGGAGGTAAACCCGCCCACCGTCAACGGCCGGCTGGCGCCTGTCACCCAGGCGCCGATATACGGCACCAGGAAGTAGAACCAGAAGATCACCAGCAGCAGCGGCAAGGCGCGCAGGCCGGTCACGTAGGCCGTGGCGATACCGTTCAACAAGCGGTTGGACGACAAGCGCATCATCGCCAGTATCGTCCCGAGTATCAGCCCGCCCACCGCCGACAGCACCGTCAACTGCAAAGTGAACACCATGCCGTCGCGGAACAGGTAAGGCGCGGTGCGGACGATGACATCCCAATCGAATCCGTTATTCATGTCCGCCCCTTAATGCCCGCCGGTGTTGACGCGGGTGCCCATGAATCCGGGCACCGCCACACGGCGTTCCAGCAGTCGCGCCAGTATCTGCACAATCATGTTCAAGAAGAAATACAGAATGGTCGCGCCGGCGAAGGCCTCGAACACCTGGAAGCTGAATTCCTGCATCGAGCGCGCGCTACCGGTCAGTTCCAGCAGTCCGATGGTGAACGCGATGGACGTGTTCTTGATCAGGTTGAGGAATTCCGACGTCAGCGGCGGCAGGATGATGCGAAACGCCATGGGCAGCAGAACATAGCGATAGACCTGCGCGGGACGCAGCCCCAGCGCCGTACCGGCCATGCGCTGTCCGCGCGGTAACGCGCCGATGCCGGCGCGCACCTGTTCGGCCACCCGCGACGAGGTGAAGAAGCCCAGGCAGAACACCGCCGGCCAGAACATGGCCCAGGGCGGCGCCATTTGCTTGATCTCGTCGCCCAAGGCCTTGGGCATCAATTCCGGCAGGACGAAGTACCAGAGAAACATCTGCACCAGCAGCGGGATGTTGCGGAACAACTCCACATAGCAGGTGCCGATGCGTTGTGCCAGCTTGCTCTCGGTGGTGCGCATCACACCGATGATGGCGCCCAGCGACAAGGCGAGCACCCAGGCGAGCAGCGCGGTGGAGACAGTCCAACCCAGGCCGCGCCACAAAGTATCCAGATAGGAACCCGACCCGTCGGGTGCCATCTCGAAGAAGATGGACCAGTTCCAGTTGTAATGCATGGTTTTCCAGAAAAAACGGGATATCCCCGGACGGGGTAACTCACCGAAAAGAAGGCCGTTCCACAGCGGAATCGGCCTTCTTCGAGAAGAGCTCAGCGTATCAAGGACCGATTACGGCAATAGGTCCAAGCCACCCAACTCTTCTCAAGAACCCAGACATATCCAGGGCACAGCGGATCCGGGTCTCCCGGTCCGCCAGTGCCGCCCCCCTGGGGGGGCCGCGCTACGCGCGGTAGGGGGGTTACTTATACGAAGCGGGATCGCCCGAATCCGTCGGCGCGGCCAGCACCTTCTTCAGCGGTTCGCTCATCGGCAGGTTCAGGTTGACGTTCTTCGGCGGAATCGGCTTCATGAACCACTTGTCGTAGAACTTGGCAACCGTGCCGTCCTTGATCATCGCGACCACCGCGTCGTCCACCACCTTCTTGAAGGCGGGATCGTTCTTCGGTTCGATCATGGCGTAGGGTTCGACCGAGTAGGCTTCCTTGCCGATCACCCACTCGCTGGGGTTGCGCGACGTGGCAACCAGGCCGGCCAGCAGCACGTCATCCATCAGGAAGGCCGTGGCGCGGCCGCTTTCCACGGTCAGGAAGGCTTCAGCGTGATCCTTGGCCGGGATGATGTTCATGCCCAGCTTCTGTTCGGCATTGGCCTCGGTCGTCCACTTGATGTTGCTGGTGCCGGCGGTGGAGATGACGGTCTTGCCCTTCAGGTCGGCCAGGGAATTGATGTTGGACGACTTCTTCGCCACGTAGCGGTTGGCGGTGACGAAGGTGGTGGGCGCGAAGCTGACCTGCTTCTGGCGCTCCAGGTTGTTGGTGGTGGAGCCGCACTCCAGGTCCACCGTGCCGTTGGCGACCAGCGGAATACGCGTGGACGACGTCACCGGAACCAGGTTCACCTTCAGGGTCTTGCCGACGCTCTTTTCCACGGCCTTGACGATGCCGTAGCAAATATCCATGGAGTAGCCGATCGGCTTCTGCGCGTCATCCAGATAGGAGAACGGCAGCGATGCATCGCGATAGCCGAGCGAAATGGTTCCCGAGGACTTGATCTGGTCGAGGCGGCCGTCTGCGTGGGCAGCGACCGAAGCCAGGGAGGTGGCAGCGGCAAGAGCAGCGATGAGCAACGTTTTTTTCATGTATGAAATCCCATGGTCTGGAAAGGCCCCTTGGTCCGCGGATAGCGACGTGGGGGAACGGAAAGGTATTGTTTCAGATCGGAGCATTAAAACAATCGGTAATAGCCCTTTAATAACTCCGGCTGCCAATACGCAAGCAGGTCTTATTCTGGCGGAAAAATGCCGACTCTGTTTTGACGAGCATTTACGTATTTTGAACGGTTGGAAAGGCGTTAGTGCCCTCGCCATTACTAGGGCAAACCCTTAAATGGCGCGCTTTCCCTGCTGATTACCGCGCATCCATGATGAATACTTTGGTCAAGTATTCGAGTCACCGCCTGCTACCGCCTGCAACCACGCCTGGAAAATCTTCAAGGTTTCCAGGCGGCTGCCCGATTCAGGGTGACTGAAGTAGTAGCCATGCGGAACGCGCAGTGCGCCCGGGCAGGCCTCCGTCACGCGGCCGGCATCCAGGGCGTCCTGGGCCAGGAAGCGCGGGACCAGGCCCACGCCCAGGCCGGCTTCCGCGGCGGCCAGCACCATGGTGAACAATTCATAGCGCGGGCCACCTGCCGCGTGGGGGCCGTAGGTGTGGCGGTTCTGGCCGTACCAGTCGCGCCAGGCATCGGGGCGCGATGACAAGTGCAGATGGGGCATGGCGCCCAGCGGGCCTTCCCCTGCCCCGCGCGCGGCGGCCATGGAAGGTGCGCAGACCGGCACCAGCTCCTTTTCGCGGAACAACAGCACGCCCCGCGTGCCGGGCCAGACGTGATCGCTGTGATACAGCGCGCCGTCGAAGGGCTGGTCCTTGAACTGGAAAGGCAGCGTGCGCACGGACAGGCTGACCGTGATGTCCGGATGACGCCGGGCGAAATCCGCCAGGCGGGGGATCAGCCACGTGGTGGCCAGGGTCGGCACCACGGCGATATGCAGGCTGCGGCCCATGCCGGTGCGGCTGACCAGGCCGAAGGTGTCTTTTTCGATCTGGTCCAGATGCTGGCGGATGCGGCCGGCGTATTCGGCGCCCGGCTCGGTCAATACGATGCGCCGGCGCACCCGTGTGAACAGTTGCACGCCCAGCCGCTGCTCGAGGCTGGCCACCTGGCGGTAGACCGCGCTATGGGTCAGGGACAGCTCCTCGGCCGCGCGGGAGAACGTTCCCAGACGGGCGGTGGCTTCGAAAGCCTGCAAGGCAGTCAGGTTGGGGATGCCGGAGCGCATGGTGAGGGTGGCTGGTCTGTAGGGGAACGAGTGGCAGGGGGCCGGCAAAAGCAGCTTGCCGGATGAGGAAGCCCGCCCCATCGCGGGATAAAGCAAAAAAACGTACTGGTAACACCTGCTGCGCCGCAGCATTACAAACTCGTGCGCGCACCGCACTAGATTGTGCAATTTTATCAATTGCAATGTGCAGCCAAGGAACATTATCCTCGCCAGTATCCCTGACTCCGTTTAGACCTCCGCACGCAGCCATGTCGAATCCGCAACAACCCCGCCTGGGCGGGCATATCCTTGTCGATCAACTCGTCGCCCACGGCGTGAAGCACGTTTTCTGTGTGCCGGGCGAAAGCTACCTGGCCGTTTTGGATGGCCTGCATGACGCCAATATCGACGTCACCGTGTGCCGCCAGGAAGGCGGCGCCGCCATGATGGCCGATGCCCACGGCAAGCTCACGGGCCAACCCGGCATCTGCATGGTCACGCGTGGCCCCGGTGCGTCCAACGCGCTGGCCGGCGTCCACATCGCCTTGCAGGATTCCACGCCCATGATCCTGTTCGTCGGCCAGATCGAACGCGGCATGCGCGAACGTGAAGCCTTCCAGGAAATGGACTATCGCGCCGTGTTCGGCACGCAGGCCAAGTGGGTCACGGAAATCGACCAGGTCGAACGTATTCCCGAACTGATTTCGCGCGCCTTCCATGTGGCCACCTCCGGCCGTCCCGGCCCCGTGGTCATCGCGCTGCCGGAAGACATGCTGGTGGAAACCGCCACCGTGCCGGACGCGCCGCATTATGAAGTCGTCGAAAGCGCCCCCACGCCGGCGCAGCTGGCTGAACTGGAAATCCTGCTGGCTTCGGCCGAATCGCCCATCGCCATCCTGGGCGGCACCCGTTGGGACGCCAAGGCCGTGGCCGAGTTCGCGGCTTTCGCCGAACGCTTCCAACTGCCGGTGGGCGTGTCTTTCCGCCGCCAGATGCTGTTCCCCGCCGATCACCCCTGCTTCGCCGGCGATGTCGGCATCGGCCTGAATCCGGCCCTGCTCAAGCGCGTGGCGGAAGCCGACCTGGTGCTGCTGGTGGGCGGCCGCATGTCGGAGATGCCCAGCCAGTCCTACACCCTGTTCGACATCCCCGTGCCCAAGCAGAAGCTGGTGCACGTGCATCCGGACAGCGGCGAACTGAACCGTGTGTACCGCGCCAACGTGGCGATCAACACCTCGCCCGTTGCCTTCGCGCGCACGCTGAAGGACCTGAAGGCGCCGTCGCGCACGCCGTGGGCGGTCGACACGGAAGCCATGCACGCGTCCTATCTGAAGTGGAGCGATCCGTCGGCCATCAAGACCGCCGGCAAGCTGCAGATGGGCCAGGTCATGCAATACCTGGAAGAACACCTGCCGGCCGACGCCGTCATGACCAACGGCGCCGGCAATTACGCCACGTGGCTGCATCGTTTCCACCGCTTCCAGAAGTACGGCACGCAGTTGGCACCTACCTCCGGTTCGATGGGCTACGGCCTGCCCGCCGCCGTGGGCGCCAAGCGCGTATTCCCCAGCCGCACGGTGGTCTGCTTCGCCGGTGACGGCTGCTTCATGATGCATGGCCAGGAATTCGCCACCGCCGTGCAATACGCCCTGCCCATCATCGTGCTGGTGATCGACAACGGCATGTACGGCACCATCCGCATGCACCAGGAAAAGCACTATCCGGGCCGCATCTCCGCCACGGAATTGAACAACCCGGATTTCGCCGCGTATGCGCGCGCGTTCGGCGGCCATGGCGAACGCGTGGAAAGCACCGAGGAATTCGGTCCGGCCTTAGAACGCGCGGTGGCCAGCGGCCGCCCGGCGATCCTGCACTGCCTGATCGATCCCGAGGTGATCTCGCCGGCCACGACGCTGGAGAAGATCCGCGACGCGGCGTTGCAGGCGAAGAAATAAAAGGCGGCAAGGCGGGCGCTTGTTTGGATGGTTTGGCCCAGGATGGGACCCGGCTGGAGATTGGACCAGCCGGACCATTCCGATTCAGGCCAGGCGCCTTCTTCGATGCCCGCCCAGCCGGCGACTCGTTCGCGCGGCCTTGGCGCTTATATGTTGAGGCACTTTGCGGCACCGCGCCGACGAGCCGACACAACACCAAAGACATTCAAAACACGACTTTTTACCGAGGTGACTCCATGTCTTCGACGCCATCTTTCAACTGGGAAGATCCCCTGTTGCTCGATTCCCAACTGACCGAGGAAGAGCGCATGGTGCGCGACGCCGCTGCCGCTTATTCGCAGGACAAGCTGGCGACGCGCGTGCTCAATGCCTTCCGCAACGAGCAGACCGATGTCGCCATCTTCCGCGAGATGGGCGAGCTGGGCCTGCTGGGCCCCACCATTCCCACCGAGTACGGTGGTTCCGGCCTGAACTACGTCAGCTACGGCCTGATCGCTCGTGAAGTGGAACGTGTCGATTCCGGCTACCGCTCGATGATGAGCGTGCAGTCGTCGCTGGTAATGGTGCCGATCAATGAATTCGGCAGCGAGGAACAGAAGCAGAAGTATCTGCCCAAGCTGGCCAGCGGCGAGTGGATCGGTTGCTTCGGCCTGACCGAACCCAACCATGGTTCCGACCCCGGCGGCATGGACACGCGCGCGGTGAAGACCGCCAACGGCTACAAGCTGACCGGCAACAAGATGTGGATCACGAATTCGCCGATCGCCGATGTGTTCGTGGTGTGGGCCAAGGCGGTCGGCGGCGAATACGACGGCAAGATCCGCGGCTTCATCCTTGAGAAAGGCATGAAGGGCCTGTCGGCGCCGGCGATCCACGGCAAGGTGGGTCTGCGTGCGTCGATCACCGGCGAAATCGTCATGGACGAAGTGGAAGTAGGCGAACAGCAGATGCTGCCCAAGGTCAGCGGCTTGAAGGGTCCCTTCACGTGCTTGAACTCGGCCCGCTACGGCATCGCCTGGGGCGCATTGGGTGCCGCTGAATTCTGCTGGCACACCGCGCGCCAGTACACGCTGGACCGCAAACAGTTTGGCCGCCCCTTGGCTGCCAACCAGTTGATCCAGAAGAAACTGGCCGACATGCAGACCGAGATCACCTTGGGCCTGCAGGGTTGCCTGCGTTTGGGCCGCATGAAGGATGAAGGCACGGCGGCGGTTGAAATCACGTCGATCATGAAGCGCAATTCCTGCGGCAAGTCGCTGGACATCGCGCGCATGGCGCGGGATATGTTGGGCGGCAACGGCATTTCCGATGAATTCGGTATTGCGCGCCACCTGGTGAATCTGGAAGTGGTGAATACTTATGAAGGTACGCACGACGTGCACGCGCTGATTCTGGGCCGCGCGCAGACAGGGATTCAGGCTTTCTCCTGATCGTTCGTATTGATATATTGGAAGCGCGCCCGCGCGTTTCGTTGGTCTGAATAGCCCCAGGCATTTATTGCCTGGGGCTATTTGTTTTACAAGGGCGGCAAATAAGGGATTGCATCCTGGCTGACGGGGGCAAATTAGCATTTCCTCGATAACTTATTTATCAGAAAACAACAAGTTGTCCGGACTATTTCACCACAGAAGCCGCTCCGAGATATAACAACTCAATAACAATAAATTGCATACCGTGCGTGCCATTATCGATCGAGAATGCTTTCTCACCGCCACGAGCGGTCCCGCCGCTATTCAGAAAGCGGCCTATCGAGGAGAGCGCGCATGGAAAAAAGTACCGATAAAAAATCCCACAATGGGATGGAGGACAGCGAAATCAAACTAGCTGCACCGATTTGGGAATTGGCATTCTTTAATGGCAACAACATCGTAACTCAACCTTTCCATGACGCGTGTGCAGGTAGCGGCTATCCTGTGCTCGTCCCCTCGAACGACGACATGCGGCTCGGTGATGTCATCAACCTCTACGCGTATAGCAGTATCGATACCAATCGTACTGTCAAGGCACCACTCTCTAGCTACACGCTGATCCAGGGCGATATAGGCAACAATCTCGTCCTTGATTTTCCCGTAGAAGCTCCCCCCATGGAAACCAACGGCGACTACAACTTGGCATATCAATATTTGAGGGATGGCGTTAGCCTAGGCGATTCGGAGCCCACTCTCATTACTATCGATCTATTTAATACGAATCCATATGGGTTTATCTCTCCGAACCTGGCCCCGCCAATCGTATCGCCACTTATTTATAACCTGGACGACTATAATAAAAATCTTCCCATTGAGTTCTCAGCCATCTTCAAAGATGCGTCCACGATCCGCCAAGGCGATACTATCCAGCCCAGCTTCCATGTTATCGGGTACACCATGGGAAATTACAACGTTGTGAGCGACAGGAAAGCAACGCCATACACGATCACCAAAGCTGACATTAGGGCAGGTACCACGGTGTTCAAATTCCCTGACCCGACCTCGACTCCTCCCCGGCAGACATGGACGCAATCGGATCTTGCGGGAATTGACGGCTCCAGAGGGGGCATGTTTGTCACTTACAAAGGGGCCGGTAATGCCGTCTCTGAAAGCTCTCCAACATCAACTTGGACGGTAGACGTCGTGGCCCCTTACTCGCAACCGCCACACTTACGAGTGGAGGAAGCTCTGGCCGAGATAAAGCGAGTCCGCGAGGCTGAGCTGGCCAAGCGGCACGCGGGCAAGACTACTCCGGATGCCTGATGAACAGTCGCCACTCCACAGGAGGGATTGCATGAAAAAAATGATTAACCAGCAGCCTCGCAGTGCGGATGCGGATACCAAACTAGCTGCGCCGGTTTGGGAGCTCGCGGGCGTGTTTGGGAACGTTATCACTCAAGAGCAGCACGACGCTTTCCGCAAAGACGGCTATCCGGTCATTGTCAATCAGTTCGACGGTATGCAAGCCAGCGACGTCATTAATCTTTATGTCTACGAGAGCGCCGATCCCAATCGTACGCTGAAGTTTCCGGTCAAGAGCCACACCCTGAGCGAGAAAAACCTAGGTGACGATGTCCAGCTAAAAATCCACGTCGACAAGCCACCGTTGGAAATCAATGGTGACTACTACCTGGCTTACGAATATTTGAAAGGAGGGGTAAACAGCCTCGGCGACTCGGATGCGACCGCTCTAACCGTAGCACTGAAAACCTCAAGTCCATATGGGTACGTTTCTCCCGATCTGGACGCGCCAGCTGTGCTGCCAAGCTCGTATAACCGGGCAGACTGGGACAACAATCAAACCATCAATTTCCGAGTTACCTTCAGGGACGCTTCGAAGCTCAAAGAAGGCGATAGTATTCAGCCGAGTTTCCACGTCGAGGGTGTGACGTCGGGGAATCTCAATCGCGTAACCGATAGGGACGTGACGCCTTACAAGATTACCGCAGCTGACATCGCAGCGGGCACCGCGGTATTCAAATTCCCCGACCCGACGTCGACGCCTCCCCGCCAGACATGGACGCACGCCGATCTTCAGTTGATTGAGGCATCCGAGGGAGGGATGTACTTCAAGTACCACGAGGTTGATAAAGCCGTATCTGTAAGTTCTCCTGCAACGCCGTTCAGGATTGACACGGTGAACCCTTACTCTAATCCGCCCATCACAGGTGGAGGAGCCGCCGGCGGAGATCGAACGAAAAAGTGAGGCGACGCAGGCCCTGCGGTGCACTAATGACACGGACACGGACGACGTACATGGCTTGATTCCGAGCGTGCTTGTTCAGACGCTGATGCAGGCAATCTCTGCGGCAATACTATCGCTCCTTGAAAGGCGTCAAAGCGCGTTCCAATTCAATGGCCTCGGATAACTCCGGGGCCATTTTAGTTAATGAGCTCCGCCCTTGAACAGATGGAGCCACCCAGTGAAAAAGGCCGACAAGCAAGTTTCCTTAACAGCAGAGCATGCCGATCTAAGCGATATCGCTGAAAGTAAAGTTTCGTTGCAGGATATTGCCTGCCGTCGAGTTTGTGGATCGTGCAGACTGCTTTCACCTTTACTTGCCTTGGTCCTACCCCACCAGGGCCCACCCCACGGAGCAGATCATGACCTGGACACTTGCATTCGCAAACGGCAGCACCGCAGACATCTACAGCGATGGCGTCAATGGATCATCGGTTGCAATCACGCTTTCAGGAGGCACCTCGCCTGACAACAACACCGGGCTGATCATCAGCCTGACGAGTGATGTGGGAGGCAACACTGCCTTGGATGAAAGTGTGGCACTGGTTTATCCGCAGGCCAGCACTTCCGATGTCTCGGGCACGGTAACTGACAATTTGACCGTCGTTCTCGTCGATGATACTGCGACGACGGATATCTATCTGAAAATATCGGATGCCACAGGTGAAAGCGGCACCGTACAACTGACACCCCACCGCCTGAAACCTATCGCATTGAAGGTACATCCCGACATCCTGGTGTCAGCTTGCAACGTCCTGGTCACGGCTTCTCCGATACAACTGGCCGACGGCAGCGACATCGGCGCCGGTGTACCTCTCAACTGGAGGACTGGCAGGACGTCTGGCTATATGAATGTCACACAAGACAACAACCTCACGGATCGTTCCACGGTGGCAGGCAAATCGGACTATAAGTACGAAACGACCCAAATCAACGACGCGATGATCAAGGCCAGCGGTAACGGATCAATTACCGTGACTTTGAAAATCGGCGTTTTAAGCTTTGAAATGGAAGTAGGCACCGTAAAAAGCCTTATCCAACCTCCTATGGCCGCGCCAATCTGGGTACTACCCGAAAATAACCAGAACATTGTCGATGACGACATGTACGACCTCTGCAAGGACTCACCGGGATATCCTACGCAAATCCCCCAAGTCGAGAACGACACGAAGTTCCAGGATACGGTCATCCTCTCCGCCTACGCCGCGACGGATACGAGACGGTCACTACCCTATCACCTTTCGTATCACGCCATTCCAGCAGGGCAAAATCAGGCGATCAATTTCGGAGTTGATATCCCGGTGAACATGACCCCGTTCAAGACTAACGGCGAGTATTATCTGGCCTATCGATATACCAAAGGGGCCACCGGTAATGTCAGCGAGTCAGCACCCACGCCCGTCACGGTGTCTCTCTCGGAACCGCAAACGGACAATAACAGCCCGAATCCTGACCTGATCATGCCGTCAGTAAGTCCGAACCCGTATGCGCTCGCTAATTATGACGATGAGCAAGGTATAGTATTTACTGTAAATTTCTTTGGCAAGGCCAAGCCCTCCAGAGGCGATACCATTCAGCCCAAGTACAGTGTAACGGGCTATACGTACGCGAATCCAGGTTATATAACCGAGGGACATTTGGACCCTTACGAAATTACCGCCGATGACATTGCTAACAACGTTCTGGAATTCACCTTCCCTGACGCGGATTCGGGACGGCAGGGCTGGACCGCAGCTGATATGAAGGACAAAGAAGGCTCGAGCGGGATTATGTATTGGGACTACACGCCAAACGGGACGCAAAATACATCCTACTCACCAGGCCGGCCGTGGACTGTCGATACGGTTGCTCCCTATAGCACCCCCCCTGAGTTGCCCGTTCCTCCCGAAATTGAAAAAGCCCGCAAGGAACTGATCGAAAAATTCAAGGCGCGCAAAAAATAAAATATAAAGAAGGCATAAAAACCATCCGGTAGCAATAAGAATCGGGCACGGCAAAGCCGTGCCCATTTTCTTCGATATTTCGCGAGCCCACTCATGGAATTGGACGAAAACACTTACGTGGATCCCCCACGAATCATTCCTCCGTTCAAAGGCGTCATCGATGACGACTTTCTGACGTCATGCAATAACATAGTCACCTTTTTTTATCCCAAATTCGATTGGACCGTAGATGATTACATGAGCTTGATGTCAAACGGGCGGCGTATTTTCGCTAAAAAAGTGACTCAAGCGGACATGGCACCTGGCCAGACGTTCGATGTGCCGAATGCGGATAATTGGTTTAACTACACCGGCAGATGCAATCTCCACTTTCTGATTCAAAAAGCAAACACTTTTAATACCAGCCTTTCCGATACCCAAGTTTATGTGGTGCAACGAAACGGGAACTCCGCACCCGACGACCCGCAAAATGCGGAGCTTCCGGCCCCTGTTCTATCCCCCGCGATTTACAACAAAAATAATTTCGACGGCAACGAAAACGTCGATGTGACGATCACCTATCCGAGGATGAGTGAAAGCGACTCCATCGTCCTCAAATTCGAGCTCCGCCGAACCACATGTAATTACTCCGGCGTAACTCCAACTTTCTATGACGTCGAGGACATTACTATCCGTCCCCCCGCTTTAGGCACGAGCGTTACATACCCCTTGCCACCTAGCACTTTTCAAGGCGTCGATGAAAACATCGCGCGGGTGTATTACGTCGTGACCAGTGCATCATTCAATACGGAAGGCGCAATCTTGGGGGAGGAATCGACGCGAAACAAAACCTTCGTCGTGGATGTAGTGCCTCCATATACCAAACTTTCCCTCTGAGCACGGGCAAACGCCACAGGACGCCAGTTTATTTTAGTTACATGAAATTACCTGTTACGTAAATTATGAATAGTGCAGACTAGGCCCACAATTCAGTCCAGCTGCATCGGGAAACTTCGACTCATGGTTATCCATCCGCTTCGTCTCAAAGCCAGCGCCTGCCTGCTGGGAACGTCATCACTGATGTTATGTGCCGCGGCGCACGCCGCAACGGACAACTGCTCGCCCCAGTTAAACACCATCAACAAAATGACCAGAGCCGACCGCGCGGCGTCGTTCGGCAATATCGATGTGACCCCGACCAGCGGCGCCGCTTGCCAGGTCTGGCAGGCGGAATCTCCAGTCGGCCGCGTCACCGTCCTCGACAACGGTGGCGTACTCGGCAACGTCATACTGACCAATGGCGGCGGATTGACCATCAAAGGCACGGCCGACAGTACGATTCCCGGCGGCCGGGTCGCCGGCTTTGTAGAAGCAGGCGGTACTTACGACAACATCATACGGGGCGGCGTCGGCAACGTGTCTCTGGAATCCGGCGGCCAAATCGGCTATGCCCTGATCGGGCCGAACTCCGTCCTGCAGAGCGTCCAAACCAGCAATGTAAAAGCCCAAATAGGTGTCGTTCTGACGCAAGGCACGGTAACCCTGGACAATACGAGAGTGGACCCCGACCTGGCGGCCGACTATCCCAGCCCCAGCGTCAAGACCGCCGCTATCGACCAGAGAGGCGGCACCCTCACCATCAACAATTCGGAAATCGTCGGCAAGAGTACCTTGGGCGTGTCGATGAGAGCAGACGCCGGAGCGACCGCGCTCACCACGCTGAACATGGCCAACACCACGGTCAGCCAGACACAAAACTGGGCTCTCTCCCTCTTGGAGCAAACGCAAGGACTCTCCGACTTCGAGGTGAACCTTACCAACAACACCTTCACGGCGGGCGTGCCGAACGCAAACCTGCGAGCCATCGTGGTACGCCAAACGAGCGGCGGTCAGCACGGCAATATCACCATGGCAATCAGTGGGGGGACGTACACCGGATCATCCGGTGTTTGGTTCGATGTGGACGGCCTCAAACCCGTAACGCTTACGCTGACGGACAATGCCGTGCTTCGCGGTATCGCCGGAGGGACCCAGCCCAATAATGGGACAGCCCTGTGGATCGGCGGCAATGCCGCGGTTTCCGCCTCCGACAGCACACTGAACGGCGACACCAACGGGATCACAATTACCTCCCAGAACCGCGCGACCGCCGGCTCCAGCGTGACGCTGCTCAATACGAACGTAGTCGGCGGCAGCGACGCCGCCATCTATCTCACCAAACGAGCCGGGGACACTGCCAGACGCACCACGATCGCGATCGGCGCGGGGGCTACGCTGAGCGGAGGGGATGGCAACATCCTCAAGATGGACAACGGCGCCCTGTCCACGGTACTGGTCGATGGCAACGTCGGCGGCGGCAACGGGAACGTCAACCTTACAGGCAACATCGCGGTGGCCGGTGCGGACACCGACCTGCAGCTGACCGTGGGCAATCTCGCCACGATTGCCGGGGGCCTGACCATCAGCGACACCGCCACCACCACCGCCACCGTCAATGGCACCGGCTCCACGATCGCCAACGGCAACGGCCCGGCGGTCAGCGTCGATACCGGTAACGCCACCATAAACTTGGTGAACGGCGGCACCTTGGCAGGTGCGAATAACGTGCTGGTCAATGTCGAGAACGGTGGTCAAGCCGACGTGTTGATGGACAACACCGTGCAGACGGGCGACATGAACCGCTCCGCCGACGGTACGCTGAATGTCACGCTGCAGAACGCCACCCAATATACGGGCAACGTCACCGCCAACAATATGACGGTGGACAGCGGATCGACGTGGCGCCTACCCAATCCGTTCTCCTCGTCCATTGATACCTTGGCCATGGACGGCGGTGTCGTCGATTTCAACTCCGGAACCGGTCCCTACAAGACGCTGGCGGTGAATGCCCTTACCGGTGGCGGCGGCACGTTCAACATGGGCGTGGACTTCAATCCCGGCGCCGGCAACGATTTGTTGGCGGTCAAGGGATCGGTCAACAGCGCCAATCTGGTAGCTATCGGCGACGGCGATCAAGGTATCCATAATCCGCGCAACAACATCACTGTCGTGCAAACAGGGGGCGGCACCGGCCAGTTCGGATTGACGGCCACGGGTAAAGTCGACGCGGGTATCTACGTCTATTCCTTGAAGCAGTCCGGCAATAACTGGCTGCTGGTGCGCGACGGCTCGCCAACGCCTCCCGACAACCCAACGGATCCGACCAATCCCACCAATCCTACGGATCCCACGGACCCTACAAACCCTACGAATCCCACGAATCCCACGAATCCCACGAATCCCACCGATCCAGACAACCCTGGCGGCCCAACCCACACCCCCGAACCCAAGGACCTGTCGCCGGCAGCCAAGACCGCGCTAAGTCTATCGAGCTCCCTACCCTATGTGTTCTACGGTGAAATGGGCACGCTGCGCCAACGCCAGGGCGATCTGCGCTTGAATAAGGCCGACAGCGGCGTGTGGGCGCGCAGTTACTACAACCGCACCCAAATCGCTCAATCCGCATCACCCAGTTACGACCTGGACCAGTATGGCGGCGCCATCGGTGCCGACAAACGCATGGTGTTGCAATCCGGCGATCTATATGTCGGCGGCTTCGGCAGCTATAGCTACAACACGCTGGGCATCCAGGGAGGTTCAACAGGCCGCATCAACAGTTACGGCTTGGGCGGCTATGCCACCTGGGTGCGCACCGACGGCTGGTATGTCGATAGTATGGTCAAGGCCAACAATTTCGAAAACGAAGCACGTGTGATCGGCAGCAACGGCAAGCCCGCGCGCGGCAAATACAGCACGCCAGGCTTCGGCGCGTCGGTGGAATTAGGCAAGCACATCGATATCGCCAACAAGGGCTTCATCGAACCCTATGTCCAAGTCGCCGGCTTCCATGCACGTAGCGCGAGCAAGGATCTGGACAGTGGCTTCCAGATCCGCAGCGGGCCGACCAAGTCCGTCCAGGCACAGGTGGGTATGCTGGCCGGGAGCAATATCGAAGTCGGCAAAGGGTATGTGGTGCAGCCTTATATCAAGGGCGCCTTCATTCGTGAATTCGTCAACAACAACAGCGTGACCTTGAACGGCACACGCATCGTCGACGATCTCTCCGGCAACCGGATGCTGGTGGGCGCGGGCGTGTCCACGCAGATCAAGCAGAACTTGCAGGTACACCTCGATGCCGACTATACGACGGGCGGCCCGGTAAACAATTCCGTGAATTTGAATTTGGGCGTGCGTTACGCCTTCTGAGCCTTGCGGGGCGCGGCGGCCGGGTAGCCAAGCTGCCAAGCCGCCACCGACATGATATCGGTGTGCGCGACCTATTCTGAACGCCACGTGGGACCTCTGGATCCGCAGCGAATCGGCCGCCCTTACGGGGCGGCCGAAGTTCGTTCTATGGCCCCGCAGCCGCATTGGCGGCATCCATCGATCAGATTTTTCCGATAGGTATGAGGGTAAATACCTATGACAATTTGGTTTTCCCCCCTTCTCTGCACCGTCTCTCCGCCGACAAGATCAAGCACAGTCCGGTTGCCTTAGACCGGCCGCGGCGGCGCATGGGCTGTGTCATCTTCGTATGCCTATCAAATCTTTTCGTCTCAAGGCCAGCGCCTGCCTGCTGGGAACGTCATCACTGATGCTATGCGTCGTGGCGCACGCGTCAACGGATAACTGCTCGCCGCAGTTGAACACCATCAACAAAATGACCAGACCCGACCGCGCGGCGTCTCTCGAGAATATCAATGTGACCCCGACCAGCGGCGCCGCCTGCCAAGTCTGGGCAGCGGAAACCCCCGTCGGTCGCGTCACCGTCCTCGACAACGGCGTGGTCGGCAACGTCATACTGACCAATGGCGGCCGATTGACCGTCAAAGGTACCGCCGACAGTACGACTTCCGGCGGCCAGGTCGCTGGCTTTGTTGAAGCCGGCGGCACCTATGGCGCCATCACCAGAGGCGGAGCCGGCAACGTGACCCTGGAATCCGGCGGCCAAATCGGCTATGCCTTGATCGGGCCGGACTCCATCCTGCAAACCGTCCAAACCAGTGATGTAAAAGCCCAAATAGGTGTCATCTCGACCCAAGGCACGGTGACTCTGGAGAATACTAGAGTGGACCCCGACCTGGCGGCCGACTATCCCAGCCCCAGCGTCAAAACCGCCGCTATCGAGCAGAGAGGCGGCACCCTCACCGTCAACAATTCGGAAATCATCGGCACCGGGACCTTGGGCGTATCGATGAGAGCAGACGCCGGAGCGACTGCACTCACGACGCTGAACATGACCAACACCACCGTCAGCCAGACAGGAAACTGGGCCCTCTCCATATTGGAGCAGTCACAAGGACTTTCTGACTTCGAGGTGAACCTTACCAATAACACCTTCATATCGGGCAGACCGGGAACACCCAACGCCAGCCTGCGTGCCATCGTCGTACGTCAAACGAGCGGCGGTCAGTACGGCAATATCACCATGGCGATTAGCGGAGGGACGTACACCGGATCGTCGGGTGCATGGTTCGACGTGGACGGTATCAAACCCGTCACACTCACGCTGACGGATAACGCCGTGCTGCGGGGTATCGCCGGCGGAAACGAGCCCAATAATGGTACTGCCTTGCGGATAGGCGGCAACGTCGCGGTCGCCGCCACCGACAGCACGCTGAATGGCGACACCAACGGGATCACCATTACCTCCAATAGCCGCGCAACCGCCGGTTCCAGCGTGACGCTGCTCAATTCGAATGTGGTGGGCGGCAGCGACGCCGCCATCTATCTCACCAAGCAAGCCGCTGACACCGCCAGACGCACGACGATAGCGATCGGCGCGGGATCGACGCTGAGCGGAGGTGACGGCAACATCCTCAAGATGGACAATGGTGCGCTGTCCACCGTGTTGGTCGATGGCAACATCGGTGGCCGTAACGGCAATGTCGATCTCACCGGCAACATCGCAGTGGCCGGCGCGGACACCGACCTGCAACTGACCGTGGGCAATCGCGCCACCATCGCAGGCGGATTGACCGTCAGCGATACGGCCACCACCACAGCCACCGTCAGCGGCGCTGATTCCAAGATCGCCAACAACGACGGCGCGGCCGTCACCGTCGACAACGGCAAAGCCAGCATCAACTTGAACAATGGCGGCACGCTGGCCGGAAAGGACAATCTGCTGGTCGATGTCAGGAATTCCGGTCAAGCGGCGGTCATGTTGGACAATACCGTGCAGACAGGAGATATGACCCGCTCGGCCGACAGCACCCTGCACGTCACGCTGCAGAACAACACCCGATACACGGGCAACCTCATCGCCAATAGCATGACGGTGAACAGTGACGCGACATGGCTGTTGGATAATCCGCAAGCCACGGCAATCGGTGGTTTGACGATGAACAGCGGCATCGTGGATTTCAACACCGGCACAGGTTCATTCAAGACTTTCCACACGCCAACTTTGGATGGCACGGGCGGGCGGTTCAACATGGGCCTCGATTTCAATCCGAATGCGGGCAACGACTTGCTGCAGATTGCTGGCAAAGTCGAGAACGACAACCGCCTTCATGTAGACGCGAAGGACCAGAGCGTGTCGGATCCGCGCAATCACATCACCCTGGTGGAATCGGGTGGCGGCAATGGGCAGTTCGCGCTGGTGGATGGCGAAAAGGTCGACGCCGGCATCTACGTCTACGACTTGCAGCGCACGGGTGACAATTGGGAACTGGTGCAAAGCGGGACACTCCCTGACAACAACAATCCCAAGAATCCGAACCACCCGGACGATCCGGATCACCCGGATGATCCCAATCACCCCAACAATCCCGACAACCCCAACAATCCTGATAACCCCAACAATCCTGATAACCCCAACAACCCGGACAACCCAGGCAGTCCGGACAAGAACCCGCCCAAGCATATTCCCGACGCGCAACACCTGTCGCCCGCGGCCAAGACGGCGCTCAACGTCGCCAGCGCCATGCCCTTCGAGTTCTACGGTGAAATGGATACCCTGCGCAAACGCCAGGGCGACCTGCGCCTGAACAAGACCGACAACGGCGCGTGGGTGCGCAGCTTCAGCAACTTCAACGAGATCGGCGAAGCGGCCGCGCCGGGCTACAGCCTGAACCAATACGGCGGCGCCTTCGGTGCGGACAAGCGCTTTGAATTGCCTTCCAGCGATCTATACGTCGGCGGCTTCGGCTCCTATAGCTACAACACCATAGGCGTGGATGGCGGCTCGTCAGGACGCACCAACAGCTATGGCCTGGGCGGCTACGCCACCTGGTTGCGCAGCGATGGCTGGTATGTGGACAGCATCCTCAAGGCCAACAGCTTCGAGAACGACCTGCGCGTGGTCGGCAGCAACGGCACGCCAGCCCATGGCCACTACAACACGCCCGGCTACGGCGGCTCGGTGGAAGTGGGCAAGCACATCAACGTGGGCAAGAAGAGCTTCGTCGAACCCTACGGTGAACTGCAAGGCTTCGTGGCGCACAGCGCCAACGAGAAACTGGATAGCGGCTTCAGGATCCACAACGGCGCCACCAAGTCCACGCAAGGCGAAGTCGGCATCCTGGGCGGTACCAACTTCGAATTGGGCAAGGGCTACGAAGTACAGCCTTATCTGAAGACCGCCGTCGTGCGCGAGTTCGTCGACGACAACAGCGTGGCGCTCAACGGTACCCGCATCAAGAACGACATGTCGGGCAACCACATGCTGGTCGGCACCGGCGTGGTCGTGCAGTTGAAGCAAAACCTGCAAGCCCACGTCGATGTCGACTACACCGCCGGCGGTCCCATCAAGCACACCACCGACGTGAACATCGGCGTGCGCTACGTGTTCTGAACGTAGCCTGACTCTCCGTATCCAAAGCATATCGGCCGCCCTCACGAGGCGGCCGATCTTCGATCGCCTCGTGATCTTGCAATCGTCCTGTTTTCAAAACGCCGCTTCGGACTTTTCCCATATTAAAGGCGCTTTAGCAATCCTAAAGTGACGCCATGACTTTGCGGGTTCCACACCAACGGCACCGTTGGCCACACCGCATCCCTCCATCCACATACAAAAGGCGCTGGAAATGAAGCTCTTCAAGAGAACGAATATCTCGCTGTTGATCACCTTGTTGGGAACCGGTTGTGTCCTCGCGGCTCCTGTGGCCCACGCTTCGACGGTCATGGAATGTCCAGGGCTCAACGACCAGCTGTCCCCCGACGCGCTCAATCCCGGCAACGTCGATAGCGGCAAGAAGACGACGACATTGAAATCCACCCGAAACGTCAGCACCAATGACGAGTGCGCGACCTATATGGCCACCAACGGCACGGTCAACGTGCAGAAAGGTGGCAGCACGGGTAATGTCATCGTGCAGAACAACGGCGTGGTGAATGTGCAGGCTGGCGGCACCGTCAATGGCGTCATCACCGCCGGCAACTATATGGAAGCGAAGGACGGCATGTCGCGCCAGTACGGCGGCGCCGGCACCGTCAGTCTCGCATCCGGCTCGACCACCGGCGGCGTCCTCATCGGCGATGGTTCGACGCTCATCGGCAATGCCGCCGACATCGGCTGGGTCAAATCCGCGGGCACTACCAACATCACCGGCGGCACGATCAATCCCAAGGGTTATGGCCTGGGCACCCCAGGCCAGGAATACGATGCCGCCGTCGAGATCAATGGCGGCAGCACCACCTTGAGCAATGTCACCGTCAACGCTTCCGATAGCGATCTGGTGCAAGCCAACGTTGCAGGGATCAAGATCAACGGCGACACCAATTTCAATGGCGCCGCCGCCAACCTCAACGTCACCGTCAACGATCACACTGTCGTCACCGCCATCGATCCGCTGGCCATCACGCGCGACGCCGGCGCACCGGACGGCAGCTACACCATCGATATCGCGGACTCGACATTCACGGCCCAGCAGAATGCCAACTCAGCGAGCGGCGCGGGCATGCAGGTCACGGTCGCCGGCGGCACGCAACCGGTTGCCATCACCACGGCAGGCAGCACCTTCACCGGCTCGAGCGGCCTGGTGTTTTCGACCCAGGACGCGGGCACCAAGCTGACCGACACGGGCAGCACGTTCCAGTCCGACAACACCATGACGACCGGCATCGCCGCCGCTGCGGGCGTGGGCATCTACGCCAGCGGCAACGGCAGCGTGGCACTGAACGGATCGACAGTCACGGGCCAGGAAGACGGCATCACGCTGGACACGCAAGCCACCGGCGACGGCACCACGCTGACCCTGGCCAACAACACGAACGTCACCGCGGGCAGCGGCACCGCCCTGCATATCGTCAACAGCCAGAACAATGCGGATGCCGTGGCGCATGTCTCGATTGAATCGGGATCGACGCTGAGTGCCAACCAAAGCGGCACCATCATCCAGGCCGACGGCGGCGCCAAGGCGCAAGTCAAGGCCGATAACGTCGCCCTGACCGGCAACATCGTGGCCGCGGGCAAGGACACGAGGCTCGACGTCTACGCGCAAAACCACGCGTCCATCACCGGCGCATTCAACGCCACCACCGACGCCGACCTGCGCGTAGGCGCCACCAATGCCAGCTTGACGGGCGACCTCGGCGCCGACGGCGCGGGCACGCAGGCAACCCTCCAACTCGATGGGAACGGCGTGTTCACGGGCAAGGCTCAGGCCACCAACGGCGCCGCGCTGAATGTCAACGGCACGGCAAGCGGCGCCCAGCTGCATGGCGCCATCAGCGCCGATGCCAGCACCGCCAACGTGCAGTTGCAAAACGGCGCGCAGGCCGATGGCGGCGTGGCCCTGAGCAATGGAGCCACGGGCACGGTAACCATCAGCGGCGCGGGCTCGCTGCTGTCGCGTGCCGACGGTGCCGCCGTCGACGTGGACAAGAGCACCGCCACCATCAATGTGCTCGATGGCGGCCACCTGCAAGGCCAGGACGGCACGCTCGTCAACGTTTCCCACGGCAGCGCGAAGGTGCTGCTGTCCAATACCGTGCAGGCCGGCAATATGACGGCGACGGATGGCACTTTGGATCTGACGCTGGCTGGCAGCGCGCAGCTCGACGGCAATGTGTCCGAGAAGAACGGCAGCGTGGTCCTGGCCGACAATGCGGTGCTCAACGGCAATGTGACCGGCCCCATCGTGACCGTAGGCGGCGCCGCCACCCTGAATGGCAATCTGGATGTCGACTCGCTGAACATGGCGGACAGCGGTACCTGGAAGCTGGGCAATGCCGCCACGCAGTCAGTCGACACGCTGGCCATGAACGGCGGCAACATCGATTTCAATTCCGGCAGCGGCAATTTCAAGACGCTGAGCGCGGCTTCGCTGAGCGGATCCGGCGGCACCCTGTCGATGAATGTGGACTTCAACCAGGGCGGCGGCAACGACCAATTGAAAGTCAATACGGTCGACGGCACCCATGGCCTGCACGTGACCTCGGTCAATCAGGGCGTGGAAAATCCGCGCAACGACATCACCCTGGTCCAGAGCAACGGCGGCAACGGCAGCTTCAACCTGGTCGGCGACGGCAAGACCGATGCCGGCATCTATGTCTACGACGTGAAGCAGGACGGCAATCAATGGGAGCTGGTGCAGTCGGGGACGCTGCCCCCGACCGACCCCACGGATCCGACCAATCCCGACAACCCGACGAACCCGACCAACCCGACCAACCCCACCAATCCTGATAACGGCAACCCGAGCAATCCCGTCGGCCCGACCAATAATCCGGTTCCCAAGCCCAAGGACCTGTCGCCCGCCGCCAAGACCGCATTGAGCGTGGCCTCGTCCCTGCCCTACGCTTTCTACGGGGAACTCGATACCCTGCGCCAGCGCGAAGGCGACCTGCGCATGAACAAGGCCGGCAGCGGCTTGTGGGTACGCAGCTTCGCCAGCACCAACAAGATGGCGCAGTCGGCCGCACCGGCCTACGACCTGGACCAGTACGGCGGCGCCTTCGGTGCTGACAAGCGTTTCCTGTTGTCCACCGGTGGCGATATCTATGTCG